>ERZ1066136.159-NODE-159-length-69732-cov-29.820385_pt1 | contig 69732 bp, 56 predicted proteins | sample MGYA00382783_ERZ1066136 | MGnify/ENA primary metagenome ERZ1066136 (study PRJEB33369, sample SAMEA5778366) | biofilm metagenome | biome: Industrial cooling water; feature: Water cooling tower basin; material: Biofilm | place: United Arab Emirates | collected... | reverse complement strand
CCCCTCTCGACCGCTTGACCAATATAGCCAACTTAATCCAATCTTGTCAACTACTTCATCCCGAATTTCTCTCTAATACCCTTCACATCCCTCAAATAAAGAATCTCAGGGTTTTCGATTTAGAGATTCATAGCTAAATTCAATTGCAGATGCTCTGTTTGAAGCGAGTTTTTGTTAAAGCTGGAGGATTCGGAGAAATTTGTTAAGTTTACTCCCTCGTGACTCAATAGCCAGCGTTTACGCTCCAGTCCTCCGGCATAACCTGTAAGAGTTTTGGTGCCGACAACGCGGTGGCAGGGAATAACAATTGCAATGGGGTTAAGAGAATTCGCCAGTCCAACGGCGCGGGCTGCATTGGGTTTACCGATTTTGGTCGCAAGTTCACCATAGGAAATCGTTGCGCCGGGTTGAATTGTTTGCAGAGTAGTCCAGACCAATTGCTGAAAGGCAGTACCGCCAAGATTTACGGGAATTTTATCGAGAATTGAGTAATTACCCTCAAAATAGGCCAGAAGTTTTTGACTGAAGCCCTCAGGATTAGATACGGAAGATAGCTTTACTTGTCCGAAACGTTTTTGCAGCAGATGCAATAGGCGTGTTTCAGAGTCTGAAAAGTCTAGGGCACACAACTCCTGATTTTTGGTGACGAGGAAAATATCTCCGATCGGGGAACTGATCTGATCAATCAGAAGTTGGGGCACCACTGTACTCCTTTAGTGAAGGAAGAATACCACTGGCCATCTGCAAAAATCTGGCTGACTCAATCCTAACTACCCTTAAAGTAAAAGTTTATTTTTTAATACAAAAAACCGACAGTTTCGTAAGAACCTGTCGGCCAGTCGTGTGTTCCCTGTTGATGACTCGGCTAAAGTTGAGTCTTCTATAGAATCTCAGTTAGCAAGGGAATAAACTACGATCAAGATCAACTCGCCCTGTGATCTTTATCACCGCTTTAAAGTGGCTATCAGTGCTGCGTACAAATACTTAAATAGATCGAATTGCAGCCCTTCCAACCCCCAGGAGTAAAACTACTGCGCCACAAAACACACCTGGGGCTGGAATCTCTTGAAAAATCACATATCCCAATAGGCTAGAAACAACAGGTTCTAGCAAGATTACCAGGGCAACCAGGGTTGGAGAGACCCAGCGCAGGGCCCAGTTAAAACTGGTATGTCCAATCAGTTGGGGCAACAATGCCATGAGGACAATGCATCCATAGGTAATGGCGGGATACCCCGTAAAAGATGTTTTGGTAAGCCAGGGAAGAGGCAATAAAACGGCAGCTGCAACGGTGTAAGCAACGGTGATATAGCGACCAGTACTTAGGCCAAGGGCTTGGGATTGTTGACCTAACAAAAAATAGAGGCTGGCGGCCCAGGCTCCGAGGAGGGCCAGGGTATTTCCCAGCAGAGGCCAGGAAGAGGCATTAACGGGGCTACTCCAACCAATTAAAATTCCTCCTGCCAAAGCCAAAATGATTCCCATCCAGGTAGGGAGGGGTAGCCTTTCGCCCAACCAGAAACGAGAAAGTAGAGCAACCCAGATGGGGTTAGTAGTGACCAGGGTTGTAGACGCCGCGATCGAGGTATAGGAGAGAGAGGTAATCCAGGTCGCGAAATGAACAGCTAGGGCAACTCCGGCAAGTACGGCATAACGCAGAGCAGGGACCGGTGGTCTGGCCAGATAAATCTGTTTCCAGGTGGGAGCCAAAATTAAAGCCGCGATCGCCAACCGGGAAGCAGCCAGAACCAGACTGAAACCCACCCCAGAAACCCCAGCGGTCGCGATCGCCAGGCGAACTAGAACCGCTGCCGTAGAAACAGCCATAACTCCGATCACCAGAACTAGAGCCACCTGCCACTTTGGGGGTGTCTGAGCTGAGTTGGTTCTCATTCAGGATCGCTGGCCAGAATATCACTGAACCAGGATTCCAGCCGATCGGCCATGGCCGCCAGGGAATAGTCTGCTTCGGCCTGTTGGCGACAAACACGGCGATCGATAGCGTCTAATTGCGCGATCGCACTCACCAGCCCACTCACATTGTCTGGTTCTACTAGCCAACCCGTTTTACCAGGCTGGACGATTTCGGCGGGGCCACCTCGCTCATAGGCAATCACAGGCACTCCACAGGCAAGGGCTTCGATCGCCACATTCCCAAAAGCCTCCACCCAACGGGGGGTCATAACTAAGGCTCGGCTCTGTCCCAGGGCCTCTTGAAGTTCAATCGTTGGCAAAAACCCTGCATAGTCGATCGGGGCCTGAGGATACTGCTGGAGAATGCCTTCCCAGTAATCGGGATGTTGCATCACTCCCCAGATTTTCAGGGGAATGCCACTAAGCTGGGCCGCCGCCACCGCATCCTCTAACCCTTTTTCGGGAGCGATACGACCCACCCAGCCCAGATAATCTTGGGGCTGAGGATAAAACTGGTATAGAGACAGGTCAAACCCATTGCCTAAGGGACGGCATTTGGATGCAAAAGGAAAGGTTGCTGCCTGGGCCTGAGTATGTACCCCGATCGTGGCGGGAAATCGTTCTGCCACTTGCCCAATAATCTGATCCATGGCATTCATCAGAGAACCCATACTGACCAGATGGGCGATGGGACGATGGAAAAACGGGGTGAGGAAAAAGGGCAGCCAGTCGTAAGCAAAATTGACCAGCAGGTCAAAGTCGGCCTGCACCTGGCGGGCATAATCCCACATATTGGCCAGAACTGCTTCTGGAGGCAGGACGATCGCGGCATCCCGGCCTGCACTCTGGGCGGTGGTTTGCAGGTTGCCGGGGAGCTGAATAATCGGGAAATTCGCGCAGGTAGAACCCGCAGGAGCCACGATCGTGACTTGATGATGGCGTTGTGTCAGAGCCTGAGCGATATTGTGCAGCGTTAACTCGACTCCTCCCCCCAGGCCAGAGCCGAGTGGGCCTACGGAGGTCGATAGCAGGAGAATCTTTAAGCGTGGTAACGAGGAGGTAATCACTCTGGCTCCGTTAACCGCACCGGTACCTGGGTCAGTTCTGGCATGGGGGCGGAATCAGCGGGCTGCAGCAGGGAAGCATCGATCGTCGGACTGCGAGAAAATTTTGCGGCTAATTGTTCCCGCTGGTTGACCAGATAAATGCTGACCAGAGTGATAGACACACCAAACCATTGAATTGAATTGAGCAATTCGCCCAGAAATAAGTTGCCAAACAGGAGGGCAAACACTGGAGTCAGAAAGGTCAGGGAACTGAGACTGGTCAGGCTCCCACTGGCGGCAAAGTAGAAGAACAACCCGTAGGCGATCGCACTACCAAAAATAGTGGAGTAAGCCATAGCCAACCAGTTAGCAGCATCTAAATGAATCCACTGCTCAACCTCAAATTGGGAAGAAAGGGCAAATAGAGGTAACCCGCCCACAATCATGTGCCATCCTGTTGCTGTAACCGGATCGGCATAACGACTGACTACCCGCATCACAACGGTACCCACGGCCATGGATAAGGCAGCCAGAAGCATTAGCCATTGACCGTTTTGAAACAGGTTGTGCAGCAGGTCACTGCCCCCCTGAAAACTGACAGGCAAGGCATGGTTTTGCCAGAGGGAAGAAATCCATTCATCGGGCAGTCCCAGTAAACTGATCCCGGCAACCCCAAGGGCCAAACCTAACCAACCCCAAACCCCAATCTTCTCGCCAAAGAACCAGAGGGCCATCAGAGCCACAGCCAGAGGTTGGGAATCGATCATGACAGACCCCAGACCGGCCCCGGTTCTGGCTAATCCTTCTGCCAGAAAACCCTGGAACAGGGCTCCATCTATCAGGGCAAATAGGCAGATCCAGATCCAGGCCTGCCACCCTCGAGGTTGGGGCCGTCGCAGGATCATACCGACCAACAAAACCAAAAGCCCTGCGGGAACCAGCCTGATTCCGGCCATAAACAGGGGAGTACTGTTGGGGATCACTCCTTTCATCGCCACCATTGCTGTACCCCAAAAGAAGAAGGGGGATATAAGCAGTAGAGGAGCAAAAGGAGACTTGGCCTGGGGCAGGTTTGAGTTCATGGGTGAAACAGCGCAATAATTGCCAGCTGGGTATTGTCTCAATTGTACTCAAATATTTACTTATATTAAGTAACGTATAGAACTTATGGCTGTCAGGGGAAGAATTTTGCCTCAAACCCGGTCTGAATGAGGCAAACTAGAGCTAGAGGTAAGAATAGCAACGACGCTCTGCCAGGTTTTTTGTGAGAAAAGCAGGGGAAGTTGACCTGAGCACCGTTGGGTTCTGACACTGATTGTGTTGTTTTCTTGCCTGTTCATTTAGATTTTGATGTTCCTATGATCTGGCCTTTTAAGCCCCGGTTTCGTAAACAGATTGCCCGGATTGAAATTACCGGAGCGATCGCTGGAGCAACCCGCAAACGAGTGCTGGAAGCCCTTAAAACTGTTGAAGAAAGAGGATTTCCGGCCTTGCTGTTGCGGATTGATAGCCCCGGCGGAACGGTAGGAGATTCCCAGGAAATTTACGAAGCCCTGAAGCGGTTGCAGGAAAAGACCAAGATTGTTGCCAGTTTTGGCAATATCTCAGCCTCTGGTGGGGTCTATATTGGCATGGGAGCCCAGCATATCGTGGCCAATCCCGGTACGATTACCGGCAGCATTGGGGTGATTTTGCGCGGGAACAATCTGGAACGCCTGCTGGAGAAGATTGGAGTTTCCTTTAAGGTGATTAAGTCTGGGCCTTATAAGGACATTCTGGCCTTCGATCGGGAGTTGACCGATGCGGAAAAAAATATTTTGCAAGAGCTGATTGATGTCAGCTATCAGCAGTTTGTTCAGACCGTAGCAGAGGCTCGTAATCTGGCCATTGAAACCGTTCGGGGGTTTGCCGATGGCCGCATCTTTACCGGCCAGCAGGCGATAGAATTAGGGGTGGTCGATCGCCTGGGAACGGAAGAAGATGCCCGCCGTTGGGCGGCAGAACTGGCAGGGTTAGACCCAGAAAAAACCCGGTGTTTTACCTTAGAAGAGCGCAAGCCCCTGCTCAACCGTCTGTTCTCGCCAAATGGCGACTCCGCTACCTTACTCGGACAGAGTGTAAGTTTACCGGGGTTAGCAGCTGGAATTGACTGGCTGGAGTTTGAACTGGCTACCAGTGGTCTTCCCCTCTGGCTTTATCGTCCCTGAGAATGTGCTGTTAGTGGCTCTTTCCAGGCTGTTTTTCGTAGGCCAGGTTTCCGGCAACGTAGGTTGCGGCGATCGCCCGATCGTCCCCCAAAATCATTAGACCAAACAGCTGATCTTTGAGTTGATCGAGGGAAGTGATGTCTCGGGCAGTATTTCGCAAAGCCAGCAGAGGAGTGGGCTGCAAATCTAAAACGACAAAATCTGCTTCCTTGCCGGGATCGAAATTCCCCAACTTTGTTTCCAGGGAAAGGGCCCTGGCAGCCCCCAGGGTAGCCAGGTAAAAAGATTGAAAGGCCCCCAGGCTTTCTCCCTGGAGTTGCATAATTTTGTAGGCATCACTCATCGTCTGAAGCAGGGAAAAACTGGTTCCTCCGCCGACATCGGTGGCAAAACCAACCTTAATCGGAAATTCCTGAGACTTTGCCTGATGCAACCGGAACAGACCACTGCCCAGAAACAGGTTAGAAGTTGGGCAAAACGCGATCGTGGCTCCTGCCTGGGAAAGCCGTTCAAAGGCAGAGTCATCTAACTGAACACAGTGGGCAAAAACCGAACGATCGCCAACCAGACCAAACTTTTCATAGACATTCAAGTAGTCTTTTGTATCGGGAAATAGTTCGGCTGTGTATTCTACTTCTTTGACGTTTTCAGACAGATGGGTGTGGACATAAACATCGGGAAATTCTGCCTTTAACTGACCTGCCAGGGTCAATTCTTCATCGGTTGAAGTAATGGCAAAGCGGGGAGTGATGGCGTAAAGAGATCGGCCTTTGCCATGCCACTGCTGAATCTGTTCGCGGGTTTGGGCGTAGGCCGTTTTAGCATCATTGAGCAAAAAATCGGGAGCATTCCGACTCATCAAAACCTGCCCCGCAATTAACCGCATCTGACGCTGGCGGGCGGCTTCAAACAAAGCCTCTACCGACTCAGGAAAAATCGTCGGTAAAACTAACGCCGTTGTCGTACCATTCCGCAGCAATTCTTCCAGAAAAAATTCGGCAATTTTGCGGGCATAGCCAACATCTTTAAATTTTGCTTCCGTCGGAAAAGTGTATTTATTCAGCCACTCCAATAACTGCGCCCCATAGGCGGCAATCATTTCGGTCTGGGGATAGTGGATATGCAGATCGATAAACCCTGGAATAATCAACTTCCCCGGATGGGTCACGACTCTGGCAGTAGGATAGCGATCGCAAAGGATTTGATAATCTCCCAGATCTTGAATGATCCCATTTTGAATCACCAGTAACCCATCGGGAATGTAACGCACACTGGCGGTTTCTGAGACATAAAAAGGATCATCAACAAAGTCTAAGAACGCACCACGCACTGCTACAAGAGCCGCTGTACCATCCATCTAAACCCACCTTCAAAGATTGCATGACTGTTGCTGTTCGTGATCTGCCGTCGTTTCGATGCCAACCTGTTGTAACACAGTCTCCAAGAAACCATAAATGTAGAACTACTGAACAGGAGCAGCAATTAACATCTGAACCGAAGTGTGGTCGGGAATTTGTATTACAGACTACGATCTATAGTCCTGAATTTCGATGGGTTACTCGGCCAGGCCTCTAGAACTTAGTTGTAGAGGCCCTCTAACCCTGCTCGGCAATGAAACGGTTCACACCTTAAGCGTCGATCGCTCAGCGGCAGAGGAATAGGTGCCATTTTGATTTCTATCAACCTGCATTAAGCTAGATTCCCCTGTAATCAAACGAGCCCCCCGTTTACGAGTGAAGTAATTCCAACCCCATTGCAGCATCACAATCAACTTATTATCAAACTCAATCAGATAGTAAATATGAGCAAACACCCAGATTAACCAGGCCAGAATGCCTGAAAACTTGACAAAACCCAGATCTACAACCGCAGCATTCTGACCGATCACAGCCAGACTTCCCACCTCTTGATAGGAGAAAGCGGGTAAGGTATTGCCCGCCAACCGTTGACGAATCAATTTGGCAACATACTCCCCTTCCTGAATCGCAACAGGTGCAACACCGGGTAAAGGTTTGTCATTTTGATGGGTAAAGTTGGCCAGGTCACCAATCACAAAGACATTGGGATGGCCAGGCAGACTTAAATCGGGTTCAACCATCACCCGCCCCGATCGATCCAGGGTAGCTCCGACCCGTTGTTCTAAGACCTTCCCCATCGCCGAGGCCTTGACTCCGGCAGCCCAGAGCACCGTGCGGGCCGGAATTTCAGAGGTTTCATCGGCCAGTTTATAGGTCACCCCGTTGTCAGAGATATTGGTCACCAGTGTCCTGGTTTGCACCGTTACCCCCAGACGATTCAGGGAAGCCTCTGCCTTGGCCGACAGGTCTGCAGGGTAGGGGGGCAGAATTCGATCCAGGCCCTCTAATAGCAGGATTTTTGCTTCCGTCGTATTGATCCGGCGAAAATCATGTTTCAGGGTATTAAAGGCTAGTTCAGCGATCGCTCCTGCCAGTTCTACCCCCGTGGGTCCTCCACCCACAATCACAAAGGTCAACCAGGCCTGTCGGAGAGTCGGATCAGATTCCTTTTCGGCGGCTTCAAAGGCCAGGAAGATACGACGGCGCATTTCCAGGGCATCTTCTACGGTTTTGAGGCCAGGAGCGGTGACCTTCCAGTGATCATTACCAAAGTAGTGATGGCTCACCCCCGTGGCCACAATCAGGGTATCGTAAGGAACTTCCTGACCGGGCATGAGAACAACCTGACGATCGGGATCAATGTCTGTCACTTCATCCATCAAAACTTTGATGTTTTTGAAGTCACTCAAAATCCCCCGCAGCGGTGAAGAGATGTCTGCAGGAGAAAGGGTACCCGTGGCGACCTGATAAAGCAGGGGTTGAAACAGGTGAAAATTGCGCTTGTCAATTAGCGTCACTTCAACCGGCGCATTTCCTAAAGCTTTTGCAGTGTAGAGGCCCCCAAATCCCCCTCCCACAATCACTACCCGGTGCATTGTTGACGGCTCAGCACTGTTTACCATCAGTCCATTCCTCCCTACGCTAAATCCCAACAGTCTGATAGGGTTCACAAGCTGTTTGTGAAAAGAGGGGGACTGCGCCCCCAGCCAGGGGTCAAATCCCTGCACCCCGTTCCGATCTCAACAGAGATGGCTATAGCAACCTTATCTCGACCAGAAACATTTGTTAACAACTGTAAAAACAGCCTACGCTTTCTGCATCAATCCTTGGGTAGCGAAGACTACCTCTGTTTAAGAGAAACAGGGAATTTTAAGAGAAACAGGGAATTCGTAGAAACCGGCGAATGGTTGCTATCAGGGTTTCTATTTCGTAAGGCTTCCGCAAGAAATCATCAAACCCCGCCGCGATCGCCATTTCCTGATCTTGAACCCGTGCCATAGCAGTCACTGCAATCAGGGGAATGGTAGCAGTGTTAAGATTTCCCTTCAATCGTCGGGCCACCTCTAGTCCATCCAGATCTGGCATCATCACATCCAGCAGGATCAGGTTGGGTGACTCCCGATCGACCAACTCCAGGGCACTGTTGCCATCCGTTGCACTCAGGACGGTGCAATTGAGAAATTGGGACAACTGGTAAGTCAGGAGAATCAGATTGTCTGCATCGTCATCGACAACCAATATTTTGATCTGTTTACCACAGCATAAAGAATTTTCTGTGTCCATACTTCTCAGGTAAAAGCTAATCACTGGCAATCCTGAGAAAAGCGGACGAAGCCCCCCGGCGGCTGACGGCGCTTCTGGTTGGCGATTCGTATTCTACTCAGGAGGTCACTGAACCCGTTCAACCTGTAACAGAACAGCAAGCGACTGAGGTAATTGCTCATCTCGTCATTACTTTTGATTTTAAGGGAAGAATCAAAAGAATGAAATTTCTATAGATTAATAATATCGCTGATTAATCATCGTAAAAATCTCTGAACTGGATACCTACTGTAGTCAATGTTGCTTCTTATAGACCTGCTTTTACTAAGGCTCCACCCCCAGCAGAATTATCGTACTCCCAGCGTAGTAGATATTTCGGCAGGTCTAGCCTCTGGAATCTTTAAATGTTTATAAACAGTTTCTGAGTATAAAAAGGATCACACTTGAGATGGATAACTCAATCAACTGAAATTTGATTAGTTTATTTAGCAATGGAATTTATTTTATTCATTTTTCTCTACATCTGAAGCAATTTATGACTTCTTCCTACCCAACGAAAGGTCAATTAGAACGTACCCTTTCTCAAAAAATTCAGGCCCTATACCGAACTCAGCTGGGGCATCGCTTGGGTGAAGTTGACTGCCAGATCTTTGATCAGAAGATTGCGATTGTCCTGGAAAATTCCCTGACTCAACCAGAACAACTGCTGGCTCACCAGGGTAATCAGGAATTGGTTTTAGAGCTGCACTCAAATCTGGATGAAGCAATGCGGCCCCAACTCACTCAGCTTATAGAGGAAGTTGTAGGAGTCTCTGTGGTCGATTTTATGAGCGATGCCACCCTGGAAACTGAGAGGACTGGCATGATTGCCATTCTCTCGACCCACCCCTCTTTTCGGGATCGCCCCAATGGCAAGTCTGACCCTCAAAAACCGACTTTTGATGAACCATCTATATAATCCCCTGACTATTGCCAGTTTTCTGACAATAGTTGTCCAACCCCTGCCCTGAAGATTTACGCGCTTCGGCGCTAAAAGCCTTTTGCCAACCGTTTTCTGGCTTTACCCTGGGCTAAATGAGCAAAAATACTCAGTCACCCCTTGACTGGGTATTTTTATTTGTTTAGAATTGTTGCATAAAGTTAAGTTTTGTAACGCAAAGGCTTTGACTATGTTTGCACCGATTGTTGTGTTGGTTCGGAATTGGATTGGTAAGGCTAAGTTCAATCAACTGCGTGGCCAGGCGATCGCCCTGCACTGTAAAGCGATTACCAATGCCTGTGAGCGGTTTGGCATCGAGAGCAGCCAGCGTCAGAGCCTGATCCGGCTAGCGAAAGACAATGGTAAGAAGTTAGGCTTGCTGGCTTAACTGGTAATCTGACAATGGCTACCTGTGAGGTTACCCTGTGGGTCAGTATGAACGTTTGATCTTAATGGCCGAGGATGAACTGACTCAGTACAGTACCGAAGCCCGCAAAATAGAGAAACTGCGCCAGAAAATTAACCTGTCTGTTAACTTCAAAGAACAGCAACAGATTAAACAAACCCTGCAGGCAGAAATGCCCCAGGACTGGCTGAATAAAGTTATTGAAGAGCAGCGTCAGGCCGTTTCCCTGCCCTTCTGGGGGATCGCCGGACTGGGTTTACTATTGGGTATTTCTACCTTTCAGCCCCTCGACTTTCTGGCGACGGGAATTGGCGGATATTTAGCGATCGTCATTCAACGCAAGGGCTGGAACCTACAGGCAAAGCGCCTGGTTTTAAATACCCTAGAGGATATTGAAGCCCGGGTGAAAAATCCCGATTAACGGGGCATCGGCTCTAATCAGGGAGGCGAACTAGCCCAGGATCGATTGGCAAAGCTGACGGAAATGCTCCCCCCGTTGCTCAAAATTTTGATACTGGTCAAAACTGGCGCAGGCCGGAGAGAGCAGCACTACGGCGGCATTAAACTGGCGAGCTAATTCTGGCGATCGCTGGACGGCCTGATCCATCGTTTCAACAATTTCATAGTTGCTGTAGCCTACCTCCTGCAGGCGTTGAGCAAAGGCCGGGGCCGCTTCGCCAATCAGCAAAACGAAGGCTGCCCGTTGCTGAATGGCCTGCATCCAGGCTGTATCGTCGCCAATTTTAGGAGCGCCTCCGGCGATCAAAATGGCCGGGCGCTTAACGGCGGACAGCCCGACCTCGGCGGCATCATAATTGGTGGCCTTACTGTCGTTGATGTAATCTACTCCCTGCCAGGTACAGATATGTTCCAGACGGTGGGAGACACCAGGGAAGGTGGCCACGGCTTCGGCGATCGCCCCTTTGTCAATTCCGGCCAGGCGGGCCGCTGCCACGGCCATCAGCAAATTTTGCTGGTTATGGCTCCCCGGCATCCGGAGCAAATTGGCGGGCAAAATCAGTTCGTCCTGAGTACGCACCCAGGCATCTTCAATGTAAAAGCCCAGAGCCGGGTTCCCCGGTAACCCATCTTTGCCCTGGACACTCGTCCAGCAGGCTGCTTCAGAAATGGGGAATAGCTTTTTTTGGCCGACGCTACGCAGGTAGGGATCATCCCCATTAAAAACCTGTTGCTTCGACTGGCTAAGGAGATGGGCCTTGATGTCGTAGTAGGCTTCTAAGGTCTTGTGGCGGCTCAGATGGTCGGGGGTAAAGGTCGTCCAAACCCCAATTTGCGGAGTAATGGCGGCAGAAGCCTCTATCTGGTAACTACTGAGTTCGGCGATCGCCCAATCTAAGGGGCAAGCAGCAGCATTACCGGATTCCAGGGCCACCTCGCAGGCCGCATAGCCAATATTGCCAAAGGCCGGAGCCTTTAAGCCGGCAGTTTGGAAAATGGCTGCAATCAGGGCCGTCGTCGTGGTTTTACCATTGGTTCCGGTGATCCCAACCCAGGGCACCTGCTTCAGGTATTGCCAGGCCAGCTCCATCTCGCCAATCGTCTCAATTCCCCTGGCCCTGGCCTCTACCAACCCGGGAATATCCCAGGGAACTCCGGGGCTGACCACAACCCGTTCGGCTGGAATGTTGTCGGGATGGAAGCGATCGCCCAGCTTCACAGTAATGCCTTCCTGCCCCAATTCCTGCTGCTGTTGTTGCAGGTCGGCAGAGTCGCCACTATCACTGACCGTTACTTGCCAACCATCGCGGTTGAGTAAGCGGGCAGCGGCAACCCCTGATTTTCCCAACCCAATGACAGCGGCATTTGGCATAAACGGTAACGTGTCAATTTTGCATTCCCCATCCTACCGCAGAGGCATAGCGCTCAACTGCCCGCAACTGAAAATTCTTGGAGGGAACAAAGGTGATACCACGCCGCGCCGGTTTGACTTCTCCCGTTGTCACCAGTTCCAAGCGGTAGTCAGCCAGAACCGTGGCCAGCACCAGCTTCATTTCGTATAGCGAAAGGGCGGCCCCGATACAACTGCGCATCCCTCCCCCAAAGGGCAGAAACTCGTAGGGCGTAAATTTGCGATCGAGGAATCGCTGGGGCTGAAATTCGTAGGGTTGCGGATAGGTCTGGGGGCGACGGTGAGCCGTTAAAACACAGGGCACGAGAATTGTATTGGGGGCAAATTCCTGACCGCCAATTTTCACCCTTGAGCGGACTTTGCGGGGTTGGGAAATCAGGGCAATCGGATGGGTCCGCAGAGACTCCCGACAAACGGCATTCAGGTAGGGTAACTGAGTCAGTCGATCGGGGTCGGAAGGGCTGCTGCCAATTTCTGAGCGTAACTGTTCCAGGACGGCCGGATCTCGATGCACCCAGTAAAAGGCCCAGGCCAGGGCGGAAGCGGTGGTTTCATGACCTAATAGCAGCAGGGTCATCAACTGATCCCGCAGTTCTCCCTGCTCCATCGGCTGACCTGCTTCATCCCGGGCGGCGAGTAACAGACTCAGAATGTCGGTGCGAGCAGGATCAGCCTGCCGTTGTCGATCACTAATTTCGCCATAGACCAGGGCATCAATCTGCTCCATCTGCCGCAAAAACCTGCCCCAGGGACTCCAGGAACCGAGGTTTTGTTGTAACAGGGGGAAGAAAAACTGGCTGGAATAAAGGGGCGAGGTCACTGCTTCCAGCAAATTATTCAGTAACGGTTTGAGTTGCTCGTAACGGGGGCCGGGATTGAGGCCAAACACCACTCGCAGAATCACTTCCAGAGAAATTTCTGAAGTGTAGGTGCGGATCGAAAAGGGTTGGTCTAAGGGCCAGTCTCTGATCACCTGGCGGGTAATCTCACAGATCAGGTGACCATAGGCCCGCATCCGATCGCCATGCAGGGGAGGCATGAGTAACTGGCGCTGCCGCTGGTGGGCTGCTCCATCTAGCATAATCAGGGAGCGATCGCCGGTCAGAGGCCGAAAGACATGGGTCACCTTGCCCAACTCAAAGACTTCCGGTGCAGCGGTGTAGATTTCGCCGATCGCCGCCGGATTGGCAAAAAACACCACCGGTGGCGAATTCCAGCCCAAAACCCGGGTGGTGAAGGTATCCCCATACTGGTGAAAACAGGATTCTAAAAAGCCGATCGGATCGGCCACCAGTTGCAGGGTCTGGAGCAGGGCCGGAGTAGCAGGGCCAGCGGGCAGAGTCAACACCATCGTTTCTAAATCAAAGGGAGCAAATTTTCATCCTCTACGAGGGTAACGACAAATTCCCAACCTGACCTAAGTTAACCCACAGGCAACTCCTCTGCGCCCCGAACCTTGGTATGCTGAGAGCCGGAGCGCATTCACTTTCATCACCCATGCCCGTAGTTAATCCCCCTTCAACCCCCACCTCCTTCCCCCTGACCGCCGTGGTTGGACAGGAAGCCATTAAACTGGCCCTCTTGCTAGCCGCGGTCGATCCCGGTCTGGGCGGAGTCGTGATTGCCGGTCGCAGGGGTACGGCCAAATCGGTGATGGCGCGGGCCATCCATGCCCTTTTACCCCCGATCGAAATCGTCTCCGGTTCCCTCAACTGTGACCCGATCCGGCCCGATGCCTGGGACGACGACACCGTGGAACGGTTGCAGAACCACTCCCTTGACTCCCTGCCTACGGAAGTCATTCCTGCCCCTTTTGTCCAGATTCCTCTGGGCGTGACGGAAGATCGACTGTTAGGCTCCGTCGATGTGACCCAATCGATCAAAAAGGGAGAAACGGTGTTTCAACCTGGGTTGCTGGCGGAAGCCCACCGGGGAGTTTTGTACATCGATGAAATCAATCTGCTGGATGACCAGACCGCCAACCTGCTGCTGAGTGTCCTCACCGATCGGCGCAATCAGATCGAGCGGGAAGGAATCAGCTTTCAGCATCCCTGTATGCCCCTGCTGCTGGCGACCTACAACCCGGAGGAAGGGAACCTGCGGGAGCATCTCCTGGATCGGATTGCCATTTCCCTCTCCGCCGATATGGTGCTGGGCTTAGACGATCGGGTACAGGCAGTGGAACAGGCCACCCGCTATGCCAATGATCCCAAAGAGTTTCTCAGCCAGTACAGCGAAGACCTGGATGCCCTCAAAACCCAGATCATTTTGGCCCGGGAATGGCTGAAGGATGTGCAGATTAAGCAGGATCAGATTCAGTATCTGGTGACCGAAGCCATTCGGGGTGGGGTTCAGGGCCATCGGGCCGAACTGTTTGCGATTCGAGTGGCCAAAGCCCATGCCGCCTTAGACGGACGCACGGAAGTGATCGCAGAAGACCTGCGTAAAGCGGTGGAGCTGGTAATTGTGCCCCGATCGACGATCATCCAGACTCCCCCGGAAGAACAACAACAGCAACCACCGCCACCGCCGCCGCCCCAACCTCCGGAAGCTGAAGACGACTCGGAACAGGAGCAGGAACAGGAGGAGGAAAAGGAAGAAGAGAACCAGGAGCAGGAACCCCCGGCCATTCCGGAGGAGTTTGTGTTTGACCCGGAAGGGGTCATTCTCGACCCGGAGGTACTTTACTTTGCCCAGATGGCCTCCCGTCAGGGTAAGTCGGGCAGCCGCACGATCATCTTCTCCGACGATCGGGGTCGTTATATCAAGCCCATGCTGCCCAAAGGGAAAGTCCGGCGAGTGGCGGTGGATGCCACCCTGAGATCGGCCGCTCCTTACCAGAAAGCCCGCCGGGAGCGCAGCCAGGCTGTTCCCCTGTCTCCTCAGGCGACCGGGCGGAAGCGGGTGTTTGTGGAAGAAGCAGACATTCGGGCCAAACGGCTGGCCCGCAAAGCTGGAGCCTTAGTTGTATTTGTGGTCGATGCCTCCGGGTCGATGGCCCTAAACCGGATGCAGTCTGCCAAAGGTGCGGTTTTACGACTGCTGACAGAAGCTTATCAAAACCGTGATCAGGTGTCTTTAATTCCCTTCCGGGGAGAACAGGCGGAGGTGTTGCTGCCCCCCACCCGCTCGATCGAAGCCGCCAAACGGCGGTTAGACCGGATGCCCTGTGGAGGCGGTTCTCCCTTAGCCCATGGTCTGACCCAGGCTGTGCGAGTCGGGTTAAATGCCAAACAATCCGGGGATGTGGGCCAGGTTGTGATTGTGGCGATCACCGATGGGCGCGGTAACATCCCCCTGGCCCGCTCTTTGGGAGAACCCATCCCAGAAGGAGAAAAGCCCGACATTAAGGCAGAACTGCTGGATATTGCCAGCAAAATTCGGGCCCTGGGGATTCAACTCCTGGTAATCGATACTGAGAACAAGTTTATCTCCACCGGGTTTGCCAAGGAATTGGCGAAACAGGCCGGGGGCAAGTACTACCATTTACCCAAAGCGAACGACCAGGCGATCGCCCAGATGGCCAGAGGGGCGATCGCCGATATGAAGAACCGCTAGGGCTCGTAAATTTAATTTTTGAAAGCGCGGCTTGGCCGTGCTTTCAAAAATTAAAAATTTGGTTTTAATCTAAAACTAAGCCTGCTTGAGCCGACGGCGACGGGCCCAGGCCAGACCACTTCCGGCCAGAGCCAGACCGGCCATGGTAGCAGGTTCGGGTACCGCAGCCGCTTCTCCGGCCACCTTAAAGTCAGGGCCATTGAAGCTGGAGAGAGCCGATACCTGAATTCCGGCGATCGGTCCGCCAACCCCCAGGTCTGCCAGACTCAGGCCGTAGGAACCCACCCGTTGGGCCCCGCCAATCTCGGTGGTATCAATACTGTAACCGGCACCGGTCCAGAGATTGCGGCTGATTTTGAACAAATTGCCAACCAGGTTGCCACCGGCATCCAGGGCCTGCACATTCAGGTCGCTGTTCATGCCCCGTTCCCAGAAGAACAGGTTAGACACCGCCCGATCAAACTTCAGGTTAATTTTGAAGGCTCCGCTATCTTCTCCATCAATAATGTTGTTCAGGTTCTTGTTGCCCAGGTTGGTAACAATATCAGCAGCGGTGGGGCCTTCTTTCTTCACTCCCGTAGTGGTCAAATCTCCCTTATCAGCACTGGCTGCTCCGGTGTTACCCCCGGTATAAGCAGGGTTACTGACAATCGATGCAGCATTTACCAGGGCAAAATCTGTCACTGTCTTGCCACCGAAGCTGACAGAGTTGAGCCAGATGTCACCCTTGGGATCGTTACCAGTAAAGTTGGTCGAGAAGCTAAAAGCCTGAGCGGCATTACCCGAAAGGCTCAGACCTGCGGCAGCGATACCAAAACCAATCAGGAGATATTTCAGATTCATCGGGTGGTGTCCTTACGTAGGATTGGTGTGTTCTATGAACATCCTTCACCGGCTCTCTACGGTTCTTTCAATGAGAGAAAAACCTTCATGCAAACTGTAAAAACCGCTACCCCAAAATAAAAACCAGGTGAAGTCAAGGATCTGAAGCAGAAAGGCCCCGCATTGCCAGCAAAGCCGTACCACAGGCTGCTTCCGTCCAGGTCGATGGCTGCACTGGCACTTGCAAATAACGGGCCCGCATGGCGGTCCAGGTAGAATTTTTGGCTCCCCCACCGGCGGTATAAACGCGTACTAGAGGAGTCGCGCCAAATTGCTGCAGCAGTTCGTATCCCCGGGCCTCGATCCGGGCCATACTTTCTAACAGTCCATGCAAAAACTCGATCGCTTCCGCGGGGCGGGGTTCTAGCTGGGGTTGCAGGTTAGGGTCAGCCAGGGGAAAGCGTTCTCCCGCTTGCAGCAGGGGGTAGTAATTGAGCGGACTGACTCGTTCTGGATCAATGCGATCGCTCAACTCCGCCAGTTCCGCCGCTGTGAAAAACTGTTTCAGCACCGCTCCCCCGGTATTGGAAGCCCCACCGACTAACCACCGATCACCCAGACGATGGCTGTAAATACCATACTGACTGTTCTCCACTGGCACCCGACTCAGGAGTTTGAGCACCAGGGTCGAGCCGAGGGAAGTCACGGCCTCACCGGGAGCAGTAGCCCCACTGGCCAGGAACGCTGCGATGCTATCGGTGGTGCCAGCATGGATCTGACAACTCAAAGGTAAGCCTAACTCCCGGGCGATCGCTGGCAGAATTGGGCCGATGGTCGTTCCCGGTGTGACCACCCGGGGCAGCAGGTGAACCAGACCCAGATCTTCCATCCAATCGGGATAGCTCAGATGCACCGGGTCATAGCCCAGCTTCAGGCTGTTATGGTAATCACTGATGCCCAACTGGCCATGCAGCAAAAACCCCAACCAGTCTGCCTGATGCATCAGGTAATGGGCCTCAGAAAAGTAGGGCTGATCCTGCCACCAGAGCAGTTTTACCAGACTGGAGGTGGCATTTAAAACCGTTGCTTTACCCCTGGCAGTCTGGTATCTGGCTTGGGCAAAAAACTCCTGCAGGGCCGTCAGCTTTCCGGCCCCCCGGGCATCGTTGTAGAGCAAAGGGGCCGCCAGGGGTCTGCCCTGCCGATCGCAGAGGAGTACGGTAGCAGAGGTACCATTGATGGCGATCGCACCAATCTGATCGCGGTAGACTGCCGGAACCTGGCGAATTAGCGCTTTCAGGGTTGACTCCCAGGTGGTCACCCAATCATCCATCTGGGCAAACCGTTGACTCACCTCTGCAACCAATTCTGTCCGGTCATCAATCACCACCAGACGGGCTCCAGAAGTGCCAAAGTCAATTCCAACAAACAGCGTCATAGGTACTTCTGGCACCACTCAGGAATTGTCACGGCAATCCAGGGCAACGGGGTTGGGGCAAACCGCAATAAAAATTCACTGGCGGATAGGGATGGGGCGGAAATGAACATCAACCGGAGGGACTGTCTTTGGGTCAAAAATTTCTAACCAATATATTTATTAAATCTGTCTTACAAATGACTGGAAAACCTGAAATTTTTTAATAAAATTCATTCCTTAAATAATCATTTATCCATTTAGTTGGAGAATCTTTTATGTCATACACATTTGAGATTCTGGGTGTGTCACCGATTTTACATTTTTTTAGTTACCAGCAAGAACTGTCTCAACAACCCAAAACCGGAGTTGAGTACCTGAGTTCCTATAAATGCACCCTGGATGCCCTGTTACAAACCGTCGAAACCGTACCCCGCGATCGGGGTTGGAATCTGGATGAAGCCGTAGATACAGTGATCGATTTCTGGATGAAAAATCTGGACAGCGTTCACCATTGGAAACGACGGTTAGAAGATGCTGGAGAGCAAAGTTTGCTGATCTCCCGACTGGCTAATTTCAAAGCGTTACAAAGCGAATTTGAGCAACTTCTCCATCAGGAATAACCAGAGCTGCAGTGGGCGGGGTTTGCTCTCCGCCCTCAGCGATCGACTCCAGGGGCAGAAAATTCTGGAGACTGAGGCCACTGCAGCGGAGCATCCAGTTCAGGAAATTGCTGTTGCAGCCGCAGGTCGGCACTGATTTTTAGGAGTCGCTCATCCAAAAATTGTTGTCTGCGATTCAGGATATGAATCTCCCGTTCCAGTTGCCGCTGTCCCCGCTGAAAAAAGTCTTCTGCGGGCGATCGCACCAGATCCCGTCCCAATTGTTGCAGTTTGAACGAGTTGAGCTGACCGATATCGGCGGCCATCGCCCCGGTCGTTGTAATGACCAGGAACACGATGGCCAGAGGTGTTTGTCTGAGCAAAAAAATTAACCGTTCCATGGGGTTTCCTTCCCGATCGACCTCTGGTTTCAAGCTAACAAACTGGTGGTCTAGAAACTTCCTGCTATTGGGTTAGGTGCGGGCATTCCCCACGCTTGTCAGGTGATCCTCACAAGTTCCTCAATTTTTTCGGCTATTTCTGGAATCAAGATCTTCCAGCAAGGTGAGTCGGAGGGAAGCCATGGCAACATCTTGTTTCACATCGGTATATGGACCTGTAAAATCATGGCGGTTTGGCCGTTCCCTGGGCATTGACCCAATCGGGGATGTGTCTACCTGCTCCTTCAACTGCGTCTACTGCCAGTTGGGCACGATCGAGTTCAAGAGCCGGGAGCGCATGATATTCATTCCCACGACTCAAATCGTGCAAGACCTGCAAGCCTTTGACCCCTGGGATGTGGATGTGGTCACCCTGAGTGGGAGTGGGGAACCCACCCTGGCCCTGAATCTGGGAGAAATTTTGGCTCAAACAAAGGCCCTGACCCAGAGGCCCGTCGCCGTTCTAACCAACGGTACCCTGTTGCCCGACCCGGGGTTACGCAGGGAACTGGCGATCGCCGATCGGGTTGCCGTCAAAATTGATGCCATCTCCAGCGAACAGCTGCGGCGGATCAACCGGCCCGTCGAAACCATTGAACTATTAGATATCTGGGCTGGTTTAGAGGAGTTTCGGGAGCAGTATCAGGGTCATCTGGCCATTCAAACCATGCTTTTGACTTCCTGGAGTGAGCATGAGCAGGCCAACTACATTGCCCTGATGCGAGAACTGGCCCCCGATGAAATTCAACTGAACACTCCCACCCGTCCCCGGCCTGCCACCTACCAGACCGAAGCCCGGGGCAATGATTACGCAGCCACCTCTCCTATCCAGTTTCTCAAACCTGTAGATGCCAAAGCTCTGCAGGAATTTGCCCAGCATATCTGGCAGGCCACCCAGATCCCGGTTCGTCACCCTTTTCACCATCCAGAAGGAGCCTTCTATGACAAAGCCTAAAGTGAATCCCTACCTGTCATTGATGGAAATTCCTCCCGGCTACCTGAACATCATGGGCTATGTCGATGAATCGGAGGTGAATGGCCCCGGTTGTCGGGCGGTGGTCTGGGTCCAGGGTTGCCTGCGTGAATGCGGTGGGTGTTTTAACGAGGAATCCTGGTCCTTTGAAATCAAGGAACTGGTGGCGATCGACACCCTGGTAGAGCGGATTTTGGACAACCCCCGAAATGAAGGGGTGACCTTTTCGGGCGGAGAACCCTTCTGGCAGGCTCCGGCCCTGGCCGAACTGGCCCGTCAGGTGAAAGCGATGGGCCTGAGTGTGATGTCTTTTACCGGCTTTACCTTAGAAGAATTGCAGAGTGACTATGGCCCAGCGGGGGCCAGAGAGCTGCTGGCCGAACTGGATATTTTAATTGATGGCCCCTACATTGAATCCCTGGCGATCAACTCCCCCGATTCCCCCGTTTCTTCCCGGAATCAGCGGGTGCATGTGTTAAACCCGGAATTTCGCGATCGCCTGACCTGGGCCAGTGACCAGCTAGAAATCCACATTTTGAAGGATGGCAGTCGGATCATTACCGGTTACCGGGGCCAACTGGTGGCTGCTGAAGCCGACTCGGAGGAGATTTAAGTCGATCGAGACTACCTGGCTCAATCAAAAAATTTTTCTACATAAAAATCGGCTTTTGAGCAACTTATCTCCGATTACTGAGTTGCTTATTTCCCCGAAATGCTTATACTTTTGTGAAGTTAAGAAAATTTTTTGATTGAGCGAGGAATAACGATGTACATCGTGCAAATTGCCTCTGAATGCGCTCCAGTGATTAAGGCCGGAGGGTTGGGCGACGTAGTTTATGGGCTGAGCCGAGAGCTGGAAACCCGTGGCCACTGCGTCGAGCTGATCCTGCCCATGTACGACTGTATGCGCTACGACCATATCTGGGGCCTGCACGATGCCTACATGAATCTCTGGGTGCCCTGGTACAACGGTGATATTCACTGCTCAGTCTATTGTGGCTGGGTGCATGGCCGTACCTGCTTCTTCATCCAACCCCATTCTGCCGACAACTACTTTAACCGGGGCTGTTATTACGGCTGCTGGGATGACAACATGCGGTTTGCCTTCTTTAGCAAAGCAGCCCTGCAATTTCTCCAGCATAGTAATAAGCGGCCCGATGTCATCCATTGCCATGACTGGCAGACGGGTCTGGTACCAGTCATGCTGTTTGAGATCTTTAAGTATCACGGCATGGGCAACCAGCGGGTCTGTTACACAATCCATAACTTCAAGCACCAGGGGATTGGTGGGGCAGAAACCCTCTATGCCACCGGGTTGAATCGGCCGGAATACTACTTTAACTACGATCGCCTGCAAGACAACTTCAACCCCTTCGCGATTAACTACATGAAGGCCGGGATTGTCTACTCGAACTATGTCACTACGGTTTCACCCCACCATGCCTGGGAAGCCAGCCACACTGACATCGGTTATGGCCTGGGTCATACTCTGCATCTGCACCAAGACAAGTTTGAAGGCGTGCTAAACGGAATTGACTACGATGTCTGGAACCCGGAGATCGATCGCTACATTCCGGCTAAATACAGTAAAGATGACCTCTCAGGTAAGGCCAAAAACAAGCAGGCCCTGCGCCAGCGGCTCCTTCTGCGCGAAGCAGACAAGCCGATCATCGCCTATATTGGCCGGTTAGATGACCAGAAGGGCGTTCATCTCGTCCACCACGCGATTTACTATGCCCTGCAACGGGAAGCCCAGTTTGTCCTGCTAGGTTCGGCCACGGAAGCCGGGATTAATGCCCACTTCCAGCACGAAAAAGCCTTCTTGAATGACAACCCGGATGTCCATCTGGAACTGGGCTTCAACGAAGAACTCTCCCACCTGATCTATGCCGGGGCCGATATGATTATTGTTCCCAGCAACTTTGAACCCTGCGGCCTGACTCAAATGATTGGGTTAAAGTACGGCACAGTCCCGATCGTCCGGGGCGTGGGCGGTCTGGTGAATACGGTGTTTGACCGCGACTACGACCAGGAAAAGCCCCCCGAAGAGCGGAATGGCTATGTCTTTTACCAGACAGACAACCAGGCCCTCGAATCGGCCATGGATCGGGCGATCGGCCTCTGGAATTACGACTCAGAAGCCTTTGAGCAACTGATGATTCAGGGCATGACCTACGACTACTCCTGGAATTTACCCGGTGGTCAGTATGTCGAGATCTACGACAAAATTCGCTGGCAGTATTAACTTAGGAACACAAATTAATAAAAATTAAGTTCTGAGTTTGATTACATTCACGCTCTTTAGTCAGGTTCGCCAATCAGGATAAAAGCAGCCCAGTCCCTCGGGTCCGGGTATTGCTGGCGGGTGAGAAGCATCGCCTGCCGTAAGGCCCTGGCCTTATGGGGCTGTTTCTGTAATTCCTGGTAAAACTGCTGCATCAACCTGGCCGTGGGGGCATCGGGAATCGCCCAGAGGGAAACAACCACCGTTGGGGCACCGGCGGAGATCAGCGATCGGGACAGGCCAATCACTCCATCTCCGGTAATCTGCCCCCGGCCCGTATCACAGGCACTCAACACCACCAGATCCGCCTGCAATTTCAGGTTGAGAATTTCGCTGGCGGTCAAAATCCCGTCATCCTTAGCGGTTGGAGCCAGGGCGATCGCCCCCGGAACTCCCATCCCTCGGAAGTCATCCAGCAATCCATGGGTGGCCAGATGGATTAAACCGGCCTGGGGCATGGCCTGGACAACGGCGGCTTTAGTGGCAGCCTGACCGATCAGGGGTTGGGCCTGGAGCAGCACCCCGATCGCCCGGGATTCCTGTTCGGCCCCCGGTAAGCTGGCCAATGGTTCGGCGGGTTCTCCCAGGGTGACGGTTACTTTGGGCATCACCGGATTACCGACAATTAAAGGATTGGTCAGAAAACGGCCGGGCCGTTTCTGCTTCTGGGTCAGCTCTAACACCTGAATTGAAGGGGCAACGGTTACCGTATGCTGCTCAATCAGGTACCTACCGTTACCATCCTGTAAGGCCGCGAAGGGCACCAGAAACAAAGCTCCCTGGGGGATGAAAATCACCGGTTGGTCAGGATTCGTCGGTAACTGGGCCGCGATCGGTTCAATTAGCAACTGGTACAGTTGCCGCAATGGTAATGGAGCAGAACGAGAACGGGTGTCCTGACGGGCGATCAGGCCCAATCCCCGACTTCTTACCCCGATCGCCTCTCGACTGCTCGAAACCAGATCCGCCAGGGATTGATTTTGGACCATCAAAGGCTGTAAATCTACGGCTCGAAACCCCACCTCGCCGGTTGGTTTGACGACCCAGATGAATAGTTGAGATTCTCTAGTCTCCAACCCCTGCGGCCCCTTGAAGGTCTGGGACAGAATCGTATAAGTGACCAGGGTTGCCCCCCGTTGACGGGCGATCTGTCGGATCTGGGCGATCGTTGGAGGTGCAACCGGAGCCAGGGTGGGACGTTTTTCCCGCAGCCCTAAGCGGCGGGCCAGCAAATCCACAAAAGCCCTGGCCCGTCCCCGTTCTGCCACTTCTAAAGCTGCTTCTGGTTGGTTCTGGGCAATCAGCAGGGCCTGTAAATTCTGATAAAGGGCAGTCTGGGTATCAAAAATTGAGACGCGATAGGCATCATTACTACCCAGACGCTCTCGTAGGGCTTCCCAGAATTCAATGCCTTCCTCCATAGCCTTCCTGGCAGCAGCCAGATTACCGCTCTGCCAACGCAACACAGCGGCATTGTTCTTGACCATACCCTGCCCCCGCCGGTCATTGCGAGCTGAAATATAGGTGAAATGCTGCTGGTAATACTCCAGGGCTTTCTCGTAATTACCCTGCTGAAAGTAGGCCAGGGCCTGATTCCCCCGCACTCCCGCATCCCGCAGGTATTTCCAGCCAATCCTCCAACTCTGCTCATACAGGTCGATCGCCCGCTGGTAATCTCCCTGAAAGTAAGCCGTACCTGCCAGATTTGCCAGGGCTTCCATCTGCGCTCTAAAGTTTTTTGTCTGTTGAGCCAGGGTGAGGCGCTGCTGTTGATACCCCGCCGCCTGTTGATAATCCCCCAGACTCTGATAGGCACTTCCTAAACTGGCCAGGGCCAAATTCTGATTTCGCCTATCCCCGATTTGACCGGCAATCGTCAACTGTTGCTGCTGGTACTGAATTGCCTTTGGTAATTGCCCCAGGGCTGCATAAACCAGTCCCAAATCTCCCAGGGCCTTGGCTTCGGAAGCCCGATCGCCAACCTGCCGGGCAATTTTCAGCCGTTGCTGATGTAGATCGATCGCCTGGACATACAGATCAGCCCCAAAGTAGGCATTGGCTAAATTGCCCAGGGCAATCTGCTCCAATCGTCGCTGTTTATCAACTTTGGTTCGAGCAAACCCTAAAAAGTCATGTAACAACTCCACCGTATCGGCGTTGTAAAACCCTTTCTGCACCTGAATCAGCCCCAGGTTTCCCAGGGCAATTTCCTCTATCTCCCGATCGTTTCCCTCCCGCGCAACGGTCAGACTTGCTTTGTAGTAATCGATCGCCTGCTGAAAATTTTCCCCGAAGTAGGCCAGCAACCCCAGATTGGCTAAAATCCGTGCTTCTTTCGCTCGATCCTTAAGGGCCCTGGCCGCTTCCAAATCCGACTCGATCGCCGTTACCTGACTCACATCTTCTTGCCCAAAGTAGGCCACCCCATTCGGGCTAAACCTCGTCCCATCCCAGGCGATCGTCTGTAATGGTTGGTAGAAGGTCAGGGGCTGGGTTTGCCTGGCTGAAGCAGGTTGTCTTACCGGGGTCTGGGCAACAATGACCGGATGGGCGAGCGCAGGCGGTGGCGGGTTGTTAGAAACAACAGGCTGAGTTAGGGAAAGTAGAAGACAGGCAGTAAGACACATGAGGGCTAACAATCAGTATTTCAGAGCTGACAGGTAAGTTGCCAGAATTCTTTCCCAAAATACTGGCAATAAAGCTTGCATTCGCGACTCTGTATGATAAATTAGTGATTCGCGGGCGATTAGCACAGTGGTAGCGCACTTCCTTCACACGGAAGGGGTCACTGGTTCGAATCCAGTATCGCCCATGTAATCGAAAAGCTGATAAACAGGCCGAAATAGCTGCCAGACAGAGGTTCCAGAGATACCTTTCGTCTGGCGTTTTTCGTTTCGCCCAATTTGCGTTGGGTTAAATTGGGTCTTTTTCACCCAATTTTGACTATGGTTTGACTATGATCAGACTAGTACTCTTGAACTAAAACCATGTACAGCAAAAGCACAGGTAAAGGGACTAAAGGTTCAGTTGGGGTTGAATCCTTCCAGGGACGCCTGCGGTTACGGCTTCCCAGGGAACTTTATAACGGTAAGCAAAAATACTTGACTCTGGGTTTACCCGATACTGACATTAACAGACGTGTCGCTGAGGCAAAGGCAAGCCTGATCGAAGCAGACATTCGATTGGAACGATTTGATTACACTCTGGTTAAGTATGGTAAGCAGCCATCCCAGGCACAACTGACAGTTATTGAGCCGCTCAGGGCTGCTGGGCTACCTATTTCTGACTTATGGGAGAAATACTTCGACCACAGACGCTCTAGTTTGAAACCGAAGACGATCGAGAAGTATGAAAACTTGGCCAGCCTATTTGCCAAACTTGATGGTTTAGACACAAGTGACGCCCTGGCTGTCAAGAAGAAGTTGGAAAACGTTACAACTGTCTCCAGGACTAGAGATGGCCTGATGTATATCTCAGCCGCTTGTAAATGGGGTGTGAAGCACAATCTAGTTCCTGCGAATCTTTTTGATGGAATGTACAGAGAAATGCCCCAACACAACTACATGACTGACCCTACACCAAACGCATTCTCCGAAGAGGAGCGAGATGCGATTATCGAGGCGTTCAAGCACGATCGCCGAAAGGGGATGAACTACCGGGGCTATGCCCCATTTGTTGAGTTTTTATTCTTTACAGGCTGTCGTCCCAGTGAAGCTGTAGGACTCAGATGGAAGCACCTTTCAGAAGATTGTTCCAGTGTCAACTTTGAAGGGGCTTTAGTTCAAGTCCGTAATAAGCGTGTGGCTTCAAAAGGCTCGAAAAACAATAAGACTCGAAAACTTTCTATCTCACCAAGATTACAGGCTATGTTGTTGTCTATCAAGCCTGAATCGCCTGATCCTTCATCCCTTGTATTTCCCAGCCCTGAAGGTGGTTCGATTAATTACAGAAATTTCTCCAGAAGAGCATGGGCAAAGGTTGTTGATCCCATCAAATTGGAAACTACTCCTTACTGTTGCCGGGATACATTTATCACTGTGCAACTTCTGAAAGGAGTGCCCAGTGCAATTATTGCTAAATGGTGTGATACTTCAACTCAAATGATTGACAAGAACTATGCCGATAAGTTGAAACTTACTCAACTACGACCTCAAGATTAGCATAGAAGACAAAGCTAGGGAGCCAGAGAGAGCAGCACTTTCTGGCTTTTTAATTGGCAATCATTTGTAGATATATTATGTGAGCATAATCATCCTGGTTGGGCAAAGCAAAATAAGCAGTTTTCCCACGAGTCTCGAAAGATGGAGGAAACAGTGGGATACCTTGACCAGCAGCTCTAGATAAAATAGGTTGTAGAAGACGATCGCTACTGGTCGTTCTGCAAAAAAGTCAGCATCTCTTCATAGAATGGTAATCCCCGTCCCCGACTTTCGTAGGCAGTGGCTAACACCTGAAGCGTTTCTACTAGAGAGCTTTGAGCTGCGTCTACCACCAGGTCAGTAAGTTTGTTGATACCTGCATTCTGTTTCTGTGCTTCCGCGATCGCTTCGATATAGGCTTGCCGAATCTGATTGGAAATCACGACAATGGGATACCCTGAACGCAACAACAGTAGATTCATCAACAACCGCCCTGTTCGCCCGTTTCCATCTCGAAAGGGATGAATCGTGACAAACCGGAAATGAGCTTCTACTGCATATTCGAGCGGATGCAGGCTTTTAGTCGATTCCGAGTTCAGCCACTCAACAAATTGCTGCATCAGATCAGGCAGCAGGTAGTGAGGTGGATATATATATTCGGTTCCTGCCGCTTTTACATCTAATTGCCGATAGCGCCCAGCTTCCTCTGGAGTAATGGCCCGCATGACCAAGTTATGAATCTGCTTAATCTCCCATTCGCTAATAGCAATCTCCTGCTGTGCTAGAGCTTCAATGTAGTCGATCGCATCTTTATGTCCAATTACTTCCAGATGTTCTCTCAGGGTCTTACCACCGATCGTAATTCCACTTTCCAGAATTAGGGCCGTCTCGCTCTGAGTCAGCGTATTGCCTTCAATGGCATTGGAGTTGTAGGTAAACCGCACATCATAGAGTTTTTTCAGTTCTGCCACGATCGAGACTGGTAAGGGTCGAAAACTGTCCAACCAGCCTTTAAGTTGATCAATGCGTTGGAGTTTCTCAGCCAAGGGCATGGTGGGAAGAATTGGACAGAGGTGGGCGATTTCAGTGGCAACAGAAACAGGTTGATGTTTGATCAGCAGCTGAATGAACTGATCATACGCATGGTTCGCAACCGTCGTTAACTCCGTACTCAAAGGGTTTACCTCTGTCCTGCCATTTCCCGATTTCCTCTGTATTTATTTTATAAGCTATGGCTAACAATCGCCCTATATTGACGTATTAATCCGAATAAATTAAGGCAGAGCCTGGATTTGTTGGGCCAGCAAATCTACTTGTTATGGGGACTGAGCAGATCAGAATTACTGGTGTAGTTGGAACTTAATAGACAATTCGGGAAAGTTTGTCTACTAAATGCTAAATTCATTTCTACTAGCTAAAAATTAGCATCAAATTTTACTAGCTATATGAAGAGAAGAAAATTTTGCTATTATGCTGCGCTAGGTTCAGCTTTTGCTTTTGACGTAATAAGTGGTAATTTCGCCTCCGCCATATATTCCAAACCTTCTGCCAAATTAGTACGTAAGTGGGTTGTTCTATATTGGATGCCCTACGACAATGATCTATCAATGTTCGGTGAACTAATCACCAAAATGATCATTGATGGCACAAAAGAATCAGAGGCTTCCGTAGTTGTTCAGTCAGACTATTCAGACGAAACAAGTATGCGCCGTCATCAGATTACTAATGGGGCTATATCTAGAATTAACGTGAGGTTAGGGGAAGATAGTAGTGATGTGTCTGCTTTTTCAGCTTATCTTGATTGGGCGCACCAAACCTTTGAAGCAGAACACTGGGTTGTTATTGTCGTTGGGCATGGTGGAAAAATAAATGAAGTTAGCCCTGACGATCATACAGCGACTCAAAAAACAAGAACTTGGATGCAAGTCGATCAGTTTGCTAAAGTAATTAGCAATTTTAATGAAGCTACTAATGGACGGGTTGAATTACTCTTTTTTCAAAATTGCAATAAAGCTACACTGGAAGTTATCTACGAAGCAAGAAATTGCGCTCGATATACCCTTGCTTCTCAACTAAATCTTGGGGCGCCTAACTACTACTACGAAAGTTTTTTAAAACATCTTCAAAATCTATCGGTTGGAGGACGTGAAGCCGCTATAGCTATTATGGACGCTGAAAGACTTGATATGTATCATACGCTCACCTTAGTAGATAACCAAGCTGTTAAGAAGATTCCAGAAAAGCTTTCTAACGTACTTCAATCTATTTTAGTTGCCCAATTACCGACAGTTAAGCAATCAGAACTTCCAACTCATTACTATTTTGGTGAGCAGCACTGTGATTTACTCCTTCTATTAAATTATCTCTCTAAAGTTTCCGGTAGAGGTGCAAGTGAACTCGTTGAGTTCACTGATTTTCTGCGCTCGTCAGTTATTACCCATTACAAAGCAGGAGGAGAGCTTTATAATTACTCTCCCTTTAGAGAAACTTCTATGCAAGAACTATGTGGTTTAAGTCTGTATTTTCCCAAAGACAGAAAAGCCATCAATCGTTATAGTTCGCTTGCCTTATACCAGCAAGTTGATCTCAAAAGCTTATATGCCAAAATTTTGGCTGTTTAACATACCTTTACATGTTGCACAAAAGTTCTATCAGTTGCCTTTAGCATACCTATATCCGCAAATCTACAAATATTCCTGTCAAGGGAGAAAAGTGGTGAAGATAAAAGCAGTAATCGACGGATGTATTCCAGCTTTGCACTGGGCAATATTACCCAGTTGTCAAAGCTTTAGTAGTAGGGCAGCATTGAAGATTTATCTCAAGAGGAGACTTTCAAAACTGGAATACGCTTGATTAACAGAGTGAGTAAATGTGTATTTTAGTTTGGCGCTTTACGGTTCAACCCATGGCGTTTTAGTTGATTTAATCAGGGAGCTCAATTACTTATAAGGTATGTCAAATACAAACTAATTTTAGTTCACATGACATTTCTCAACCGTGGTTCTAAATCTCTTGCTGCTATCTTATTTAGCGATGTCGAATCGTTTACGTCTCGCATGGCGGAAAATGAATCACATGTGTTAGCGCTGGTTCAAAGAGATTTTCAGTGTATGACTGAATTATGCCAGCACTTTGATGGCAGAGTAATTAAATCTACGGGTGATGGATTAATTATGTGCTTTAACAGTGCTGAAAAAGCTGTTTTATGCGCTGTGCAAATTCAAGCTCAACTTATGGCGGATGCCAAAAGACTAGCTGCTGAAGATGTATTGAGGCATCGAATCGGAATTCATTTAGGAGAGATTACTTTCACATCTAATGATGTAATGGGAAGTGGTGTCAATATTGCTGCTCGTTTGCAAGGTCAGGCTCCATCGGGTGGAATTTGTATTTCTCAAACAGTTTATGATGTGATCAAGAGTAATTCGGCTGTCTCAATTAAGGCAATTGGAGAAAAACAGTTAAAGGGTATTAAAGAACCAATGGTTCTGTACCATATTGATTTGCCAGAAGAAACAGTTAAAAAAATTGCTCAAGAAAATCAAGAGCGAACAATATCAGCAAAGCAGAAGTATCCATTAGCAAAACAAGATTCCAATGTAGTTCAATCTTCCAGAAGTCTACCTAAGGTTCTTCTTACCAGCTTGATCGTAACAGGTTTAATTACAGCTCTTCGCTACTTAGGAGTGTTACAACCACTAGAACTGTGGGCTTTTAATCAGATGATGCAATTACGTCCCACAGAATCTCTTGATAAGAGAATCACTGTAATTACAATCGATGATGACGATCGCCGAATTTATGGGGACAACATTTACTCAATTTCGGACGAGTCACTTGAAAAACTCTTGACTATATTGGAGAAGCACAAGCCCAGAGTGATTGGTTTAGATCTTTACCGTGACTCTCCAGAAAAAACAAGCTCTACTGTTGTATCGCCAAGCTTACAACGAATGTCCAATGTAGTGGGAATTTGTAAAATTAGTGATCCAACTGTAGGAAGCGCTGGTATCGCCCCACCTCAAGGCTTGCCTTCAAAACGAGTCGGTTTCAGTGATTTTATTGAAGATATAGATGGAGTCTTGCGAAGACAAATATTGGCGCTTAAACCTGATGCTGCCGATCCATGTCAGACTTCTTACGCATTAAGTGTATTGCTAGCTTTTCAGTATTTAAAGGTTGATGGGTTTAATCTGAAATGGACATCAGATCAGCAATTACAAATCGGATCTGTAATCTTTCCAAAATTACGCTCTCACTTTGGAGGGTATCAAGGAATTAACGCAACAAATCAGATACTGATTAACTTTCGATCTCAATTGCTGAATCCAGGATCTCAAATTACCTTGACTCAAGTTCTCACAGGCAATGTTTCCAAAGGAGCCTTTGAGGATCGGGTTGTTTTGATTGGTGTCGTTTCACCTCAAAATGGAGATCAATGGAAAACTGTCTATTCATGGCAAAACATTAAGACAATACCAGGAGTAATGGTTCATGCCCATGTTGTTAGCCAAATGCTCAGCGCCGTAAAAGATAACCGTCCATTAATATGGGCTTGGCCACAATGGATAGATGTACTTTGGCTACTGGGTTGGGGAGGAATTGGTATGTTGATTGTTCGGTTAGGGCAAAGCTTTATCTGGCTCGGGGTTGGCTTGGGAATTGCTTCTCTCACCTTGTACAGTACTTGCTTCTTAGTGCTTACGATTGGGGGATGGCTTCCTTTTATACCCTCAATGCTGGTATTAATAGGGGTTATCAGCTGGGGAATGATTGCTAGGATTCGGTAGGCAACCCTACCGTCCAATAATCTGTTCCCTGGAAAGTAACAGTCTCTAAACTCTTATGATTCAGCGGACTAGAGTTGTTTGTTTTTCTCTGTTGGTTACTACTGCGCTTCTACTTGTACAGATTATATTGAGTTCAGCAGTTGCGAACTCAGACAATAAACAACTTCCAGAGCCTCCATCAGGGCCTAACCCAGGTGGTCGTTCAAGAGGAGGAGGAAGTCGATGGCGTATAATAGGAGGAGGAAGTGGATGGCGTATAACGGAGTACCGTTATCGATTAGGGGGAGTTTCTAGATCATCAGGTTGTTCCAACTATAACCGTAGAGAACCTGAAGCTCTTGTTCCTGTTATTACGGATTCAGTCCCTCGAGATCACGTTCCTGTTGTAGCTGTCCTTAGTAGTAGTCCTACACTCTGGTTTTCCATTCCAAAGACTACGACAATTTTCGCTACTGCAAAATTCACTCTTCAAAACGAATCAGGAACTAATCAGCTATACAGTACCAAGACTACTGTTCGAACACCAAGCATCGTAGGTATACCTCTTCCTGGCCCAAGACCTTTACTCCAACCTAACAAACCCTATGTCTGGCAGTTTGAACTAGGTTGTGGTGATACATACGATCCATCGTCTATTGGTGGTTGGATTGAAAGAATTACACCAGACGCTCAACTGAGTAGGAAATTAAAAGCTGCGGCAACTCCTCAACAAAGATTGGAAGTCTATGTCGAAAGTGGGCTATGGTTTGATGCCTTGGATGAGTTAGCCAGAATGCGGCTCAAGAACCCAAATGATGAAACATTAAAGGCAGAATGGGATGACTTGTTGAAGTCTGCTGGTCTAGATGGAACTTCTAGATTACCTATCTTTCTCGTACCTGTCAGCAAATAGATTACACTTTTTACTTCAAAGAACTGTAATCTTCCTGAAATCGAACACTCACGTTTTTGGGATTAACGATTGATCCCTTCGTTCTTTCCAACTCCAACTCAATAGGTTGTTGCCGACCTCACTCTGCACATGCTCAAACTAAAAAGTTACGTTTGACCTGGAGCTAGAGCCCCTGTTTGCCTTAAATCCCAGAGATCTGTCTGGCTTATTATCAACCAAATGATCAATGGGTGAGTAGCTCCGTTGCCCTGGATTCAAATTACCCCAATTCAAAACCCTGTTCTTTATTCTGCTGCTCAGCTACCTGCAACTGCTGGTAGGCATTATCAAACCGTTCCATCAGATGCTCAAAACGCTCTGGTTGGAAGGTTGATTCAACCTGACCTTCTCTGTCAACTGCGGCTATTTCTCCAGAATTGTCTTTAGGCAAAATCAGAAGCGTGTCACCTTCTACCTGAAAGTTATACTCGTACTGCCCTTCAAGTACCTGCTCTCCGGTGCGATCGAAGTAATCCCAGAGCTGTTCAATCACGATGGCGGCCTGGGGAGTGAGGGATGCGCCCCTGTCTCCAACTGTTTCGTAGATCTCTGGCAATGCCTCTAACGCTTCATCCAGATCGCCATCGTATTCGTAGAGGTAATCATCCTGGTTGGGCAGAGTGAAGTAAATTGACTGAGTGCTATTTTCTGTCATTTCTCTGTGAAGCAGCATGGTGTACTGTCCCTGCTCCAAAGAGATAAATTCATTTGGCTCGTGTTGCATGGCTGTTGTATTTGCTGGGAGTATGTTTGATGGTGCTAATTTTTCCTGCCTGATTTCTTTTGATTACTCAGCAAACCTGCCTGGTAAATTTCGATCGCTTTCATGTGGGTAGCAGGATCATGGCGATTATGGAACCAATCCTGGATCAGTTCCAGGTTATAGCGAACACAACGACTGTTAATCCGTACCCAGTGGATACCTTCAATCCATTCCCCCTGGAGTCGGTAGCGCTTCAGAGTTTCGCCACTGAGACTGAGGGATTGGGAGGCTTGTTGTTTGTTGACGAATTGAACCATTTGACGACGCTCTAATGGGAGGAAAGGGAAGCAACTGAAGTCCCAGCTAATGGAGAGATAGTCTCTGATCCCCACCAGAAAACATGGTCATCGGTTGTCTGGTAACGGTAGATCTCTGTGCCATCCAGGAAGATGGAGAGTTCCAGGGGTTGAACCGAAAACTCCTGAAGAACTCTCTGGACGGCTCTTGTTAATTCCGTGATCGAGTCGGGTTGTGAATTGATTGGCCGATAAGTTGAAATATTCATCGCTTGACTACTCCTTTTTCTCTTGGTAGGTGTAACCGTCAAAACAGTAGGTTGTAGAAATGAGTTCATGGTCAAAACGACTGGGACGCAGTTGATTGAACTTCAGACATGGCAGGCCATTCTGGAGATTATTCGTAATTTCAACTTTGTTCGTTCCAGCGGGTAAGAACTGGTTGAGATACCCACTGGTCACCTGTCGATATTGCTTACGGCCCTGATTCTGCTGAAGGTAACCGGCAAAAAGGCACCCGATTCGTCCGCACAGGGACGGGCGTTGTTGGGAACGTATCGTGGAACTGGTATCAATCAGATAGAGAGGGGTAACTTGCCCTTTTTGCTTCACTCTCAGAAATTCACTTTTAGTAATATCTGGAGAGGGTCGTCCCTGTTGAACATCCTTTTGAAGCTGCTGCACCAGTTCTCTCGGGGCTTTCGCTAAAGGTTGCCAATCTTGCCCTATGGCATAACCGTTATTACTGGCCAACCAGATTCCAATGGTGATTGTCAGAACGGTTGGCAGGATAGAGAGTTTAAAGAGTTGGTTCATGGTCTGGGATTTGCTCTGATAATTTTTACGTTGGGTGGAACGGGCAGTCCAACCTGCTGGTAGGCCCAAACCTCTTCCTCTGCCATTTCCGTAATCGCTCCGTACTGTTGCTGAGAACGCTGGAGTCTTGCACTAAAAGCGGGTAGTCCCCCTGCTTTCTGAATCGCTGCCTGTAATCGGCCGAGAGTCAGTTGCTGGGCTACGGGGAGGGGCATTGCCAGATGGAAGTAGTCGTCAGGATCACCCATCGGATTGCTGTAGACTCCTGCACAGGTTTTTCCCTGAAGTCTGACAACGTAGGGAAAGGGGGCAGACGCTCCCGGTTGGGCGACCTGGTAAAGACGATATTCACTGCCCTGATAATGGGTCGCTGAAACGAATTTGAATTCCAGTTCCTGCGCTGGATTACTTATTTTTGGAAAGCGTGCCGGGATGCACGATCGAGGAATTTTTACTTCTGTAGCGGTAGCTGGACTCCCAACTGGCAGCAGATTGAGCAGAGTGGGTAGCACGATCGCAACCAGACTACTCCCCAGCAACCACCTCCAACGATACAGTTTTCTGTAAACTCTTTTCATTCCTGTCTTTACCTCCTTCAGTACAGGCCATAACGACGTGGGTCAACGGTTTGCCCATTTACGGATGTCTCAAAGTGCAGGTGTGCTCCGGTTGATCGGCCAGTGGAACCAACTCTGCCGATAAGTTGCCCCTGGGATACTTTCTGTCCTTTCTGCCACGGCACACTATTGGTTTGCAGATGGGCGTAGAGTGTGGTTTGCCCCGTTTCCATGGTCAATTTCGATCAGGTTTCCATAGCCTCCTCCGCAGCTAAAATTGCCCTCTGTGCAGAGATTGATGACATCTTTGACAACTCCACCATCCGCAGCTACCACGGGTGTTCCTCTGGAAACGCCATAGTCAACCCCACTATGAAGGCTTTGTTCACCAGTGATGGGATGGGTTCGCCAACCATAGGGGCTTGTGACGATTCCCCCGGTTGGTCTTTTGTATTTGCCTGTTGCTTTGCCTGTTCCTGGTTGGCTACCACTTGAACATATCGACTTTCCACGATTTCTGAGGGAACGGTGATACCCGACAACAGTACGCTGACCATACTCTGTAACGGTTGGGCCTCCAATGTAATCTCGTTGATTGCTATGACTGCATCCTCCGGAGTACCAGTTTTCCCCCAGACAAGCGAGCAAGGCATCTCCTGCTTTGCCAAGGCTTCGATAGTGGTTGATGTCTTTTGTCATCGCCTGCTTGAATAGGGTATCCTGTTCCGCAGGAGGAAAATATTTGAGCATCTCAGCAGAATTGGGTCGATACCCAGCATCCATTTTTTGCAAAAACTCTCTACCCCCCGGTTTTCGCGCAATTATGGGTCGCAGGTCTTCTCGAAAATTCATGAATTGGTAGCGACCTAAAGGCACCATGCATCCCTGACGATCGCAGTTCACTTCTCCAACCGCACTGTAAACTCCGCTACTGGCACTCTCAATACTGGTAATTGCATCAGACAGCGATCGCCAATCTACTCCAGACGGCCCCTCACCACAAAGCGTTCCATCTGCTGCTTCACCCCCAGACTTGTTGGGATTATAGGTGCCGTTGATCTGGTCAATTTGATTCTGAATTTCGGGGGGTAGTTCCATTCCTGGTGGTAACTCCTTGATACCACCACTGCCGTCTGCTACTCCGACAAAAACCAGTCCCTTTTCATGGGTAGACAGGAAGGGCAATGGGCCAATGAAGTAGGGGGTGCAGCCCAGGTCTACGAATGCTTTTTTGATGCAGACCCGGAAATACAATCCAAATCTGCCTGAGCCTGTAGACTCATCTGTGTCAGTCAGCACGACCTTGAAAGCTTTACCAAAAGGATGTCTGCCTGTCGGTTCTTTGCCACCATTCATCTGCCCCAGAAACCCTCGCCCACCAGGAACCATCTGTTCCCCATCGTCCTTTCCCCCTCGAATCCAGCGTGCTCCATGCAGGCCACCAGAGTCACTCAGGGAATTAAGTTCAATGTAGTCACAACCCTTTGCCTGAGTGCAGTTGTAGTTGAAGCCAACTTTGTCGCTGCCTGTAATGCTGAACCTGGTTGGTTTCTGGTGAGATTCTTTATGGAATCGATCGCCACCGTAGGTCATGTCGTGAATGGCGACTAACCCGAAAATCTGGAAGGGATTGAGCAGGAATTGGGCAAAGGGTACTTTATCTAAACCTGGGATCTGACTGATGGAAAATCCCTGCCATTCAGCAAAGTTTCCCAGGGCTGCGTTTTCCAGGCCAGGAATGCTGGTGAAACTGAACTGACTGATGTTGTTAAGTTCGTTGAGAGATAAGCTTCCCAGCAGTTTATCTGCCGCAATCTGAGTCAGCGTTTGTCCGGCCAGATTAAAGCGTTGACCAAAGTTATTAACCAGGGCCAACAGGGGCGCAACCTGTCCTAATTGGAAGTTCCCTAACCCCGGAACGGCCTGCACCAAACTGGCGATCGTTTGTCTTTGCAGAATGGGAAATCCTGCCAGACTGAGGCTGTTCAGGTTGATACCTGTGATTTGAGCGATCGTCGCCATATCGAACTGTTGTAGTCCAAAGGCTTCCTCGATATCTCCCAGTTGCAAAATGTCTGAGATCGCGGCTCCTGCATCCCAGGAACGGGAGGGGTTCCAGCCCAGATCTGCTGCGACATCATCAGAGATAGCCAGAACTCCACCCTCCTGAACTGCTGGAAAACTGGAGAAGGAAAGCTGGTCAAAATCAGGGATGGATGCCCTGTCGTAGGTGGTTGTCGGCAGCCATTCTTGAGCACAGGCTTTTTGAGGAGAGGAAAGCATGATGACGAAAACCAGAAAACAACTGAGAAGGAAGAAAAGTAACCGCCGAAGCCATTGCATTGTCAAGGCCGTAATCTATGGGATGAGGCAAGACTACAAACCAGATCTGACTGTCGTATGACAATGGCCAAAAAAGTTGTGACAGTGGAAGTCAACGATCGTAGCTAACCGTTGGCTGTTGCGGTTGGATAGCCCGCTGTTTGACTAATTGAGCAAAGCGTTCAAACTGGAGGGCATCTGCTGAAGTAATTCGTGTTGCTGGCGAAACTGTATCCTGCTCCAGTTTCAGAATAACGCCGGGTTTCGTTGCCAAAATTTCCTGGGGCAGAATTTGTCGATCGATCTCTGAAGGTTCCTTGCCTCGCCCCTTTGCCAGAGCATAAAAAAGCCCTTTGCCGCTATAGAGCGAATATTGTTTGCCCGTAAACAGGGTGCCATCCTGGGTGGGTTGCCCCAGTTCCGACAGAATGAATCGGGCATGGTGTACAACCTTCTGTACCTGCTGGTTCCAGGCTGCTTTATCTCTGGTCATGGTCTCTAAACTTCGTTCAGATAATGGTTGTCCCTGGATAAAAGCTTTGCCGACCTGCTCAATCTGGTTTAGATGAGTTTCAGAGCGCCCTAAATCCCGAGCCTGTCTGTACCAGGCCCGTAGCTCCTTCAGCGTTGGAGATAATGGATTTTGATTGGGAGAAGTAATTGGGTGAGCCGATTCTAGTTGATGAGATCGCTGATGCTTCTCTTGAATTTGCTGCAATGAAAGATTTGTATTAAATCCTTTCTGATTCAAAAACTTTTCTGTTTCCCGAAACACATCCAGATCTCGTTCAGAAATGCTGATAATATTCTCCGGTTCAATTTTTCCTGCAAAGCTCTGAATACCCATTCCATTACGTCCCTCAATCGAAAAATAATCACTGCTGGGGGCATAGCTGAGGGTATAATCATTGCCGGAGACTGACCAGAACTCGCCATCAGACTGCAACCGACCAATGCTTTCGCTGTAGGCATAGGCTTGTTCTGCAATTCGCAGAATCTCAGCGGCGATCGCCAAGCTGTTTTCCGCCGCTGGAAGAGATGGCTGTAGTTCTTGACTGAGTGCTTGCTCCATTGCCGTGATTTCTTCTGGAGTCAACTCACGCGGTTTATGGGCTGCATTCACATCCAGACCAGTTTGAATGATTTGGGAACGCTCCTGCTCTGCAGCAACCCCATACCACTTCCAGAGTTTGTCTGTCCCCTCCTGCCGGGAATCAAGGGCCACTTCCTTTCCAAGTAGCTGCTCATTCCAGTCCTTACCCGTAGCAGGTGTTTCTCGCGTCAGAAGCGCCTGAGGAAACTGTTGCGCCACCTGCCATGCCATCCGTTCACCCTGTCGATCATGGTCATGGGCCAGAACGATTTCACCCCCTCGATCAAGTACCTGTTGTAACACCTGAGTGGGAATAACACCCTGACCATCGGTGGAAAGGAAAATGGTTGTGCCACTGGTAGGGTTCAGAGCGGCGTAGGAGATAGCATCGATCGGAGCCTCGGTAATCACCAAACGGTTTGCCTGTCCGTCTCCCTGCTGAAACCAGAAGTAGCCCTCTTCCCTGGTCGTGCCTGTGGTCAGTCCTTTGAAAAATTCTCCGGTCACACTATTAGGAATCGTTCCGCGTAGGTTAGCTCCAAAGGCCTCTCCTCGCTCAAAGTCATGGTTTATCTGATGCCGGAAGAACATCACATTCTGACGAGAATCTACGGAAATGAGTCCCTCCTGGTGTAATTTATCCACCCATGTTGCCGGCAATTTTCGTTCATCCACCAGGTACGATCGCGCCATCTGCCACTTCGACTCATCCCGAACATTACACCTGGGATATTTTTCTTCCTGCTGAGCTGGAGTTGTGGAGGGGGAACGTTCACCAGACAGGGATTCTATAGCTTCCTGGAAGGAATAGCCCCTGATATGCATCGTGAAGTCGATCGCACCCACACCGCCTCTGGCCGCATAGTGGTCGAAGAATTTGCTGTTGTTGATACTGATACAGAACTCATTGGTTCGCCATTTGGCTTTGTCAGAACGGTCTTGCTCCAACCCAAATTCCTGGGCCAGGTCTGGCAACGGAATATCTCGTACCCGATCGGCTAACTGTTTCCAGCCTGGTGCAGAAATTTGAGGACTGCTTTCACAATGACTGGTGGATTCTGAAGTGGGTTCCTGTGGGGGCGGTTCCTGCCTGCTATTTTGACGTTCCCACTCGTTCCAGGTCTGATCAAAGCCAGTTGGCGTGCCTGTCGCTGGCACAGTCGATTCAAATTGTGCCAGTGAAAAGAGTGCTGCCTGTTCGACATATTCGTTGTCAGAGGCCAAACTTTTGGGAGTGGAGGAACAATCAAAGTTAGATTCCTCCGGTCTATCTTCATTCATTTGAGTCGTTTCCTGAGTTGAGCCAGGGACAGGGGCCGAGCAGAGTGGGCTTTCCTCTGGTAAGGGAACCTGGGATCCTTCCGCTTTTGCTGCCTCCCCAAATCCCTGGTGCAAAATGTTTTGGGAGAAGAGATTGGCGAAGCTGCGATCGCAGGCGCGATGCTCTCTCCCTCGAAATGGATCCTGAACGGCAGTTTCTTGAAGCTGGAGTTTGCTGTAGTGAAGGCGAAACACCATTTCGGAGTCTATGAAAATATCTCCGTTTTGCTCCAGGTAGTGGGTCAGAAATAACTGGTTTCCATGCCATTCAAGTACCAGTGGGATGTAGGGCTCGTTCTCAATGCGGAGATGGAAGTCTTCACCTTGAAGCACAGTTTCAGCCAGTCCCGTTTCCAGCAAAAATCGGGCAACATTTTTCTCCGCCTTCCCCGTTTGTTCATTGGCTGGTGCAATCTGGGTTACAGTCTTGCAAGCAGAATCATTGTGAGCTGACAGGGATTCTGGTTCAGGATCAGGCTGAATCTGCTGTAGTTCTGGCAGTTTGACTCCCAGGTATTCCCGTGCTTTTTCCTTGAAGTCGAAGGTTACCAGAGAAACATTCTGCTCCTGCATCAAAACCTGCAACACCTGGTCAATTCGGTCTTGTGGAACGATTACCTCCATTCGATCGCTGACCGAATAGAAGTCACTCCCGGCAGCGGCAATGATGGATTGATCCAGAGAGAACCGATCACCGATCGCGGATTTTGGGGTTTGTAGAACAAAACCTGTTGCCTCCAGATGACCAAACCTTGCGGCGGCCTGACTTTTAATCGTCAGCACCTCATCGGGAGTTTTGACCGCTCCCTGATGCTGGGTCAGTTCAGTCAGGAATGCTTTCACCTGACGGGGTTCCTGAAACGCAACGGGCTGCTCTCGCAGAGATTCCTGAATGTCAAAGCTGGCAGGCATGACCAGCCCCTGCCTTACATTTCCCTGATGGTCGGTGTAATTGAGAAACTTGCCAGTGGGATACTTTTCGTAGGCTTTGAGCAGGTTGCCCTGGAAAATCTGTCGTTCTGTCCGCTCACTTCGCTGCTTCAGATCAAAGGCTTCGTAGATGTCCTGCCCTTCCCAGTTAGTGTCCTGCCGGGAAATGGTCGTCATCATGCCTTCCTTACCCCGGTTGAATCGAGTCAGCGGCAGGGTCAGTATTCGAGCCTGGTTGTCGGTGAGAATCTGCGATCGCCAATTCGTCGGTGCAGTTGGACTGCCGCTGTGCCCCTTCTGCCAGACTTTCGCCACCACCCCGTAGGCGATGTTGCCTTCTGGCGAGACGACCCGGACGGGTTGACCGGGAGGAAAGTCCCGCAGCACTCCACTGACATGGGAAAACTGCTGGTTAATGCGCTCTGTGGCTTTGTCTCTGGTGTAGCTGTCGAACTTGTTGGAAAGGATTGTAGCCCTGTATTTCTGAGTCTCCTGGCGCAATTCCTGAGTCTGCTGATGTATCTGCTCCTTTGCCAGCTTGTCAGCTTGATGGAAATCGTGCTGCTCTACCTGCCTGACTGGCTCCAGTCTAGGGTATCAAAAATAACAGCTACCCAACTTCTCTCAGTATTAACCGATGAGAAAAACTCGCGATTTGACGAAAGCTAGAAGAATTGCGGTTTTGTTACAGTTTGTCTTCCAGGCACTCTGAAGCAACTGACTATGATTAGGAGTACATCTCTATGGCAAATACTTCGATTAGCGCGGTTTTGACGCAATCTGATCGTAATGCGGTAATGGATGCAGTCGCGACCATTAAAGAGAAATTGCCATTTCTGGTAGATTTGAATGCAAACGAACGGAAGGCTTTACCGAAGATGGGTGATAAGAGCCGAGCATTTGTGAGTAAGGCATTAGAGGTGGCAACCCAAAACCCAGACTTTCTGCCACGATCGTTTGACCTGGAGGAGTTGCGGAAGGATGTACAGTTATTTGAGGCGTTGTATCCGTTGTTACTGTCAATGACGCAGTTACAGGAATTGCTGGATGATACCTGCTTGGCGGTAGGCAGTGAGGCGTATGCGGCGGCGTTGCAGGTGTATAACTACGCGAAGGTGAGTGGAAATGTGGGTGGGATGGATGCAGTGGTAGGTGAGATGGGGCAACGGTTTGCCCGGAAACCCCGGAAGGCGAAGGGCCAGGAGGGAATGGTGAAGTCGGAAGGGGCAACGGTTTAGTAAAAAGACTGACAAATTGACCTCAAAGGTTTACGTTTGAGGCTCAGAGCTTGGAAACTTGAGTGATTTGCTCGACGTTCAGAGTTCTGAGCCTCGTTTTTCGAGTAAAAAGGTCGAAGTTTCGATCAAAAAGGTTGAACTCTAAAGTTTATAGGGTGAAATGTGACAGTTGAAGGGCAATCGTTCTCTGAAATAGCTAAAATACTCGTTATCAGCAGGAAAACGGCTCAGCAGAGTATATGAGCGAATCTTCAAAGAGCAAATCTGACGAGCATGATTCAATCACTCACTATCATCACCTTAAGTTTGAGAATCGGTGTCTTCGGGCAAGTGGTGATGATTTCCAGAATCTCTTTGAAGCCATTATGGTCAGGGCTAGACCAGGTAAATTTGAGCGTGTTCGTCCCTATGGAAAATATGGTGACCGTAAATGTGATGGGTTAATTGAGTCTGAAGGAACAATTTTTCAGGTTTACTCACCTGATGAGTTGAAGCAAGCTGAAGTTCAAAAGAAGATTGATGAAGATCTTGAGGGTGCTGCCCAACATTGGCGTGACACTCTAAAGAAATGGGTATTTGTCTACAACGTTAAGCGCGGCATTGCCGCAGATATCAAGTTAACCCTGCAACAGAAACGGCAGCAGTACCCTGATATTGAGATTGCTTGTTGGAGCAATGACTATCTTTGGGAAATAACTCGTGATCAATTGAGCTTTCAACAACGTTGTGAGATTCTAGGTGTTCCCCCGCAATGGAATCTTGGGAAGCCGAAGAAAAATTTTCATGTACCAAATCCACCATCTCATCTTTTAGAGCGTTCTACAGATTTAGATACTCTCAAAAATCTACTGCTTTCAAGTTCAGATCTGCCTTTAGGGATCGCCGAATCGGCTTTAAAGGTTGGTGTGTATGGGATGGGTGGAATTGGCAAGTCAGTGTTGGCTGGAATGCTGGCGCGAGATGAAGAAGTACAAGCTGCTTTCCCTGATGGAGTGTTTTGGATACCGCTAGGTCAGGAGCCAATTTTAACGCTGAAGCAGCTAAATTTTGCTCAAATGTTGGGAGATGCTTCTCTTCCCTTTCAGGATGTGCAGCAGGGCAAAATCTATTTGAGCCAGTTGCTCGATAATAGACAGTGCCTTTTAATCCTGGATGATGTATGGCAAGTAGAACATAGCGCTGCATTTGATGTCCTAAGTAAACAAAGTAAGCTTTTGTTCACAACGAGAGATATCCGCATTGTTAAAGCGTTAAATGCGATTGAATACCAGGTTAATCTTTTGAGTGATGATGAGGCACTTGAATTACTGTCAACCTGCTCAGGACAGTCTAAAGAAACTTTGCCAGTCGAGGCTCATAAGGTAATGAAAGAGTGTGGCAACTTACCGTTAGCTCTTTCTATGATTGGAGCGATCGCAAGGGCTAGACCAAATCGTTGGGATAACTTGCTACATAAACTTCAAAATGCCGATTTAGGCAAAATCAGATATCAGTTTCCTGAGTATCCGTATCCAGATTTACTTAAAGCAATCCAAGTTAGCATCGATGCCTTAGAACAAGAAGTAAGGATACGATACCTTGAATTTGCTATTTTCCCAGAAGATGTTGCGATTCCTGAGGCAACCTTGAGAACATTTTGGGAACCAGAAGGATTAGATGAGTATGATACTCAGGATATTATTGATGTTTTGGTAGAGCGATCTCTAGCGCGACGGAGTGCAAATGGAGATCTAAGCCTACATGATCTTCAATATGACTATGTGAGGAAACAGGCTACCGATTTACCTGCTCTTCATAACAAACTTTTGGATGCTTACGCTGTTCATTGTCCTCAAGGTTGGCATGCAGGTCCCAAGGATGGTTATTTCTTTGAAAATCTGGCTTGCCACTTAAAAGCATCTGAACGAGAAAATGAACTTTACTCATTGCTAACTGAATCACCTGAATGGATGGCAGCAAAATTTGCTGCTTGTAGCGGTGACTCTGCATATTTAGCGGATGTGACGTTAGCGCTAGAGAGTTTTGAAGAGCCTTTAATACCAGATCAAATCGTAACTGCAATTCAGCTTTGTGCCACACGACAAGTTGTTTACCAACGAGTTAGCTACTATGCGGATTCAGATCTAAGAACTCTAATATTTTGGGGAAGAGAAGAAGAAGCTCTCAATCATGCTCGATTACGTTCCGATCCTTTCAAGCGTTTTGAAGGGCTTCTGATCATTTATAAAACACTAAGTAAGAAAGGTTTTTGTCGAACTGCTCTGCTTACGGAGTGTTTTGAGCTTACTCACTCAATTGCTATCAAGAATCAAAAAGTAATTGCATTAGTCAATTCAGCAGTTGCATTTATAGAAGCTGAGAGAAATGATGAGGCAGATGTTGCTTTTAGCGAAGCTAAAGAAGTTATAGAAACTATAGATACAGATGCTCAACAGGCTTGGGCCTTAAGATTCCTTGCGATGGTAATATCTCAGGTTGGAAATAGGAGCAAAGCTAAGGAATACTTTTTAGATTCCTTTAAGATTTCAAAGTTAATATCTGACAGGAAATTACAAGTATTTAATTTAACAGATCTTGCTGTAATACTTGTCCACAATAACTATGAAGCAGAAGCTGAAATCGCCTATCGGGAATCTGAAAATATTATCAGTACTATTAGTGATGATAAGGAGAAAGAACGGGCACTTCATACCCTTGCTACAGCATTTGCTAGAGGTAAAGAATTTGAGAGATCCAGAATAGTTGTTCGAGAGATTCAAGATGTACAGTATAAAATCAAAGCTTTATGTAGTCTTGCCGTATATCTGTGGGATGCTAGTCATATAGAAGATTCAAAAAATGTTCTTGATGAAGTTAAACAACTAGCTAATCCTTTTTTTGAGTTTCAGTTAAGTGGAGAGGATGATTGGTTGGAAGCAGAACCGCTTCAAGCGCTTGCAACGGCTTTGGCTCAAACGAATAATTTTGTTGAGGCTGAAGAAGTTGCGGATCAAATTAGGAACCAGTGGCAGCGAGATCTTTCGCTAGATGAAATAGCTAAAGCTTTAACACTAGCAAAGCAGTTTATTGAGGCCGAGAGAGTTGCTCGAAAGATTGAGGATAGGAAGCAGCAGGCATGTACATTACGATTAATTGCAGCATGCCTTGCACAAGATGGCTTGTTAACAGAAGCCAAAAGAATCTTTGATCAAGCTGGGCAAACCATACCTATGCTTGTAAATTATGAGAAACAGACCTTTATATTAAATGCGATTGCAATTGCTTTAGCTAAAGTGGAATGTAGGTCAGCAGCAAAAACTATCTTCTCTAAAGCCAGAGAATCTGCACAAGGAATTAATGCAGACTGGCAACAAACTAAAACTCTACGTGATTTGGCTGCTGAATTAATTCAACTCAAGTATTTCAATGAAGCAGAAATAACAATCAATTTGCTTAAGGATACACGTGAACAAGCAATTGTACTGATGAGCTTGGCTACTGCTCTGGCAAAGGTGGGAGAGCATATAAGAGCAGAGAATATCTTCAGGGATCTTACTTCCAGAATTAATAAAAGCCGGCATCAATCAAATACTCTCAGTTCTTTATCCAAGTCTCTAGCTCAAGCAGGTTACTTTGATGCTGCAGTAGAGATCGCTCATTCTCTTGAATCAGAACTCTCAAGAGATTTAGCACTGAGAGATTTAGTTCAAATACTAATCGAGGCAGAAAAGCTAACTGAAGCAGAGGCACTTGCAAAGACTATCGATTCAGATATTTGGAAAAAAGTAGAAGCTTTGGGCGCATGTGCTATTGCCCTAAACCAGTCAGGTTACATGGAACAAGCAAACACCATTTTTGTAGAACTTCAGGAGGCTGTAAGAACTGCTGCTTGCGACGAAAAGACTAATTGGGCAGTAAAGGCTCTAATCTCTGCATTAATTCAATCAAATTTGATTTTACAAGCAAAGCAACTTATTTCAAGTATCAGTGATTCAGAAGAACAATCTTGGATATTACTAGAGTTAGCTAAAGTCTTTGCTAAAGAAGGACGATATACAGAAACCAAAGATCTCTTTGAGTCATTTGAAGATAAAGAACTGAAAATCGTGGGATTAGGCGAACTTGCAGCAACAATTTCTCAGGCAGGACTAGTCTGTGATGCAGATACCATCTTTCAAGAAATTACGGAACTTGCGTTTTCTATCCCTTCTGACTTAAAACGGGCACTGGCTATTCGATCATTACTAAAAGTTCTTATTCGCGCAAAACGATTCAAAAAAGCCCAAGAAGTTGCTAGTAAGATTGACGATCATCAAGAAAGAAATTCTAGTCTTCAAAATATAGCTGAAGCTTTAATTAAAGAAGGTAAATTTTATCAAGCTCAAGCAGTTGTACAGATTATTGAAGATAAGGAAAAACAAAAATGGATTCTTGGTAATATAACCGTTGACATAATGCGAATGAAAAACTTCTTGGATGCTATTGATGCATGTAAATCACAATCGATAGATGATTTTATCCACATCGTGGCTAGTTGCTCATTTGTTTTTGAAAGTATTCAGCCAATGTTATCCATAGTTATTCTTAAAGAAATAGTCTTTATTGCTGGATGGGTAAATCCAGGGTGGCAAGAAGTTTATGAAATTCTTCAATTTGCGGAAGCAAAATCTTCCCAAGCGAATTAATTACTGTTACGAAAATTATAGTTTTTGAATTAAAGGAACAAGGCCAATGGATAGCCCAATCATTACCAAAGTTATTGAAGAGATGAATGATTTGCCTGATAACCTGCAACAACAGGTCTTACAATTTGTCACGACTCTTCGACAGCAACATCTACAAACTTCTGACAATGCCTGGGATGTATTGGAATCTCTCACTGGAACCGTTGAAGCTCCTGCCGATTGGTCAGCCGAACATGATCATTACCTCTACGGTACTCCCAAACATCAGGAAACCGATTCATGAGCAATGAGCGTTTGTTTCTCGACACCGCATTCATTCAAGCCCTGCTCAATCCCCGTGATGATTACCATAATCAGGCAAAACAAGTGTTTCCTCGCATTCGTGCAGCTTCCGAGGTCTGGATCACAGAAGCTATCTTTGCTGAAGTTGGCAACGCTTTAAGCGCATTCAACCGTAACGGTGCCGTTCAATTTATTCAACAGTGCTATCGTACCGACAATATCAAAATCGTCAGTGTCGATACCGAACTCCTGATGCAAGCCCTCGCCCTCTACCAATCCCGTCCCGACAAAACCTGGGGCTTGACTGACTGTATTTCCTTCGTCGTCATGCAAAAGCAAAATCTGACTGATGCTGTTACAGGCGATCGTCACTTTGTTCAAGCTGGTTTTCGTGCCCTGATGCTGGACACCCAGTAGAGATCAGACAGCAATGGCCCTTCAACCCTCATCCGTTGCTCTCAGAACACGAAACTCCAACCTCAAAACATGGAATTTCGACCTTTGAACTTCAACATCCGAGATTAGAAGACAAAACTTGGGCTTCCATTTGCGAAGTGTTGCTTGCGATACTCCAAACTTTTACCTCAGAACTGCAACTATCAACATCAAAACTCGAAACTTCCCCTTCTATTCATGAAACGGGGAGAGCCGAGAGCCCGCCGCAATGCTGCCGAGTAGGCGCTGAGGGAGAGAATGGCGGCTTCATTCTCATTGGACAGGTTCCGTAGAGCAAACACCAGCAATTGATCATCGGTGGGGAAGGAAGAAGGACGACCGATCGCCCGACCAATCCGGGAGTTGAGCCAGTATTCCAGTTGCAGCAGGATCTGGGACTGGGCATTACGAATTTGCCCGGTGTCTGTTTCTACCTGAAGCTTTTCAGGGGTGCAGAACGTCAGAAAGTCCTGCAAAGTTGGAGTTTGCTTCCAGGCAGCAGAACCTAATCCTCCAGTCTGGGCCTCGGTGTAGCGACGATGAATGTCCGGGTCTTTGAAATAGTTGTTCAAAGCTTTGCCGATCAACGATCGCACCGTCTGTTCCAGCATTGGGTCTTGCTGGGCAGTAGGGAGCACCATGGTCACCAGAGCCCCTTCCAGAAAGGATTTATAGTCTTCAAACCGTTCCCGTTGCTGTTCCTCTGGCAGATGCCGCAGGTCGGGCATTTCCATCAGGTTGTTGCTTTCTCGCCCAATGTCAAAGTAGGCGGCACGGGGCTTGAGGAAGGCAGCATAGTCGGTGAAGGTGCTGGTGCCATCGGGTTTTGGGTAATCCAGACAGACGATCGGGTAGCCTTCTGCCAGAAATTCAGTCATCATCCCGGACACCAGCACCGACTTCCCGGAACGAGTCGTACCAAACACCGCGATGTTGCGGTGTTCATTGGTGAAGTCAATCCGGACGGGACTACCACCTTCATCGGCAATCAGTTCAAACCCACTGCGGTTTCCGGGATGGGTCAGAGTCAGCGGAATCAGTCCCGGCGCTTCATTGGTCAGGTAAGTGAGTTGCCGCTTGAACGGGGCACCCAGCAGTTTCTCCCAGGAGGTGGGCAGGGTTTGCAGCCATACCCTCCAGGCAATTTCCTGTTCCCGCACGACCCTGGCAGGAAGCTGGAAACATTCCGCCAGGGTCTGACAGGCTTCTTCCAGTTGGCTGCGGTTGTCCCGATGCACCAGGAATACGGTGGCCACATTCACCGGGATATAGCCCTCGTAGAGCTTTGCCTGGGCATCCACCGATCGCTGCACTTTGATTTGAGCCGCCACATCAATGGAGCGAGACTGTTCAGCCAGATGGGCGGCCACATTCGACTGCTTCAAAATCCGCTGCATATTGGTTTTGAGCAGGGTGGTGTTGCGGGAGGTAATCTGACAGAAGATTTCGGTATCGGTGATATGGGGCCGACAGAGAGCCTCCCACAAATACCGGAGTTGACTCTGCTGGTTGAGAAATCCTCCCGGTTTCGCGGTAAAGGCCAGGACACCCACATAGCGCCCTTTGATCTTGACCCAGCGGCGGTCTGCCTGGGGCACAGACTCCTGTCCATACTCCCCCTGGATCAGAACGGTGGTCGGGTGAATGTCGCTGTTGATTTCTTCGCCCAGCCCCCGATCACTCAAAGTCAGGTATTGCGGAACCGCTGGAGCATCCACCCGGTTGAAGCGAGACCAGACCTGCTGCCAGAGCTGCTCCACCCCCATCGGTTTGACATCCAGCCCCATTTTGATGTTGAGCAGTTGTTCCCAGCGCAGATAGCCCTCCGTGAAGGCTTTCTGCAACATCTCTTCGTAGTGTTGCTGGATCACCTGGTCGCCGTTGCCTTTGAAAATTTCCCAGAGGTCAACACCCTTGGCCAGAACTTTCTCAATCCAGTCAGAATTGGCGGTCGCCTTCTGATTGGGTTCGATCGTATAAGTGACGTAGAGGTGGAGGGCTTTGGGTTTGCGTGTACCCGCCTGTTTGAGTTCCTGGGCCCGCGCTTTTTCCGACATCAGCAGGAGTTTCAGTTCCGGAGAGGTGGCGGCTTCCAGCAGGTGATCCAGATGGGATTGACGATCGCGATCGGTCGTAAAACTGGACAGATGAACCGTCAGCCTTTCTCCAGAGGGTAACTCTTTTAGAGCCGCTTCAAAGCTGCGGAGGGTGGGTGGAATCTGATCTGGACGCAACGTGTCATGGATTCCTGGGCAGGTGAAGCCAAACACAAAGCAGTAGCGGTTTTTGCCCTTCTGTAACAGAGCTGTGCCCACCCTTCTGCCCTTGAGTTCAATCTGGGCAAACCCGGACAGGGCATTGTAATCTTCAAAGGCACTCAGGGTCACAGATTGCTTGCGATCATTCTGATCGATCACCGTTACCCGTTGCTTGCCTGCAAGTGGTTTCATCGTTTTCCTTTGCGTGATTTAGAAACAGGTTTCTTCTTGGAAGAAGGCTTGAGCAATTCCTGAATTGGAGTCAACAGGCTACTGTAGGGTAGATGTCCCCTTGTCCAGCGGGGAGCGCCGTGGAATTTGGTCAGGAATCGCCAGCTTTCATTCCCTGTCAGCACCCACCAGGTTGCAGAACCCCAGACCGCAATCAGCAGCGTTGCCCACCAGTCCAGTCCCAGAAACATCTGGCAGACCAGGTAGGAAGCAATCGAGATAATCAGCCAGGGAATCACCTGCTCACCGGGAATTGGACCCAGTTGGGGTTTGGAGTTGAGAATTTGATTGACGGAAATGAATTCGTCAGATTTGCGATCGTGTTCTGTTGTCATTGCTTTACTGAGAGAGAAAGGGTAGCGCTATGCCATTTCGCACTACCCGGTTGCAAAAGAAACGTCACACGCCGCCCGCACCTTCAACAATCAATGTGCTGAGTGCATCCCCAATTACGACGCAAAGTACGACGATGAGTGGGATTCGGGCTGCCGTGACCCAATCTTCATCGTTCCTGAACGAGTTAATTACTCGTACCAGTGCGACTCCGATATAGATGATGAAGATGACGCGCAGCGTCCCAAATAGCAGTGGAATCAGTGTGTCTACGCCAGACGCATTGCCTGCTGCGAGAATTTGACGCAGATAGGCTTCTGCCTGGACAAAGAAGGCCGCCTGAGAAGGTAGAGAGGCACTCAACCAGGATCCTCCAGCAAAGCCGATCGTCAACCAGGGCACCTGCTTCTCGCTCAGGTTGGCTTTTTTGAGCAACTATTTCCAGGCTTTTTTAGCCACAGGACTGCTGTAGAGAACCGCTTTCAACACTCGCACGGTCAGTCCTGCAATCAACGCACCTACCAAAAACGCAGGGGCATGGATGACCAGATTCAGTCCCAGGATGCTACCGGAGATGAGCCAGGGAGCCAGCTTTCGCAGACGGGCGATCGTTTCTTTAGAAAACCAGTGAGAAAACAGGGTACGCAGCCCGAGTTTGGATTTAGGTTGGGGTTCAGCAATGGCGAGCGGTGCAGTTTCAGGTGCCAGTGGCAGAGTTGCGGATAACTCTAATGGGCGGACTGCAAATTCTTGCTTCAGTTCCGTGTCAGTCATGTAAGCCATGGATTTCTCTCTTGAGTAAGGAATTCAGGTTCGTTTGCATTGGGTTCAACCTGATTGCGATGAGAATAGAGAGCAGATCTGACTGTGGTATGACAATTCTCAAAAAAGTTATGACAATGGCGCAAAATAATTTTCTCTATTGAAATTGATCAAATTCAGTGGTTATTCTAATGTTTTTCAAGAGTAAAACTGAGTTGGTAGTGGAAATGGGAGAAGCACTGAGTCAATGCTAAATAATATGAAGATCAGTGCCTTTGTACTGCCATCTTTCTTGCGAATGATCACAATGAAGAAGTCTTTGAACAACGACCTGCTCAGTTAACTTACCGCTACAAAAAGAATCTTTTTCTATGCAAGCCCTGATTGTTGAAGACGAGCCTAATGTCAGCTCGTTCGTCCGTTCTTGTCTGGAATCGGAAGGTTTTCAATGTGCGATCGCCCACGATGGTGAAGAAGGGTTGCGGCAGTTTCAGTACCGACAACCTGACCTGATTCTGCTGGATCTCAACCTGCCCAAGATGGGCGGTTTGGAGGTCTGCACCCACATTCGCCAGAGTAAAACTGTAAAGAAAGATCCCTTCATCATCATGATCACGGGTAAGGGGTCAGAGGTTGACCGGATTGTGGGGTACGCCACGGGAGCCGACGACTATATCACCAAGCCCTTTAGCGCCCACGAATTGGTGGTGCGAATCCGGGCCTTACTGCGCCGTAATTTGCGCCACCAGCCGGAGCAACGCATGATTGAAACGCCTCACTTCTTAATCGACTGTCAGAAACGAGAAGTGCTGGTGCAGCAGGATAATGGGGAAATTCACCAGCCTATCCTGACTCCATCGGCGTTTGATCTGCTGGTACAGATGGCATCCCACCCCAAACGGGTCTGGACTTGGGATGAATTGGTCGAGTCCATGCGAGGGGAGGACTTCTCTGGGGGAGATCGGGCAATCGATACCTACATTGGGCGCTTACGGGCTGGAATTACGGCGACCAATGCTCCCCGCGATCGGTTCATCAAAACCCACATTGGAATTGGGTACAGTTTTGAAGATTGTTGAGTGGATTATGAATCTCCAAGCAAGATTATTACTGACCAACTTTCTGGTGCTATCTCTCGGCTTAAACTGCCCTGCGATCGGAGTTCAGAGTTCTATTTCTGATTCTCGGTCTGCAACATCCTCGTTAAAAAACCAGGGATCAGCCCAGGCCATCAAGGTTGAGAGCCTCCTGACCAATCAGAAAAGGTTGGTCGTGCTCCTGGCCAGTTTTCTGGTTGTTGGCACCTTGAATTTCTGGCTATTGCGATCGATCTTGTTACCGCTTAGAAGAATTGAGCAAACTGCAAAGCGGTTTAGTGCTGGAGATCTATCTGCCCGGATTCCACCCAGTCCGGTTCCAGAGATTCGGCATCTGGAGCTAACCCTGAACAGTGTGGCCGATCGATTGCAGGGCGTGGAGGAACGCCGTCAGGCAGTGATTGGCGACCTGGCCCATGAAATTGGCACGCCCCTGACAGTTATTTGTGGGTATCTGGGAATGCTCAAAACCTCGGAACTTGAACATTCCCCCGATGTCCAGAACCAACTGCATCAGGAATCCCAGCGCATGATGCGATTACTGGACGATTTGAAGATTCTGTCCAAAGTGGAGGCCGGAAATCTACCGCTTCAGTTACAGTCTTTTTCACCTCTCCCCGCTATGGAGTGGGTGATTAAGTCCCTGCGAATGAAGGGCTGGCAAAATGATTGTGAACTGGAGCTGGACTGCCCGGAACCTCTTCCCAGAATCTTTGCCGACATCGATCGCTTCAAACAAATTCTGACCAATCTGATCAGTAACGGACTGACCTACACCCTGGAAGGCTCAGTCAGGGTGCGTGCCTGGGCAGAGCAGGAGTTTTTGCGCCTGGAGGTGCAGGATACCGGAATTGGCATTGCCCCAGAGGAACTACCCTTTGTGTTCGATCGTTTCTGGCGATCAAAGCATTCCCGGCATCTACGGGTAGATGGTAGTGGAATTGGGCTGGCAATTACCAAACGGTTGGTGGAAGCGATGGGAGGAGGGATTGAGGTTGACAGCCAACTTGAGGAAGGAACTACTTTTAGTGTGTCCCTTCCCCTCGATTCACCAGGTAAACCTTGTGCTGTGACCGATCATTCTCTTAAAACAGGGGTCAATTAAGCGGAAGCATCGCTGGAAAGGTCAATCCTTCATGCTAATTTAGTTCAGATGTTCTAAATTACTGCTGGATGATGAGAACGCCCTTCGATCAGTTCTGTAAATGCCTGCTGGAAGAATTTTTGAGTCCTCTGGGTGAAGTGCAACTGAATCTGGGCGTTCTGGGAGAGCCTCATTCCGTTGATGTCTGGTTTATGCCATTTTCCCAGGCAACCGTTAATGAGGCATCGTTAGGGTTGCTTGGGTATCTGGTCAGAACGCCTTGCTTGATTGAACTATTTTGTAATCCTCCGTCTTCCACAGAAATTCGGAACTGCTTGCTGAAACTGCTTCTGGTACAGGCGGATTTGCAACGGAAAGCCAAGCGAGAGGATAAACATCTGCCTGACGACGAATTACCCCGGCTCTGGATTTTGACTCCTACCGCTTCAAGATTTCAGTTAGGTAGATTTGGGGCAACTCCTAACGTGGATTGGTTGTTTCCCAGCATTTATTTCATGCCACCCTCGTTGAGCACAGCGATCGCTGTGCTCAATGACCTCCCTCCAACATTGGAAACCCTATGGCTGAGGCTGTTGGGCAGAGGTGTAACCCAACAGCAGGCAATCCACGAAGTTTTGGCATTACCCAGAGATTGCCCCCATCGGGCGACCGCTCTGAGGTCACTGGCAGATTGGAAGATTGCGATAGAAGTAAGTGGCGAAATTGACGAGGAAGACCGGGAGGTTGTGATGACCCTGACAGAGGTTTATCAGGAGTTGTTGGAGCAGGAGTGCGAGGCTGAACGCCGGGGCATCGAACAGGGTGCTGAGCGGGAGGCAAAAACGTTGGTTCTCCGCCAGTTGAATCGACGGGTAGGAGAGTTGCCGGAGCCGATCAGGGTGCAAATCAACGCCCTACCCCTGGCTCAACTGGAATCCTTAGGAGAAGCCTTACTGGACTTTACCAAACTGGCAGATTTAGAGGCGTGGTTAGCGGAGCAGGGATAAGGGGCGATCATATCTCGGGTAACGACAAAATTGGGCAACAGCAGGGGGCTGAAACTTCAGCGGAAGAGAACTTTGGGGTATTCGCTCAGATGCCGTGTTAGCTGAATGAACGACGCAGAGATCTACCTTATGTACGCCTCACACCCAATATCCTCTTCGACTTTGATCTCACACCTAAAAGTCTGGCGCTCCTACCGATTTCAGGGTTATCACTCTCTCCTGCCATGTCATGATAGTAAAGGTTTGCCATCTCAATAATATAGAATGCTCTATCTGCTCATACTAGCGAGATCTCGTCTTACAACTTCTAGCCTTTTCTCAATACCAATCAAACCTTTCATGACATCACTAGATGCTGCAATTTCTTCTTCCTCCTTCCGTTTGGCTTCAGAAACGAGATCGTAGATCTTGCCATAAAACTGATCCTCAAAGATTTTCAGATTGCTCTTGAAACTTTTCTCACTTCCTCTAGCAATCTCGGCAAACTTACGCTGTATTTCAAGCCTAGCAGCAATTACTTTTCCGTCTATTTCTTGTTGTTTGAAGCTTTTATGTAAAGCCATGCCCAAACCAGCAATTGCAACTACAGGACCCAGATAATCAAGTAATCCACCTATACCAAGAAAAGTTTCCGCACCTCCCAAAGATAATTCTTCAAAACTAAATAAAGTGTCAATAGCTTCTATACCAAACCCTCCCAAAATAATTGTCGTTTCTTTACTAATACCTCTAAATCCGTCAACTTGCTCTCTTAACCTTTCTAAATCAATGTCAGACATGGAAATCTTATTGCCTTCTGCTGCTTCTAATCTGGCCTGGAATGCTAGAAAAAGATCACTGCGGTTCAGTTTGTTTACTTCTTCTTGCATGATGTGAATTTCTTCTTCAACTTTATACTGAATAGAATCATTTGCCTCTTGAATAAATTGTCTAGCATTATTTATATGAAGCTCAACTTTACTTTCAAGATTTTTGTCTTTGCCAATACAATCCGCCAAATAATCACCTTCTGTGATTATCTTTCTATCCATATCGATCAAGATATCACTGATATGGGTAGCCAGATGTGAACGGCTTTTATCGGCCCTACGCTTTAGCCTATTCAACAACTCAAAGAATGTATCATCTTTGACCTTATCTCTGTGAATGATAGATTTAGCTTCATCTAGATAACCAAGAGCAATTCTAATGGGTGTGTCTAGCTTGGCTAAAGTTCCTTTATCTCGAAGGAATTTATTCAAAGTATTGATAAAATCAGGGAAAAAGCTAATCTCTTGCAACAGTTCATCTTCTGTGTCACAGCCCTCACAATAGTCTCTGGCATCAATAAAACTTAGAGGAAATTCATTCAAGTTATATGGCTTCAATGCTTCAGATAGACTTTCTGTGTAATTGGCAATTTTCTGATCACTTTCACCTGCTTCATCGGACATTTTATTGACGACAAGCATCATCTTCCAGCGATAGCCCTTTTCATAGGCAAGTCTTTTAAAGTTGGCAGCTGTGATTGAGTCAAACAGCATATAGGTCAGGCAAAAAACAAGTAAGTCGGCTTTAGAGATCGCATTGTAAGTAATTTCATCGTGATCTTCACGATCAGCGAATAAACCAGGTGTATCAATTATCTTGATGCCATTCCAGTCATAACTAGAAGTTTTGTCTGTCGCTACATCTGAATCAATTCTGATATCGCGCCTTCCAGTTAGAGCGGAAATAGTAGTTGATTTACCCGCATTGTACTGTCCTATAAAGGCAACGGTGAGTGCATCAGACTCTTGGTGGGCTCTAATTTCTTGTCGTAAATTCTCTTGTAATTTATCTAGTTCTGGGGTGTCGGTTTTTAGTAATAACTTAGAAAGCTCTTGCACAATCTGATCAACACGCAAAGAGATTTCTTTAGCTTCAAACTTTACATTAACATCCATATCCCAACTACTCCTTTAATAGTTAAAACGCCTGATAAAACTAAGACTGAGTTTGCTGAATAACAGCTTTTTCTTGCAAAATTTTGCTAATTTCTGATTGATATTTGGGATCAAGCATTTTCTTAGGTGCAATGAACTTTGGGTACAGATTAATAGTGATTTGTCTACCAAAGTCACGTTGGACTGAAGAAATTACAGCTCGAGTATTACCTATTGTTAGTTTTTCATATCTATTTTGGCAGTAGTCAACAATCCTTTTGCCATAGGCAAGATTGAGATCTTGAGTGACTCCCTCTAACTTTTTCTTGGTAGTCAGCATTTCCTTGAGAATTACCTCTAGCCCATTAATTAAACCTCCAAAATAGGAATCAATAGTGCTAGAAATATTTTTGCATTGCTTAGTCAAACTATCAGAAATCTGCTTGATTACTTGAGATTCCTCATTATCAATCTGTGATTTCAAATCTTTCTCGATTTTTTCAGCAGCCTCTCGGCGCTTGTCATCCTCTGACTTAAACCATCCACTCATCCAACTCATTGCTGTTCCCGCCAAACCAACAATTACTCCTAGAGGTGGAAAGGCAAAGCTAATTAAAGCACCTGCTATAGCTAAAATTTTGCCACCAATTTTTAGTGAAAAACCATCGTAGGTATTGTGAATATTGAAAGAATTACCTGATAGTTTTGCCATTAACTGCAAATCCTTACCTACTTCTTCCAAAGTTTCAGCAACTTCCTTGTTGTAGGATTCACTTGCTTGTTTAACAGCTACCTCAAGCCTCTCCTGCAATTTATTACGTTCAACTTTAGCGTTCCATTTTTTACTAAGGGTTTCACCATCATCTTTATAATTTTCGAGTGCAAAAGAGCTGGTTTCACCTCTTAGTGACTGAAAGATCGTTTTCACCTTATTGTGCAAAAGTCGCCTAGCCTTATCTTCCTGAGAAGTTAAATCTTGCCTAACTCCTTCGCGTTTTTTCTTGAGCTCACTCAAAAAATGTTGATAAGCCTTGATTTCAAGTTCAATCTGTTCGAGTGTTAACTCAATTTTTCCTGCCGTAGAGCCAAGAAATGTTTGCGATCTCCGTATTACCCCGTTTGCAATGATCGATTCACGAAGAATATTTAGAAAATCTTGTAATCTGCTTGCTTCAAGCAACTTTGCTTGGATCTCCTTATGCTCTTTGTCTTTAGAAATTTGAGCCGCAAGTAACATGACAGGAATAATTTCAAAAGCATTATTGCGATAATGTGTTTCGGCATATGTCCGAATACGATTGAAATGTCCTTGTAAAGTGTTATTGCCTTGCGTCGTAAAGAGTTTATCAGGGCTTTCTAGAAAACTTTTCAACAAACGAGAGTCACGCAGATTTCTCTTTAAATTCATTAAAATGATTAATGGTTTAGCATTAGATTCTAAAATCTCTAAAAACTTAAACTCTGACTTTTGAACACTGTCATTAGTTACCACATAACAAATAACATCAGACTCATCGATAACGCTTTTTGCAATTTCCTCATCAGACTTTCCGCCAGGAGCACCAATACCAGGGGTATCAATAATCCGAATATTTTTCCACTCGTACACACGGTTATATCTAGTCGTTCTTTGCTTGCCGACCCCGATCGCGTTCCAGCCTTCACCTGTGACGACCGCATGGAGTGTACTTTTACCTGCTTTGGTTTTACCCATGAAAGTAATGCTAAAGTGGCTCAAAGCTCTAGATTTCGCGTCAAGAGAGGCTCTAATCTTTTGCAACTGCTGAATAATTTTGAACTCTAAGGCTTCCTTAGTTGCATTAATTTGCTTGTTTACTTCCTTGGCACTGCCACTCCTGCCACCCGCTAGCAATGACTTTTGTAATTCTTGAGTTTGTTGATTAATACTTACTTGCAAGTCTTCAAGTGCTTTCTCAGTTCGCTCTAGCCTTGATTTAGCAAATTCATAATCTTCAGATGCAATCTTGGCACATCTTAAAATAGCTTCATCATATTCAGGCCCCGAAAGTAAGACCTCACGCTGTAAACGCTCAATCTTTTGACCAATCTCAGACGGTGCAGCTTCAGCAATTTTGTTGACTAAGCTCCTCGGAAAGACAGTCTCTGCTCCTTTAAGGATTTTTGCGCCTACAGATAAATCAGCTTTTTCGTTACCTGATAAACCATTTTTCCTGTGTCTGTGGGTTCGATAATACTGCTCTGCATTGGCTATCGCTTTATCAACTTGGAACTGTGAAAATTTCCAGATTTTAATAATTCTATCAATGGCTATTTTTTCAAGTGGCGCTAAATAGCCATCTGCGTAAGTAATTTCTAAAATTTGATTCAAAAGTTTCTGTCTATCTTCTCCCACAACCAATTTTGCACATTCTTCTAACGATGGATGGTTTTCAGATTGGGAGAATATGTTCTCTAAGACTTCACTGGTAGTCGTGTCAGCTCCATATTTTTTGATTAGTTCATCTAAATATCTGACTTCTTCACTATGAAGCTGTTGATCTGCACAGATAATGTGAGCAAGTAGTAGCAAGCTGTAATTCATTTAAATGTTAGGTCAGTTTGTTTCTTGTAGGCATAACAATTATTTAGATTGATCCTGACCTTCCAATCTAGGTGAGCACCGTTTTAGGGTGATTAGACAGATCGGGATCTAGATAATGTCCAGGATTAGGGAGATAGGCAAAAATCTTGCCTGCATAACATCTCAATTTGGGATTCTATCCAAATCAAAAGCTGAATAACTACCCGATATGGAATTTTATCCAGCTTTTAATCTGGATGATATGCTTGTATAAGGGGGTTAGGCGACTAACTTTACAAAATTTTTATCAATGAGAGCTAATGGCAATTTTTCTTCCCTGCATCAGGACGAGCGAAAGATCCGCGTAATAGCATCACGTGCCTTTGAATCTGGATGAATCTGTATCGAATGAGATCGCTAACCTGGATACCCTTTCTGCCTCTCTACAAGTCGCTAAACCGGGTTACAGGATAAAAGCGAACAGCTGCACGTCCCACAACGTCTCGCTCGGGCAGAAACCCCCAGAGGTGGCTATCAAAGCTGTGATTCCGGTTGTCACCCAGGACGTAGTAGTGACCAGTCGGAACCGTGACCGGATCAAAGTGATAGATAGCTGGAACCTGAACGTAGGGTTCAGCCAGAGGTTGCCCATTGATGAAAACCTTACCATTGTTGATCGCCACTTTCTCCCCCGGTAGCCCAATCACCCGTTTGATCAGGTCGTCCTTGAAATGGATGACTCTCAGTTGAGCTGGAGCTTTGAACACCACAATGTCCCCCCGTTGGGGTGGGTGCATTTGATAGCTCAGTTTTTCGATAATCAGTTGGTCACCCACCTGCAAAGTCGGAGTCATGGACTCAGAGGGAATGTGGCGGACTTCGGCAACAAAAGTATGGAACCCTGCCGCGATCGCCAGTCCGGCTAGAGCAGTTCGGGTCGCCTGCCACCAGGGATTATGGACAGACTTGCGCATGGAAATTGAAATTGTCATGGCTTGATAACGAATAGAGTACAAGTCCTGCCCTCAACCATTTCGATCAATGTTGGGTCAGGACGAGATTCTGGTCGGTCAGTACATTTGGTCAGCAAGGGACTGGGGTTTACAGCCGTCGTACCCAGGAATTAAGGAAGTTGAATTCTTTCAGCAGCAATGCTTTGATGCGCCGCTTTCGGGTAATAGATAGCTGCTGCCGAGGAGTGAATCGTTGTTCCACAGCCTCACGCAAATCAGCAACCCCGATCGACAGTCCAACCAGTTGCATTTCAACCCGTCGCAACTCATCCACGACCTGTTTGCTGATGGGACGGTAGCAGAGAATTTCTACCACCTCATTGGCCGACTCTACCTGACCGCTCAACAAATCAATCAAGTTCGCATCACTCTGGTCATTCAATAAATCGTTCATGGTTATTTCAGAAGATTGATCCGTAGAATGCACACCCAATTCAGCTAAGAGTTCATCCAGCTCAGCGGTTAATTCTGTCTGCTCCGTCGCTTCCAGGTCTGGAGCAGCAGAAGTTTCAGCCTGGATTTCGCCTGTGAGGTCCTGCACCATTGATTTGACGGTAGCTTTGTCCTGGTCACTCAAGTCTTTGCCCAGTACTTCATCTGCCAGTAGGGTGTTGAGTAGAAAGTCCATTGATAACGGGTTATTCATGGTGGTTTTAGTTGTGTTGACCCTGTTACCCTAAATCCCGGATCTGACTGTCGTATGACAATGGCCAAAAAAGTTATGTCAGAGATCGTAGTCGTAGCCTGTTCTGGAATCCGTCTCCATGGAGCGATCGCCGATGTGTTGCAGGTCTATCTCGGCTTTCAGTCTGACCCAACTTGCCCACTCTTCAAATCGACGAACATCAGAGGGAGAAACACTTCCCAGGTCATAGGAAGAATCAGCCGGATACTGCTGAAAATTCAGGGCTAAGAAGAGTCGTTCTCCTCGTCGTTCCAGCCAGAAAACATCGGTGTCAGGGGTGTACCCGATCGTGTAGTCCTCGAAGGTTGTGATGTAACTCTGCCGTTCTTTGTCATAGTCAATGGCATCATTACTTTCATTGAGGAGAAACAGCGATCGGGCTTGAGGCAGAAGATAGTTTGCCTGATTGATGAGTTCTTCCCCGTAGGATTCAGTAGATTTCTGAGTCAGTTGCTCCACCCACTCGCTGACTAATTCCCAGTCTCGAATATCAGATATTGTCAGTGCGTTTTCATCTTCTCGTTGGAGGGAATACAATCCCGTTCTGTCATCCCGACCAATTAAATAGACGGTTTCCTCAATCTGCACCCAATAGAACTGTTCAGTGCTGCCATCAGAGAATTTGAACGCTGTATCTCCCTGGCTGGCATAGTATTCAAACAACTGAGCCGCCTGATGAACCAGGGAGTCTGCTTGAGTTTGAGTCAGGTCAGTTTGAACCAGGGACGGGATACTGTTCTCCACCGTCTTCAGCCATTCTCCCAGAGTCTCAAAGGATGCCAGTTGCTCAGCCGTGATGTGGGAACGATCTCCGGGAGTGAACAGACCCTCATGCCAGTCCAGTTTCCAGGACTGGTCATTACGGACGATCGATAACTGGGCCGAGTCCGCCTGGTAGGTCAGGGTATGTTCCTCTCCCCGATAGCACCATCCATTGTCGAGGGGCTCCAGCAGATCCCAAGTCTGGGCGATCGTCAGGGTTCGTTCCAGAATCGATCGAATAATATCCGCTCGATGATTCTGCTCCTGCCAGAAGTCAATGTCCTGCATCGTGAGATGGCCCTCCTAATAGCTGTTCCAGCAGGCTGTCTACTTTTTGGAGGAGAGGACGTTGCCCCAACTGAATCGCACTAAATGACACCAGAACGGTCAACAGGACTGCCCCACTGCTAACGGCGATCAGGTTCCAGTTCAGGGCCGTTTGCTTTGGGTTGGCTTTCGGGCTGGGAATCGTCAATTGAGCGGTCAATTGTCCCTGAAACACTTCGGTCAGGTTGCTGGAGATCATATTGAGGTGCCCAATGGTTCGCTGTTGAGTCTCCAGCAGGTGCCGCAACTGGATCAGAGCTGTCGGTAAAGGTTTGAGCCATTGTTGGAGCCGTTCCATCTGGTCGGCGGTGGCTGGAATCGAGGGGTTCCATCCCTGCCAGTCCGCTTCCTCTAGGTGTGAGTTTGGGGACGGTAGCGAGGAGGCGTTGGGACTCCTCGCGGAACTGGTAAAGTGGGCGGAAGTCGCTGGAGCAGGTTGACTCGGAACCGTCTGGGCATACCCCTGTAACCGGGTTGGAACGGTTGCTTTCCCCATCCGGTTGGGTATTTCTCCAAAGGGCATCGGTTGATTCATAAGGTTCTCCTGGGTGATAGGTGCAGAACTGCCGTCCTTTTGGGTCGGTAGAAGCGGTCAAGTTGGGATGCTGGTCGATCGCCGTTTGCAACTCTGAAAAGTTCACCTGTCCAATCTGGGTCAGCGCCAGCCGTTCCAATTCCTCCCGCCGAAACACCGTTTTCTGTCGGCTAAGACGCTCAACGGCTGTATCAATCAAAGACTGAGCCAGGAATACATTGGCAGGCAGGTCTTGTGATAGAGCCGGGGGGACGGGGGAGAGGTCAACCGAGATCGCTTCTTCCCTCCAAACAGCTTCCAACTTCTGCCTGGGTACAACCTGTTTCTGCTTTCGTCTGGAGGAAACAGCAACCCAGGCTTTCTGCTGGCTGGTAGCACCTTCTCCCGCCTGCTGATGGATCTGCTGGCTGCGCTTGCTGAATTGTTCTAGCTGCCTGGAAGAAAAGCTGTTCAACTCCCATAAACCCTGTCGAGGGTTCGTCACCTGGATCTTGTAACCCAGTTTCTGCACTTCCCGCGCCAGTTCATTCCGGTAGACCAGCCCCAACAGCATTTTTGCCCGGTAAATGGCTTCGTTATCCAGGCTGCGCCACTGGTCATCTGAGATCCGTTGCAGATTCAGGATGACATTGTGCGTATGCAATTGGGGGTCAAGCTCACGGCTGGTGGTGTGTTGAAACTGAGCAATCAACAATTCTCCCGTCAGAACCCTTGTCCGTTCTCCCTGCCACATCTGACGAGTAAAGGCATAGCGGTTTTCCAGAAATGCCAGCATCCGATCCGTCGCCTGACGGTGGGCTTCCTCCAGGCGCTCATCCCCAAACACCAGAGCCTGAACAGAGACAGACTTGGGCACACTTGTCGTCAGGTCAATCCCTGCCCGTTCCCTGGCGTTGGGTTGAAGACGTTTGCTGACCAGCACTTCTCCGGTCGGCGATCGTCCTTGTAATAAATGAACAAAGGTTTCCGGCTCCACCTGTCCCCTCAGGTCGAACGCTGAAGCCAACCTGCCAGCCCAATCGGAGCGATCGTGCTGTTCTTTCTCCAAATAGTTTCCCTCAGAGGCGTAATAACGACTGCCGTGGGTAGGAGAAATATTCGTGATTGAAACCACCATCGCTACTCATTCTCCGCCAGCAGTTTTTCCAGTCTTTCCCGAATCTCAACGATGCACTCCCGCCGGATCAGCTCAAGTTCCTCGGAACAATTGTCCAACAGCATCGGCTGCACCATGACATAGATGGCCTCTAGCCAGAGTTCGCTACGTCGCTGATCTTTGTAGATCCGTTGCAGAGTTTGTTGCTGATGCTGTTGCAGTAGATTACCGATGACTCCCATCTGGGTTTCCAGTTGTTGCAGGCGATTTTGAATCGGCTGAAACATAGTGCGAGTCTGAGGATCGGTAGCAGAGGGGGAAGAGGGGCGATCGTGTAACTGTTTCACTGCCTGCTCAATTTCCTTCATCTGCTGGGCTAATTGCTGGAGTTGAGCCATTACCGGAGAAAAATCCACAGGTTCGGGAGAGGATGAGACTACCTGTGGTTGTCCCTGTTGGAGGTAAGCAGTCACGATTTCTCGGATTACCTGAACCGCAGGCACACCGCGATCGTCGGCTTGCTCCCTAATTTGGAGTCCATCCTCCTGAGAGAGGGTGAGATGAAATTTTTCGTTGATTGACATAATAGTGTGGTGAATTTGTAGTCTGTGTGGTCAGTCTGTGGTCTATGTGGTCAGTCTGTGGTCAACAGAACCAAGGGTTTAGCTGGTTCATGTGGTCAATCTGTGGTCTGGTGTGGTCAATTTGTGGTCAATTTGTGGTCTATGTGGTCAGCAGCGCAATCCGTGTGGTCAACATGTGGTTGATATGTGATCTGTGTGGTCAGTCTGTGGTCAATAGAATCAAGGATTTGGCTGGTTCGTGTGGTCATCTGTGGTCTATGTGGTCAATTTGTGGTCAATTTGTGGTCTATGTGGTCAATTTGTGGTCAATTTGTGGTCTATGTGGTCAATTTGTGGTCAATTTGTGGTCTATGTGGTCAGCAGAGTAATCCGTGTGGTCAACCTGTGATTGATGTATGGTCAACTTGTGGCCGACTGGAAACCAGCAAATTCAAGGGTTTCGTAGGTTCGTAAGGGTATTTGTGGTTGGTTTGTGGTCTGTGTGGTCAATCTGTGGTCAGACCACAACCACAGTTGGCGTTAGGTGTGGCACCAAACCCTGTGGTCTGTGTGGTCAATCTGTGGTCAGCAGCGGCGACGCACCACAAAACGGCTTTCTTAAGGCTGTGACTATCCTTCGTTATTAAATTGACTGCCTCAATGTACGGGACAGATCTGACTGTGATATGACATTCCCCACACACCGTATGACAGCCGATATTCATTAGTAATAGAAAAGCCATTGACACAACTTTTTTGAGAATTGTCATATCACAGTCAGATCGGCTGCCTATTCTGCTGGAGGACAACGGAAAGAAGCAGTGGCAGAAATCAACAATTTTTGCCAGTTTACGCCTGGAGTGTCATTTTCCCTATTTCCAGTATGATTCGCGCCATACAGCTACGCCATTGCTTGTCCAATTACGCCAATTTACGCCATCAATAGGAAGAAAAATGCCGAACTATCAAATTTACGTTGACCTGGGGATGTCTGGAACCAAAGTATCTCTGTGTGATGGAGTGACGTTTCAAAGTTATCTATGTCCACCCAGAGTGGCTGACCTGCCGCCTTTGGAACTGCAAATTCTGCGTGACCAGGGCACCGGGTTTGGTGGGGGACTGGAATCAGGAGCTTATCTGCAAGTAGGAGACGCGGCCTATGCTCTGGCAGAAGATGCCGAAGGTCGCTCCAACAAGACCACTGCCATGCTAAGGAAAAGCACCCTGGCCCATCTTCGGATTCTGGGCGCGATCGGAGAAATGGCCCATCGCTTCAAAGTCTCCCGACTGAAGCTGGATATCGGAGTGGCCCTGCCCTTTGATGAGTATCTGGCTGAACAACAGGAGGTAACGAGAAGGCTTTCTGAAACCCGATCGCTGGTCTATCGAGGTCAGCCAATCGAACTGGAGCCAGGAGTGATTAAAGTTTTGCCAGAGGGAGCAGGACTGGTGCAGTGGCGCAAACTTCAGGCATTGCATCGGGGAGAGCCCGTTGATCGCACCTATGTCGTTGTCTTGGTGGGCTACCGGGATCTGACCTTTCTGGTGTTTCGGCAGGGCAAGCCACCGACGGGGGAACCTAGTGGGACGGTGCGATTGGGGTATCTGGAGTACCTGCAGTCGATCGCCCAGGGGATGTGCAAGCCGGATAATCCCTATCTGTTTGATGCCTTGCTAAAAGGAGCTGAGACAGTGGCATTTCCTGACCAACCAGGAAAGGTTTTTCCCTTGAATGGTCAGACGGTGAAGGCAGAAGAGTTCTACTGGGAGCAGGTGCGCCATCATCTGAGCGACAAGTTTGCAGCATTGGATATTCCCCAGTACGAGGTACTGGTGGGAGGTGGAACGGTATTGTCTTTTCTCCGGCCTCGTCTGGAAGTGTTTTTGAGCCAGCTACCGGGAGCAAGGGTGAACTGGTTGCCCGAATTATCACGGGAAGTAGAAACAGTTTTGCGCGTGGGAGCAGCCGCAGATCAGGCCCGATTTGCTGACTGTTATGGAGGGGCAAAATGGCTGGCACTCAAATTTGCACCATCAAGGGAGGCAGCATGAAATTGCAGAAACGAGAGCGGGTCATTCTTCGGTTGGACGCAGAGGAACAGTCCCTTGACGGGCAACTTTTGTGCTATCTCAAGGATGACCCTGCCCTATCCCTGAGGGAAGCGACACTGAGAGCCTTGAAGGCGTTCTACTTGCCGTGGGTACTGGAGGGACAGCAAACTGAGACGGAAATGAGGGTGATCGCAAAAAACACGATCGAGGAGTTGCAGTATCGGGCGTTTCAAATCAGGCAGCGATTTCTGCCGGAAGAAACTCTGGTTTCCCCATTTATGGGACTTCCTGCTCCTGAAACGGTTATTTCCGCTACTCCAGTACATTCTCAGTCTGTTGGTGAGCCTACTATCGCCACCACTATAGAAGAAATGCAGCAGGGGGTAGATTTAGTGAAACTGAACCAAATTCTGGATGATTATTGATCGGCAACCTGATTAGCGATGACTATAGCCGAGGCCGTACTATGTGTTCCCCGGTTTCTAGTTCTTTGAAGCTTTACCGGGGGGTCAGTAAGGAGAATCTGTATGGAGAACTTTTTGCTGAACGATAGTTTATTGCGACTCACCGATCAGAATGAATGCTGCCCAATCTTTTGGATTGGGATATTTCTGCATCGTGTCGAGCATTGCTTGGCGCAAAGCAATCGCTTTATCGCCTGAGTGTTGCCGATGACGGTAGAAAGCTGTCATCAGTTCGGCTGTCGCACTATCATTGACCTGCCAGAGAGAAACAATCACGCTGGAAGTACCAGCTAAAAATAGAGAGCGGGAAAGTCCTAAGACTCCATCTCCAGTAATTTTGCCTTTACCTGTATCGCAAGCACTCAATACAACTAATTCGGCATTCAGCTTGAGGTCAAGAATGTCACGGGAACGAAGTAAACCATCATCATTGTCAGAAGGGGCAAGAGCAATTGCTCCGGGAATAGCATCCCCCTGGTAATCGTCGAGTAATCCGTGTGTGGCAAGATGGATGATACGGGCGTTGGGGAGTTTGGTCAATAGGTTAACTTTGGTAGCAGCATTCCCAGTGATAGCAGTAGTCTTGAGCAGGCTGGCAATCTCCTTGGCTTCCGTTTGGGCGTGAGGAAGCGCAGGAAGTTGGATAGCCGCACTTCCAGGAACTAAGCTGACCCTGGGCATTGTGGGATTGCCTACAACAACTACAGCCTGATTGGATATATTTTTGTTACGCTGCCACTGTTGACGGGTGAGATCCAGAGTTTGGATGGATGGAGCCATGAGAATTGTATGCTTTTGAATCAAATATTTGCCCTGCTCATCCATCAGAGCAGCGAAAGGCAAGTTAAACAACGAACCTACAGGAATAAAAATAACCTTCTGATCAGGATCAGTGGGGAGTAAATCAGCGATCGGCCCAATCAAAAGTTGATGCAGTTGCTTGAGGCGTTCAGAGGCATTGGTACTTGTCATCTCAATCCTGAAATTACCCCGTCCTCTTACCCCAATAGCTCCTCGACCTATATTAACTAGCTCCGATAGGGAAAGCTGCTGCGGTAAATCGACTTGACGAAACTCAAGTTTGCCCGTAGAGGAAACTATCCAGATATGAAGTTCAGCAATTTTACGTTTTTCATCAGTGAAGCCCGAATACTCAACCAGGGTGGCGCGTTGTTGCTGGGCAATTCGTTTCAGGTCAGCAAAATTCGGAGGTTTGGGAGCATCAATTTGGCTCGTCTCTCCGAGACGGTGAGAGAGTAGATCGATAAAAGCACGGGTACGAACACGTTCAGAAACTTCTAATGCCTGAGCATACTTGTTCTGCTGGTTAAGTACACGTTGAAGAGCTATGTAGGTACTACTTTGACTATCAATTAAGGGAATCTTATTAGCATCTGGCAAGCCTGGACGCAGAGATTCATGGATTTGAATAGATTCATAGAGATACTTTTCAGATTGAGCTAACCGACCCAAATCGGAGGATACAACCCCCAAAAAATGGAGAATTACACTTTCTAGAATAGGTGTTTGTATTGATTTAGAGATCTCATAGGATTTCTGAAAGCTCTCTAATGCCTTTGAATATTCTCCCAATTCACGATATGCAGATCCAATCTGAACGAGAACCGAAGCTTCAAGAGCACGATTTTTATTAGTTCTGACTAACTTGAGTGCTTCTTCAAAGGCTGTTAATGCCTTTAAGTATTGTCCTTGAAACAAATAGATAGATCCAACGCTGATGAAGTAATCATCCTCGTTATTCAGGTTACCTAATTCTCTATTAATTGCTCGTGCTCGTTCATACGCTTCTAGTGCCTTCGTATAGTTTTTTTGGGAGGAATACACTGAGCCAATTTGGTCAATGATATTACTTTCTTCTGCTCTATCACCTATATTCTTAGCGATCAACTGTGCTTGTTCGTATGCTTCTAGTGCTTCTGCATTTTGTCCTAAGATTAAATACATCTGTCCAATGCTACTAAGCAGACGTCCTTCCCTCTGTCGATCCTTAATCTCTTTAGCAATTGTCATTGCTTTTTGATGAGATTCTAAAGCCCTAGCATACTGTCCCAGAAAAGCATACGCTGTTCCAACTCTATCTAGCAGTGAAAGTTCCTGAGTTCGTTGACCCACTTCTTGCATAATCGCAAGCGCCTGTTCATCAGTCTTTAATGCATCTGAAATTTTTTCCAATCTGACATACATTTCTGCGATTTTCATGAGTATCGTACCTTCCTGTGCACGATCTCTTAATTTTCTATTAATGCTTAATACCTGCTGATAGTATGCTAAAGCTTCCGAGTATTGTTGCAACTCTTCATAGGCTGATCCAATATTATTGAGAACTCTTCTTTCACCGAGAGGATTCGGTATAAGCTCTATAACTTTTAATGCCTGTTGATAATACTCTAATGCTTTAGGGTACTGTTTTAGCCTGTAATATACATTTCCTATCCCATTCAGGAAGTGAACCTCTGGTGCTCGCTCTTTAATCGTTCGCGAAATTGCCAGACCCTGCTCAAACATCCTTAAAGCCAGTTCATAATTTCCCTGCTCAAGTTTTTCTATTCCCTCATTAAGGAGGCGAGTCACTGCTGCTCGTTGCTGCTCCAAAGAAGGAGCCTGTGCTACCTCTCTCCTTTGAGCTTCAACTTTGCTGAGAGTACTTTCAACCCGTTGGTAGTACTCAGTTGCTTTCTTGGGCTGGTTGATAGATTTATAAATATCACCAATAGAGCGTAGTAAAAGAATATGCAACAAAAATGCCTCGCTGTTACTATCTTTAATTTCGTAGAAGATATCTGCACTTTGCTGATAGTACGAAATGGTCTGCTCAGGTTGACTAATCTTTGTATATGTAAGACCAAGCCCCATTAGCTGCCTAGCTTCACCCTCACGATCTTTAATTTCACGAAAAACTGCTAGGCTCTGCTGAGAGTAGGCAATCGCCTGATTATACTGCTTGAGAGATTCATAAATGTCGCCTAAATTTGCTAATGCTTTTCCTTCGCTTTTACGATCTCTAATTGTACGAAAGGCGGCTATGCTTTCATTGGCATATACGATTGCTTGATCATACTGCTTGAGAGCTTTGTAAGCATTAACCAAATTGGGCAGGACTTTGCTTTCACCTTCATGATCTGCAATTTCGCGGAAGATTTCTAGGCTTTGTCGATGGTAAATAATGACTTGTTCATGGTCGTTGGACAATCTATAGACTCGTCCGAGATTGTAAAGTACATATGCCTCAGCCTTACGATCTTTAACTTCACGAAATATGACTAAACTCTGTTGATTGTAAAAAATTGCCTGATCATAGTTTCTAATATCTGAATATACATTACCGATATTACTCAATAGGACACCTTCCTCCCTGCGGTTTTTAACTTCACGAAAAATCGTCAGACTTTTTTGGTAATAATCAATTGCATTGCTTGCGTTGCTTGAAGCATTTCCAAGACGCTTTAGTGCTTCCCCTTCGCCTGAGCGATTTCGGGTTTGTTGGAAAAACGCCAGAGCTGCCTGAAACTGTTCGATCGCCGCATTAATCTTTTCTTCCTTCAGCAGTTGATCGCCCTGGTCAAGTAACTGCTGACCTTTATTGATTAATGCTTTATTTCCCTGTGTGCTTTGAGAAATTAATACTGCATCTGAGTTAATATTTTTGTTCCGTTCAACGGCAGCATCAACTCCGTTACTGCCCAACATAGCTCCGGCTATTAGCAGGCAGAAAACTCTTCCATAGCGTAGCCTTAACACCTTATCCATATTTCCTCCGTGATTAGCCCTAGTTGTTCTGAAAAAGCTCCATTTCGGTAAAAAGCCTATTAGTTTTGCCCCAATAAGCCTACAGAGGGGAAAAACGTCTCTTCAAGGTAAATCTCACCCCACGGAAATTCCTTATGTCGCCCAAACCCAAGCTTGTTCCGGAAATCAAACAGCAGATCCCTGGGTTCACCACTTGATTTGTTCTCATTGGTGGTATCTTCAGCACAGCCTTCCATACCATCCGCTTTAGTTTCACTATTTTTCACTGGCACGATTAATATTTTTCAGTCTGCCCAAAAAACTACTTCCTTTAACAACCGAACTATTCCTAACCGTTGAAAGTCCAGTATCGTTTTGGAGCCCTTTGTTACCGGATTGGAAGTAAAAGCTGCGAGATTGCTTCTCTGATCTATGGATGATGGAGATACCCGAGATTAATCATTGTTTTCCAGACCATACTGAAGCAGAATACTATGTCCAAAGTAGAGACACTGCAAAAAATGGTTCACAGTGATACTGGTAAGAGGGTTGTAGAGTTATAGGTTATACCATTTTAATTTGAAGCTGCATAGAATAGTGCTTCTAGAATAAAGTTGTA
>ERZ1066136.158-NODE-158-length-69775-cov-23.202524_pt1 | contig 69775 bp, 50 predicted proteins | sample MGYA00382783_ERZ1066136 | MGnify/ENA primary metagenome ERZ1066136 (study PRJEB33369, sample SAMEA5778366) | biofilm metagenome | biome: Industrial cooling water; feature: Water cooling tower basin; material: Biofilm | place: United Arab Emirates | collected... | reverse complement strand
TGGGACGAGAAGCGGGGCCCGGTGCGAGGCCGCGGTTGGCGGCGGCACGAGGGCCTAGATGGGGCGACGAGCGGGGCCCGGTGCGGGGCCGAGGTTGGCGGCGGCACGAGGGCTGAGGTCGAATGACAAGCGGGGCCCGGTGCAGGGCCGAGGTTGGTGGGGGCAAGAGGGCCGAGGTGGGACGAGAAGCGGGGCCCGGTGGGGCCGAGGCTCATGGCGGCGAGAGGGCCGAGGTCGAACGACAAGCGGGGCCCGGTGCGGTGCTGAGGTTGGTGGGGGCAAGAGGGCCGAGGTGGGGCGAGAAGCGGGGCCCGCCCGGTTCGTCGGGGGGCGGACCCAGCGCGGCGCACGGGACGCAGGCGGGGGGGACCCATGGCGCGCGCGCAGGCCCCTGTCGTACGCACGCGCGTCGATGTGTGTCCGGAGGGACATGTCTTCGAAGCCAAAAAGGGGCCGAGCACGGCCATGGGGGGGAACCCGACGCCCGCGACGCCCGCGAGGGACCCGCTGCGCTGCGCCGGGTCCGCCCCCTCCACGATCGTCGTGGCCCCGCGTTGCGGCGGCGCAAGAGCCCCGCGTTGCGGCGGCGCAAGAGCCCCGCGTTGCGGCGGCGCAAGGGCCCCGCGTTGCGGCGGCGCAAGGGCCCCGCGTTCCAGCAATGCAAGGGTCCCGCGTCGCGGCGGTGCAACGGTCCGCCGGGACCTGTCCGTAAGGACAGGTGGTCAGGCGACCTTGGCGGGGGCGGGCGGCGCGGCGCCGGGGCGCTTGCGGATCTTGTGGATCCCGGGGTTGTAGCAGACGCCGGGCATGCCGAGCATCTGCGGGACGATGCAGCGGTTGCAGCTCTCGCAGGCGGTCGTCTGCGCGACCGGGAGGCCGGCCTCGGCGAGGAAGCGGCGGGCGAGCTCGGGCTCGGCGTAGAACGGGCGGCCGACGCCGATCAGGTCGGCCTCGCCGCTGGCGAGCAGCTCGGTCGCCTCGAGCGGCGTGCGGATCCCGCCGACGGCGAACACGGGGACCTCGGTCGCGGCCTTGACCGCGCGGAACACCGCGCGGTTCCACACCGGGGAGAACGGGTACTTGCGGGCGGCCAGGTACATGCCGGCGCGGACGAGCGCGGCCTTGAGGCGGCTGCCGGTCGCCTCGAGCAGGCGGCGGCGCAGGCCCGGGTTCTCGAAGCTGGCGCGCGGGAACTCGCCGCGGGCGATCGAGGTGTTCGGCAGGGTGTCGGCGATCACCGGGGTGACGGCGACGAAGCCGCTGGCGGCGGCGATCTTGGCGATCTCGACGCCCTCCTCGAGGGTGATGCCGGCGCCGATCGGCGACAGCTCGAGCGCGGTGTACTTGAGCAGGACCGGGAAGTCGGGGCCGGCCTCGCGGGCGATCGCCTCGCGGATCTCGCGGATGAAGGCGGTGCGGCCGACGAGGTCGCCGCCGTAGCGGTCGCGGCGGCGGTTGAAGATCGGGCTCAGGAACTGGTGCAGCAGCTTGGCGTTGCTGCCGGCGAGCTGGACGCCGTCGTAGCCGGCCTCGCGCGCCCAGGCGGCGACGACCCCGAAGCGGCGGGCGAGGTCGCGGACCTCGTCGGTGGTCAGCACGTGGGTGTCGCCGGGGTGGAGCGCGCGCAGCCACAGCGGTAGCGGGCTCGGGGCGTACGGCGGGGAGTGGCGCGTCGGGGCGTACTTGGCGTGCCAGCTCTCGAGCGAGAAGATCCCGCCGTGGCCGAGCTGGATGACGATCTTCGCCCCGGCCTCGTGGACGGCGCGGGTCAGCGGGGCGAGGGCGAGCATGCGGTCCTTCTCGCCGATCGCCGACATGCCGGGCGAGGTGCGGCCCTCGGGGAGGACGATCGTGTTGCCCTGGACGATCAGTCCGACGCCGGCGCGGGCGTTGGGGACGAAGTGATGGGCGTAGATGGCGGCGGGGTCGTCGGCTCCGCCGGCGCCCTCGAGCACGGGGGCGCGGTAGAGCCGGTTCTTCAGGCGGAGCCCGCCGAGGTCGATCGGGTCGGTGAGGCGTACGTTGGACATAGTCTCATTCGGTCTCCGGGAGCAGCTGGGCGAGGGTCAGCTCGACGAGGGACTCGATGTGCCGGCGCCGGCGCTTGAGGGCGGCCGGCGAGAGCACGTCGCGGCGGAACAGGTCGTTGAGCAGCGGCTCGTAGAGGAAGGGGGCGATGATCGCCCCGAACACCGAGACGATGATCTCCTCGAGGTTGCCGAGCTTGGTGGCGACGCGGCGGCCGACGAACGGGCGCAGGGTGTCGACGAGCGGGTGCAGGTACTCGTGGGCGACCCGGCGGAGGTGGGGGTCGTTGTTGAGGAGGGCGCGCTGGATCAGCCGCGGGAAGTCGCGCTCGTGGGCGAGGTGGTCGAGGTAGGCGCCGATCACCCGGTGGATCCGCTCGCGCGGCGTGCCGGCCTGGTGGAACGCGGCGAGCAGGCGGGTCCGCAGGCCGCTCATCGCCTCGTCGATCACCTTGCGGTAGAGGCCCTCCTTGCTGTCGAAGTGGTAGCGGACGAGGGCCGGGTTGACGCCGGCGGCCCGGGCGATGTCGCGGACCGACGCCGCCGCGTAGCCGCCGCGGGAGAACGCCGTCCGGGCCGCGGCCAGCAGCGCCTGCGCCGTGCGATCGCCTCGCTCCTCACGTCCGTCGGGGGTGCGCCGTGGTTCGGTCATGCCGCTGTCCTATTCTTTTTTGCACGGCTGGTTAACCGGGTCCAGCAGTTTTTGTACACCCGTACAACTGCGAGGGCGCAGGTGAGGTTCAGGAACGCGCGGGCGTGCTACAGTGGCCCCATGATGCGCGCGCAGACGGTTCTCCTCGGGTTGTGCACGTGGACGTTCGTCGCTGCTTGCGGCTCGCCGGGCGGCGGCGGGTCGGCGACGGGCTCGATGACCGGCGCGACGTCGCTCGACGTGACGACGACGTCGGCGAGCAGCAGCGGGAGCAGCGGCGAGCCCGAGCCGACGACGTCGGCAGCGGCGACCGGGACGGCGACGGGGACGGCGAGCGGGACGACGACGGACCCGGGGACGGCGACGCAGGGGACGACGGGCGGGAGCTCGAGCGGTCCGGGGGAGACGTTGGGGTCGGGGACGACGGAGGCGGTCGACACCGGCGAGACGGAGGGGGGGAGCGAGCCGCCGCCGCCGTGTCCGCAGGGCGAGGTCGTGTGCGTCGGCGACGAGGCGAAGGTGTGCGACGGGATGGGCGGGTGGGACAGCAGCGAGGTGTGCGCCGGCTTCTGCCAGCCGGGGGTCGGCTGCCTGGCGTGCGAGCCGGGGGCGACGTTCTGCGAGGGCGACGACGTCAAGAAGTGCGCCGACGACGGCATGACGAGCGAGCTGCTCGAGGACTGCGACGAGCTGCAGGGGATCGCCTGCAACCCGGAGATCGGGCTGTGCGACGGCGCGTGCGTGATCGAGAACCTGCAGCTCGACTATATCGGCTGCGACTACTACCCGACGGTGACGCTGCAGCACGACAGCTACAACAGCGGGACCAAGGTGTTCGCGGCGGTGGTCGCCAACACGGCGGACGCACCGGCGACGATCACGGTGACGCGCGGCGCGATGATGGTCGCCAGCGACGTCGTGGCGGCGAAGAGCGTCAAGGCGATCTGGCTGCCGTGGCTCCCCGACCTGACCAAGGGCGTCGGGCCGAGCAAGCTGGTCGCCCAGGGGGCGTACCGCCTGCGCAGCGACCGCCCGGTGACGGTCTACCAGTACAATCTTCTTTATGCGTCGGCGACCAACGACGCGTCGCTGCTGCTGCCGGTCAACGCGTGGACGGGCGACTACGTGGTCGCCTCGTACCCGCACTTCCCGAACAACAATTATCCGGGCTTCTACGCGGTGGTCGCGCGCGAGGACGGTACGACGGTGACGCTGACGCCGTCGGCGACCGGCAACAAGGTGCAGGCCGGCGGCGGCGTCGCGGCCGACGGCACCGGGGTGGTGGCGATGAACGCCGGCGACGTGCTGCAGGTCGCGACCGCGGCCGGCGGCGACCTGACCGGCACCCGGATCAGCGCCGACCGCCCGGTCCAGGTGATCGCCGGGCACAAGTGCACCAACGTGCCGCAGAACGTCGACGCCTGCGACCACCTCGAGGAGGCGATGTTCCCGCTCGAGAGCCTGGCGAAGGAGTACATCGTCGTGCCGACCGGACAGGCGCCCGACGGCGCGCCGGACCACGGCCAGGTCGTGCGGTTTATCGCGGCCGAGCCGAACACGACGCTGACGTTCGTGCCCGACCAGCCGGTCGCGAAGGTGCTGGCCAAGGTCGGCGACTTCGTCCAGCTCGGGCCGACGGTGGCGCGCTTCAAGGTGTCGGCCGACAAGAAGCTGCTGGTCGCGCAGTACATGGTCGGGCAGGGCGGCGGCTACGGCGAGGCCGACCCGTCGATGCGGCTCGCGGTCGCCACCGAGCAGTACCGCAAGGACTACCTGTTCCACGCGCCGACGAGCTGGGAGACCAACTTCGTCGACATCCTGCTCAAGAACGGGACGACGGTGGAGGTCGACGGGCAGAAGGTGCTCGGTCCGGTGCAGATCGGGCAGACCGGCTACTCGCTCGCCCGCGTGAAGCTCGGCGCGGGGCCGCTGGGCGACGGCAACCACACGATCGTCGGCAGCGACCGCGTCGGCATCGGCGTGTACGGCCTGCAGGACTTCGGCAGCTACTGGGTCGTCGGCGGACTCGACCTCGAGCACCTGTGAGCGCGTCGCGATCGCGGCTCGCGACTTGACGAGCCGCGGAAGGTGATCGATGCTCAGGATGTTCGCGCGGCATTGGTCGCGCGCGCGGAGGAGCCAGCACACCCGACGTCACCTCGAACAAGCTCGCGTCTCGCGGCGCGACGCAGACAGTGAACTCGCAGCAGCACGCCGAGCGGCGTGACGCGATCCGAAACCCCGCCCCGACGTCCCCGTGATGCGGTCTCGCTTCGAGACCCACCGAGATCAGGGACCGCGCGGCGAGAGGAGCCGACCGACCGGCCATTGGCCGGGTTGGCGTCCCGGGTTCGTGGTCGGTCCGGACGCTCGAACGGGGAGATCTGCTCCGGCTCCAGGTGCTCGAACCGGGATCGGAGGGCTGCGGGAATTGCGCGGTCTGTTGCGCGTACATCGCAGGTCGGCGGCGCGCCAGCGCGAGAAAGCCTCGGGAACGGCGTTTTGGCCGCGTCGTCGCGGCGGTAGGTGCGTGTGCAAAGTTCTTGACGCGGATCCTGAACGAACGTATCTACCCAGCAAGTGTTCAGTGCAACGCTTTCTGGGCAACGATGCTAGAGCACTCGTCAGGCTTTCCCCGCGCGCGCTCCCTCCTTCAGACCGAGGCTCGATCGAACGGTCTAGATCGCGCCTCAACCGCCGCGGGGGAGCCTGATGTCTTTGATGGACCCGGTGGCATTCGGGCGCAGCTGAGCGACGGACGCCACGCCGAGGTGGTCGCGGTGCACGAGGTCGCCGGCCGCGCCGGCAGCTTCGCCGACTGGCCGACGCCGCTCGACCCGCGGCTCGCGGCGGCGCTCGCCGGCCGCGGGATCGAGCGGCCGTACGCGCACCAGGCCGAGGCGATCGCGGCGGCGCAGGCGGGCCGCGACGTCGTGCTGGCGACGTCGACGGCGTCGGGCAAGTCGCTGTGCTTCCAGGTGCCGATCCTCGAGGCGACGCTCGCCGACCCGCGGGCGCGCGCGCTGCTGCTGTTCCCGACCAAGGCGCTGGCGCGCGACCAGGTCCGCGGGCTGCGCGAGCTCGGCGCGGGGCTGGTCGGCGCGGGGGTGTACGACGGCGACACGCCGCCGGACGAGCGCAAGGCGGCCCGCTCGCGCGCGCAGGTGGTGGCGACCAACCCCGACATGCTGCACCGCGGGGTGCTGCCGCACCACGACCGCTGGTCGGCGCTGCTGTCTCAATTGAAGTACGTGGTGCTCGACGAGCTGCACACCTACCGCGGGGTGTTCGGCAGCCACGTCGCCAACGTGCTGCGCCGGCTGTGGCGCGCGTGCGCGTACCACGGGTCGCGGCCGACGATCGTCGCCTGCTCGGCGACGATCCGGAACCCGCGCGAGCTCGCCTGCGCGATCACCGGGCGGCCGGAGTTCGTGCTCGTCGACCGCGACGCGTCGCCCGCCGGGCCGCGGACGTTCGTCGTCCTCAACCCGAAGGTGGTCGACCCGATCACGGGGGTCCGGCGCGACTACTTGAAGGTGACGCGGGCGGTGACCGGGGTGTTCCGCGAGGCGGGGGTGGCGACGCTGGCGTTCTGCCGGACCCGCAAGGCGGTCGAATTGCTGACGCGGTACCTCCGCGAGGACGAGGCCGGGGTCCGCGCCGGCGAGAAGACCGGGGTCGACGCGGCCGCGCTCGCGCGCGCGGAGAAGAAGATCCGCGGGTACCGCGGCGGGTACCTGCCGGAGCGCCGCCGGGAGGTCGAGCAGGCGCTGCAGGACGGCGAGGCGCAGGTGGTGGCGACGACGCACGCGCTCGAGCTCGGGATGGACATCGGCGGGCTCGACGCGGTGGTGCTGGCCGGCTACCCGGGGACGCGCGCGGCGACGCTGCAGCGGTCCGGCCGGGCGGGGCGCCGGCTGTCGCCGTCGCTGACGGCGCTGGTGCTGTCGTCGGACCCGCTCGACCAGTTCATCGCGGCGTCGCCGGGGTTCCTGTTCGACGAGCCGCCGGAGCACGCGCAGGTCGATCCGGACAACCCGGAGATCCTGATCCCGCACCTGCGGTGCGCGGCGTACGAGCTGCCGATCGTCGAGGGCGAGGGGTACCCGGGGATCGCGGGCGAGGAGATCGCGCCGGCGCTGGCGTACCTGGCCGAGCGCGGGGCGCTGCACGGCGAGCGCGGGCCCGACGGCGCGGCCCGCTACTACGCGATCGGCGACGCGTTCCCGGCCGACAAGGTCGACCTGCGCGGGGCGCTCGAGGAGAACTTCACGGTGATCGAGGTCGCGCCGGGGCTGGCGAGCGACGGACGGATCCTCGCGGAGGTCGACTTCGAGGACGGGCCGCTGTACCTGCACCCCGGGGCGATCTACGCGATCGAGGGGACGACCTACGAGGTGCTGCGGCTCGACTGGCAGCCGCGCAAGGCGTACGTCCGGGAGGTCAACTCCACCTACTATACGGAGGCGATCACGCAGACGAAGGTCCGGGTGGTCGAGCCGATCGCGTCCGACCCGCCGCGCGCGCGCGGGCTCGGCTACGCGCACCTGGTCCGCACGGTGCCGGGCTTCAAGAAGCTGCGGTTCAGGACCCACGAGAACGTCGGGTTCGGGCCGGTCCACCTGCCGGACCTCGAGCTGCACACGATCGCGGCGCACTGGACCATGGACGGGCCGGTGCTGGCGACGCTGCCGGATCCGGGGCGGCGCGCGGCGGCGGCGCTGGCGATCGGGCACGCGGTCCACCACTGCGCGGCGATGCTGCTGATGTGCGACGTGCACGACCTCGGGCACGCGGTCGTCGCGGCGACCGGGGCGGAGTCGGGGAGCTGGGCGCCGGTGATCGCGGCGCGCTCGGGGCGGGTGTCGGCCGACACGCTGATGCAGGCGGGGGCGCTGCCGTGCCTGCTGCTGTACGACAACATGCCGGGCGGGGCCGGGCTGGCGTCGCAGGCGTATGCGCTCGGGGCCGAGCTGTTCGAGCGGGTGATCGCGGCGGTGTCCGGGTGCCGCTGCGCCCGCGGGTGCCCGACCTGCGTCGGGGTGCAGGAGATGCCCGAGCTCGGGGCGAGCACCGGGCACGTGCCGACGGCGCCGCCGGCGGTGCCGCCCGCGCCCGCGCCGGTGCCGAGCCACCGCGGGCTGGCCGGGCGGATCGCGGCGATGCACGCGGTCCACGGCGGGGCGATCGTCAGCGGCGGGGCGGCGCCGGAGCTCGGGCGCCGCGAGAGCCTGCGGGCCGACGCGCTCGCGCTGCTGCACGCGCTGCGCGACCGGCTGCGAGGGGCGGCGTGAGCCTGCTGCGCCGGCTCGAGCGCGCGCTCGCCGGCGGGAGCCGCCTGGCCGGAGAGACAGGTGCGCAGGAGGCGGCGGGCGCGGAGGGGCGCGGCGGTGCGGAGCGCGAGGGCGCCGCGGAGGGGCGCCCGGAGCTGCGGGGCGGGGCGAGGGAGATGGCCGGAGGGCGAGGGGGCGCGGGCGAGGGGGGGCGCTCGGCGGGGACTGAGATGGTCGCAGGGACAGGTGCTCGCGGGCTCGCGGGGTCGCGGGGCGCAGCGAAGGCGGGGGAGGGCAGACCCGAGCGCGCGGGCGAGGGGGTGCGCTCGGCGGGGAGTGAGATGGCCGCCGGGACAGGCGGGCCGACGGGCGCGGGGGCGCGTGCCGCGGCGAGCGGGAGGGTCGCAGGGGCAGGGGCGCCGGGCGGGGAGGCGGACGCGCGCGCGCCCGTGGGAGCGCCCGGGCCAGCGCGCTCGCGGGTGGTTCAGGGGACAGGTCCGGAGGGGCAGGTGCGCGGCGACGCGGGTCCGCGGCGGATCGATCCGCACGTGTCCGGGGTGTATGTGCTGTGGTCGCACCGGCCGCGGCCGACGCGGACGCGCGGGCAGGCGACGGCCGGTGCGCTCGCGGACGGGTCGTGGACGGCGAGCGCGCGGGGCGTGTCCGATGGGACAGGTGTGCGAGGCGGGCGTACCGCCCTGCCCGGAGCGGCGGAGCACGACGGAGTCGGCCCGCTCGGGCGGCGGGCGGGCGAGGCGGTGACGGATCCGAGAGTGCTGTCTGGTGCCGGCGGTGCGCGAGCGTCGAGTTCGGGCGCCGGAGCGGGCGGCGAGCCCGGGCTGCCGGGGGCGCTCCGAGGAGCAGGTGCGTGGCCGGAGACGGACGGGCCGCGGGCGAGGCGCGTAGTCGCGGCGGGAGGGGATGACGCGCGGGGCATGTCCCGGGGGGCTGCCGGGGCGGCGAGCGCGGCGGGGGAGGATGGCGGGCGGGGCATGTCCCGGGGGGCAGGTGGTGCGCCGGCGGTCGCGGTGGGGGGGCCGGGGTTCGTCCACGAGGTGACGCGCTGGCCGCTCGCGGGGGCGCGGCCGCCGCTGCTCGCCGGGCGCGGGTTCGCGCTGCCGGGGGCGGAGGCGTGGCGGGCGGATCGGGGCTGGCTCGTCGGGCATGGCCGGGAGGACATGTTCGAGGGGGCGGTGTTCCTCGACGTCGAGTCGACCGGGCTCGGGCACGCGGCGGGGACGGTCGCGTTCGTCGTCGGGCTGGCGCGGCTGGAGGGCGGGGCGGTGCTGGTCGAGCAGTGGACGCTGTCACGGCTGTCGGCCGAGGCGGAGATGCTGGCGGCGATCGCCGGGCGGGTCGCCGGGGCGCCGCTGGTGACGTTCAACGGGGCGAGCTTCGATCTGCCGCTGTTGCGCGGGCGGCTGCGGCGGTGCGGGCTCGCGGCCGGGGCGCTCGGCGGGCCGCACCTCGACCTGTTGCCGATCGCGCGGCGGCTGTGGCAGGGCCGCGGGCCGGACTGCCGGCTGACGACGCTCGAGCGGCTGCAGCTCGGGGCCCGGCGCGAGGGCGATATCCCGGGGCACGCGATCCCGGCGGTGTTCTGGGAGGTGCTGCGGGCTCCGGGGTGCCCGCAGGCCCAGGCGGCGCTGCGGCGGGTGTGCGCGCACAACGTGGTCGACATCCTGGCGATGCCGGCGCTGGCGCGGGCGATGGCGCGGACGCTGGCGGCGCCGGAGGACCTCGACCTGGCGGTGCGGGCGGCCGACCACCTGGTCGCGCTCGGGCGGCGGCCGGCGGCGCTCGCGGTGCTCGAGCCGTGGATCGCGCCGCTGGTCGCGGCGGGGCCGGCCGAGGGGGTGGCGGGGCTGCGCGAGCGGCGGGCGCTGCTGCGCGCGGCCGATCTGCTGCGCCGGGAGGGGCGGACGGGCGAGGCGGCGGGGCTGTGGGAGGCGGTCTGCCGGCGCTTCCCCGGCGATCCGGCGGCGCACGCGGCGCTGGCGTGGCACCTGGAGCGCCGCTGCGGCGACCCGGACCGGGCCCTGGCGGTGGCGGCCGCGTCGGAGTCGCCGTGCCCGCGGCGGCTGGCGCGGTTGCAGCGAATGGTCCAGCGGCGGGCCGCGCCGGCCGGCGCCGGGCCTTAGCAGCGCCCGCGGACCGTGCTAGCGTGGGGACGACGTGATCGGCGCTCGCAGACCCTCGCCCCTGGCCGCCGCGCTGTGCCTGTGCCTGAGCGGCTGCATGTCGTTGACGCCGCAGCTCCAGCCGACCGACTTCGCCAAGCTCGAGGCGGTGCAGGACCGCGCCGAGCGCGAGCGGTTGATGAAGGAGAACTGGGTGTACCGCCACGAGGAGCCGCAGGGCGCGCGGTACACCAAGGGTCTGCACCCGATGGCGACGAAGCGCAGCTGGCAGTCGCTCGACGCGGTGCTGCGGTCCGACCGCAACGCGTCGGAGGCGCTGCCGTACAAGGAGCTGCGGCGCTCGCGGATCTTCGCGGCGCTCGCGGCGGTGTCGGGGCTGCTGTTCATCGCCGGCAGCGCCGCGACCGCGCGCGAGGGGTTCGACTTCAAGAAGGCGAGCGGCGGCAATGTGGTGATGCTGTCCGGCGCGCTGGCGGCGGTCGCGTTCGCGATCTCGGCCGGCGTGTTCTACCGCCGCGCGCAGACCGGGTACGAGCGCGCGGTGACGATCTACAACGACAGCCTCGGGATGCGCCTCGGGCTGCTGACGCCGGGCGGCGATTACATCCCGCCGGAGGGCGTCGCGGTCGACGCGGAGGGGTTCATCCTGACCGAGGACAAGCAGACGCGGATCGAGGGGCCGCCGCAGATGCCCGCGCTCGGCCAGCCGGCGCCCGCGCCTGCTCCGCCGGCGCCCGCGCCGACGCCCGCGCCCGAGCTGTCGCCGCCGCCGCTGCCGCAGACAGTGTCGGCGCCGTCACGGCGGATCGAGCCGCCGGACCCGCCGGGTGCGACCGACCGGCGCAGGATCGCGGCGCCGTGGCCGACGCTGACGCTGCTGCCGTCGCGGTGAGTCGGCGGCAGACGAGCGCGGGGGGCGTCGCGGGCGGTAGCGACTTCCGGCACGGGCTGCTAAGGTCTCCGCGGATGCCCCGCCCCGCCGAGCGAACGACCATGTTCGGACATGTCCGAAAGGGCAAGCCGATCGCGGCCGTCGTCGCGCTCGTCCTCGGCCTCGCGGCGTGCAAGGAGCCGACCGGGCCGGAGCGCGAGATCAGCGGGGCCAAGATCTTCGCGCAGCACTGCGCGCGCTGCCACGGGCCCGACGGCAAGGGGCTGCCCGAGGTCGCCGGGGTGCGTGACCTGACCGACCGCGGGCCGATGAGCCTGCTCAGCGACGACCGGCTGCGGATGACGATCCGGATGGGCAAGCCGCCGAACATGCCGGGGTTCTCGCACTTCAGCGAGCCGACGCTGAAGGTGCTGGTCGCGTACGTGCGGCAGCTGTCGCAGCCCGAGCTCGCGCCGACGGTGACGCCGCCTGGTCCGTAGGCCATGTCGCGCCGCCCCGCCGTCGAGCTGGTCTGGCCGGGCAAGTACGGGCCCGACGGGGCGCGCGCGGAGGCGCCGGTCCGCGAGGTCGGGCTGGTCGTCGAGCAGCGGATCGGCGGCGCGGGCGACGGGCCGGACGAGAACCTGCTGATCTGCGGCGACAACCTGCTGGCGATGGACGCGCTGCTGGCGACGCACGCGGGCAAGGTCGACCTGGTGTACATCGACCCGCCGTTTTTGACCGGCAACGCGTTCGAGCGGACGGCGAAGGTCGGCGAGGAGGCGGACGGGCCGGAGCTGCGGGCGCACGCGTACCATGACCGCTGGCCGGGCGGGCTCGCGGGGTTCTTGCAGATGCTCGATCCGCGGCTGCGCCGGATCCACCGGCTGCTGGCGCCGCACGGGAGCCTGTACGTGCACGTCGACCCGATCGTCGGGCACGCGGTCAAGCTGCTGCTCGACGAGGTGTTCGGGCCGGGGTGCTTTCAGCGCGAGATCGTGTGGCGGATCGGCTGGGTGTCGGGCTTCAAGGCGCGGGCGAACAACTGGATCCGCAACCATGACCTGATCTTCTTTTATGTGAAGGACCCGCAGCGGTTCGTGTTCCACCGGCAGGTGGTGCCGCACCCGCCGGGGTATCGTCGGCGCCGCGGCGACGCGACGAAGCAGGGCGGGGTGCCGGTCGAGGACGTGTGGAACGCGAGCCCGGCGGAGTGGGGGCTGGTCGGGGCGGAGTCGCTCGACTCGATCCAGATCAAGAGTTTCTCGCGCGAGAAGACGGGGTGGGCGACGCAGAAGAACGAGAGCCTGCTGCGGCGGATCATCGCGGCGAGCTCGGAGCCGGGGGCGCTGGTCGCGGACTTCTTCTGTGGGGCGGGGACGACGCTGGCGGCCGCGCAGGCGCTCGGGCGCCGGTGGATCGGCTGCGACGGGGCGGCGGCGGCGGTCGAGCTGGCGCACGCGCGGCTGGCCTACGGGACAGGCGCGAGGTTCGTCCGCTGCGGGGTCGGCGGGGAGCGGCGGATCTGGCTGGAGGGACAGGCGGCGGGCTGGCCCGGGGCGGCGCTGGCGGTGCGCGGGGCGACGGCGGTCGAGGGCGGGCTGAGCGGGGTCGTCGGGGAGGTCGGGGTGCTGGTCGGGCCGCTCGAGGGGGCGGTGACGCGCGCGGCGGTGACGGCGGCGGTGCGGGCGGCGGCGGATCGCGGGCTGACGACGCTCGAGGTGCTGGCGTGGGACTGGGGGTTCCCGGCGGGGGAGGAGCTGTCCGCAGGGACAGGTGTCGAGGTGGTGTGCCTGCAGCTGCGGCGGGCGCTGCTCGACGCGCGGCTGGCGGGGCGGCCCGAGCTGCTGTGGGGGGAGCGGCCGGCGGCGCAGGTCGAGTTCGTCGGCGAGGTCGACGCGGAGGGGGTGCGGGTGGCGGCGGAGCTGGTCGGGCTGAGGTTCGTGCGCCCGGAGCGGCTGGCGCCGGCGCTGCGGGCGGTGGAGGATCCGCGCGGGCTGGTCGAGGGGTGGGCGATCGCGTTCGAGGGGGAGGGGTTCGCGCCGGCGCACGCGTCGGCGCGGACGCGGCAGCGGCGGGAGCTGGCCTCGCGGACAGGTTGGGTGCGGCTCGCGGGGGCGGGGCCGTGGACGGCGACGGCGCGGGTGGTCGATGCGGCCGGGGGGGAGAGCTGGCACCGGTGGCGGCTCTCGTGGAGTTCGGCGGGGCTCGCGGTGGCGGCGGCCGAATGTCCTGTCGGACTGGAGTGACGGCGGTCGAGATCCGCCCGACGAAGGAGGGTTGCTTCGGCCAACGACGCGCGCCGACCTCGAACCCGAGCCCGCTGCGAGCTGCCTCCGGCGAGTTGCGCTGCGCGGGCAGACCGCGACCTGCTCGGAGGGTCAGTCGGGGGTGTCGGCGAGGTGGAGGGTGAGGACGGCGCCGCAGGCGGTGCAGACGGGGTCGTCGCCGAGCATGTAGACGGCGAGGGAGCGGCAGTTCTCGCAGGCGACGGTCGGGGCGGTGCAGTCGGGGGGCGGCTGCTCGGGGAGGCCGGCGACGCGACGGCCGGTCGACTCGGTCGACGGGTAGAAGGTCGCGCGGCAGGCGGCGCAGGCGTGGTTGAAGCAGCAGCGCGGCTCGCAGGTGTAGACGACGTCGGCGCCGCCGCAGGCGGGGCAGCGGAAGCGGAGCGGCTGGAGGTCAGGCATCGCGGGCCTCGAGGTGGTGGTACGGGTCGAGGGTGCGCAGGCGCGGGTCGTCGACCCGGCCGCCGATCGTGAAGTGGTAGAGGCTCTGGAAGGTGTCGCCCGTGAGGCCGAGCAGCTCGTGGACGACGTCGTCGAAGAAGCAGCCGATGCCGGTGCCGGAGATCCCGAGCGCCTCGGCCTCGAGGTAGAGCACCTGGCCGATCGCGCCGGTCTCCCAGAACAGGCGGCGGTACATCGCGGGGCCGTGGCGCTCGAGCGGGCCGCGGAAGTCGGCGAGCATGCCGAGGCTGAAGGCGCCGTCGGCGGCGATGTCCTGGGCGCAGCTGAGGAAGGCGGCGGTGCGGCGGGCGTCGCCGCGGCGGAGGCAATAGAGCGGGAGGGCGTCGGGGCAGCCGGCGGGGCGCTCCCAGGCGAAGCCGGGGTCGGCGGCGGCGCGCCAGCGCGCGAGGCGGGTGGGGTCGCGCATGAGCAGGTAGAGGCCGGGGTCGAGGCCGTCGACGCGGTGGACCAGCAGGGCGAGGTCGATCGCGGGGCGCCACGGGAGGGCGGTGAACGGCTGTCCTCCGGGCAAGGTGCGAAGGAGCAGGTCGTAAAAGGCAGGCGCGGCGAGGCCGGTCCGGCCGTCCATGGCGACGGCGCTGCGGCGGCGGCGGATCACGGCGCTCGCGGGGGCGTCGAGGTCGCAGGGCGGCGGGGACGGCGGCGGGGCGTCCCAGAAGTCGGGGGCGGGCGGCGTGCGGCGGGCGCTGGCGGCGGCGACGTCGGCGAGGATCGGCCAGTCGTGGTGATCGTCGCTGAGGCGGTTGGGCTCGCCGGCGAGCGGGAGCTGTGCGAGGCGGGCGAGCAGGTCGGGCGCGAGCGCGAGGGGCGTGCGCGCGGGGGTCGGGGGCGGTGCGTCGGCGAGGACGGCGAGGGACGCAGCGGGCGAGTGTGGGGCGTCGGCGGGGACGGAGAGGGGCGCGGCGTCCGGGTGCGGACGCGGGGTCGTGACGGAGTGGGTCGGCACGGCGTCAGCGGAGCCCGGGATGCGGGCGAGCGCGAGGCGCGGGGCGGTCGCGGGGACGAGGGCGAGCAGGCACTCGGGGAGCTCGGCCTCGACGCCGGTGCCCTGGGCCTGGAGGCCGAGCAGGACGGCGAGCTCGGGCTCGGTGAGGTGGTCGAGCAGCTCGGCGCGCCAGCCGTGCAGGGCGGCGGCGAAGGCGAGGGCGGCGATCGCGTGGCCGACGTCGTGGTTGCAGTAGCGGAAGGCCCGCTCGCCGTACTTCCACGACTCGCGCCACGGGATCGAGGACAGGCCGACGAGCAGGCGCGGCTCGGGGAGGGCGGGGAGGAGGGCGGCCCAGTCGGCGGCGGGGAGGACGGCGCGGCGCTCGAGGGCGTGGACGAGCGGGCTGTAGTGGTAGAGACCTGGCTGTTCGGACAGGCCGTCGATCGGGCCGGCGAGCAGGTAGGCCTCGGTCGGGTGGAGGTTGCCGCTCGAGGGGTTGACGCGCAGCGACCAGCGCGAGCGACCCTGCTGCTTCCAGGCCGAGAGGGCGAGCGCGTGGTAGAAGAGCGAGCCGAGGAAGGCGGCGTCGAGCGGGGCGGGGGGGACGGCGCCGGGGGTGAAGAGGGCGCGGTAGGCCGGGCTGTCCGCGAGGACATCTCCGGCGGGGCGCGCGAGCGGGAGCAGCTCGGCGCCGGCGTACAGGCGGAAGGGGTTGGGCTGGCTGGCCCAGTCGAGGTAGCCGAGCGAGGCGGCGTAGCGGCCCGGGCGGTGCTTGGTCCGCTCGTGGTAGGCGAGGACGCGCTCGAGGTCGGTGGTCATGGGGTGTCGCCGAGGGCGCGCAGGCGGGCGAGCTTGTCGGTGAATTCGCGGAGCTCGCGGCCGGTCAGGCCGGCGGCCTCGGCGGCGGCGGCGTCGCCCTCGCCGCGGAGGATCCGGGCGAGCGCGGTCGCCTCGAGGCGGGTCAGCGGGAGCGCCTCGCGGCGGTAGTCGGTGAAGGCCTCCCAGGACAGCGGGACCCAGGCGCGGACGAAGTCGGCGATCGCCTCGGCGAACACGCGGATCTCGACCTGGGCGTGCGGGTCGAGCCGGAGGTCGAGGAAGTGGAGGAGGTTGTGGAGGTCGATCTTCCAGATCCACTGGGTGTACAGCGAGACGGGCAAGATCGTGCGCGCGAGCTCGCGGGCGATCCCGAGCTCGCCGGCGAGCGCCTGGTAGTCGGCGTAGCACTGCTCGCTGCGGGCCTGGATCAGCGCCCGGACGCGCTCGCGCAGCTCGAGCGGGACGTCGGTCTCGCCGTCGCGGCCCTGCTTGTTGGTGGTCGACTGCAGGGTGACGTGCTCGAGCGCGGGGACGTAGAACTCGTCCGGGGCCTCGCTGTAGCGCAGCGACATCTCGTTGACGTTGGCCGTCCGGTGGCGGATCCACTGGCGGGCGACGAAGATCGGCATCTTGCAGCGGAGCTTGACCTCGCACATCTCGAACGGGGTCGTGTGCCGGTGGCGCATCAGGTAGCGCAGCAGGCCGCGGTCGTCGTGGACCTTGCGGGTCGACGGGCCGTAGCTGACCCGCGCGGCCTGGACGATGTCGTTGTCGTTGCCCATGTAGTCGATCGCCTGGACGAACCCGAGGTCGAGGACGCGGACCTCGCGGCCGAGCAGGGCCTCGGCCCCAGGGGAGAGCGGGCGGGCGGAGACGGTCATCGGCCGCAGGGTATACACGAAGCGGTCCCGCGCGGGGCGGCCGCGATCTATACTGGGCGTGGCCGATGGCACGCGCGCGCGAGGAGTCCCGCTGGACGCTGGTGGCTTTCATGCTGCTGGCGTCGCTGCTCGTGCACCTGGTGCTGTGGCCCGTCGGCGACGAGATCATCGGCTACGGCTGGGATTCGCCGCCGCTGCCGCGATCCGACGGGTGGATGCAGGTGGCGCTGGTCGAGCCGGAGGCCGAGGAGGCGCCGCCGCCCCCGCCGGAGCCGGAGGAGCCGCGGAAGAAGCGCGAGACGGACCCGCCGGGCGAGCTGATCAAGCAGGACCGGGTGGCGAAGGAGGCGCCGCCCGAGGACTCGAAGTACGTGTCGGAGTTCGACCAGTCGGTCGAGAGGGAGTCGCGCGCGCCGAACCAGCGCGCGAAGCCCGGAGGGTTGCCGATGCAGCCCGGCGAGTCGCCGGACGCGGACAATACGCCGCGGACGAAGGCGAACCCGCAGGCCGCGCCGCCGACGCCGGTGCCGTCGCAGGGGCCGACGGAGGCCGGCGAGGGCGACCAGCGCGAGGGGGCGTTCGCCGACCCGGCCGAGACCGGGGCGCTGCCGCTGGCGCCGGGCAGGCCGTCTCCGAGCGGCCGCCCGGGGCTGCGCGGGACGCCCGGGGCGATGGCGAAGGCGCTCGGACAGCCGGGCAGCTTCGACAAGGTCGACGACGAGATCGAGGAGGGGAGCGAGACGATCCTCAACTCGCGCCGCTGGAAGTACGCGTCGTTCTTCAACCGCGTCCGCGAGGCGGTGGCCGAGCGCTGGCGACCGGAAGAGGTCCACGCGAGCCGCGACCCGAGCGGGGCGAAGTTCGGGACGATCGCGCGGGTGACCCGGCTGTTCATCCGCCTGAACCCGGACGGGTCGGTCCACAAGATCTCGGTCGAGAGCTCGTCAGGGCTCGACTTCCTCGACGAGGAGGCGATCCGGGCGGTCCGCGCGGCCCAGCCCTTCAATAATCCGCCGCCGCAGCTGGTCGACCCGAACTCGGGGCTGATCGAGTTCGGGTTCGGGTTCCGGCTCGAGTTCGAGAAGGGCGGCGGGCGGATCTTTCGCTACGCGCGGTGAGCCGGGCTCGGGGCTCGGGGCGGGCTCGGAGGCGCGGGCGGAGGCGCGGGGCCCGGAGGTCCGGGTGGGGCGGCCTCGGGGCAGCGGTGCGGGTCCCTCGCGGGCGGCGGGGGCCCCTCCGAACCGCGTGCTCGGCGGCTCGCGGGCTCGCGGTCCGGGTGGTCCATCGAGCATGTTTCAAAAGAAATGTCGCAAGGGCCAGGCGAGCCGCCTGCGCGCGCGATTCGGCCTCCGCCCCGCCTGCGTCCCGACCGCCGCCTTTCGGCCGCCCCCCGACGGGCCAGGGAGGCCCCGCTCGTCGCCGCGCGCAGGACGTCGCGGTCCGCCCGGGCGAGTCCGCGGTCGCAACGAGACGGCTGGGGAGCCGGTGTTCGCCGGGTGGACGGCGAGGCGCGGTCGCTCGAGGCGGGCCTCGATGAGGGGACGGGCCGCGCGAGCGCGGTGGACCTGGCGCTCGAGACAGGTTCGTCCGGGCGCGATCGCGGTGGGAGGGCGGCGTGTCGCAGGCGAATGTCGTCTCGGAGGGCTCGAGGCCGGCGTGCGGAGGATCGTCGCGGTCTGGGTGCTTGCGTTCAGGGCCGGCCGGGCCCGGATCTCGGCTTCGCCGACCCTCTCCACCTCAAGAGAGCTCCCGAGGACGGGGTCCGGGGCGCCGGCTCGGCGAGTTCCGCAGCCCGAGTGGATCGCCGCGTCGAAGCACCCGGGCCGCGACGAAGGGCGAGGACTGTCTGAGCCGAGCCGGCGCCCCGGACACCGGCCCCGCGACCCTCGCCGCGTTTCGATCCGGGCCCGGCCGGTCCGTGCGACGAGCGTCGGGGAGGACGGGCCGTGCGACGCGCGTCGGGCTGGACGGTTCGCGAGGGGATGGCCGAAAGGTCAGGTCGGCGGGAGGGCGTGGGCGTCGCGGTTCTTCTTGAGCCACTGCTCGACGGTCGCGCGATCGAAGTAGAGGCGGCGACCGAGGCGGACCACCCCGGGGAGCTGGCCGCGGAACACCCGGTCGTAGATCGCCCGGCGTGTGCAGTGGAACCACACCGCCAGCTCATCGGCGGTCAACAGCGGAGACTCGGTCTCCAACTTCGGCGGCGTGACGGCACGGGCCCTGCGCATCCCCTCGACCTCCCCTCTCTCCGATCCGGCACGATAGCCGGCCGGCTCGCGGTCCGGCAACGGCCGGCTTCGCGCGGGGCGACACGCCCTCAGCGCGCGGCGCCGGCTCGCGACGCGCGCGGCGGAGCGACGCGCGCGCTGCAGAGCGACGCGCGGAACGTGGGGACCCTGGCCGCGAGCCGGACCACGACGGCGGCGATCACGAGCTGGACGGCGAGCAGCATCCACGGGATGGCCGCGGCGACGGCCTCCGGCGCGGGCGGCCCGCCGCCGCCGAGGAGCGCGCCCGTGACGAGCGCGATCGGGAGCCACGCCGCCGCGGGCGCGGCCATCACCGCGAGCCGCGGCCGCGCGGGCGAGTCTGGGCGGGTCATCGTGCGCTCCTGCGGGCCGCGGAGGCGGGCGGCTGGAGCACCCAGCCGCGCAGCTTGGCGGCGAGCCGCGCGGCCCAGCGCGGGTCGGCGTCGGGGAAGACCGCGACGAAGCCGACGAACGCGGCGTACTCGATCGCCGCGCGGTCGTTCGCCTCGCGGCGCGAGAGCCCGGCCTCGCGGACGAGCAGGTCGGCGAGGACGACGAGGCGCTGCTCGTCGAGCGCGCGCAGGGCCGCGGCGACCCGCGGCTCGCGCAGCGCCCAGGCGCGCAGCGCCCGCTCGACCCGCCCGTCGAGGCGCAGCGAGGCCTCGTCGAGCGCGACGTGCTGGGCCGAGGGATCGCGGCGGGCCGCCGCAGGCGGGGCGACCGCGTCGAAGTGGCGCCGCCGGAAGTGGGCGAGGAGCTGCTCGACGAGGTCCGCGGCGCCCCCGGGGAAGTGATGATAGAAGGAGCCCTTGGTCTTCGCCGTGGCGCGGCAGAGGCGGTCGACGGTCAGCGCCTCCGGGCCCTCGTCGACCAGGACGCCGAGGGCGGCGTCGAGCCATGTGTCGCGGCTCAGGCGAATCATGGCACAAGGCCCGGGGCGGCGAGCCCGACGATCAGGGTGAAGAGCGTCCACTGCGGCAGCTCGCGGGCGGTCGCCCGCACGCGCAGCCCGAGCCCGACGCTCAGCAGCGCGAACGCGGCCGCCAGCGCGGCCGCGAACGCCGCCGCGGGCCGCGCGGCGACGGACCACGCCGCGGCCGCGAACGCGCCGGTCATCCCCAGCAGCAGGACGGTGACCATGTGCCAGACGTACAGCGCCGTGAAGCGCGGCACGCGGCCGAGGTCGGACGCGGCGAGCGGGGCGGCCACCTGCGGGCCGCCGACGACCGCGTGGATCGCCGCGGTGACGAGCGAGGCGAGCGAGGCCGCGAGCAACCAGAGGTTCATGTGCGACGACCATACCATGGGGTATGGTACGGTTCAAGGCGCGGCCTCGCCGGCCCGGGAGCCGAGTGAACGCGCCGGGAGGCGCTCGTCGAGGTGCGTCAGGAGCGGGGCGACGGGCCGGACGCCCGCTCGGGGCGCCTGAAGAGACATGTCGCTCGAACAATGTCGGGTCGGTCAGGTCCGTGAGGTCATGCTCTCGCGGTCGTCACGGCCGCGGGCGGGCGGCGCGGGCGGCGAGGTCGTCCCAGTCGGCGGGGGACAGCAGGGCCTGGAGGTCGCGGCGGGCGCGGACCTGCTCGAGCGAGAGCTCGGGGATGGGGCTCTCGTCGAGGGTGACGGCGAGCCAGCGGCGAGCAGCGGCGACGTCCTGCTGGGCGGCGGCGAGCTCGAGGAGGCGGCGGATGGCCTCGCTGCGCAGGAGCTCGCGGCCCGACGGGGCGCGGGCGGGGTCGTCGAGGACGCGCCAGGCGGCCTCGAGGTCGCGGCGGGCGAGGTCGAGGCGGCCGGAGTATTGCCAGGAGAGCCCGCGCAGGAGCAGCGCCTCGCAGTGCCACTGGTCGGGGTCGGGGGAGGGCGTGGCCGGCGGGTCGAGCGGGTGGGTCGCGAGGTCGCCGAGCAGGCGGCGCGTCATGGTCGGGCGCCACGGGGCGGACAGCCGCTTCGCCGAGGCGAGCAGGTCGTTGAGGGCGGGGCCGAGGCCGCGGCGGGCGGCGAGGAAGAAGGCGTCGCGATCGCGCGCGAGGAGCTGCGCGAGCTGCGGGCGGAGGGCCGGGTCGGCGGCGACGGTCCGCAGCGCGGCGGCGGCCTCGTCGAGCCGGCCGAGGCCGGCGAGCACCTCGGCGCGCCAGAGGTCGGGCTCGCCGCCGGGCGGGAGCGCGGCGAGACGGGCGAGCGCGTCGCCGAGCTCGCCCTCGACGAGCAGGCGGCGGAGCGCGGCGTCGGGGCCCGGGTCGGCGCGGGCGTGATCGATGTGGACGCCGAGGAGGTCGATCGCGTGGACGAGGAGCCGGCCGTGGAACTCGGGCTCGATGGTGCGGCCGAGCAGGCGCAGGCGCAGCGGGCCGGGGGCGGGCGCGGTCGGCAGGACGCCTTGCTGGTGCGGCAGCACCTGGCGCACCACCTCGCCGCCAGGCAGCGCGAGCTCGACCAGGCCGGCGTCGAGCTCGGGGTCGTGGCGGAAGTGGGCGCGGAACCGGCCGGTCATGTCGGGCGGGATGGTGAACGCGTGGCTGTGCGTGGTGCCGAGCGTGCCGGTCAGCGCGTGGACGCGCCGGACCGGCCGCGCGGTCTGACCGCCGGCGCTGAACGACAGCGCGAGCCAGGCGACGTCGTCGTCCGCCGGCGACAGCACGACGTCGAGGCTGCTGCCCCAGTCGGCGTGCTCGATCGCGGCGTCGACGGTCAGCGCGACGCTGCCGCCGTCCCACGCGAGCGGCAGCTCGGCGATCACCGTGTTCGGGGTCGTCTCGAGCGACAGGGCGCCGGTGCCGGGCTCGCGGGCGAGCGCCAGCGGGTCGGCGATCCGCCACGCCGGGTCGAGCGGGCGATCGAAGCGCAGGGCCAGCTCCGGGCGGGCGGCGCCGACGCGCCGCAGCGCCGCGAGCTCGGCCTCGGCCTCGACGAGGGCGGCCGACTTGAGGCCCGGGAGGGCGGCGCGGCGCTCGGCGAGCGCCGCGGCGGCCGCGAACTCGCGGCGGGCCCGGCGGCTCTTGATCGCGCCGGCGAGCGCCGCGTCGGCGAGGTCGGGGCGGGCGGCGGCGGCGAGGAACCGCTCGGCCGCGGCCGCGTGCTCGCCGGCGGCCGCGTAGAGCTGGGCCGCGCGAAAGAGCATGTCCTCGGAGGCATGTCGCGAGAGACCTGCGACGCGGGCCAGCTCGTCGGCGGCGCGGCGCAGCAGGCCGATCGCGGCGAGGTCCTCGGCGCGGCGCCAGGCGGCGGCGATCGCCGGGTCGGCGACGCGGGTGGGCACCGGCATCGCGGCGAGCGCCGGGCGCGGGAGCGCGGGCGTGGGCGCGTCGCCGACCCCGAGCGCGAGGAGGTTGGCCGGGTCGTCGACGCGGCCGATCAGCAGCTCGGCGGCCGGATCGTCGTCGAGGTCGGCGGCCAGCAGCGGCCGGCCGTCGGCGACGTGCAGCGGCGCGAGGAAGCCGTCGCCGTCGCCGCGGACCAGCGCGAAGCCGCTGCCGTCCTCGACGACGAGGTCGTCGCGGGCGTCGCCGTCGAGGTCGCCGGCGCGCAGCCAGTCGTAGTCGTGCGGCGGGCCGTCGCCGTCGCGCGCGGGGAAGAACTGGCGGACCGCGAGCGCGCCGCCGGCGAGCTCGAGCACGTAGACGCCGGCCGGCTCGCCGAGCGGGGCTTCGGGGCCGAAGCGGCGCTCGCTGGGGTACTCGTCGCGCTTGAGCGCGGCGATCAGGCGCCGGCCGCCGGCGACGCGGGGGAGCGCGAGCTGGGAGACGTAGCCGAGCGTCTTGCGGGCGACGAGCTGGAGCTCGCCGCGGTCGTCGGCCCGGAGCACGCGGACGTCGTAGGCGTTCCACGCGCCGACAGCGACGACGAGCTCGGGGGCGCCGTCGCCGTCGAGGTCGCCGGCCTCGACGCTCATGATGTCGGAGCCGGCGGCGTCGGTGCCCGGGTGGGCGGGGCGGCGCTGCCAGGCGCCGTCTGTCCCGCGGGTCAGGCGCAGGAGGTGGCGGGCGTAGGCGAGGTGGGCGACGTAGAACTCGGGGGCGCCGTCGCGGTCGAGGTCGGCGATGGCGGTGTCGTAGGTCGGGCTGTCGGGCCAGGAAAGCTCGGGCCGGGCGCCGGGGGTCAGCGGGACGATGTGGTGGATCATCTGCGCGGAGCCGTCGCCGCCGGGGTTGCGGGTGGCGACGTAGAGCAGCGGCGCGCCGGCGAAGCCCGCGGGCAAGATCCGGGGGAAGTGGATGTTGTTGCCGACGCCGGTGCGGCCGTCGGCGGCGGTGGTCGCCGGGGTCCGCAGCGAGGCGACCTCGGTCAGGTTCGGGTCGGTGCGCAGGACGAGCACGACGTCGTCGCCGCGGGCCGGCGCGTGGGTGACGATCTCCGGGCGGCCGTCGCCGTCGTAGTCGTCGAGCGCCAGCCAGGCGTGGGCGCCGGGCTGGCGGCCGATGCGGTCGATCGGGATCGCTGTCGCGTGGGACAGGTGCTCGAGGACAGCCGCGTAGCCGCGGCGCGGGTCGTCGCCGGCGAGGCGCTCGGCGGCGGCGCGGGCGGCCGGGAGGTCGCGGCGGGCGAGCGCGGCGGACAGGCGCAGGCCGGCGAGCTCGGGGTCGGTCGCGAGCGCGGGGGCGCGGGCGTCGAGGGTGTCGAGGGCGACGGCGGCCTCGGCGAAGGCGCGGCGGGCGGCGAGGCGGAGGGCGAGGCCGCGGAGGGCCGCGACCTGGTCGTCCGGGCCCTCCGCGTGGAGGTAGGCGCCGGCGAGGGCGTCGAGCGCGGCGCCGTGGTCGGTCTGGACGTCGGCCCACTCGCGGTAGGCGCGGGCGAGCGCCGCAGCGCCGCGGTTGTCGGGCAGATCGACGAAGGCGGCGAAGACCTGGGCGGCCTCGTCGTGCTTGCCGGCGGCGCGCAGGTCGGCGAGCTGGTCGCGCAGGACGGTGAGGCGCTCGTCGGCGCGGCGCTCGTGGGCGGCGCGGACCGCCGCGCGGTAGAGCGAGACGCCGCCGGCGACGACGAGCAGGGTGACGAGGACGGCGGCGGCGAGCTGGCGCAGGCGCAGGCGCCGGCGGGCGCGCTCGGCCTCGGGGTCGCGCGCGAGCTCGGCGAGCAGCGCCTGCATGTCGGGGAAGCGCGCGGCGGGCTCGCGGGCGAGGCCGCGGCGGACGATCGCGTACAGCCACGCGGGGACGCTCGGATCGGGCGAGGTCGCCGGGAGCTCGGCGGTCAGGACGTCGCGGGCGAGCGCGTCGAGGGTGTCGCCGGAGAACGGGCGGTGGCCGTAGAGCGCCTCGAACAGGGCGACGCAGAAGCTGAACTGGTCGCTCGCGGCGGTCACCGGCTCGCAGCGGTGCTGCTCGGGGGCCATGTACGCGGGCGTGCCGACGAGCGCGCCGATGCCGGCGATCGTGCCGGCGAGCCGCGAGGACCGGCCGGACGGGGCGAGGCGCCGGTCGATGTCCTGCGGGACAGGGACGAGCTGCGGGCCGTCGCGGCGGGCGGCGAGGCCGAAGTCGGCGACGCGGACGCGGCCGTCGTCGCCGACGAGGACGTTGCTCGGCTTGAAGTCGCGGTGGACGAGGCCGACGCGGTGGGCGGCGAGCAGGCCCTCGCCGGCCTGGCGGAAGGCGGCGACGACGCCCTGCCAGGGCCTCAGCTCGGCGGCGAGCCAGCGCTGGAGGTCGACGCCGTCGACGAACTCCATGGCGAGGAAGACGGCGCCGCGGTGGACGCCGGCCTCGTGGACGGCGACGACGTTGGGGTGGGCGAGGCGGGCGAGCGCCTGGGCCTCGCGCAGGAGCTGGTTGCGGCCGAGCGAGGCGTCGGGGGCCTCGTCGAGCTCGACCAGCTTGAGCGCGACCTTACGGTCGAGCTCCTCGTCGTAGGCGGCGAACACCACGCCCATCGCGCCGCGACCGACCTCGCGGAGGACGACGAAGCGGCCGATCCGCTCGGACGTCGGCGTGGCGGCGGCGAGCCGGGTCGCCTGCGGATCGCCGGCCAGGGTCGCCTCGAGCGCGAGCGGTGCCGCCGTCGCCTCGAGCGCCGCGGCGTGCGGTGCGGTGGTCTCGGCGAGGTGTGCCGACCTGTCGACGGGGCCTGCCACGACGCGTGGCGGCCAGCGTAGCACGGCGGATGGGGCGACGAGCCGCGCGGGGCCGCGCGCCCGACCGGCTCGCGGGCGCGCGCGAGGCTGTCTCTTGCGACAGGTCGTGCCCGGCTCGCGGACGCGCGGGCATGGCTCTCGAGACCTGTCTCAAGGGCCGGGATCCGCGCGTCGCGGGCCGGCGCGCCCGAGCGACGGTCGCGCGCCGGTCTGGCGCAGAGGACATGACCGATAGGTCAGTGCGTGACGGACAGGTCCCCGGGGGCATCCGGGGCGCGCGGCGGCTCGCCGCCGGACAGGGCGAGCTGGCCGCAGGCGGCGCCGATGTCGTCGCCGCGGGGGGTGCGGACGTAGGCGCGCAGGCCCTCGGCGCGGCACAGGGCGAGGAAGCGGGCGACGCGGGCCGCGCTCGGGCGGCCGTAGGGGGCGTGCTCGTGCGGGTTGAACGGGATCAGGTTGATCTGGCAGCGGATGTCGCCGACGAGCGCGGCGAGGCGGCGGACGTCGTCGTCGGTGTCGTTGACGCCGGCGAGCAGGACGTACTCGAAGGTGACGAGGCGGCGGCGGTGCGGCGGGACGGCGCGGACGGCCGCGAGCAGGGCGGCGATGTTCCAGCGGGTGTTGATCGGCATCACCTGGTCGCGGACCGCGTCGGTCGTCGCGTTGAGGCTGATCGCCAGGCCGACCTCGTGGGCCAGCTCGTCGCGGGCGAACCGCTCGATCGCGGGGACGAGGCCCGAGCTCGAGATCGTGATCCGGCGGGCCGCGATCCCGGCGCCGTCGGGGTCGGTGAGGAGCTCGATCGCGCGCCGCACCTGGTTGTAGTTGTGCAGCGGCTCGCCCATGCCCATGAACACGAGGTTGGTGATCCGCGGGCTGTGGCCGTCGGCGTCGACCTCGCGGGCGAGCAGGTCCTGGGCCTGGTAGACCTGGTCGACGATCTCCCAGGCGGCGAGGTTGCGCAGGAAGCCGAGGCTCGCGGTCGCGCAGAACCGGCAGGTCAGGGCGCAGCCGACCTGCGAGCTGACGCACTGGGTGTAGCCGCGGTCCTCGTTGGGGATCAGGACGCTCTCGAGCGCCTGGTCGTCGGGGGTCAGCAGGCGGAGTTTGCGGGTGCCGTCGCGCGCGGCGAGCACGGTGCCGACGCGCAGGCGGCGGGTGGTCGCCAGCTCGCCGAGGCGGGCGCGATCGGCGGCTGGCACGTCGGTCATGGCCGAAAAGTCAGCCGCCCGGCGGGCGTGCAGCCAGCGGAACAGCTGGCCGGCGCGGTGGCGCGGGGCGGCGGGGAGGTTGTGAGCCAGCCACGCGGCGAGGCCCGGGCGATCGAGGTCGCGCAGGTTCGGCGGGCCCTCCTTGGGGAGCCCGCGCGCGGGGCCGCGGATCGCTACGAGCTGGCTCATCGGACAGGGTCCAAAGGTCAGAGGCCGGCGAGCTCGAGGCCGCTGAAGAAGAAGCCGATCTCGTAGGCGGCGGTCTCGGGGGCGTCGGAGCCGTGGGTGGCGTTGCGCTCGATGCTGGTGCCGAAGCGGCCGCGGAGGGTGTCCTTCGGGGCGACCGTGGCGTTGGTCGGGCCCATCAGGGCGCGCCAGCGGGCGATCGCGTCCTCGCCCTCGAGGACCATGGCGACGACCGGGCCCTCGGTCATGAAGGTGACGAGGCTGCGGAAGAACGGGCGCTCGCGGTGGACCGCGTAGAAGCCCTCGGCCTGGGCGGTGGTCAGGCGCAGGGCCTTGACCGCGACGAGGCGGAGCCCCGCCTCCTGGATGGCGGCGATGATGCCGCCCTGGTGACCGGCGGCGACGGCGTCAGGCTTGATGATGGCGAAGGTGCGTTGCATGGGCGGTTTCGTGTGCGGCGCAGGCTAGCAGAGGCGCGGGGGGCGTAAAGTGGCCCGGGCGTGACGGTGCGCAAGCCGCCGGGCCGCGGCGCGGGTCTCGGGGTCCGGCGGTCACGGCGGGGTGCGGCACAGCAGCTCGATCCGCAGGCCCGACAGCGGGTGGCGGACCAGGCCGGCGAGCCAGGGCTGGCCGAGGTACCACGCGCTCGGCTGGTCGATCGGGCGGACCGGCAGCTCGGCGGCGAGGCGCGACTGGAGGGCGACGGCGGCGCGGTCGCGGGCCTCGCCGGGCGGCAGGGCGGCGAACGCGGCGAACGCGGCGTCGTAGGCGGGGTCGCAGTGGCCGCTGTAGTTGTCGGCGGCGGCGCAGGTGAAGGGGGCGAGGAAGTTGGCGGCGTCGAGGTAGTCGGCGTCGAAGCGCAGGCCGTAGAGGTGGGCGCTCGTCGCCAGCGCCGGGTCGAACAGGAAGTTGTCGCGGGCGACGATCTGGACGTCGACGCCGAGCGGGCGCAGGAACTCGCGCACGAGCGCCGCCTCCTGGCGCTCGGGCTCGCTGACGCCGCACCAGTAGGTCAGGGTGAATGTCCTTCCGGACAGGCCGGCGTCGGCGAGGACCTGGCGGGCGGCGGCGAGGTCGGGGGCCGGCGGGAGGCCGGGCAGGTCGGCGGCGCCGGGCAGGCCGCGCGGGACGACGCCGCGGTGCGGCTCGGCCCACGCGCCGTTGCGGACGACCTCGAGGTGGCGCGGGACGTCGAAGGCGAGGGCGATCGCGCGGCGCAGCGCGCGGTTCTCGGCGGCGCGTGCCGGGTCGGGGTGGCGGCCGATCTCCGGGCTTCGCATGTTGAACACCAGGACGTCGACCGAGGCGACCGGGAACTTCTTGAGCCATGTCCCTTCGGGCAGGGCTCCGGGGACAGGCGCTCCGTCGGCGACGACCTCGGCGAACTGGGCCTGGCCGGGGGCGAGCGCGGCGAGGTCGCCGGCCTGGAAGGCGCGCAGGGCCGGCTCGTCGTGCTGGAAGTGGCTGAGCACGACGCGCGGCGCGCCGGGGACGGCGGCGCACGGGGGCGAGCCGGCGGGCGGCGGCGGGTACGGGCGGGCGTCGGCGGCGAGGAGCACGGCGGTGCGCGGGAACTCGGTCGCGGCGTGGTCGAGGCGGAAGGGGCCGCTGCCGACGGGGTGGCGGGCGAACGGGGGGTGGTCGGCGTCGCGGCCGTCGTAGTGGGCGAGGCACTCGGGCGGGACGATCGACAGGGCCGGGTTGGCGAGGATCTGCGGCAGCTCGAGCTGCGGGCGGGTCAGCGTGAAGGTGACGGTGCCGGCGACGTCGTCGGCGACGATCGGCGGAGTCGGCGGCCTGGGGTCGGCGGCGTGCCAGGCGTCGAGGCCGGCGACGCGGCCGGCGAGCAGGGCCCAGGCGGCGTGCCTCTTGGGGTCGATGCGCAGCAGCGAGGCGGCGACGTCGCTGGCGCGGACCGGGCGCGGCTGTCCGCCGAGACAGGCGTCGGCGTGGAAGCGGTGGGCCTGCGGACCTTGTCGCAAGCGGAGGGTGTAGGTGAGACCGTCGGCGCCGGGGGTCGGCAGCTCGGCGAGGAGTTCCGGCACGAGGCGCGGGGGATCGGCGTGCGGGTCCCAGTCGACGAGGGTGTCGAAGATCTGCGAGGCGATCCTCCGGCGGACCGCGTCGGTCGCGTCTGCTGGATCAAGGCCGTGGAATTCGGTCTCCAAGGCGAGGCGCAGCGGCGGCGTCGCGGCTGCGCCGTCGCCGCTGCCGGGCTCGCCCGGGCGACCGCACGCGAGGGTCGCGACCAGGGCGCAGGCGAGGGAGGCGCGCGGCGTGGTAAGAACCCGGGCATGGCAGCCGACGGCAACATCCATGGAGGGAGCGCGGACTTCGCCCACCTGCACCTGCACAGCCAGTACAGCCTGCTCGACGGGGCGATCCGGACCAAGGACCTGTGCAAGATCGTCAAGCAGCGGGGCATGAGCGCCGTCGCCGTCACCGACCACGGCAACATGTTCGGCGCGCTGCAGTTCTACCAGGAGGCCAAGAACGCCGGGATCAAGCCGATCTTCGGCTGCGAGGCGTACGTGTCCGACGGCGACATGAACGCCAAGACCGACCGGAAGAACTACCACCTGGTGCTGCTGGCCCGCGACGAGGTCGGGTACCGCAACCTGCAGTTCCTGGTCTCGAAGGGCCACCTCGACGGATTCTACTACAACCCGCGGATCGACCGTAAGCTGCTGCGCGAGCGCAGCCAGGGGCTCGTCGGGCTGTCGGCGTGCCTCGGCGGGCACATCTCGCGGCTGATCAACGCCGGCGACATGGACGCGGCGCGCCAGACGGTGCTCGAGTACAAGTCGATCTTCGAGCCGGGCTGCTACTTCCTCGAGCTGCAGCCGAACGGGATGGCCGACCAGGAGAAGGTCAACGCCGCGCTCGCGCAGCTGGCGGCCGACACCGACGTGCCGCTGGTGGCGACCAACGACTGCCACTACGTCAACAAGGACGAGGCGCACGCGCACGAGGTGCTGATGTGCATGGGTCAGGGCCGGACGCTCGACGACCCGAAGCGCATGAAGCACGAGTGCGACGCGTTCTACATCAAGACGCCCGACGAGATGCTGAGCTACTTCGGGTCGCGCTACCCGAGCGCGTTCGAGAATGCGGGCCGGATCGCGGCGATGTGCAACGTCGAGCTGAAGCTCGGCAAGCCGGAGCTGCCGGACTTCAAGCTGCCCGAGGGCGCCGAGGAGGACCTGCCGGGCTACCTGCGGCGGGTCGCGCACGCGGGGCTCGAGGAGCGGTTCGGTGAGCTGCAGCGGCGCGGCTACAAGTTCGACCCGGACCAGTACCGCCAGCGCCTCGACTACGAGCTCGGGGTGATCACGCAGATGAAGTTCCCCGGGTACTTCTTGATCGTGTGGGACTTCATCCGCCACGCGAAGAAGATCGGGGTGCCGGTCGGGCCGGGCCGCGGGTCGGGCGCGGGCAGCCTGGTCGCGTACGCGCTGCGGATCACCGATCTGGATCCCCTGCAGTACTCGCTGCTGTTCGAGCGCTTCCTCAACCCGGAGCGCATCAGCATGCCGGACTTCGACATCGACTTCTGCATGGACCGGCGCGAGGAGGTGATCCGCTACGTCACCGAGCGCTACGGGGTCGAGCGGGTCGGCCAGATCGCGACGTTCCACAGCCTCAAGGCGCGCGGGCTGGTGCGCGACGTGTGCCGCGTGATGGGCATGCAGCCGTCGGAGGCGAACGAGATCGCCAAGCACGTGCCGGAGGGGCCGAAGGTGACGCTGTCGATGGCGATGGCGGAGGTCGAGCCGCTGAAGGCGAAGGCGAAGGAGAGCCCGGAGGCGGCGGCGAAGCTGCAGGACGCGATCATGATCTCGGAGGGCGCGAGCAAGCTGCGCCTGCGCGCCCGCGAGGACGCGCGCGTCGCCGAGGTGCTGAAGATCGGGCAGGCGCTCGAGGGCCTGAACCGCCACGCGGGCATGCACGCGGCCGGGATCGTGATCGGCAACCGGCCGCTGTGGGAGCACGTGCCGTGCTTCCAGGCCGACGGCAAGATCGTGACGCAGTTCACGATGACGGACGTCGAGCTCGCCGGGCTGGTCAAGTTCGACTTCCTCGGCCTCAAGACGCTGACGGTGCTGGCGACGGCGATCCGGCTGATCAACCTCTACCGCCCGAAGGACGACCCGTTCGACCTCGGCGCGATCCCGATGGACGACGCCGGGGTCTACGAGATGATCAGCCGCGGCGACACGACCGGCGTGTTCCAGCTCGAGTCGTCGGGCTTCAAGGACCTGCTCAAGAAGCTGCGGCCGGACTGCTTCGAGGACATCGTCGCCGCGGTCGCGCTGTACCGCCCGGGCCCGCTCGAGGGCGGCATGGTCGACCAGTTCATCGACTGCAAGCACGGGCGGCGGGCGATCGAGTACCCGCACCCGCTGCTGCAGGAGGTGCTCCGCGAGACCTACGGCGTGTTCGTGTACCAGGAGCAGGTGATGCAGGCGGCCCAGCGGCTCGCCGGCTTCTCGCTCGGCTCGGCGGACATGATGCGCCGCGCGATGGGCAAGAAGAAGAAGTCCGAGATGGACAAGCAGCGGGCGCTGTTCGTCGAGGGCTGCGCGAGGACGGCGGAGATCCCGGCCGAGAAGGCGAACGAGATCTTCGATTTGATCGACAAGTTCGCCGGCTACGGCTTCAACAAGTCGCACTCGGCGGCGTACGGCCTCATCACGTACCAGACGGCGTACCTCAAGCACCACTTCCCGGCGTCGTTCATGGCGGCGCTGATGACGTGCGACAAGTCGAACAACGACAACGTGGTCAAGTTCATCGCCGAGGCCCGGGCGATGGGGCTGACGGTGCTCGCGCCCGACATCAACGAGTCGGACCGCGACTTCTCGGTGGTCCGCCGCCCGCGCGAGGGCGGGTTCGAGGAGCAGATCCGGTTCGGCCTCGGCGGGATCCGCGGGGTCGGCGAGAACGCGGTCGACGCTATCCTGGCGGCCCGCGGCGACGGCGGCGGCTTCGTGTCGCTGTTCGAGCTGTGCCGCCGCGTCGACCTGAAGAAGGTCAACAAGCGGACGATCGAGGGCCTGGTCTGCGCGGGGGCGTTCGACGCGATCGGGCAGGGGCACGGCCGCGCGGGGCTGTTCGCGGCGGTCGAGAAGGCGGTCGAGCAGGGCCAGGGCGCCTCGCGGGACCGCAACTCGGGGCAGTTCGGGCTGTTCGACGCGATCGCCGACTCGGCGCCGGTGTTCGTCGAGGAGTACCCGAAGGTCGAGCCGTGGAAGCCGCGCGAGGAACTGCTCAAGGAGCGCGAGGCGCTCGGGTTCTACCTGACCGGGCACCCGCTCGACCGCTACCAGCAGGACGTCGACCGCCACGCGACGTGTCGCACGGGACAGATCGAGAAGGAGCACAACGGCCGCGAGATCACGCTCGCGGGCGTGATCTGCGATCTGCGCGAGGTGCAGACGCGCTCGGGCAAGGGCGCGATGGGGTTCTTCCAGCTCGAAGACCAGTTCGGGCGCGTCGAGGCGGTCGTGTTCCCGAAGACCTACGCGCGCGTCGACGAGGCGACCGGGCTGTCGCTCGGGGACCGGCTGCAGCAGATCGGCGACGAGCCGGTGTTCGTCACCGGCAAGTGCGAGGTCGAGACCGACGACGAGGGCGAGGCGAGCAAGTTCAAGCTGCTGGTCGAGTCGGTGCAGGAGATCGCGGCGCTGCGCGAGCAGACGGCCAAGAAGGTGCTGCTCAAGGTCCAGCTCGAGCTGCTGACGCAGGAGCGGATCCTGCGGCTCAAGCACATCGTCGCCGACAACGCGGGGCCGTGCACGATGGAGCTCGAGGTGGTGTCGCCGCGCTACGCCGGGCAGATCGTGTTCGGCGACAAGTTCTGCGTCAGGGCGGACGACGATCTGCTGCTGGCGCTCGAGCGGCTGTTCGGAGAGAAGGTCGCGCGGATCGTGTAGCGCCCACGCGCGGGCCTGTGGGCCGCGGTCCCGCACGCGAAGTCGCGCCGTCGCGGTCGGCCGCGCGGCCCCTCGCGGGCTCGTGGGGGCGGCCGCGACACGTCGTCGAAGTTATGAATCGCGGTTAGCGAACGGCGTGGCCGGTGTCGGGAGGTCGAACCGCGGAATCTGCGCCGGTCGTCGGACCCAAGATCCGGTACTGTCGGCATGAACGAGGAGGGGGAGATGAGGCGGTTGAACGGACGGGGTGTGTTGGGGATCGCGTGTCTGGTCGCGTGGATGACCGGCTGCAGCGACGACGCGGCGACGAGCGGGGCTTCGGCGTCCGTCGGGACGACGGGCGCGAGCGCCGGGATGACCACCGAGGTCGATTCGACGGGCACGCCGACCACCGGGGACGCGAGCTCCGGCAGCGTCGTCCCCGTGTGCGGCGACGCCGTGGTCGACCCGGGCGAGGAGTGCGACGACGGCTCCGGCAACGGGCCCGGGCAGGCGTGCACGGCGACCTGCGCCGCCAACATCTGCGGCGACGGCGACAAGGGGCCCGCCGAGGAGTGCGACGACGGGGCCGACAACGGCGACACCAAGAGCTGCAAGTCGGACTGCACGGCCAACGTGTGCGGCGACGGGGCGCTCGGTCCGAACGAGGTCTGCGACGACGGCAACCAGATCGACACCGACGACTGCACCCAGGCCTGCGCCGTGGCGGCCTGCGGCGACGGCTTCATCCAGGCCGGCGAGGCCTGCGACGCCGGCGCCGCCAACAGCGACAACGGGGCGTGCACCTCGACCTGCCAGATGAACGTGTGCGGGGACGGCTTCGTGTTCGACCAGGACGGCGGGACCGAGGAGTGCGACCTCGGGCCGGCCAACGGACCGGGTCAGGCGTGCAACGCCGAGTGCAAGCAGAACGTCTGCGGCGACGGCGACAAGAGCCCCGACGAGGCGTGCGACGACGGCAACACCGACGGCGGTGACGGGTGCTCGGCGACCTGCGCGCTCGAGGAGTGCGGCAACAACGTCGTCGACGTCGGCGAGGCTTGCGACGACGGCAAGGACGGCGACAACGACGACGGGTGCACCGACCTGTGCGCCGAGCCGGTCTGCGGCGACTCGTTCGTGCAGATGAGCCTGATGGAGGAGTGCGACGAGGGCGGCGCCAACAGCGACACCGGGACCTGCACGCTCGCGTGCAAGCTGCCGAAGTGCGGCGACAGCTTCGTCCAGATGGGCGGCGGCGAGGAGTGCGACGACGGCAACATGGTCAACACCGACGCGTGCACCAACACATGCAAGAACGCCAAGTGCGGCGACGGCTTCGTGCAGCCCGGCGAGGAGTGCGACGACGGCAACATGGTCAACACCGACGCGTGCATCAACACGTGCAAGACGGCCAAGTGCGGCGACGGCTTCGTGCAGGCCGGCGAGGACTGCGACGACGGCAACATGGTCAACAACGACACGTGCTCGAACATGTGCAAAAAGCCGGGGTGCCCGGGCGGCGGCGCGCTGGTCAACAACCGCTGCTGGTACGCCTCCGCGGTGTGCGAGTCGACGCCGGCCAAGTGCGCCTCGGTCGGCCTGACCGGCGTCGACGGCTACCTGAACGGCGTGACGTGGGACCAGGCGACCCTGAACGCCGTCGCGGCCGCGCTCGGCCTCACGGCCGGCGGCGACATCGGCTGCTGCGTGGAGTTCGGGTGGATCCAGAACAACACGCTCTACACCCACAACTTCGGCCCGAACTTCTACAACTGGAACGGCTGCTTCAACAACTTCCCGACCCTCAAGGCCTGCAACCCGCCGTGAGCCGCGGCGGTCTCGCGGGGCCGCGCGCCCGGGGCTTGTGCCCCCGGGCGCGGGGTGCTACGAGGTGAGGCATGCGCAAGGTCGCCTGCCTCGCCGCCCTGCTGCTCGCGCTGGGCGCCGCGCCCGCCGCGGCGGAGAGCGTCGTGCTCGACCGGATCGTCGCGGTCGTCGGCGACGAGATCGTGCTGCTCAGCCAGCTCGACGCGCTGGTTGCCACCAGCCCGCTGCTGCAGGAGGCGCTCAGCAAGTACGGGCGCAACCCGACCCCGCAGCAGATCGAGCTGGCGACCCGCGAGGCCCGCGAGAAGGCGCTCGACGAGCTGATCGATCAGGTGCTGGTCAAGCGCGAGGCCGCGCGCTTCCAGATCTCGATCAGCGACGCCGAGGTCGACCGGTACCTGCAGCAGATCGCCCAGGAGAACGGGTTCAAGACGGTCAAGCAGCTGCGCTCGGCCGTCGAGGAGAGCGGCCAGTACGGCGCGTGGGGCGATTACGTGCAGGACACCAAGGACCAGCTGCTGGTGTTCCAGACGACGCGGGCGCTCGCCAACGTCGCGGTCACCGACGCGCAGATCCGCGAGCAGTACCGCAAGATGGTCCGCGGCGAGGACATCAAGGCCGAGCTGATGCGCTTCGTGTTCACGCCGGAGGAGACGACGGCGAAGGCGCGCGACGCGGCGTACGCGAAGGCGCAGGCGGTGTCGCGGCGGATGCGGGCGGGCGAGGACCCGCAGGCGCTCGCAGCGGAGTTCGCGGTGACGCAGCCGCAGGCGACGCTGAAGCGCGGCGAGGTCGCGCCGGCGATCGAGGACGCGATCTTCGCGGCGCGCCCGAACGAGGTCGTCGGGCCGCTCGAGACCGGGCAGGGCTTCCTCGTCGTCAAGGTGATCCGGCACCAGACCGGCAACGTGCTGCCGTTCGACCAGGCGAAGGAGCGCATCCGCTCGCAGCTCGAGCAGGAGGCGTTCGCCCGCGCGGTCCAGGACATGCGCACGAGCCTGCGGGCGAAGACGCACATCGACCAGCGGCTCTGAGGGCCATGGCCCTGCGGACAGGGCCGAACGGTCAGCCGCAGAGGACGTCGACGGGGCAGTAGAGCGCGTCGAACTCGCCGACGAGGTTGGTGCTGTCCTGGAGGGTGACGTCGTAGGTGCCCACGAGGCCGTCGGCGGTGACGGCGACGACGGTGAGCGTGCCGACGTCGCCGGTGAGCGGCGAGCCGTCGCCCTGGTCGAGGTAGGCGAAGCCGAAGCCGCCGTCGAGCTTGTACTCGCCGGGCGCCAGCTCGCCCGGGCCCTGGGTGAACAGGACGATCCGGAAGATCGGCGCGTCGGCGGGGAAGTCGGCGTTGCACTCGCGCTGCTCGAGGCCGATCTTGAACTCGGTCGCCAGGCCGTCGTCGGGGGCGCACGCCTCGCCGTAGCTGCTCGGGTCGCCGTTGGGGCCGCCGGTGGTGTCGGTGGTGGTCAGCGACTCGGTGGTCGCGGTCGCGTCGGTGGTGCTCGTCGGCGTGTCGGTCGTCGAGGCCGAGTCGGTGTCCGTCGGTTCGCCGGTCGAGGGGTCGGGCAAGCAACGGAAGCCGCTGTCGGCGCAGCTGGTCGAGGTGGTGCAGCCGGTCAGCAGGGCGGCGAGCGGGAGGGCCAGCAGGGCAGGGGTAAGCGAGCGCATGACTGGGCAGTATAAGGAAGGGTCGGGGCGTGTCGAGGCGGGCGGCCGCGCGGGGGCGCGCCGGCGGTGGGCGTGCGGGCTCGCGGGCGCGCGTCAGGGCCTGCGGGTGCGCGCGAGGTAGACCGCGGCGGAGGCGAGGAAGCCCGAGAACCATGCCCCCTGGAACAGGAACTCGAGGCCAGGGACGAGCTTGCCGAGGAGGACGACGAGGACGCCGGCGGCGAGGGCGAGCATCGCGTCGGGGTTGAAGCCGCCGCGGTAGGTGTAGGCGCCGTGGGAGCGGTAGAGGGCCTCGAGGTCGAGCTCGGTGCGGCGGACGAGCCAGTAGTCGGTCAGCAGCACGCCGCTGACGGCGCCGAGCAGGCCGGAGTAGCTGACGAGCCAGGCGGTGTAGACGTCGAGCAGGAGCCACGGGCAGACGAGGATCCCGACGGCGGCGGCGACCAGGCCGCCGCGGCGGAAGTCGAGCGCGCGGGGGAACGCGTTGGCGAGCGAGTTGGCGGGGCCGACGACGTTGGCGGCGATGTTGGTCGACAGCGTGGCGATCGCCAGGGTCAGCATCGCCAGCACCGCGAGCGCGGTCGAGCCGGTCTCGCGCGACATGCGGACGACCAGCTTGACCGGGTCCCAGATCGCCTCGCCGTAGAGGATCAGCGTCGCCGAGGTGACGGCGACGCCGATGAACGAGAACAGGAGCATCGTCGTCGGCAGGCCGTAGAGCTGGCCGAGCAGCTGCTCGCGCTGGTTGCGGCAGTAGCGGGTGAAGTCGGGGATGTTGAGCGAGAGGGTCGCCCAGAAGCCGACCATCGCCGTCAGGCCGGGCAGGAACACGCCGACGAGCCATGTCCCGAGGGGCATGTCCTTGGGGCCCTGTTGCAAGGCGCTGGACTGGCCGAGGATCACGCCGAGGCCGCCGGTGCGGCTGGCGGCCCAGTAGAGCAGGGCGAGGCCGACGAGCAGGAGGAACGGGGCGGCGATGTTCTCGAGCCACTTGATCGACTCGGTGCCCTTGTAGACGAAGGCGACGTTGACCAGCCAGAAGCCGAGGAAGGCGAGCCACAGCGGGAGCGAGAGGCCGAGGAAGGTGGCGCCGCCGCCGAGGTCGGTCCACGCGGGCCACAGCAGGCCGATCAGCTCGGACAGCGCCTGGCCGCCGATGAAGGTCTGGATCCCGAACCACCCGCAGGCGACCAGTGCGCGCGCGAGGCTCGGGACGTGGGCGCCGCGGATCCCGAACGCGGCGCGGGCGAACACCGGGAAGGGGATCCCGTAGCGCGTGCCGGCGTGGCCGCACAGGACCATCGGCACCAGCACGATCAGGTTGCCGAGCAGGATCGTCAGCATCGCCTGCCACCAGTTCATGCCGGACTGGATCAGGTTGGCGGCGAGGATGTAGGTCGGGACGCAGACGCTCATGCCGACCCACAGCGCGGCGAGGCTCCAGCGGCCCCAGGTCCGCTGCTCGCGGGTGGTCGGGTCGAGGTCGGGGTTGTGGAGGGCGGGGTCGTCGGGGGGGCTCGTCAGCTCGACGAGGCCGTCTCGCTCGCGCGCGGGCATGCGCGCGACTTTATCAGGGGATGTCGACGACGGCCGCAGGGACGGCGCTCTGGTTGCTGGCGCCGCCGCCGAGCTGGCCGCGCTGGTTGTCGCCCCAGCACATCACGCGGCCGCTGCTGCGCAGGGCGCAGGTGTGACCGAGGCCGGCGCTGAGGCGGATCGCGTCGGCGATCCGGGGGCCCTGCACGGGGATCTTGACGGTGTTCGTGCCGCGGTCGCCGAGCTGGCCGGCGGTGCCGCGGCCCCAGCAGGCGATCTGGCCGCCGACCGTGACGGCGCAGCTGTGGTAGTCGCCGGCGCCGATCGCGACCGCGTTGCGGACGTCCTTGACCTTGAGGCGGGCGACCGAGGCGATCGACACACCGGCGCCGAGCTGGCCGTCGTCGGCGTTGCCCCAGCAGAACACCTCGCTCGCGGCCGTGCGCGCGCAGGTGTGGACGGAGCCGGCGACCAGCTCGACGGCGGGGTCGAGCTTCATGACCGGAAGGACAGCCTGGCCGGCCTGGGTGCCGGCGCCGGCGAGGTTGCCGGTCTGGCCGTTCTGGTTGCGGCCCCAGCACAGCGGGATCCGGTTCGACTGCAGCGCGCAGCTGTGCAGCTCGCCGAGCGCGAGCTGGACGACCTGGCCGAAGGTTCCGGTGACGGGGACCGGGCGGTCGCTGTCGTCGACGCGGCCGGGCGAGAGCTGGCCCTCGCCGCCGCGGCCCCAGCACACGACCTGGCCGGACTTGCGGGCGGCGCAGGTGTGCTCCTGGCCGGCGCCGATCACCACGGCGTCGGTCAGGCCGGACACCGCGGTCGGGCGCGCGCGGGTCTGCTTGCTGCCGTCGCCGAGCTGGCCGCGGGTGTTGGTGCCCCAGCAGGCGACCGCGCCGGAGCGGCGGCGGGCGCAGGCGTGGTTGCGGCCGGCGACGATCTGGGCGGCGTCCTCGAGGCCGTCGACGGTGTCGGCGCGGCCGCGGTCGGCGTTGCTGCCGTCGCCGAGCTGGCCGCCGGTGCCGGCGCCCCAGCAGAACACGGCGCCCTCGGCGAGCGCGCAGGTGAAGGCCTCGCCGCTGGCGATCTCGGACACGCCGGTCAGGTTGCGGACCGCGACCACGCCGCCCTCGTCCTGGCCGCCCTCGGTGCCGTTGCCGAGCGCGCTGCCGGCGTTCGAGCCCCAGCAGACGACGCTGCCGCCGCGCAGGGCGGCGCAGGTGTGGTCGGCGCCGGCGGCGAGCGAGACGGCGCCCGCGAGGCCGGCGACGGGGGTCGCGGCCTTGCGGTCCTCGAAGGTGCCGTCGCCGAGCTGGCCGGTCGCGTTGTCGCCCCAGCAGCGGGCGCCGCCGTCGGCCGCGCGCGCGCAGGTGTGGGCCTCGCCGGCGGTCAGCTCGGCGGCGCCCTGGATCCCGGCGACCGCGACCGGCTGCTTGCCGAAGCCGGCGCCCCAGCAGGTCACGCCGCCGCGCAGGAGCGCGCAGGTGTGGCCCTCGCCGGCGGCGAGCCCGACCGCGCCGTCGACCCCGGGCACCGGGCCGGGCGAGCGCTGGCTGCCGCGGTCGCCGAGCTGTCCGTGCGAACCTGTCCCCCAGCACAGGACCTTTCCGCCCTGCGCGAGCGCGCAGGTGTGGCGCGCGCCGGCGACGACGTCGGTCGCGCCGGCGACGGTCGGGACGGTCGCGGGGGTGGTCCACGCCTGGCGGCCGAGGTCGCCGACTTGGGCGTGGCGGTTGTCGCCCCAGCAGGCGACCTGGCCGGACCGGCGGACCGCGCAGGTGTGGCCGGTGCCGGCGGCGATCGCCGTCGCGTCGGCGAGGCCCTTGACGGCGACCGGGCGGGCGCTGCGCGCGCCCGGGCGGCCGGCGCCGTCGCCGAGCTGGCCGGCGGCGTTGCTGCCCCAGCACATCACCTGGCCGGTCTTGACGAGCGCGCAGCTGTGCGCCTCGCCGAGCGCGAGCTGGGTGACGTCGGACAGGCCGACGACGGCGAGCGGGCGCGGGCTGTCCTGGAAGTTGCCGTCGCCGAGCTCGCCGCTCTGGCCGGCGCCCCAGCACTCGACGAAGCCGGAGCGCAGGAGCGCGCAGGTGTGGGCGCCGCCGGCGGCGACGGCGGCGGCCGGGTCGGGGCCGGCCGGTCGGACAGGTTGCGCGGGACCTGTCCCCTGGTTCGTGTTCTGTGGACCAGGTTTGGGGGCGGTCGTCGGGGCGGTCGGGTAGCCGCGCGGGCCGGTGTTGTAGCCGCAGGCGAGGGCGAGCAGGCTCGCGGCGAGGAGGCCGGGTCCGCGCGGGGAGGGGTGCATGCGGCGAGTATGCCCGGCTGGCGGGCGCGGCGGGGCCGGGCCGCAGCGCGGCGGGCCGGATCGGCGCGTTCGCGCGCGACCGACCTGCGGGCACAAAAAAGGAGGCCCGCCGTGTGGCGGGCCTCCGTGTGTCGGGGCGAGAGGATTCGAACCTCCGACTCCCTGGTCCCGAACCAGGTGCGCTACCAGGCTGCGCTACGCCCCGGAAAGAGGCCGGGTTTCTAGCGAAGAATGAGGGGGCCTGTCAAACGGTTTCGGTCGCCGCGAAGCGCGCGCGAATGTGCGCGAGCTCAAACGACGATCGAGATCTGGTAGGGGCCGACCCAGATCTTGTCATCCTCTTCGACCTCGACGGGGCGCTGGACGGGGGTGTCGTTCACGCGGACCGAGCCGTCGCCGATGATCGGGCGGAGGAACGGGCGGTTCGGGATCCCGGACCACTCGAGCACGGCGTGGACGCGGCGGATGTGCGTCGAGTGGTGGTCGGGCAGCATGATCTCGCAGCGCTCGCCGCTGCCGATCCGGTAGCTGCCGGGGAGGAACATCCGCTCCTCGATGCCGCCCTCGGGCCAGCGCAGGCGCAGGGTGGCGGCGACGGGGATCCCGAGCTCGCGGTGGAGCACCTCGCCGAGGATGTTGGCGAACACGCCGGCGTCGTGCGGGCGGTTCTCCGGCTCCTTGTCGAGCGCGGCCATCAGGCCGTCGACGAGCATCCGCGGCAGGCCCTCGCAGCCGTCGTGCTTGTCGATCGGGTAGACCGGCATGCTCGCGTGCGCGTGCAGCCAGCGGACCGGCTTCTCGCGGTACTCCTCGCGGACGGCGTTGAGCTCGCGGTCAGGGTGGAACGGCGAGTGCGCCGACAGGAGCTCGTAGAGGATCGTGGCGAGCGAGTAGACGTCGCTCGCGGGCGAGAGGACGCGGGTCTTGAGCTGCTCGGGCTGGCAGTAGTGCGGTGTGCCGACGACCATGTGGATCTGGGTCGCGTTCATGCCGATCACGCTCTTGCCGTCCCACGAGCGCGCGAGGCCGAAGTCGAGGACTTTGATCTGGCCGTTGTCCTGGACGAAGATGTTCTCGGGCTTGACGTCGCGGTGGACGATCCCCTGCGCGTGCGGCTCGGCGAGCCCGAGGCAGGCCTGGTGGACGATCGTGACCGCCTGCGCCGGATGCAGCGGCTGGTCGAACTTGTGCCACACGTTGAGCGGCTGCCCCTCGAGGTAGTCCATCAACATGTAGACGTGGCCGTCGGGCCGCAGGCCGCAGTCGAAGGTGCGCACGACGTGCGGGTTGGTCAGCGATCGGAGGATCGTGATCTCCCGCAGCGCGCGCTGGGCCTGGTCGCCCGAGGTGACCGGCTCGCGCGTGAGCTTGAGCGCGAGCGGCTTGTCGTAGCCGCGGACCTCGACCTTGTAGACGTTGGCGAAGGCGCCGGACCCGAGGACCCGCAGGATCTTGATGTTTCCGGCGTAGAGATCGCCGGGTTGGAGTACAAGCGCCATGGACCGCCCGAAAACTATCACGAGGGCCCCGCGAGACAGCAAGGGGGCTTTCTGCGAGAACGACGTCCCATGTCCACGCACCCGCCGGCGCCCGCCGCCCCTGGTCTTCTGCCGATTTCGCGCCTCTCCCCGCCCGTGACGCCCGCCCTGGTCGCCACGGATGTCGACGGGACCTTGACCCGGGCGGGCAAGCTCGACCCGGCGGTCCTGGCGGTGATCTTGCGGCTGGTCGAGGCCGGGGTGGCGGTCGTGCCGGTGTCCGGGCGCCCGGCCGGGGAGGTCGCGGGGCTGTGCCGGTACCTCCCGGGCGTCGCGCGCGGGCTGGCCGAGAACGGCCTGCTCGAGGTCATCCCCGACCGCGCGCCGCGGTGGCTGGGCGCGCCGACCGACAAGGCGCGGCTCCGGCGGGTCGGCGAGCGCCTCAACGCCGAGCACGCGGCCGCGCTGCGGCTGACCGGCGACGATTTTTGCCGGCTCGGCGACGTCGCCTTCGAGCGCGAGGGCCGGGACGAGGCCGAGCTGGTCCGCCTGCGCGGGCTGGCCGAGGCGATGGGCGTCCACCTCGTGTGGTCGAACGTGCATGTGCACCTCGCGGAGGCGGTGCCCGACAAGGGGACCGCGGTGCTGCAGCTGGCGCGCGAGATCGAGGTCGACCCGCGGGCGATCGTCACCATCGGCGACGCGCCCAACGACGCCGGGCTGTTCGTCGGCGGGCGCTTCGGAGCGACCGTCGGGACGGCCGACATCGCGGCGCAGCTGGCATTCCTGCCGGAGCCGCCGCAGTACATCACGCACAGCCGCGAAGGCGCGGGCTTCGTCGAGCTGGCCGAGGCGATCTTGTCGCTCCTGTGAGGGAGCGGACGCTGCGTCACGAAACCTGGCGCGCTCCGCGGAAGTCCCAGCGGCGCCGCGGACACCTCGCTTCGGCGCGCGCGGGCACCGGCTTTCCCCGGCGGCCCGGCCGCTTTCATGCTATGCCGCGGACGTAAAGGCAGGCCATGACGCCACTTTTGTTCGTGCTCTCGATCCTCGCGCTGGGGGCTGCGTTGTCCCGCATGGTCTTGCCGCGCCCCGGTGACGCGCATCCCTTGCACGGGATAACTGCGCTGATCGCGCTAATCGTCCTCGTCGGGGGCTGCCAGGCGAACGCCGGGGCGTCCGACAACAAGAAGAAGAAGGGCGAGGCCGAGGTCGTCGAGCAGCCGAGCCCGGTGGTCGTCGGCGCCATCGAGCGCGGCGCGATCACGGCGACGATCTCCGCCGCGAGCACGATCGAGGCGGAGCGGCAGGTGACGGTCAACGCCGAGTCGACCGGCCGCCTGGTCGACCTCGAGATCGAGGAGGGCGACCTCGTCAAGGCCGGGCAGGTGCTGGCGAGGATCCGCTTCGACGCGCAGGCGAACTCGCTGCTGCGCGCCAACACCTCGCTGGCGAAGGCGCAGGTCGACTTCGAGCGGGCCGAGCGGCTGTTCAACGAGCGGGTGATCGGCGAGGAGGAGTTCCTCCGCGCCCGCAACTCCCTCGACGTCGCGCAGCTCGACCTGCGCGACCGGACCCGCGAGATGAAGAACACCAAGGTGACCGCGCCGTTCGCCGGGACGGTGACGCAGCGGATGGTCACCGAGGGCGGCTTCGTGACCAACGGCGCGCAGCTGCTGCAGATCACCGACTTCTCGACGCTGGTCGCGCGGGTGTTCGTGCCGGAGAAGGAGCTCGACCGGATCAAGGTCGGCCAGGAGGCGCTGGTCGTCGGCAAGGCGGCGCGCGGGCGCAAGGGCGTCGGCAAGGTGATCCGGATGTCGCCGATCGTCGACGCCGGGACCGGCACGATCAAGCTGACGGTCTCGCTGCCGACCGAGCTGTCGGGCCCGCAGGGCTTTCTGCCGGGCATGTACGCCGAGGTGACGCTGACCGTCGACCACCGCGAGGACGTGCCGCTGGTGCCCAAGAACGCGATCGTCCGCGACGAGGAGCAGACCTACGTGTTCGTGCCCGAGGCCGACAAGGCCCGGCGCGTCCGCGTCGAGCTCGGGCTCGCCGACGCCGAGCGCGTCGAGGTCCGCAAGGGCCTCGCGCCCGGCGACGCGGTGATCGTCGCCGGCCAGACCGGGCTCAAGGACGGGGCGAAGATCGTCCGCGTCGACGCGCAGGGCCGGCCCGAGGGCGAGGCGAAGGCCGGGGACGGCGACAAGCCCGAGGTCAAGGCGGACGAGGTCGAGGCGGACGCGAAGCCCGACGCGAAGGGGAGCTGAGCCGTGGACATCACGCGCCCGGAGTCCGGCGACTTCCAGCTCGCGGCCCGCGCGGCGAGCATGGAGCGGTACCGCTTCACGGTGACGCGCCCCGTCGCCGTGCTGATGGTGTTCTGCGCGGTGGTCGTGTTCGGGGCGTTCAGCATCCGCCTGCTGCCGCTCAACCTGATGCCCGACATCAGCTATCCGCGGCTGACGGTGCGCACCGAGTACCCGGGCGCGGCCCCGGCGGAGGTCGAGAACAATGTGTCTCGGCCGATGGAGGAGATCCTCGGGGTCGTGACGGGCCTGAGCCGGATCTCGTCGATCTCGCGCGGCGGGTACAGCGACGTCGTGCTCGAGTTCGCCTGGAACACCGACATGGACGAGGCGAACCAGGACGTGCTCGAGAAGATCGACACGATCAAGCCCGTCCTGCCGACGGAGGTCAAGCAGCCGCTGATCCTCCGCTACGACCCGACGCTCGACCCGGTGCTGACGCTGTCGGTCAGCGGCGAGGGCGACGGGTACGCGGGGGTGTCCGGGCTCAAGTACCTGCGGCGGATCGCGGACCGCGACATCCGCCGGCTGCTCGAGCCGCTCGAGGGGGTCGCGGCGGTCAAGATCAAGGGCGGGCTCGAGGAGGAGATCCAGGTCCGGCTCGACGAGGACCAGTTGCGGCGGACCAACGTCGCGGTCGACACGGTGATCCGGCGGCTGCAGGCCGAGAACATCAACCTCGCCGGCGGCAGCATGCGCGACGGGCGGACGCGCTACCTCGTCCGCACGGTCAACGAGTTCCGCGACCTCGACGACATCCGCGAGCTCGTGGTCGTGTCGCGCGAGGGCAAGGACATCAAGCTGCGCGACATCGCCGAGGTGTCGAGCGGGTTCAAGGACCGCGACGTGATCACCCGCGTCGACGGGCGCGAGGCGGTCGAGATCGAGGTCTACAAGGAGGCCGACGCGAACATCGTCGACATGGCGGCGCGCGTCAGCGAGGCGATCACCGAGCGGGTCCGCCCGCGGATCGAGAAGGAGTACGGGGCGCAGGTCGACCTGCTGACCGACCGCTCGAAGTTCATCGAGTCGAGCATCGCCGAGGTCCGCGACACCGCGCTGTCGGGCGGCGTCCTGGCGGTGATCATCCTGTTCTTGTTCTTGCGCGACGTGAAGACGACGCTGATCGTGGCGATCTCGATCCCGATCAGCGTGCTCGTCACGTTCGCGCCGCTCAACCTGTCCGGGGTGTCGCTCAACATCATGAGCCTCGGCGGGCTGGCGCTCGGCATCGGCATGCTGGTCGACAACTCGATCGTCGTGCTCGAGTCGATCCACCGCTGCAAGGAGGAGGGCGACGACTACATCCGCGCGACGATCCGCGGGGTCTCCGAGGTCGGCAGCGCGGTCGTGTCGTCGACGCTGACCACGGTCGCGGTGTTCTTCCCGATGGTCTTCGTCGAGGGCGTCGCCGGGCAGATGTTCGGCGACCTCGGCCTGACGGTCGTGTTCAGCCTGCTGGCGTCGCTCGCGGTCGCGCTGTTCCTTATCCCGATGCTCGCGTCGCGGAAGTGGATCGGCGGGCCGCCGCCGTCGGCCGAGGACGCGCCGCAGAAGAAGTTCTGGCGGGCGCTCGGCGGGCTGTGGGCCGACTGGGGGTCGGTGCGCGACCTGTGGCGCGCGATCCGCCGGCCGCGCTGGTGGTGGATCACGCTGGTGCCGGTCGCGTACGGGCTGGTCCGGTTCGCGCTGCACTTCGTGTTCGAGGCGCTCGGCAAGCTGCTCGGGACCGGCTTCCTGCTGCTGGCGGGGGTCGTCGTGCTCGTCGTCGGGTCGGTCGGGTGGCTGCTCGGGTGGGTGATCCGGCCGGTGCTGTGGCTGTTCGACCAGCTGATGCGCGCGCTCGAGTGGGCGTACCCGAAGCTGATCCGCTGGAGCCTGCGCAACCGCTTCGTCGTGTACGCGCTGGCGCTCGGGGCCGGCGGGGCGACGGTGTGGATCGCGCCGCAGCTCGACACCGAGCTGATCCCGGAGCTGCACCAGGGCGAGTTCACGGTCGAGATGAGCCTGCCGGTCGGGACGCCGCTGACGGCGACCAACGAGACGGCGGCGCCGCTCGAGAAGCAATTGCTGGCGACGATCCCGCACCTGCGGACGCTGATCACGACGATCGGCAGCGAGCGCGACTCGACCGAGTCGGGCGAGCGCGGCGAGCACACGACGCGGCTGCGCGTCGCGCTCGGCGAGCGGACGGACGCGAAGACGGATGGCGATCAGGCCGAAGGGGCAGGTCCGAAGGATCAGGCGCCCAGGCTCGACCCGGTGCTGGTCGAGGAGGAGGCGCTCGCGGTGATCCGGCCGCTGGTCAAGGCGGTGCCGGACGCGCTGGTCCACGTGACGCGGCCGGTGCTGTTCTCGTTCGCCACGCCGGTCGAGGTGCAGGTCCGCGGCTACGAGCTCGAGGAGTTGGCCGACGCGACGGGCAAGGTGCGCGAGGAGCTGGCCAAGATCCCCGAGCTGCGCGACGTCCGGTCGTCGATCCTGCCGGGCAGCCCGGAGGTCCAGATCGTCTACGACCGCGACGCGCTGGCCCGCCACAACCTCGACATCCGGACCGTCGCCGAGCTGGTGCGCAACAAGGTGCAGGGCTACGAGGCGACCAAGTACAACCGCAAGGACCGCAAGATCCCGGTCCGCGTGCGGCTGAAGGACATCGACACCGCGACGGTGCGCGAGCTGTCCGACCTGGTCGTCAACCCGGGGCAGTCGCGGCCGGTGCCGCTGTCGGCGGTCGCCGAGATCACGCTCGGGCGCGGGCCGAACGAGATCCGCCGGATCGGCCAGCAGCGCGTCGGCCTGGTGACGGCCAACCTCGCCGGCTCGGGCCTCGGCAGCGTCGCGCGCGAGATCGACGCGCGGCTGGCGAAGCTGGCGCTGCCGGCGGGGGTGACGACGGCGGTCGCGGGTCAGAGCGAGGAGTGGGAGACGTCGTCGCGCTCGCTGTACCTGGCGCTCGGGCTGTCGATCTTCCTCGTGTACGTGATCATGGCCTCGCAGTTCGAGAGCCTGGTCTACCCGCTGATCATCCTGATCACGATCCCGATGGCGCTCGTCGGGGTGGTCTGGGCGCTGGTGCTGCTCGGGGTGCCGATCAGCGTGCTGGTGATCCTCGGGATCATCTTGCTCGCGGGCATCGTCGTCAACAACGCGATCGTGCTGGTCGACTACGCCGGCCAGCTCAAGCAGCGCGGGCACAGCACCGACGAGGCGCTGGCGCTCGCCGGGCAGGTCCGGCTGCGGCCGATCCTGATGACGACGCTGACGACGGTGCTCGGTCTGGTGCCGATGGCGCTCGGGCTCGGCGACGGCGCCGAGCTGCGCACGCCGATGGCGATCACGGTGATCGCGGGGCTCAGCTTCTCGACGATCTTGACGCTCGTCGTGATCCCGACGATCTACGCCGGGGTCGACCGGATGTTCGGCGGGGCGGTCGCGGAGCCGCGCGACGTGACGCTGCTGCGCGAGGTGGCGTCGGTGACGCCAGAGCAGCTCGCGCCGGAGGTCGAGGCGCCCGCGGCGGGGACGGCGGAGGAGGGGCGGCCATGAGCGAACAGCTGCGCGACAACGGCGTGGTGCGGGTGTCGCTGCTGCGACCGATCACGATGTTGATGGCGCTGCTCAGCTTCGTGGTGATCGGGATCGTCGCGCTGGTCGGGATCCCGCTCGAGCTGATCCCGTCGGGCTTCTCGCCGCCGTTCTTGATGATCGAGGTGCCGTACGCCAACGCGACGGCGCAGGACATCGAGGACCGGATCACGCGGCCGCTCGAGCAGTCGCTGTCGACGACGCCGGGGCTCGAGGAGCTGTCGGCGACGTCGCGCGCGGACCGGGCGACGATCACGCTGGTGTTCGAGGGCGACACGGACATGGACATCGCGTACCGCGAGGTCCGCGACCGGGTCGCGCGCGCGCGGCCGGAGCTGCCGAGCGACGTCCAGCGGGTGCGGATCCAGAAGCAGAGCGGCGCCGGGATCCCGGTCGCGTTCTACGGGATCACCTGGAACGAGTCGGTCGAGCTGCCGCGCGACAAGCTGCAGAAGCACCTGGTGCGGGCGATCGAGCGGATCGACGGGGTCGCGCTGGTCAACCTGTGGGGCCGCGAGGACCGCGAGATCCGGATCGAGGTCAACCGCCCGCTCGCCGAGGCCGCGGGGGTCAACATCTTCCAGCTCGCCCAGCGGATGTCGCAGTCGAACTTCAACCTCGCGAGCGGCGAGATCCGCGACCCCGAGGGCCGGTTCGTCGTCCGCTCGCTGGCGACCTACCAGACGCTCGAGCAGCTCGAGAACACGATCGTCGGGCAGAAGAACCTGCGGCTCAGGGACATCGCCGACGTCGTCTACGACTACCCGGAGAGCGACCGCATCGACCGGTTCAACGGGCGGCCGTCGATGGTGCTGTTCGTGCTCAAGGAGTCGCAGGCGAACACCGTCGAGGTGTGCGACAAGATCCGCGCGGCGGTCGCGGAGGCCGCGGCGACGCCGTCGCTGTCGGGCTTCCAGATCGAGTCGCTGTTCATGCAGGGCGACGCGATCCGCTACAGCCTGAACCAGGTCACCAGCTCGGGCCTGCAGGGCGGGGTGCTGGCGATCGTGGTGCTGCTGTTCTTCCTGCGGCGCGTGCGGCTGACGGTGCTGATCGCGGCGTCGATCCCGCTGTCGATCTTCCTGTCGCTGCCGGTGATGTACTTCCTCGGGCAGTCGATCAACATGGTCTCGCTGCTCGGGCTGATGATCTGCGTCGGGCTGGTGGTCGACAACTCGGTCGTCGTCGCCGAGAACATCGACCGCTACCGCGAGCGCGGGATGGGGCCGTACGCGGCGGCGCTGCACGGGGCGAGCGAGGTGGCGCTGCCGATCACGCTGGCGACGCTGACGACGATGATCGTGTTCGCGCCGGCGGCGCTGCTCAGCTCCGGGCCGACGCAGTTCTTCATGATCCGGATGGTCACGCCGGTGTGCGTGTCGCTGCTGGCGAGCCTGTTCGTCGCGTTGGTGCTGGTGCCGATGACCAGCGCGATGGCGCTCGGATCGTTCAAGGAGCGGCGCCGGCGCGGCGGCTGGTACGCGGCGATGCTGGCGGTCGACGCGTGGTGGAAGGCCTGGATGAGCCGGCTGTACACCGCGACGTTCGGGCGGATGAACGCGTGGTACGGGGCGCTGCTGCGCGGGAGCTTGCGCCGGCGGATCGACGTCGTGGTGCCGTCGCTGTTGATGCTGGCGGCGACCTGCGCGGTGCCGATGCAGCAGGTCCGGTTCTCGAGCGGCGAGAACATGGGGACCCGCAACTTCTGGGCCTACTACTCGATGCCTTCGGACGTGACGAAGACGGAGGCGGAGGTGTTCTTCAAGGAGGTCGAGAAGTCGCTCGACCAGGTGAAGGACGACTACCGGATCAGCGGGCAGTACATCGGGTTCGACGGGTCGTTCGCGCAGGTGCAGGTGTTCTTCCACCCGCAGGTGCCGGGGGAGCGGCCGTTCAACGAGGTCCGGCAGGAGGTCTACGACGCGATGCCGAACCGGCCCGGTTGGGTCAAGGAGGCGCGCTTCGCCGGGGCCGACGGCGGGCAGGACAACACGTTCATGGTCACGCTGTACGGCGACGACCACGCGTCGGTACAGGCGGCGAAGGACGACCTGCAGGCGGTGCTGCTCGAGCAGACCGGGGTGGTCGGGGTGTCGAACCGCGGGTCGGACGCGCTGCGCCGCGACGAGCTGGCGCTCGGGGTCGACCGGACGATGACCGAGCGGTTCGGGATCCCGGCGGGCACGATCGCCAGCACGATCGCGTACGCGATCCGCGGGCAGCCGCTGCCGCGCTTCCAGAGCGAGACCGAGGACCGGGAGATCGAGGTCCGGATCCGCTACCGCAAGGAGGACCGCGAGCAGCTGTCGCAGCTGCTCGAGTTCAAGGTGCCGAGCGACAGGAAGCCCGGGCAGGTGGTGCCGGTCCGCGTGCTGACCGAGATGAACGTGCAGAAGGGCGAGCAGGCGCTGGTCCGCAACGACAAGCGCGTCGCGGCGATGATCCGCCTCGAGCTCGCGCGCGAGGACCGGCTCGCGACGCAGGAGCAACTGCGCAGGTTCATCGAGAGCTACCGGCTGCCGCCGGGGATCAGCTTCGACGCCGACCACGAGGCGCGCGAGGTCGACGACCTGCGCAGCGACATGGTCGGCGCGATGATCCTGTCGACGATCTTCATCTTCCTGCTGATGGGGTTCCTGTTCGAGAGCTTCATCCTGCCGATGAGCGTGCTGCCGTCGATCCCGCTGTCGTTCATCGGGGTGTGGTGGTTCCTGATGTTCACCGGGTCGCCGATCGACGCGCTGGCGGTGATCGGGATCTTGTTGCTGCTCGGGGTGGTGGTCAACAACGGGATCGTGCTGGTCGACTTCATCAACAGCGCGCGGGCGGCCGGGCTGTCGCGCGAGGAGGCGATCGTGCAGGCGGGGATGCAGCGGTTCCGGCCGATCCTGATGACGGCGCTGACGACCGTCGGCGGCATGATCCCGCTCGCCTTCACGACGCCGAACGGCGAGGGCCTCGACTACGGGCCGTTCGGCAAGACGCTGGTCGGCGGGATGACGACGGCGACGATCCTGACGCTGGTCGTCGTGCCTGTGTCGTACACGTACTTCGACGACTTCCGGACGGCCGCGAGCGAGTGGGCGCGCCGGCTGGTGTGGCGCCGCCGGCGATCGGTGATACAGAAGTAGCCCTCCGGAGGGCTACGTCATGGTTTCTCGGCTTCGGGCCTGCATCTCCTTCGCCGGGCTCGGCCTGCTGGCGCTCGCCGCCTGCGCGATGCCGCGGCCGACGCAGGTGCCGATGCGAACGGTCGACCACCCGCTCGGCGCCGGGGCGCGCGCCGATACGGCGGTGATCCTGCTGCCCGGGCACGGCGACAAGCCGGAGCAGTTCACCAGGCAAGGGTTCGTCGCGGCGCTGCGCGAGGCCGGCGTCGCGGCCGACGTGATCGTCGCCGACGCCCACTCGGGCTACTACTTCAAGGGGATCGCAGCGGAGCGGCTGTGGGCCGACGTCGTCGAGCCGGCGAAGAAGGCCGGGTACGCGCGGATCTGGCTGGTCGGGATCTCGATGGGGGGCTTCGGCGCGCTGTGGACGGCGTCGATGCACCCGGAGGCGATCACGGGGATCGTGCTGTTCGCGCCGTTCGCCGGGCGGCCGCGGGTGCTGCGGCCGATCGCTGAGGTCGGGGTGAAGGCGTGGCAGCCGAGGCCCGAGAAGGGCACGTGGGACTACGAGCTGTGGCGCTGGCTGAAGACCGCAGGCGAGCCCGGCAGCAGCGTGCCGCCGATCTGGCTCGCGTACGGCGACGACGACGGGGGGACGTCGGTCGACCTGTTGCGGCAGATCACCCCGCCCGAGCACGTGTTCACGCGGCCAGGCGACCACGACTGGGACGTGTGGGCGCCGCTGTGGCGGACGATGCTGCCCGTGATCCCGTGGGCGGGCGCGCCGGCGAGCTCGCCCTGAGGGACATGTCCCCGGAGACAGCGAGCGCCGGCGCGCGCGCGGTCGCGGTATGCTGGCCGGCGCGATGGCGAAGTGCGACCTGACGGTCCGGCTCGACGAGGGGTCGACGGTGGTGCGCCAGGGCGACCCGATCACCGGCGAGGTGATCGTCCGCGTCGACGAGTTCGGGCGCTGCGACGGGCTCGCGCTGGTGTGCGAATGGTTCACCCGCGGGTCGGGCAACCCGGAGTCCGGCGAGGCGAGCCGCGAGGTGCTCCACACCGGGGACTGGTGGCCGGGCGAGCACCGCTACCGCTTCACGGTGGCGGCGCCGCTCGGGCCGATGTCGTCCGACGGCGAGGCGATCGCGATCGGCTGGCGGGTGGTGGCCCGCGCCGATCTCGCGTGGGCCCGCGATGCGGTCGCCGGGGCCGAGTTCCGGCTGCTGCCGCGGCCGGACGCGAGCCTCGAGGAGCCGTACTACTTCGGGCCGTCGTACGGGATACTCGCGGGCGACCTCGGGGCGGAGTTGAAGCTCAGCGAGACGCCCTCGGGAGAGGCGGCGAAGAAGGGCTCGTGGTGGGCGTGGATGGCCGGGGCGCTGCTGGTCGTGACGCTGGCGGTAGCGATGCCGCCGCTGCTGCTGCTGATGTCGCCGTTCATCGTGTACGCGGTGATCCACAACCTGCTCGTGCGCGACAAGCTCGGGCGGCCCGAGCTGAAGGTGGTGCCGCGGGTGACGCACCCGGGGGGCACGGTCGAGGTGACGGTGGCGATCACGCCGCGCAGGGACGTGCTGATCGAGTCGCTGTTCGTCGAGCTGGTGGCCGACGCGAACGCGACGAAGGGCCACGGGAAGGGCGCGCGGACGATCCAGACGCGGCTGTACACGCGCCGTGAGAGGTTCGGGAGCGTGGCCCGCGAGCTGCGCGCCGGGGAGCGGATCGAGGAGACGGTGCGGCTGGAGATCCCGGCGGACGGCCAATACAGCTTCCATGCGAGCGCCAACACGATCCTGTGGCGGGTCGACGCGCGCGCGATCGTGCCGCGGTGGCCGGACTGGCACGCGTCGGTCGTTGTTGCGGTGCGTCCGGGGCGGGCGAGCGCCGCGAGCCGCGAGCTCCCGCGCGGACCGGGCTGAGCGGCTGGCGTCGCGCGGGGGCTCGGCCGTACGATCGGCGGCGGCATGTCGAAGCGCGGGATCGAGTCGTGGTTCTTCGCCCTCGTGGTCGTCCGCCAGGGCGATCGGTTCCTCGTGGTGCAGGAGCGCAAGCACGGCGAGCGGTGGTACCTGCCGGCGGGGCGCGTCGAGGCGGGGGAGACGCTCGCGGAGGGGGCGCTGCGCGAGGTGCTCGAAGAGACAGGTGTGCAGGTGGCGCTGACGGGGGTGCTGCGGATCGAGCACACGGCCCTGCCGGAGATGACGCGCGTGCGGGTGTTTTTCGTCGCCGAGCCGATCGGGCCGGCGACGCCGAAGTCGACGCCCGACGAGCACTCGCTGCAGGCGCGGTGGGTGACGCTCGCGGAGCTGCGGGGGCTGCCGCTGCGCGGCCGCGAGGTGCTCGAGATCTTCGAGGCGGTCGAGGCGGGGGCGCCGGTGTACCCGATGTCGCTGATCCGGGCCGAGGGCGCGCCGTTCATCGGGCCGTGACGTGGTACGATGCGCGCCGCGATGGCGCGGTGTGAGCTCGACATCAAGCTCGACAGCCCGCGGGCGGTGTTCCAGCAGGGCGAGGCGATCACGGGCGAGGTCGTCGTCCGCGTCGACGAGCCCGTCCAGTGCGAGGGGATCGTGATCGCGTGCGTGTGGTCGACGCGCGGCGCGGGCGACAGGGACGAGCTGGAGAAGCGGCGCACGCGGATCCGCCCCGGGGTCCTGCCGCAGGGGGAGAGCCGGCATCGGTTTTCGATCGCGGCGCCGAAGGATCCGCTGTCGTACGACGGCAGCCCGATCGCGGTCGAGTGGCGGCTCGAGGCGCGCGCCGAGCTGCCGTGGCGGATCGATGCGAAGACGACGCAGCGCTTCGACCTGGTGCCGCGCAGGAGCGCGAGCCCCGAGGCGCGCGCGCCCGGGCCGATCGAGGCGGGCGAGCTCGCGGAGGCGATCAAGGCCGAGTTCGCCAGGCCGGAGAGCGTGAAGCCGGCGGCGCCGGCCAAGCCGGCACCGAAGCCGAAGCCGAAGTCGAGGACGAGCCTGGGGGAGATCGTCTCGATCGTGGGCTGGAGCGCGGGGATGCTGTTCGTCGTGGCGATGATGGTGATGGCGTTCCCGCGGCTGATGGGGGTGCTGATCCCGCTGTATGGGATCGCGCTCGTGCTCGCCTTCCGCGGCTATCGCAAGATGCACGAGCGGTACGGGAAGCCCGAGCTGCAGGTCGAGCCGCGGCACACGTATCCGGGCGGGACCTTGTGCGTGACGGTGGTGATCGAGCCGCGCAAGCCGCTGCATCTGACGAAGATCGACGTCGAGCTGAGGGCCCAGATGAAGACCAAGACGGGCAGCGGGCGGTTCGAGCGGCGGCGCGAGCAGACGCGGTTCGAGCAGCGGGACGTGCTGCCCGGGCGGAGCCTCCGCGCGGGCGAGCGGTACGAGGAGTCGGTGACGTTCAAGATCCCCGAGAAGGCCCCTTACAGCTTCGTCTCGAAGAGCAACTGGATCCTCTGGTCGGTCGAGGCGAAGGCGGTCACCGAGGAGAGGAACGACTGGTCCGGCAGCATCGGGTTCTGGGTGCGCGGCGGGCCGGAGGAGGACGAGCCGGCGGCGGCCCGGTGATCAGGCGCGAGACCGCCGACGGGCCCGCAGGGCGGCGAGGACCAGCAGGGCAGAGATGGCCTGGCAGACATGTACGAAGAGCCAGCCTCCGCGGGCGAACGGGGTCGGGGCGGTTGCGGTGTCACGGCCGAGCTCGAGGTCGACGACGAGGTGCTCGGGCGGGACGAGGGCGTCGACGCGGACGGCGCGCATCGGTGTGGTCGCGGCGACGCGGCCGGCGCGGTCGACGAGCGAGCTCGGGCCGGAGTTGACGGCGCGGAGCATCGGGATCCGGTGCTCGACGCTGCGGTACTGCGCGAGCGCGAGGTGGCCCCACGGCTCGGTCGTCGGGCCGAACCAGGTGTCGTTGGTCAGGTTGACGAACGCCGCGATGCCGCCGGGCTGGGCCGCGACGTCGCGGGCGAACCACGCGAACACGTCCTCGTAGCAGATCAGCGGGCCGAGGGCGATCGGGCTGGCCTTCGAGCCAGGCGGCCCGGGGGTGACGAGGAAGCGCGCCGGGCCGGCGCCGCGGAGGTTGTGGGCCATGCCGGGGACGATGCCCTGAGCCCACGCGGGGTCGACGATCGGGATCTCCTCGCCGAGCGGGACGAGCAGGACCTTGTCGAAGCGGCCGAGGACGGCGCCGTCGGCGGCCATGTGGAAGGCGGAGTTGTAGCCGTAGAGGTCGCTGTCGGCGGCGTTGCCGGCGCCGAACAGGGTCGGCAAGTCGTGGTGGGCGAGGATGCGGTCCTCGTCGCTGAAGTCGCGCTCGAAGGGGCGATCGAGCGTCCAGGGGTACATGTTCTCGGGCCAGACGATCACCTCGGCGCCCTCGGCCTGGGCGGCGGCGGAGGGGTCGCGCAGGCGCGCGAGCCTGGCCTTACGGTCAGGCCATAGCAGCGGGATGTTCGGCTGGACGAGGCCGACGCGGACGGTGCGGGTGGTCTCGGACTCGAGGGCTGCGATCCGCCAGCGGCCGGCGAGGGTGCCGGCGATCGGGAGCGTGGCCGCGAGGGCGAGCAGGGCGAGGCGCGCGCGGCCGCGGGCGTGCCAGGCCTCGGCGAGCAGGCCGCTGCAGGTGAACACGAGTAGCTCGACGAGCGCGACGCCGCCGAGCTCGGCGGGCTGGATCCACTCCGGGCGCTGCGGCAGGCCGAGCAGGATCGTGAACGGGAACACCGCGGGCCACGACCACCACAGGCCGGTGAACGCGAGCGCGGCGGCGAGCGGCGCCAGGCGCCTGGGACATGTCCAGGAGGACAGCAGGGCCGCCCAGGCCGCGAACGGGGCGGCCGTCCACAGGCAGTAGATCGCGAACAGCGGCAGGCTGGCCCACAGCTCGAGCTCGCCGAACGTGCCGAGCAGGTCGAGCATCCACGACACGCCGAGCGCGGTCATCGTCGCGCCCGCGACGAGCCCGAGGCGGAGGGCCTCGCGCCAGCCGGACGCCGCGTGCGCGGCGACGTACAGCGGCGCGAGGGCGAGCCAGGCGAGCGCGGGCAGGCCGTGGGGCGGGAACGAGGCGGCCAGCAGCGCGCCGCTGCTCGCGGCGGCGGCCAGGCGGAGCGTGGTCGCGCGGCGGCCGGGGGTCACGCGCGGGAAGGTACGTCGCGTCCGCGGCCGGGCGCAAGCGCTCGCGGGTGGCGCCGCGCGGGCCGGTGAACGTGGTTCGGGTGCTTGACGGATTCACCTGCCCCGATAGCCTGGCGGGCCTTCGGAGCCGTCATGCCCAAGCTCAACGCCATCCTCGCGGTCGAGAAGGGGCGCAGGACCGACCTGCACACCCTGATCACGAGCCTCCACAAGTCGACGCAGCAGCCCGCGCTGATGACGGGTCACCACAAGAAGTTCACGCCGCGGCGCGAGGACGGCGAGGCGTTCCCGGACGACACGCAGGTGGTGCAGCTGACCTACGAGGCGGCGATCAAGGACATCACCGGCGCGCTGGTGACGCTGCTCGACACGGTGGCGACGAAGGACTGGTCGAACTGCGAGGCGAAGGCCGACGTGGTGGTCGACGGCAAGGTGTTCCTGCCGCAGGTGCCGGTGACGTACCTGCTGTTCCTCGAGAAGGAGCTGCACGACCTGCGGACGTTCGTCGAGAAGATGGTCGAGCTCGATCCGGCGGAGCGGTGGACGTACGACCCGAGCACGGGGCTGTTCCAGAGCGAGCCGGTGCAGACGCAGAAGACCAAGAAGGAGCAGCGGCCGATCGTGCTGTACCAGGCGACGGAGCACCACCCGGCGCAGACGCAGCTGATCACCGAGGACGTCGTGATCGGCCACTGGACGACGACCAAGTCGAGCGGGGCGATCCCGCGGCCGCGCAAGAAGGCGCTGCTCGAGCGGATCACCAAGCTCGAGGAGGCGGTCAAGTTCGCGCGCGAGCGGGCGAACTCGATCGAGGCGACCGAGGTCAGCGCCGGCCGCCGGATCCTCGACTTCATCTTCGAGGGCACCCAGGCGGAGGGGCCGATCGTCAAGAACAAGTGAACCTTTAACTGAAGAAGAGAGGATTCCCCACCGGGAGACAAGCTCAGACTGGAGTTCAAGCTCAGGCCGACCGGAGACCTTGAAGGTTCGAGTCCTTCCCCCCACATTCGTCTGCGTGGGGGTGGCGAAATGGTAGACGCACCCTCCAACCGCGCGAGGGCGGTCTCTGTAGGCTTCACGGTTTCAAGCTCTCTCCCAAACTCAGCAAGGCCGGACCTCGCTCTCTCGACGCCCAGTCACGCCCGACCCGAAATGCCGGTTAGATTCCGGCCCGGCACGCCAACCTTCATGTGCTGGTGGTCCAACGTCAAGACGCGGGTCTGCAGATCTAAGGGCTGGAAAATGCCGTGAGCGAGGAACGCCGGCCCCGCGGATGCAGGAGCAGCCCTCCATAAGCCGCGGACCCCAGAAGCCCCGAGAGTAGGCTACACCCTCGGGGCTTCGCCTTTGGTTCTCGCGTGCGCGGGTGCATGTCCGGACAGGCGAAGGAGCGCTCGATCCGAACGAGAGCACGCGGGGCGTTGCTCGCGGGTTGCAGGTCGTTGTATCGTCCGGTCGCTTGACCGCTCCGCCGCAGCGCTCCGTGATCCGCCCCCGCGTGCTCGCGCGGGCCCGCAAGGTCCACAAGGTGCCGTTCGTCGAGCTGTACGCCGGCCGCCTGCAGGGGGTGGTGTCGAGCGGCTCGGACGAGGACCGGGTGTACGTCTCGTACTTCGAGGCCGGGACCGGCAACTTCTATTGCAGCACCAACAACAACCGCCCGTGCGGGGGGATGCGCAATTCGCCGTGCAAGCACCTCGCCGAGCTGATGGGCGAGGCGGTGCTGCAGTTCTCGGCGGCGCGGGTGATCGCGTACCTCGGCCTCGCCGCGGAGCCCGACAAGGTGCGCGGTGGCGGCGAGCTGCTGCGCTATATTAAAGGTGGGGCGCACAAGGTCGAGGCGGGCATGGTGTTCAGCCGGTTCCTCACCTATCTGCAGTACGTCAACGTCGCGCCGACCGCCGCTCCGCTGCCGGAGATGGCGTGGTTCGTCCGGTAGGATTCGATGCCGATCGCCGATCTCCGCACTGTCCCCGAGGCCCTCGCGCCGGCCGCCGAGCTGCTCGGGCGGCTCGATGAAGCGTTCGAGACCGGCTTCGGGCGGCTGTCGAGCGCCAACCTCGAGGCGCTCGTGTCGCTCGGCCGCAGCTTCCACGGCACGCCGATCGCCGGCGACCTCGAGGCGGCGCTCGCCGGGCTCGGCCGCTCGGAGTTCCTCGATCGTCACTTCGCGGCGCTGGCGGTCGCGCGCTCGGCTGTCCTCGGGGCCATGTCCGACGCGCTGGTCGCCCAGGCGAGCGCGGCGCTCGGGCGGCCGCGGCCGGAGCTCGAGGCGATCGCGCCGGGGCCGGCCCAGGAGCCGCCGCCGAAGCTCGCGGTGCTGCTCGAGAGCGTGCGCCACTGGTTGATGGAGCTGGCGATCGCCGGGTTCGCCAACCTCGAGGTCGGGGCGCTGCTGCCGTTCCAGTCGACGCTCGACGCGATCATGGCCGAGCCGGCGCTCGCGCGGCACGCGGCGCTGCTCAGCGGGTTTCTGGGGGAGCTGCTGACGGTGTTCCCGACGCGGGGGAAGCCGGAGATCCCGCGACAGCGGTGGGTCGACCTGTGGGCGCGCGCGATGGTGCTCTCGCTCGCGCCGCCGGCGGCGACGCCGACGCGGGCGGTCCACGGGGAACTGCGGATCCTGGCGACCGACCTGCGGCAGCACGACAATCTCGCGCAGCTGGTCGTGTTCGGGGTGTTCGTCGAGGCGGGCAAGCCGGCGCGGGTCGTGCGGACGGGCGTCGCGGCGTTCAAGGTCGACGTGCTGCAGGGCGACGACCTCGGCGGGTTGCTCGGCGAGATCGGCGGCAAGCTGCTCGGCGCGCTGGTGACCGGGCAGGCGCTCAAGATCGACGGCATGCTGCTGACGCCGGCCGGCGACCTCGTGTGGCAGGAGGCGCGGGCGACGCTGCTGCCGGCCAAGCCGAAGCTGGCCGAAGAGGCAGGCGTGCTGGCGAAGGCGGCGCTGCGGCCCGGCCACGATCCGGCGGACCGGCACCCGGCGCTGATCGAGGAGCTCGTGTGGCTGCCGGGCGACGCGTACGCGCTCGCGGGCAAGGAGGGGCGGACGCTGACGATCGGCGGGCAGCCGTTCCCGCTCGCGCTCGAGCGCGTGCCGGTCAGCGAGGACCTCAACCTCGGTGACCTCGCGGGCAGCAAGGGGATGGTCGCGGCGCTGCGGTTCGACGCCGGGCAGTGGTCGCTGCAACCATTGGCGATCGATGTCGGCAAGCCGCTGGCGAAGATGGTCGGGACGTCGCTCGCGGCGGCCCGCGGCAAGGCGAAGGACGGCAATTTGACGACGCTGAAGGAGCGCGCGGGCAAGCTGCTGCGCAAGAAGGCGTGACGATGAAGCCGGCGGATTCGAGCCCCGAGACGCTGCAGCGGGCCCGCCAGGGGCTCTACTGGCGGCTGCTGTCGGCCCTGTTCGAGCAGGGCGACGCGGCGCCGAACCTCGACGGGCTCGCGCACGAGCTGGCGAAGACGTGCGACCTGCCGAAGGAGTTGCTCGATCCGAGGGTGACGATCGATGTGCTCGTCCACCGCTTCCCGAAGCTCAAGCCCGAGTTCGCGCGGCCGCTGCCGGGCTTCGCGCCGCCGCCCGCGGAGGGCGAGCCGGCGCCGGCGCCGGCCGAGACGCCGAGCGACCTCGGCGGGACGGTGCAGCGGGCGCTGGTGGTGTCGAAGCTGCTGCTCAACGCGTTCGGGCCGAACACGCAGGGGTCGGTGACGGCGCAGCAGTACGGGGCGTGGGCCAAGGACGTCGAGTGGCTCGAGGGCGCGCTCGGCTTGCCGCCGGGCACGCTGCGGCAGAGCGGCGGCGGGAGCTCGTCGTACGGCGCGGGGGCGCCGTCGGGCGGGGGCGGCGAGGCGACGCGCCCGCCGATAGGCGACGAGGAGCTGAAGGCCGGGCTCGCGGTGCTCGAGGCCGACATGATCCACCGGATGGACCTGCGCGAGGTCTTGAAGGATCCGGTGCTCAGCGAGCGGCTGACGCCGTCAATGGCGCTGATCGAGCAATTGTTGTGGGACAAGGGCAACCTGTCCGGGCCGGCGCTGAGCAACGCGAAGCGGCTGATCGCGCGCTACGTCGACGAGCTGGCGAAGGTGCTCAAGCTGCAGATGCGCCAGGTGATCTCGCGAGTGCAGGACCGGAGCGTTCCGCCGCGGCGGATCTTCCGCAACCTCGACATGCGGCGGACGGTCTGGAAGAACCTGACCAACTGGGACCCGCAGGAGCGGCGGCTGTACGTCGATCGGCTGTTCTATCGCCACACGGGCAAGAAGAGCCTGCCGACGCGGTTGATCATCGTCGTCGACCAGTCGGGCTCGATGACGTCGGCGATGGTGCAGACGACGATCCTGGCGTCGATCTTCGCGGCGCTGCCGAAGGTCGAGGTCAACCTGATCGCGTTCGACACGCGGGTGATCGACCTGACGCCGTGGGTCCACGACCCGGTCGAGGCGCTCCTGCGGACCAAGCTCGGCGGCGGCAACGACATGCGGCTGGCGCTCGACCTGGCGGCGCCGTACATCGAGTCGCCGCAGAACACCGCGGTCGTCGTGATCTCCGATTTCTACGACTGGAGCGACTTCTTCTCGGTGCTCCGGCAGTGGAAGGAGTCGGGGGTGCACCTGATCCCGGTCGGGTCCCTGCACACGACGGGGTACTTCTCGGTCAACCCCGAGTACAGCGCGAAGTTCAAGGAGCTCGGTACGCCGATCCTCCACGGCAGCCCGAAGAAGCTGATCGAGCAGATCAAAAAGGTGATGTAGCCCGATGGCCAAGAAGACGACGACCCCCAGCGAACCGGCCCCGGTCCCCGCGAGCGCGACGCCCGCGAGCGCGGCGGCGGCGACGAGCGAGACCAAGCTGCGGCTGCCGGCGGAGGAGAAGTACGCCGAGGAGCTGCGCTACCTGGCGGAGATCGACAGGGACCCGCGGCCGTTCGCGTGGAAGCTGTCGCCGCGGATGATCCGGACGTTTATCCTCGGGGCGGGGCCGGGCGACAAGTTCGACCGGCCGGTCGCGCAGAAGTTCTTCGGCGAGGCGTCGCTGGTCGAGCGCGCGATCGTGACGCTCGCGTCGGACCGCGGGCTGCTCTTGATCGGCGATCCGGGGACGGGCAAGAGCTGGCTCGCGGAGCTGCTCGCGGCGGCGATCTCGGGCAACTCGACGCACGTGGTCCAGGGCACGGCGGGCACGACCGAGGACCACATCAAGTACTCGTGGAACGTGGCGATGGTGATCGCCAGCGGGCAGTCGCGCGAGTCGATGATCCCGTCGCCGATCATGACGGCGATGCAGCGCGGCGAGATGGGGCGCTTCGAGGAGCTGACCCGCTGCTCGTCGGACGTGCAGGACGCGCTGATCTCGATCCTGTCGGAGAAGTACGTGACCATCCCCGAGCTCAAGGGCGACGAAGGGGTCGTGTACGCCAAGCCGGGCTTCAACATGATCGCCACCGCGAACAGCCGCGACCGCGGGGTCAACGAGCTGTCGACGGCGCTCAAGCGGCGCTTCAACTTCGTGACGATCCCGATCGTCACCAACAAGAAGAGCGAGAAGGAGATCGTGCTGTTCCGGACGCGCGAGCTGATGGCGCGCCACGCGATCAGCGTCGACGTGCCGCCGACGATGCTCGACATCCTGCTGCAGACGTTCGCCGACCTGCGCGAGACGATGGCGAACCAGGCCGCGGAGGACCAGCGGCTCGAGTCGTCGCTGTCGACGGCGGAGCAGATCGGCGTGCTCGAGGACGCGCTCTTGCACTCCAACTTCTTCGGCGACCGCGGCCTGAAGCCCGAGGTGCTGGCGCGCTCGCTGGTCGGCACGCTGGTCCGGCGGGTGCCGGAGGACGTGTCGATCCTCAACAAGTTCTGGCACGCAGGGGCCGGCGAGGCCGAGGGCGCCAAGCGGCGCAAGAAGGGCGAGGACAAGGCCGAGCCGGCGGCCGCGCCGGCCAGGAGCCCCGAGTGGGAGGCCTTCGTCGCGGGCGGCAAGCAGGCGCTCGGCTCGTTCAAGTAAGCAGAGGCGGTGCGGCGTGACCTCGACCCTCGATGCGGCCCTGACCGATCCGGCGCTCGTCGCCCTGCGCACCCAGCTCGAGGCGGCCGCGGCGGCGTTCGCCGGCGAGGCGGACCACCTCGCGGCGCTCCTGCGGGCGATGGTCGGCGACGTCCAGCGCGCGACCGCGGAGCCCGTCGAGGTGTTCCCGGTCAAGCACCACTCGCCGAGCTCGGCGCTGCACATGCTCCGGCGGCTGCGCGCGCGGCCGCCGAAGGTGATCTTCATGGAGGGCTGCGAGGACCTGAACGCGTCGCTCGCGGGGCTCAAACACTGCCGGTTCCCGGTCGCGCTGCAGGCGTACGCGCCCGAGGCGCCGGAGTTCCCGAGCGAGTGGACGCCGCTGAACGTGGTGCTGCCATTGACCGAGTTCTCGGCGGAGTACCAGGCGATCGCGCACTGCCTGCAGGGGGCGGGCACGGAGCTGGTGTTCGTCGATCGATCGGTCGACCACGTGTTCCAGTGGATGCCGCGCGAGGGGCCGCCGCCGGGCGAGGGCGGGGGCGAGGCCGAGGAGGACGAGGGCGCGGCGGCGTCCGAGGGCGAGGGCGAGGGCGAGGCGACCGGGCGCGCGGGCAACCTGCACGGCGGGGCGGTCGGGCTGCAGATCGGCGCGATGGTGCCGACCTTCGACGCGTTCCTCGAGGTGCTGCTGCGCAACGCGCGGGTCCGGCACTACAGCGAGTGGTGGACGCAGTACGTCGAGGGGCCGACGCTGTCGTCCGATTACGCGACGTACCGCCAGGTGTTCTTTTTGGTCGGGTCGCTGCTGCGGCGGATCGGGATCACCGAGAAGGACCGCAAGTCCGACGAGGAGCGCGAGCGCTACATGTGGGCGCGGATCCGCGAGCACCTGCAGCGGACGAGGATCGACCCGCGCGACGCGATGTACGTGTGCGGGGCGATCCACGCGGTCAGCCCGATCCCCGAGTTCGGCTGCCGCGGGGCGGCGTGGACGGTGCCGCCGCGGACGAAGACGCAGTGGTTCTATGGCGTGGTGCCGTCGAGCTACGCGGCGATCGAGCGCCAGTTCTCGCTGCCGGCGGGCGAGATCTCGATCGCGCAGTCGATGTGGGACAAGGGGCTGGCGGCGCTCGAATTGAAGCCGTACCGGATCGAGGCGCGGAGCGAGAAGGCCGAGGGCGAGGCGAAGAGCAAGCCGGCGGTGCGCAAGCCGAAGCCGGCGGAGCCGGTCGCCGAGGTCGAGCTGACCGCGAAGACAGACGCCGGGTTGCGCGAGTTCTTGACGCGGCCGCCGGCGCTCGTCAGCGCGGACGACGAGCAATTGCTGCGCTGGTGCGTCGATGTCGTGCAGCTCGCGCGCAAGAACGGGTACGCGGCGTCGACGGCGGACACGATCGCAATTCTGCACACGGCGACGCTGCTCGCGCGGCTGCGCGACCGGCCGCACCCGTCGCCGTACGACTTCCAGGACGCGGCGATCACGTGCCTCGAGAAGGATCGGGTCCCGGGCCGGCGCAACGTGCTGCGGCTGTGCCAGATCATGCTCGGCGGCGACCGGATCGGGCGCGTCGGCTACGAGTCGCTGCCGCCGCTGGCGCAGGACGTCTACGATCGACTGGCGGTGCTCGGCGTCAACCTGAAGTCGAGCCGGATCGAGCGGGCGCTGCTCGACATCCAGGGGCGGCCGGAGCTGCTGCCGGCGTCGGACCTGCTGTGGCGGCTGAAGTACCTCGGCGCGGGCGTGAAGCCGATCATGGGCGAGCGCAGCCTCGGTCACAAGCCGAAGCAGGAGTCGTGGGACATCGCGATCGGCAAGGAGCAGGCGTCGCTGATCCAGCTCGGCTACGAGGGGCTGACGGTCGAGCAGGTGCTCGAGAAGCGGCTCAAGACGAAGGCCCACGGGGCCCACGCGCGCGCGGCGACGGCGCTCGAGGCGGCCGAGGACAGCGTGCTGTACCTGCGCAGCGGGCGATTGACCCGCGAGCTCGGGCTGCGGGCGACGGAGCTGCTGCGCGAGGAGGTCGGGGCGAACGACGCGCCGGAGATCTTCCAGCGGGTGCGCGGGCTGGTCCACTACTTCCGGACGATCGGGGTGCCGGACTGGCTCAAGGACTTCGTGTCGACCGGCTATCGCCATTACGCGACGCTGCTGCCGACGGCGTTCACCGACCGCGGGACGGCGCCGCGGCAGCTCGCGGCGATGCTGGCGTTCATCTTCACGCAGGAGGCGCTGGCGTTCTCGATGGGCTGCCAGCGCAGCCAGCTCGAGATCGCGGTCGCGCACGCGGAGCCCGACGATCCGCCGAAGATCGCGCTGCGGTGGGCGGCGCAGTGGATCCTCGGGCAGCGCACGGAGGAGGCGATCCGGGCCGACTTCCAGCACCTGCTGACGAGCCCGCTGCTGCTGCCGGCGTTCCCGGAGTACATGGCGGGGTTCCTGCTCGCGCTCGAATTCACGCCGCGGATCTCTCGGCTCGCGGTCGAACTGCTGAGCCGGGCGTTCGCGCAGTTGCCGGACGAGGTGCTGGTGCCGTGGCTGCCGAAGCTGGTCGTGACGATGCGGCCGCTCGGCGGTGGGCTGATGCAGACATTAATCAAAGAGGCGGGGCTGGCGTTCCCGCGCGAGCTGGCGAAGCTGCCGGGCTGGGAGTTCGCGTGGGAGCGGAAGCTGCCGCCGGCGGCCCCGGCGGCCCCGGCGAAGCCGGCGAAGCCCGCGGTGGCGGCGGCGAAGCCCGCGGTGCCGGCGGTCGAGCGGTCGCCGGCGGAGCAGGCGATCGCGGGGCTGCTGCGCGCGGAGCGGGCGAGCCTCGATGCATTGGCGGCGCGCTTCGGGGTGCCGGTCCAATGGGCGGAGGAGCGCGCGACCGCGGGAGCCGAGGCGGCGGAGGCGGCGTCGGTGCCGGGTGCAGAGCCCGAGGTCGCGAGCGCCGGGGAGGCGAGCGCGGGCGCGGTCGAGGTCGTGAGCGATTCGCCGGTCGGGCGATTGCTGGCGGCGCACCCCGAGGCGTTGCAGGCGCTCGGCGAGCGGCTGCGCAAGCTCGGTTGAGCGCCGGGGGCTCGTCGGGCGGCGCACCGGTGCGATGATTCGTGCGCGGGCGAGCGCGGGGCGCTGCGATCATTCGTAGCGGAGGGCCTCGATCGGGCGCAGGCGGGAGGCCTTGCGGGCGGGGAAGACGCCGAAGACGACGCCGACGACGACCGACACGGCGAAGGCGACGAGGGCGGCCTGGAGGGGGAACATGAACGGGACGCCGAGGGCGCGGCTGAGGGCCCAGGCGCCGGCTGTGCCGAGGGCGATGCCGATCGCGCCGCCGGCGGAGGCGAGCACGATCGCCTCGACGAGGAATTGCCGCAAGATGTCGCGGCTGCGGGCGCCGATCGCCAGGCGGACGCCGATCTCGCGGGTGCGCTCGGTGACCGAGACGAGCATGATGTTCATGATCCCGATCCCGCCGACGACGAGCGAGATCGCGGCGACGCTGGCGAGCAGGGTGGTCAGGACGCCGGTGACGGAGCCGAGGATGTTCTGGATCTCGCGGAGGTCGCGGACGTTGAAGTCGTCGTCCTCGCCCTCGCGGATCCGCCGGCGCTGGCGCAGGAGCGCCTCGATCTGCGCCTTGGCCTCGTCGGTGCGCGCCTCGGAGACGGCGGAGACCATCAGGGTGCCGTGGTGGTCGTCGCCGGCGATCCGGCGGGCGAAGGTGGTGTGCGGGATCAGGACGAAGTCGTCCTGGTCCTGGCCGAAGGTCGAGACGCCCTTGCGCTCGAGCAGGCCGACGACGCGGCAGCTGAGGTCGTGCAGGCGCAGCTCGGCGCCGATCGGGTCCTGGCCGCCGAACAGGTCGTCGCTGACCGACTGACCGATCGCGCAGGTCTTCTGGGCCATGCGCTCGTCGTCCTCCGTGAGCAGGCGGCCGCGCTCGGCCTGCCAGCCGCGGACATCGAAGAACTCGGGGGTGACGCCGGAGAGGTTGGTGCTGCGGTTCTTCTCGCCGACGACGGCGCGGATCGACCGGCTGCTGACGCCGGCGACCGTGCGCACCGCGCCGACCTCGCGGCGGATCGCGGCGAGGTCGTCGCGGGTGAACTGCGGGGCGCTGCGCAGGTTGCCGCCGAAGCCGCCGTGGTTGGGGCCGCCGGGCAGGACGATCAGCATGTTGCTGCCGAGGCCGGCGATCTCGCCGGTGACGCGCGCGGTCGCGCCCTGGCCGACGGCCTGCATCATGATCACGGCGGAGACGCCGATGACGACGCCGAGGGTCGTCAGCAGCGAGCGCATCTTGTTGCGCGCGAGCGCCTTGAGGGCGACGGCGGCGGTGAGATCGAGCCTCATGCGGCGAGCTCCCGGCGGCGGTCCTCGACGATCTGGCCGTCGCGGAAGACGACGTGGCGCTCGGCGTATTCGGCGATGTCGCGGTCGTGGGTGACCATGACGATCGTCAGGCCGAGCTCCGTGCGCAGGCGGCCGAGCAGTTCCATGATCTCGCGGCTGGTCCTCGAGTCGAGGTTGCCGGTCGGCTCGTCGGCGAGGACGATCTCGGGGCGGTTGACGAGGGCGCGGGCGATCGCCACGCGCTGCTGCTGGCCGCCCGAGAGCTCGTTGGACAGCGCGCGCTCGCGGCCGGCGAGGCCGACGGCGGCGAGGGCCTCGCGCGAGCGACGGTCGCGCTCGCGGCCGGACACGCCGGCGTAGATCAGGGGGAGCTCGACGTTCTCGAGCGCGCTGGTGCGGCGGAGGAGGTTGAAGCCCTGGAACACGAAGCCGAAGCGCTCGTTGCGGAGGCGGGCGAGCACGTCGGCGGGCAATTGCTCGACGGCGATGCCCTCGAGCAGGTAGCTGCCGGCGGTCGGCGAGTCGAGGCAGCCGAGGATGTTCATGCAGGTCGACTTGCCGGAGCCGGAGGTGCCGAGGATCGCCACGAATTCGCCGGCGGCGATGTCGAGGTCGATCCCGCGCAGGGCGACGAACGCGGCCTCGCCCTGGCCGAACACCTTGGTCACGGCGCGCAGCGAGATCAGCGGGCTGTCGGTCGAGGGCATCGCTACGGGCCCTTCTTGCCGTTCTTGGTCGGGGCGAGGTCGACGAGGACCCGGGCGTCGGGGGCGAGGTCGCCGCGGACGGCGGTGACGACGCCGTCGGAGATCCCGAGCTCGACGGCGACGAATTCGGGCTCGCCGCCGGGGCCGAGCACGAACACGCCGCGGGCGCCGCTGCGGCTGGCCTCGTGGCCAGGTGGTGTGAATCGCAGGGCGGCGTTCGGGACGCGCAGGGCGTCCTTCTCCTCGGCGGAGACGATCCGCAGCGAGGCGGTCATGCCGGGGCGGAGCTCGAGGTCGGGGTTGTCGACGGCGAGCACGGCCTCGTAGGTGACGACGTTCTGGGTGATGACCGGGGCGTTGCGGACCTCGGTGACGACGGCGGCGAAGGTCTTGTCGGGGAAGGCGTCGACGGTGAAGCGGCCGGTCTGGCCGACGCGGACGCGGCCGATGTCGGCCTCGTCGATCGGCGCGAGGACCTGCATCTTGCGCAGGTCCTCGGCGAGCACGAACAGCTCGGGGGCCTGCAGGGCGGCGGCGACGGTCTGGCCCGGCTCGACGGCCCGGCTGATCACGACGCCGTCGATCGGCGAGACGATCTCGGAGCGGGCGAGGTTGGTGTCGGCGAGCGAGTCGCTGGCCTTCTGCAGCGAGATCTGGGCCCTGGCGCTGTCGACCCGGGCGGCGGCGCGGGCGGCGTTGTCGACCGCGGTGTCGCGCTCGGCGGCCGACACGGCGCCGCTGGCGAACAGCGCCTCGACGCGCGCGCGCTCGCGCGTGGCCTGCTGCGCCGCGAGCTCGGCCTCGCGGAGGCCGGTCCGCGCGACCTTGAGGTTGGCGTGGGCCTGCTGATCCTGGGCGACGAGCGAGGTGCGATCGAAGCGGGCGAGGACCTGGCCCCGGGTGACGCGGTCGTTGAAGTCGACCTCGACGCTGGCGATCTTGCCGCTGATCTCGGCGCCGACGGAGACGGTGCCGCGGGCCTCGAGGTGGCCGGTCGCGCTGACCTCGTGGACGAGCGGGCCGCGGGTCACAGGCTCGCTGCGGAAGCGGTCGGCGGCGGCGACGGGGCTCGGGCGCATCGCCACGGCCGCGCCGACGCCGGCGGCGACGAGGCCGGCGGCGAGCAGCCAGCGGAGGACGAGCCGGCGCCGCCGCTGGGCGTTCTCGTCGGCGACGATGTGGGCCAGGTCGGGGCGGGCGGCCTCGGAGGCGGACGACATGCGAGGATGACGATACGTGCGGTCGGCCTCGTCGCCTCCGCAACGTTTGCGCCCGGCGGCGCCCCGGGGTCGGGCGCGCCGCCGGGCGCAAGTGGCTGTCTTTCAGGACATCCGGCCGCACGGCCGGGGCTACTTCGTCTCGACGCTCATGCGCTGCACGTGGATTGACGCGGATCCTCGAGCGGACGGCGCCCGGCCGCGAGGCGCTGTGAATCACGTGTCGCGGGCGCGATCAGGTGGCGTCGATGTGGACGACGCACTCGTCGGCGTTGCCGTCGGCGTCCTCGACGTTGAACACGATCTTCCAGATCCACCCGGAGGACAGGGTCAGCGGGCCCATCGCCCAGTGCTTGCCCTCGGTGTCGAGCGGCATCACCTGCGGCGGCGGGGCCGTCTTCTCGTTCTCGCCGGCGACGGGGGCGTTGACCTTGACCTCGTAGGGCGGCGTGGTCGAGGTGACGTCGTCGGGGCTGGTCGGCTTGAGCGGTCGGATGTTGGCCTTGAGCTTGGTCGGGCCCATCGCCCACGACGGCCACTCGGTCGCGCCGTCCTCGGGCGCGAGCGAGAGCGCGAAGACATCGTTGTTACACGTGATCTCCTCGCCCGGCTGGATCGTCGGCTGATCGGTGTCGGGGTTGCAGCCGAAGGTGAGCGCGCCGAGGAGGACGAGGGTGGTGCGGCGAATCGTCATACTCCAACCATACGCAGGACCGCGGGGCGGTCGAACTGCAGCGATTGCACAGGGGCGGCCCGGCGGCCGCACGGGTTGCGGCAAGCGAGCGCGGGGGACGGGGGGCGCGCAACGGGTGCGGGGGTCGAGGACGGCGGGCGTCCGGACGTGCGCGCGGGTCAGGAGGTCCACGCGCCGAGCGCTCGCGCGGCGGCGAGGCCCATGGCGCCGAGGCAGACGAGCTGGACGAAGAAGGCGGTGAAGCGAAGGTAGACCGCGAGGGCGCTGCCGGAGGCGATGTGGATGATCGACTGGACGACGCGCGCGCCCAGGTAGGTCTGTGCGAGCAGGGCGAAGTGCGGCGGGTCGAGGCGGGCGGAGGCGGCGACGAGCACGACGGCGGCGAACAACGGCAGGTTCTCGACGCAGTTGGCGTGGGCGCGCATCAGCCTGCGGTAGCGCTCGCCGCCGTGCGGCACGTCGGCCCGGAAGTCGTCGGTCGAGGCGCGGCCGGTCAACAGCTTGGTGCTGCGATAGGTGATGAGGACGATCGGCAGCAGCGCCGTCCAGGCGGCGAAGCCGAGCAGGCAGAGCAGAGCGGTGGACATGAAGGCGAGCGTAGCCGATGCAGGCCTCGCCCGTGAGACGCCCGGACGACGGGCTCGCCGCGCTCGTGGGGGTCAGTAGAGGTACGGGACGATCCGGTAGGGGACGCGGCGCCGGTACTCGCGCCACAGCGGGCCGTACTTCTCGGCGCAGCGGCGGTCGTCGTCGATCTGCCGCGGGACCAGCAGGGCGACGTAATAGAGCGGGTAGAGCCACGGCCAGAGGACGCCGGGGTGGCCGAGCGAGAGGGCGAGGGCGACGGCCATGGTGATCTCGCCGAGGTAATTGATGTGGCGCGAGGCGCCCCAGAAGCCGTTGACGAGCACGCGCTTGCCGTCCTGCTCGAGGAATTCGGGGCGGAGCAGGCCGAAGGCGCGCCGCTCGGGGTCGGTCTTGGCCCAGAACTTCTGCATGTTGGCGCCGCGGGCGAGGATCCAGCCGAAGAAGAACAGCGAGGCGCAGGCGGCCAGCAGCGGCGCGGGGGTGTGCGGATTGGCGAGGTCGGCGACCGACCACAGGCCGAGGCCGTAGAAGAACGGGTAGAAGGTGAGGCAGCCCCAGCCGAGCTTGAAGCCGACGCGCTCGGCGAACAGATCGTAGGTGTAGAGGTGGACCTCCTCGAAATGGAGGTACTCGGCGAGGAAGAAGGTGAACAGCGCGAGGTGGAGGAAGACGCCGGGCGAGGGGTCGTCCGGGTGGAGCAGGAGGTGATGGGCGGTCGAGGAGAGGAGGTTCCACTCGAGGGCGACGGCGCCGATCAAATAGAGGAACATCTTGGCGTCGACGAAGCCGCCGGCCCACCGCGGGTTGTCGCGGCGGCCGAGGTAGAGGTCCGCGAGCAGGCCGCGGCGCGCAGGGGCGGAGAGGACGATCGCAAGGGTGAAGGCGAGGCCGACGGCGCAGGCGGCCGCGAACGACTCGAGGCGGTGGACGTGGAAGTAGTCCCACGGCATGAGGCCGGAGGCGCCGAGGGCGGCGTACAGCGCGACGGCGAGGAGGAGCACGCGCGGGCCGTTGAGGCGGTAGCGCAGGCGCTCGCCGGCAGGGTCCCGGACGTAGCCCTCGACCCAGCGGCCGGGCACGACGAGGTGCAGGGCGAAGATCACGGCGTAGAGCGCGAGGAGGGCGAGAGCGGCGGACACGCGGGGCAGGGTAGTGGGTCGGGGCGCGGGTGTCCATGTGGGCGCTCGTGCGCACGGGGGCAGAGCTGGGTGGGGACGCGGGGCTCGTGCTGGGTGGGGACGCGGGGCTCGATCGTGCTGGGTGGGGACGCGGGGCTCGGTCGTGCTGGGTGGGGACGCGGGGCTCG
>ERZ1066136.151-NODE-151-length-70477-cov-14.944449_pt1 | contig 70477 bp, 57 predicted proteins | sample MGYA00382783_ERZ1066136 | MGnify/ENA primary metagenome ERZ1066136 (study PRJEB33369, sample SAMEA5778366) | biofilm metagenome | biome: Industrial cooling water; feature: Water cooling tower basin; material: Biofilm | place: United Arab Emirates | collected... | reverse complement strand
CGCCGCGCTCGGGGCGGTGGTCGCCAACTGGATACTCGTCACCGTCGCGCTGCTGCCGGTGCGTCAGGTCGAACGCACGGCGGCCGCGGTCGCCGGTGGCGACTTCGGCGCGCGCGTCCCCGACTCGGTCATGGCCGATCGCGACCTCGGCAGCGCCGGGGCGACCGTCAACGCGCTCCTCGATCGCCTGCTCACCGATCGCGAACGGCTCCGGCGCTTCTCGGTGGCCCTCATCGGCACCGAAGGACGCGAGCGCGCACGCGTCGCGCGCGAGCTCAACGAATCGACCGCGCAGGCGCTCTCGGCGCTCGTGCTCCAGTTGGCCGTCGCCCGGAGCGGTGCACCGGCGAGCGCTCCGCTCGACGAGGCGCATCGCCTCGCGAGCGAGCTGCTCGAGGAGGTCCGCCTGCTCGCGCGGGCTGTCTATCCGCGCGTGCTCGAGGATCTCGGCCTGCCGGCCGCGCTGTCGATGCTCGCGCGCGAGGCGCAGGCGCGCACGCCCGGCACCGAGATCGCCGTCGAGGTGGAGCCCGCCGCGCGCTCCCTCGACCCGACCGCCGCGCACGTGTTCTACGCCGTCGCGCAGGAGGCGATCGCGAACGCCGTGCGGCACGCCCATGCGACCACGGTGACCGTGACGCTCTCCCGCACGATCTCGGGCGCGCGGCTCGCCGTGCGCGACGACGGACGCGGCTTCGATCTCGCCGCCGCCGAGGAAGCCGTCGTGGGCGGTGGGCTGTTCGCCATCCGGGAACGGGTGGCGCTGATGGACGGTCGGTGCGCGGTCACGACCGCACCGGGCGAAGGCACCGACGTCGTCGTCGACATCCCATTCGAACACCAGAGGTCCGCATGAGCACCCCCGACTACATCCGCGTCGTCCTGGCCGACGATCACGCCGTCGTCCGCGCCGGCCTGAAGGCCGTCCTCGGGACCGCCCGCGACATCGAGGTCGTCGGGGAAGCCCGTGACGGCGACGAGGCGGTGGCACTCGCCGAGCGACTCAAGCCGGAGGTCGTCGTGATGGACCTCACGATGGGCGAGAGCAACGGCGCCGACGCCACCAAGCAGATCGTCAGCCGCGGGCTGCCGAGCAAGGTGCTGGTCCTCACGATGCACGCGGAAGAGGACTACCTCGTGCCCGTGCTCGAAGCGGGGGCCAGCGGCTACCTGATGAAGAACGCCGCCGATCGCGAACTGGTGGACGCCGTGCGCGCCGTCGCACGAGGCGACATCTACGTGCGGCCGGCGGCGGCTCGCGTCCTCGCCAAGGGGCTGACGCGCAAGGATCCGCTGGCCGAGGAACGCGAGAAGTTCGAGCGGCTCACGGAGCGCGAACGCGATGTGCTCAAGTACACGGCGCAGGGCTACAGCGCGCCCGAGATCGGCGAGAAGCTGCACATCAGCGCCAAGACCGTGGACACGTACAAGCAGCGGATCCACGAGAAGCTCGGCCTCCATCACCGCTCGGACTACGTGCAGCTCGCCCTCAAGCTCGGGTTGCTCTCCGCACCCTGAGCCAGCGCCTGTCGGCCGCGTGCGTGACGCCGCGGCCGCGGCACGGTGGTACCGAATCGACACTGGCCTCCGCGATCGGCGGCAGTCCGGCATCCGGTTGCCGTGTCGCCGACAGGTACCGCTCGTATATTGCGATTGCCGGTCACCTTTGTCCGGTAATCCCTGTCAGGTCCCGTGGATCCCTCTGCCTCGCCGACGCGTGCCGTCAACGGTGCGCGGTTCAGCAACGCACCCGCCGATCAGGCGAGTGCGACGCTCCTCGCCCACGCGATGCAGCATTACGTGCTGCTCGACGGGGCGGGGCACGTCGTGCTCGGCGAGGGGAGTGCGCTCGCGCCAGCACTGGGCATCGAGCTGCGCGATCAGGCGCGCCCGCTCTGGGATCATCCGCTCTGGGACGCGCAGCCCGACGGACGCCAGCGCATCAGGCAGGCCATCGCTCGCGCGGCGCAGGGCGACGCGCAGCGCCTCGCCGCTCGGGTGCAGACGCCCGGCGGCGTGCAGGCCCTCGAACTGACGCTCTCGCCCGCCCGCGACGGCGACGGCACGCTGCTCGGCATCGTCGCCGAGACGCGCAACATCACGGAGCAGGTCGAGGCCGAGGCCGAGCTGCGCGCGAGCGAGCGCAAGTTCGCCGGCATCCTCGCCATCGCCGCCGACGCGATCATCACCGTCGACGAATCGCACGCGATCCTGCACTTCAATCGCGGCGCCGAGCGGATCTTCGGCTGGCGCGCCGAGGACGTGCTGGGCAAGGATCTCTCGCTGCTGCTGCCGTCGCGGTTCCGCGACCTGCACGACCGGCATCTGCACGGCTTCGCGCGGGGGCCGGAGCAGGCGCGTCGCATGGCCGAACGGCGCGAGATCGCGGGGCTTCGGCGTGACGGCACCGAGTTCCCTGCCGAAGCATCGATCTCGCGGCTGGACCTGCCGGGCCGGCGGCTCTTCACCGTGCAGCTGCGCGACGTCACCGACCGGCGACGCGCCGAGCGGAACGACGCGTTCCTCGCCGAGGCGAGCGTGGCGCTCGGTGTATCGCTGGACGAAGCGTCGGTGATGCGGACCGCGGCCATGCTGCCGCTCGCGCACATGGCGCATGCGGTCGTCGTCGAACTGCACCGGGCCGAGGCGCCGGTGCGACGCGTCGTGGCGCCGGGACACGGCACGGTCGGCGCCGTCCTCGAGGCGTACGCGTCGGGCGCGGGACGCGCGACGGGCGATGTGCGCGCGGGCGTCGTCCGCAGCGTGATGCGGCAGCGCGCGCCGCGCCTCGTGCCGCATGTGGACGATGCGTGGCTCGAGGCGGCGGCGCCGGACGAGCGCCGGCTGCTCACGGGCCTCGGCGCGACGTCGTGCCTCGTCGTGCCGCTCGTCGCACGCGACGAGGTGGTCGGCGCGCTCTGGCTGGTGCGGATCGGCGGGCACTACGACGAGGTGGATCTCGCGCTCGCCGGTGAACTCGCGCTGCGCATGGGGCCTGCGCTCGACAACGCCGCGCTCTACCGCGTCGCGCAGGACGCCACGCACGCGCGCGATCGTGTGCTCGGTGTCGTGAGCCACGATCTCCGCCAGCCGCTCGCGGCCGTGTCGATGTGCGCGCGCGTGCTCCGCGATCACCCGCCCGCCGACGACGCGCAGCGTCGCGAGATGCTCGGCACCGTGCACGACGCGACCGTGCTCATGGAGCGCATGATCCAGGACCTGCTCGACATCGCCAGCATCGACGGCGGTCGTCTCGCGGTCGAGCGGGCACGCGTGATTCCCGGTGCGCTGGCCGAGCGCGCCGTCGCGCTGGCCGAAGCCGAAGCGGCGGCGCGCGGCGTCGAGATCGTGCTGTCGATGCGCGACACGATCCCGCCCGTGCTCCTCGACGGCGAGCGGATCCTGCAGGCGCTCGGCAACCTGCTCGCCAACGCGATCAAGTACACCGAGCGGGGCGGGCGGGTGGACGTCGAGCTCGCGCGACAGGACGACGCGCTGCAGTACGTGGTGAGCGATACCGGCGCCGGCATTCCCGGCGAGGACCTGCCGCACATCTTCGACCTGTACTGGCACGCGCGCCGCAGCGCACGACGCCGCGCCAGCGGCTACGGCCTCGCCATCGTGAAGGGGATCGTCGAGGCGCACGGCGGCTCGGTGCACCCCGAAAGCGAACCGGGTCGAGGGAGTCGCTTCGTCGTGCGGTTGCCCCTGGTCGTCGAGGCCGCGACCACGGTGTGACCGGCGCGGGTGGCGGCGGCCCGTGTTCGGGTCGAACTTGTCCGATGTCCCGTCACTCCGACGTCGCATGAGGCCCGTCTTCCGCACCCTGTCCCCCGAGGAGTCGCGCGCGCTGCTCGCGCGTCACCGCGTCGGGCGCATCGCGTACGCCTATCGGCAGCGCGTGGACATCGAGCCGCTGCACTACGCGCTCGACGGCGACTGGTTGTACCTCCGCACGCAGCACGGGACGAAGCTCACGATGCTCGCGCACCAGCCGTGGGTCGCCGTCGAGGTGGACGAGGTGCGCGACCTGTTCGACTGGACGAGCGTCGTCGTGCACGGCAGCGTGCAGCGACTGGACGAGGCGGACGACGGCGCGCGGCACGCGCATGCGGTCACCGTCTTCCGGCGGGTGGTTCCCGCGGCGTTCTCCGCCGATGACCCGACGCCCGAGCGCGACGTGCTCCTCCGCGTGCACCTCGACCACGTCGAAGGGCGATCGGCGACGCCCGGATGAGCGAGCGCCCCGCCGGACGGTCCGCACGCCGGCGCGTGCTCGCCGCGCGCACCGTGCGCGGACGGTCGTCGCCGATCGCCGCATCGTGACGCTGCACGTCCTGCTCGTCGAGGACGAGCCGATCACGCAGGCGATCGTCACCGCCGCGCTCGCGGCCGCGCCTCGCGTGCGGGAGAGCGACGCACCGCTCGCGCCGCGCGTCGCCACGTCGCTGGGCGAGGCACGGGCCGCGCTCGCCGACGGCGGCATCGCCGCGGTGCTGCTCGATCTCGCGCTGCCGGACAGCGAGGGACTCGAGACGCTGCGGGCCGTCCGCGAGGCGGCACCCGCGGTGCCGATCGTCGTGCTCACCGCCACCGACGACGACGCGCTCGCGCTCACCGCGGTGCGTGACGGCGCGCAGGACTGGGTGGTGAAGGGGAGCGCCGAGACGGCGCTCATCCCGCGCGTCGTGCGGCACGCGATCGAGCGGCGGCGCGCCGAGCAGGAGCTCGCCGCGAGCCGCGACGTGCTCCATCGCACGCGCCAGCTCGCGTCGGTCGGACGGCTCGCCGGTGGCATGGCGCACGCCTTCAACAACATGCTCACGGTGATCCGCTGCAGCGCGGAGCTGCTGCGCGACCAGGTCACCGACGACACGCAACGCCGCGACGTCGAAGGGATGCTCGAGGCGACGCAGCGCGCGTCCGCACTCGTCACCCAACTGCTCGCCTTCGGCAGCCGACAGGTGCTGCGTCCCGTCCCCACCGACCTCGCAGGGCTCGTGCACGAAGCGATGCCGGTGCTCTCGCGTGCGGTCGGCAAGACGGCGACGCTCGAGCTCGAGACCGAGGCCGATCTCCCGCCGGTGCGCATCGATCCGGGTCAGCTCGAGCAGGTGCTCGCCCAACTCGTGCTCGACGCGCGCGACGTGCAGCCCCCGGGTGGCACGATCCGCGTCTCGGTGCGGGCCGCGTCACTCGACCGACCGCTCGCCCACGTGCATGGCGTACTCGCGAGCGGCGCGTGGGTGGTGCTGGCCGTGCACGACGACGCGCCCCTCGCCGCGGATGCCGTCGCGCAGCTCTTCGAACCGTTCGTGACGCGTGCGGCGGCCGGTCAGGCGGCGCCACTCGACACGAGTCTCGGCCTCGCGGTCGCGTACGGGATCGTGCGACAGAGCGGGGGACAGCTCCGCGTGCGGACCGACGACGTCGCTGGCACGACGCTCGAAGTCTGGCTCCCGGCGATCGTCGCCGACGGCGCGCCGCGCGACGACGCAGCCGGGGCATCGGCGCCGCGCGCGACCGCACCCGCACCGTACGGCGGCGGCGAACCGGCGGGCCACGACCAGCGCATCCTCGTCGTGGACGACGACGTGCGCATCCGCGACCTGATCGCGCGCGTGCTGCGCCGGCAAGGGTGGGCCGTGCGCGCCGCCGGCAGTGGCGCCGAGGCGCTCGCGCTGCTCGCCGAGTGCGAGGGACGCATCGACCTGGTCGTGACCGACATCTCGATGCCGGAGATGGACGGGCGTGCGCTCGTCGACCGGGTGCGGGCCACCTGGCCCGGAATGCGCGTCCTGTTCATGTCCGGCTACGCCGACGAGGAAGCGACGCGTGAGGCGATGGGCGGCGCGGTAGCGTTCCTGGGGAAGCCGTTCACGTCGCTCGACCTCTCGCGCGCGGTGCGCGAGGCCTGGCTCGCGGACCCCACGCCGTGGCCACCCCGGTGAGCGGCGGCCGGCCGGCGCACTCGCGTCCATGGGCGGGAAGTACAGGCTGATCCGTGGCTCGTTCGAGACCGGTCCGCGATGCACGCCCCGCCGGCGGTGTTAGCTTACGCGCATGAACGCCTCGCTGTTCGCGCGCATCCTGCGACGAGACCTCGACTGGTACCACCGGATCCGCATCACGCCGGAGCATCCGCTCGCGTGGCGCCGGTTCTGGGTCGGGGTGACGCATCTCGGCGGCGCCCGGATGACGATCGCGACGTGCCTGCTGACGATGGCGCTCCCGCAGAGCCGGTTCGCGGGCGTGCACGCGGCGGTCGCCCTGCTGGTGGCGTTCCTGTTCACGCTCTTCGTCAAGCGCACCGTCGGGCGCCCGCGCCCCCGTGCGATCGAGCGCGGACACACGATCATCGAGGCGCCGGACCGCTTCAGCTTCCCGAGCGGCCACAGCGCCGCCTCGATGGCGGTCGCGGCCATGCTCGCGCTCACCTACCCGTCGCTCGGTATCTGGCTCGTCCCCGTGGCGGTGCTGGTCGGCTACTCGCGCGTGGCGCTCGGTGTCCACTATCCGCTCGACGTCGTGGCGGGTCAGGCGATCGCACTCCTGACCGCGGGGCTGCTCCGGCTCTGGTGACGGCGCGGGGTGCGCGCCCCGCTCGCACCCACGCCCTGCACATCGCCGTGGTGTCGCAGACCCGCCCCTGACGGGCGCGCCGCCCGATCGTCAGGAACGGGACGGCGTCGGAGCGGAGACGGTTCGATCGGTCAGGCGCGGGCGCCGTGCACCGGCGCGGCGCGGTTCCGGCGCAGTCCGCTCGGCGCTAGTGTGGTGTCCGAGAGACCGTCGTGGACGAAATCCCGCTCCGGTGCTCGTCGGCCACGGCGCGGCGACGAGTCGTGCCTGCAGGCACGGCGAGGCGTCGCAACGCGGGCCGGCCGGCAGCCGGGCGGGATTTCCACGAGCACCTCTGGGACGCCACACTCCACTCGCCCGCACTGCGTGCGCCGCGACCGTGGCGTCGCCGGCCCGCACCCGTCGCCTGATGCCGCTGTTCCGCACCCGTTCGACCGGCCTCCTCGCACTTCCGGTTTTCCTCGCCGCGTGCGGTGCCCCGACCACGACGCCCCGCACCGCGCCGACACCGGCGCAGACGAGTGCCGGCAGCGCGGCGGGGCGTGGGCCGACGGGGGCGGAGACGAATGCGGGTGCCGGCAGCGCGACCGCGGGCGGTTCCGCTGCGTCACGCCGCGACTCGGCCGAACGCACCGTGAGCGGTGCCGACGTCGAGCGGGGCGCCGCGGCGATCTTCGGACAGGTGCCCGCGGCGGGCGACAGTGCCGACGCCGCGGTCACCCTCGCCGCCGGCGATGCCCGCGCCACGTGGGACATCGACGTCCGCAGCTACGAGACGCATCGCCGCGTCGAGATGTGGGTCGACGTCTTCACCGGCCGGCTGCGCGACTTCACGCAGCGCGCCATGTCGCGCGGCACGCGCTACGACGGCATGCTGCGACGCCGGTTCCGCGAGGCCGGCCTCCCCGAGGACATGACCTACCTCGCGCTCATCGAGAGCGCGTACAACCCGCACGCCTACTCGCGCGCCGCCGCCGTGGGCATGTGGCAGTTCATGAGCGGCACGGCGCGCGGTGTCGGGATGCGCGTCGATCACTGGGTGGACGAACGACGCGATCCGGTGCGCGCCACCGAGGGGGCGATCGACTTCCTGTCCGACCTGCACGACGCGTACGGCTCGTGGTACCTCGCGGCCGCCGCGTACAACGGCGGGCCGGGGCGCGTGTCGCGCGGCCTCGCGCGCTTCGCCGGCGAACTCGAAGGGGCCGAAGGCGACGACCGGTTCTTCGCCCTCGCCGACCAGAAGTACCTCCCCACCGAAACGAAGGACTACGTCCCCAAGCTCATCGCCGCCGCGCTGGTGGCGAAGGAGCCGCAGCGCTACGGCCTCGCCGTCGACACGCAGCCCGTCTTCGCGTACGACTCGGTCGTCGTCGCCGGCGGCGTGCCGCTGGCCTCGATCGCTCGCGCGGCGGGGACGACGCTCGATCGGATCACCGATCTCAATCCGCACTACCTGCGCGGCGTGACCCCGCCCGGCGAGGAGAGCGAGATCCGCCTCCCGCTCGGCAGCGCCGCGGCGTTCGGTGCGGCATTCTTCGCGCTTCCCGAGGCGGACAAGCGCGGCTGGCGCGAACTGCGGCTCGACGCGCAGCGCAGCGTGACTGCGATCGCCGACGGTGAAGGCATTCCGCTGCGCGCGTTGCGCTGGTACAACCCGCGGCTCGCGGTCGACCGTCGCGGCCGCGTGCGTGCGGGGACGGTCCTCCGCATCCCGACCACCGACGCCCTCGCCGCCGCCCGCGACGTCCCCGATCCGTCGCTCGAGCGCTATCGCCGCATCGCCGCAGCGGAAGTCGCCCTCGTGTCGCAGCGCCATCGCGTGCGTCGTGGCGAGACGCTCGGCGGCATCGCGCGCCGCTACGGCGTGTCGGTGGCGCAGCTGCGGTCGTTGAACAGCGTCCCCGGTGGCCGCGTGCGCACGGGCCAGGTGCTCGTCGTCAAGCGCCCGAGCAAGGCCGCACAGGCCCGCGCCCGCCGCGAAGCCGCCGCCGCACGCGCACGCGGTGCATCGACGCGCTGCACGACCAAGGTGGTCCGCGCCCGCACCGGAAAGAAGCGCACCGTCCGCAGCTGCGTCCCCACGCGCAGCGCCACCGCGACCACGGCGCGCAGCACGCGCGGCTCGTCCAAGGCGTCGGCCACGTCGACGCGCGGGACGGCGAAGGGCGCGAAGAAGGCGAGCACGCGCAAGGCGAGCACGCGGACGTCGAGCGCGAAGAAGTCGCCCGCGAAGCAGCGTACCGCGAAGAAGGCGCCGCCCAAGGCGCGCACGTCCAGCGCCGCGAAGAAGAAGAAGGCGACGACGACGAAGTGAGTCGAGGCCCTCACGGGCTGCAGCGCGACCGGCGCGGCTCCGGTCCGGGCTCGAGCGTCGGCGAACCGACGGAATGAGGCAGGCAACGACAGTCACGGACAGGCACGGACAGGCAGAGATACGAACAGCCGACCCGACCATCACGGTCGACCTGCACCGCTTCATCACATCGGCCGGCCCTTTCTGTCGTTCCTGTCGTTGCCTGTCCGTGCCTGTCGTTGCCTGTTCTTCATCGCTGTTCAGACCATGCAGCCAGCGACACCGGAGCATGGAGCCCGTGACCGAATCAGCGCTTCATCGCCGTTCAGACCGTGCAGCCAGCGACACCGGAGCAGGGAGCACCTCACGGAATCAGCCGTCCATCGCTGTCCCGACGATGCAGCAAACGACACCGGAGCAGGAAGATCGGCGCTGATCTCCCCGCTCCGGTGTCGACGAGCGAAAAACGTCAGCGCGACACGACGCGCTTCTTGATGCGGGCGATGCCGCGATAGCCGCGGGTGACCTTCGTGTCGTAGCCGTTGGAGGGGTCGAGCCCCAGCGCGAGTTCGTTCTGCACCGCGACGCCGCCGCGGTTGTAGGTCAGCAGCGCCAGCTTGAGATCGCCCTTGTGCTCGTCGAGCAGGTCTCGCAGGTAGCGGAAGCCGATCCGGAGATTGGTCTCGGTCTCGTACAGCTCCTGTCGACTGATGCCGGGCTGGTAGTGGCGGGCCGTCGGGAGCATGACCTGCGTCAGCCCGATCGCGCCGACGGGGCTCGTGGCGCGCTGCTTGAACTCGCTCTCGACGTTCACCACGCGGAAGGCGAGTTCCGGATCGAGCCCCGTCTCGACGGCCGCATCGTGGATCTGCTGCGCGAGCTTCGTGTCCACGAGCCAGCGGCGGGAGAGCGTGTACACCTTGTTCCAGCGCTGCAGCCGCTGGGTCGCGCTGCGGGCCGAGTCGACGGCCGCGAGCCGCTCCGTCACCGTGGCGGCGCGCCACACGGGCACCGGCGCCACGTCGGCCACCGCCTCCGCCGCGGGAGCGCGGCGCCAGGCCATCACTGCCGTCACCACCACGCCGGCGAGGATGATCCCCCGCTGCATCCGGCGACGGAACCGCTCCCCGTCACCGCGGTGGACGTACGTCCCACGAAGATCCTGCATCTATTCCGACCTCGCGTCAGGGACGGGCCGCTGGCCGGCGCACGGGGCGCACGGCATCACGGAACCGTCGGTGGCGCGAAGCACGACGCCGGCGAGACCGGCGAGGCGCTGCGCATCGGGGTGGTCGGCCGACATCATCGCCGGTCGTCCCGCCCATCGGCCGGACGGCGCCATGTGCCGGCGCGCCCTCCGGACTTGCTCTCCAGGCGGATCTCCGTCAGGACCATGTCCTTCTGGACCGCCTTCGCCATGTCGTAGATCGTCAGCAAGGCCACGGACACGGCGGTCATGGCCTCCATCTCCACCCCCGTCTGCCCGACGCATCGGGCGACGGCGGTCACTCGGACGCCCGGCAGTGCCTCGTCGAGCACGCAGGTCACGTCCAGATCGGTCAGCGGGACCGGGTGGCAGAGCGGCACCAGCTCCGCGGTGCGCTTGGCTCCCATGATCCCCGCGATGCGCGCCACGGTCAGCACGTCCCCCTTGGGGAGCTGCGCGTCCCGGATCGCCGCCAGGGTCGCCGGAGCCATGACCACCGCCCCCGACGCCTCGGCTTCCCGCGCGGTCGACGCCTTCGCCGACACGTCCACCATCCGCAACCGCCCGTCGGCATCGACGTGGCTCAGTCCCGGCGCGCTCATCCGCGCACCCCGGCGGCGGACAGCTCACGCAAGAGTTCGGCCGTGATCAGCGCCGGGTTGACGTTGCCGTCGGCGCGCGCCTGCGCCGCCTCGACCGCATCCTGCAGCCGCGCGACCCGCACCGCGTCGCCAGCCCGGCCGTCCCGCGCACGCTCGCGGGCCGCGGTGTGAAGACGGAGCGAGAGGGCATCGAGCGCATCGGCGAAGGCGCCACGGGCCGCGACCGGCTTCTCCGAGAGCACGGCCACGAAGCGCGCCGCATCGCCGCCGCGCGAGGCCGTGATCCACGACGCCGCCCGGGCGTCCGACGCATCGTCATCGGCACCGGCGAGCAGGGCACCGGGGCATCCCGCGGCGCGCGCCACGCCACCACGCACCACCGGCACGCCGGCCCCGCCCGCACGCGTCGCTTCTGCGAACGCCTGCACCGCGTCGTCACCGACGCGCGGGACGCGCAGGGCGACCACGCGCGAGCGGATCGTCGGCAGGAGCAGCCCCGGCTCGCTCGACGTCAGCACGAGGGTCGTATGCGCTGGCGGCTCCTCGAGCAGCTTGAGGAAGGCGTTCGCCGCCTGATCGGCGCCGGCCTGCACGACCATGCGCTCCGCGTCGCCGACGATCAGCACCGAGCGGCGCGCCATCGCCGGCCGCGCCGCCGCCGAGCGGACCATGGCGCGCACGCTGTCGATGAAGTGCGCCTCCATCCCGGACGATGGCCCCCATGTGCCCGTGGCCGCGCGCTCCTGCATCGCCGTGCGTACGTCGCCCAGCACCTCTTCCGGCGACCGGTCGCCACCCTCGGGGCGCGGCACGGGGAAGAACCAGTACAGGTCCGGATGCTGCAGCCTGCCGACGTACATGCACGACTGGCAGCGGCCGCACGGGACGTCGACACCATCGTGCGTGCAGAGCAGCATCGCGCCGATCCAGAGGGCGAGCCGCTGCTTGCCCGTGCCGCGTGGCCCGTGCAGCAGCACCGACGCCGGCATCGCACCGCGCGCGTGCGTCGTACGCAGGCGGGCCTGCACGGCATCGTGGCCGAAGACGGGGAGGAGCGGCATGGCGGACAGGCTAGGCCCCCCCGTCGACGGCCGAAAGTGCTTGACAGCGCGCCATGCAGTCCAACCTGTTGCAGGACAACGATTTGGCTCCCGAATTCGGGCACGGCTTTCGGGCGCGTTTCGGGGGTGCGGACGCACTCCGGCGTTGCGAGCGGATCGTCATCGGCGCGCCGAGGGCGCGCGTGCGTGGACGTGGGCGTTGTGGTATGCTCGGAGACGGCGCCGCTCCTTCCACCGCACGCCACTCGGCGAGGACCCATGACGTCCGCGATCTCGTTCGCGCTTTCGATCCTCGTCGGCACCACGATCGGCCTCGCGGATCTCCGATCGCCGGAGCTGCAGACGCCGAGCGCGCTCCTGTTCAGCGCGGCCTTCGTGCTGGCGGCCTGGCACCCCGAGGGGGCGTGGCGTCGCGGCATGGTGCTGGGCCTGTCGGTGCCGTTCGCTCATGCGGTCGCGCACCTGACCGGCGCGACGCTCCCCTACGCGATCAGCAATCCGCTGCTCACCATCGCGATGATCGTTCCGGCGATGATGGGCACGGGGATGGGGATGGGCGTCGCCCGACTCCGCCATCCCGACACGCCGTCGCCCGAATCCAAGCGACCGCACTGAGGTCGCCGGCACTCGCGGTGACCCGCGCGCGTCCGGTGACGACCGCGCGGCGTGAGGTCAGGCGTACGGATGGCCCGCGGGCACGAGCCGGCGGAATGCGTCGAGCACCGTGTCGCGCGCGGCTTCGGCGGTCGGGCCGATGGCGCTGAGGTGGCCCATCTTGCGCCCGGCGCGCGCGTCGGCCTTGCCGTAGAGGTGGAGCCGGACGCCAGGGATGTCGAGCGCGCGTTCCCAGGGTGGTGCGGTGCCGTCGGCCGGCCAGATGTCACCGAGCAGGTTCACGATCGCACCGGGCGTGACGAGCGACGTGTCGCCGAGCGGGAGACCGCAGACCGCGCGGACCTGCTGCTCGAACTGGCTCGTCGGGGCGGCGCGCTCGGTCGTGTGGAAGGTGTTGTGCGGGCGCGGGGCGAGTTCGTTGACGAACACCTCGCCGTCGGCGGTGATGAAGAACTCGACCGCGAGCAGCCCGACGACGCCGAGCGCTTCGCAGATCGCGACCGCGACCTCGGTGGCTCGGCGCGCGATGTCGTCGGCGACCGGCGCGGGCGTCATGCTCCACGTCAGCACACCGTGGTCGTGATGATTGAACGCGACGGGGTAGGTGGCCGTCGCGCCGGCGGGATCGCGCGCGACCATGACCGAGATCTCGCCCGCGAGCGGGAGCCACTGCTCGACGACGACCGGGATGCGATCGACGAGCGGCATCGCGGCGGTCACGTCGTCGTGCGTGCGGACGCGCACCTGCCCGCGCCCGTCGTAGCCGCCCTGCGCCGTCTTGACGATCGCCGGCGTGAGGCGCGCCAGTTCGTGCGCGAGCTGGTCGCGCGTACGCGCCGTGCCGAACGGGCCGAGCGGAAAGCCGAGCGACGCGAGCCACTCCTTCTGGCGGACGCGATCCTGCACGACGTGGAGCACCTGCGCGCCCGGGCGCACGGGCGCGAACGCTTCGGCGGCGGCGATGCTCGGTGTCGCGACCTGTTCGATGTCGAGGGTGACGACGGCACAGGCCCGTGCCAGCGACGCGGCGGCCTCGGTGTCGGTGAACGGCGCCGTGATGGTGCGGCTCGCGATGGCGCGTGCGGGGCAGGCGGGATCGGGGTCGAGCACCTGCACGTCGTAGCCGAGCGACCGCGCGGCCATGGCGGACATGCGGCCGAGCTGGCCGCCGCCGAGGAAGCCGATGGTGGCGCCTGGGAGGATGGCGGGACGCGTCGCCATCAGGACGCGGGGCGCGGGTCCGGGTCGGCGAGGACCTCGTCGGTGCGAGCGGAGCGCCAGGCGGCGAGGCGGCGGCGCAGCGCGTCATCGCTCGTGCCGAGGATCTGGACGGCGAGGAGCCCCGCGTTGCCGGCGCCGGGCTGTCCGATGGCGACGGTGGCGACGGGGATCCCCTTGGGCATCTGCACGATCGAGAGGAGCGCGTCGATCCCCTGCAGCGCGGTGGCGGGGACGGGAACGCCGATCACGGGGAGCACCGTCTTGGCGGCGACCATGCCGGGAAGGTGGGCCGCACCGCCCGCACCGGCGATGATGACCCGCAGGCCGCGCGCTTCGGCCGACGCGGCGTAGTCGAACATCGCGTCGGGGGTGCGATGGGCCGAGACGACGCGCACCTCGTGCGGGACGTCGAACTCCTCGAGCATGGCGACGGCGGGAGCGAGCGTGGCGTAGTCGCTCTTGCTCCCCATGATGACGCCGACGAGCGGGGGACGATCGGGCATGACGTCCGGGCGAAGGAACGGGGGTGGAGACGGGCGGGAATATGCACCGGGCGGGGAGGGGCGCGGGCGCCGATGCCGAACGGTCGCGCGGAGCAGGCGACGGTTCCCGTGTCTGACAATGGCGCGGGTGGGGCGCACCGATGGCGGGAGGGCATGCGCCACGGGACATTGCGGCATGATGGACACGGTCATCGGCATCCTGGTCGGCATCGGCGTCGCGGCGGCGTGCGGCTTCCGGATCTTCGTTCCGCTCCTCGCGCTCGGCGCGGCGTCGCGGGCCGAGCTCGTGTCGCTCTCGCCGCAGTTCGCCGCGCTCGGCTCGACGCCGGCGCTCGCCGCCCTCGGCACCGCCGCCGTCGTCGAGGTCGGCGCCTACTACCTGCCGTGGATCGACAACCTGCTCGACACGGTCGCCACGCCGACCGCGGTGATCGCCGGCACGCTCGCGAGTGCGGCGACGATCGTGGACCTCCCTCCGGTGGTCACGTGGGGGATCGCGCTGATCGGCGGTGGCGGCGCGGCCGGGCTGCTGCAGGGCGCGACCTCGCTGCTCCGGCTCAAGAGCACGGCCACGACGGGCGGTGTCGCGAACCCGGTCGTCGCCACGGCCGAACTGGTCGGCGCCACGGTCACGAGCGCGCTCGCGATCCTCGTCCCCGTGGCATGCGCCGTGCTTTTGGTGGCGGCGTGGACCTGGATGCTGCGCCGCACGCGTCGCCTCGGCTTCGGCCGACAGCCGCGTCGGACAGCGACTGACTCTCGACTCCCGGAGACTGGACAATGATCTCGACGCTGATCGTGGGGCTGATCGTCGGTGCGATCGCCAAGCTGCTCATGCCCGGCCGCGATCCCGGTGGCTTCATCGTCACGATGATCATCGGTGTGGTGGGCGCGTTCCTCGCCAGCTTCATCGGCCGTGCGGTGGGGTGGTACGGCGAAGGCGACGGGGCCGGCTGGATCGCCTCGATCCTCGGCGCGATGCTGCTGCTGTGGATCTATCGCATGGTCGCACTGCGCGGCCGCACGACGACGACGGTGCCGCGCTGACGCACAGCGGCCCGCCGCGCGCGGCGGGCCCCGTGCACGATCGATGTCGTATCGGCATCGGTGACCGGCTTGCCGTCGCTCGCCATGCTCGGGACATTGTCGAGGACGCCCGTTCCCGTACGGGGGCGGGCGTTCGTGCGTGCGCCGCATGGCGCGCGACGATATACCTCGACTCCCTCACTTCATGCGCCTGTCCCGTGCGCTCGCCGCCGTCACCATGATCACCGCCGGTGCTGCGGCCCCTCTGCTCGCCCAGCAGCCGTGCGCCTGTCCGCCGGCACCGCCCGCGCCGCCCAAGCCGCCGTACGAGTTCTCGGCCGACTTCTCGCTGGCGCAGGCGTCCGGCAATCAGGACGTGCTGACGACGGCGCTCGGTCAGAAGTACGCCTACAAGTGGACGCGCTGGAAGTTCTCGCAGAACGCCAACCTCGCCTACGGCCGCGCGAACGGCGTCACCAACGCGCAGCTCTATACGCTCGGCCTGCGCGGCGACTACGCGCTGCGCTCGAATCTCGCCCTCTTCCTGCGCGTGGACGCGCTGAGCAACGAGCCGGCGGGGCTCCAGTCGGTCCTGAACGAGGCGGTCGGCCTGAGCTGGACCGTCGTCAAGAACGACCGCGACGAGCTGCGGCTGGACGCGGGCGTCGGTGCACTGCAGCGTCGCTTCGTGCGCGTGGCGGGCGTCGCGCAGCCGAGCGAGAACGACCTGGTCGGCAACCTGGACGGCTACTACAAGCACAAGTTCACCGACAAGGCGTACTTCGAGCAGTCGGTGAACTTCGTGCCGAACTTCACGACCGGTAGCGGATAGCTCGCGACCGCACGCTCGTCGCTGGTGGCGCCGATCACCGCGAAGCTCGGCCTCCGCCTCGGCTACCTGGCCACGTTCAACAACGCGCCGTCGTTGCTGCCGATCCTGCTCCCCACGCGTCCGGTTCCGGTCCGCGCGAAGAAGTTCGACGGCCTCTTCACCGCCGGGTTGCAGTTCACGATGTGAGCATCGTGCGCCGCCGCGTGCGGTGCACGACGAGCGGGCCACGCTGTCACGGGTGCGGCAGCGTGGCCCGTGGTGCGTGCGACGCGCGGTCGGCGATCAGCTCGCGTCGTCGGGCGTCCACAGGCGACGCACGCCGTGCGACGACGCCTCGTAGAAACGGATCGTCCCCGGCGCGCGCCACTTCGCGAGCTGGATGACCTGCCCGACGTGCCCCGCGACGTGCTCGACGACCTGCACGACGGCCGCGAGGGTGGTGAGCTCGCGCCCCTGGATGACGTGCCGGTCGCCGAGGGCGGCGGCGGGGAGCGCGGCGAGCACCGCGTCGCACTCGCGGATCGCGGTCGCGAAGTGCGCGACGACCTCGTCGCGTGTCAGGCCGCCGTCCGTGGCGAACTCCGCGTCGCGGTCGCGCGTCATCGGTGCGCCCCCGACGCCGCTCACGATGTACTGCCGTGCGTTGCCCGCCATGTGCACGAGCAGGACGCCGATGCTGTTGCTCCCCTCGACGGGACGCCACCAGACGTCGGCGTCGGTGAGGGGGGCACAGGCGAGCCGCACCTTGGGGAGATACGTGTCACGCAGCAGCTCGCGACACATCGAAAGGAGCGCCGTGCCGGCGTCGAACGACGGTGTGACGGGCAGTGTGGACACGAGTGCTCCCTGCTGACGACGAGGGTGTGACCGTCAGGCGGCGCGTGCGCCCGGCACGTGCATGGACGCGACCGCGGCCGCGCGGCGCTCCTCGTCGAACGCGCCCTCGCTGCGCGCGATGACGAGCGTGGCGACACCGTTGCCGATGAGGTTCGTGATCGCGCGCGCCTCGCTCATGAAGCGATCGACGCCGAGCAGCAGCGCGATCCCCTCGATCGGGACGACGCGCAGGATGCTGAGCGTGCTGGCGAGCACGATGAAGCCCGATCCCGTGACGCCCGCGGCCCCCTTGGAGGTGACCATGAGGATGAGCAGGATGCCGAGCTGCTGCGAGATGGTGAGATCGACGCCGTAGGCCTGCGCGAGGAAGATCGTCGCCATCGAGAGGTAGATCGACGTGCCGTCGAGGTTGAACGAATAGCCCGCCGGAATGACGAGCCCCACGATCGACCGCTCGCAGCCGAAGCGTTCGAGCTTGTCCATCATGCGCGGCAGCGCGGCCTCGCTCGAGCTGGTGCCGAGGACGAGGAGGATCTCGTCCTTGATCCAGCGCAGGAACTCGAGCAGGCGGAAGCCGTAGAGCCGACAGACGAGTCCGAGGACGCCGAAGATGAAGATCGCCATCGTCAGGTAGACGTCGAGCATCAGCCGGCCGAGCGGCAGCAGCGTGCGCAGGCCGAAGGAGCCGATGGTGAACGCCATCGCGCCGAACGCGCCGATCGGCGCGACGACCATGATGATGCCGACGATGCGGAAGAAGACCTGCGAGGTGCGATCGAGCACGTCGACGAGCGGCTTGCCCGCCGAACCGAGTGCCGCGAGTGCGGCGCCGAACAGCACGGCGAAGAAGACGATCTGCAGGATCTCGCCCTCGGCGAAGGCCTGCACCGGGCTGGCGGGGACGATGTGGGTGAGGAAGTCCACGATCGACAGCTGCTTCGCCTGCGACGTGTAGCGCGAGACATCGCCGACGGCGAGCGTGGTGACGTCGAGCCCCGCGCCCGGCTTCGTGAGGTTGACGACGACGAGCCCGATCGCGAGTGCGAAGGTGGTGACGATCTCGAAGTAGAGGAACGCCTTGCCGCCGACCTTCCCGACCTTCTTGATGTCCGCGACGTTGGCGACACCGAGCACGATGGTGAGGAAGATCACCGGCCCGATGACCATCTTCACCAGCTTGACGAAGGTGTCGCCGAGCGGGCGCATCGCCTTGCCGGCTTCTGGGAAGAGCGCACCGAGCAGCGCGCCGAGCGCGATGGCGAGGAGGACGCGCGCGGTGAGGTTGTCTCTGAGACGTCGGAGCATGGAGTCCGGGCGGTCGGGTCGGTGCGGGCGAAACCAGCGCGCGTCCGAGATGGAAGCCGGACCGCGTGAATCGCAGGGGGCGCACGGGGCGCAGGGGCTGCGTTCCCCGCGACCTCTGCGCCCCCTGCGATTCACGCTGTCCCGCGCTTCATCCGGACAGCGAGGTGCGCGTCATTCCCGGTGAACGTGCGATAACCGTCAGGGCGTGTACGTCACCCGTGCCCAGACGAAGCGGCCGTTGGCGCCGAAGGGCGAGAACGGATTGAAGAGACGCGTCCCGCCGAAGTTGTCCGGATTGTTCACGGTGATGCGATCCGGATAGACGTCGAAGATGTTGTCGGCGCCGAGCGAGACGAGGAACTTGGGATCGAGCTGGTAGCCGAAGCTGACGTCGGTCAGCCAGCGGCCGGCGAACGTCTGGTCGCCGGGATCGCGCCACGACAGGAGATCGGTCGGGTTGGCGGTGCCCGCCGGCGCGACGGCGGTGAGGTTGGAGCGGCTGACGACCGACCCGAACCACGCCTGCTGCAGGTTCACGTTCCACTTGTCGTGCGAGTAGACCAGGTTGCCGCGGAACGAGTGGCGCGGCTGCGCCTCGACGAGGCGCGAGCGCTCGACGCGACCGAAGAGCTGCGTCTGGCCGGCCTGCTGGAGCGCGGCCGGTGCGAGCGAGACGCGCCGCAGTGCGACGTCGTTGTGGTTGTAGCCGAGGGTGGCGTTGAGCGTGCGCTTGTCGCCGAGCTCCGCGAGGTAGCGCACGACCACGTCCACGCCCTGCGTGCGCGTGTCGACCGCGTTGGTGAAGAAGCGCGGCCGGATGTCGAGCCCCGTGATGCCGTTGTTGGCGAGGATCTGCCGCACGCCGGCACCGACGAAGTTCTCCGAGAGCACGATCCGGTCGTCGACGTCGATGCGGAAGAAGTCGACCGTCGCGGTGAACGTGCGGCTCGGGTTGTACGTGAGGCCGGCGCTCAGGTTGCGGCTCTTCTCGGGGCGCAGCGGCGACGCACCGAGTGCGAGCGCGGCGGGCTCGTTGACGGCGAGCGTGAGCGCCTCGTTCGGCGTCGGGACGCCGTTGATGATCAGCACGTTCGACGCGGTGGCGCGGTAGTTCGCCTGGCCGAGCGTCGGGGCGCGGAAGCCGGTGTTGTAGGCGGCGCGCACCGCCCAGCCGGCGCCCATGTCGAAGCGGCTCGTCACCTTGCCGATCGTCGCCTCGCCGAAGTCCGAGTACTCCTCGCGACGTCCGGCGAGACCGAGCGTGAGGCGACGGACCGGCTGCGCCTCGAGATCCACGTACAGCGCCGTCGAGCCGCGGCGCGGCCGGCGCGCGTCGACGGGACGGAAGCCGTAGAAGAGCTGCGATCCGGAGACCGTCGGCTGCCCCTGCTCGGGACCATCGAGCACGCGCACGCCACCGTCGATGAACGAGCCCGGCTCACCGGCGATGATGCGGTAGCCCTCGCGGCGCCCCTCGGCGCCGAAGGCGAGATTGAGCGGGCCGGCCCAGCCGATCTCGAAGGAGCGGGTGAAGTCGGCGTTGAGCTGCGCGATCGTCGCCTCGAGCTGGCCGGCGTAGAACTCCGTCGGGCTCGACGCGCCGAGCGTCGGGTTGTTCGTGTTGCGCACGTCGAAGCGGAAGCGGTTGCCGCCGTACTGTCCGCTGAAGTCGTAGCCGACCTTGCCCCACCGGCCCTTGAGGCCGACCGTGCCGCTGGCGTCGGTGCTCGTGCCCCAGATCTCGGGAAGGAAGCCGTTCGGATGGATCGACCGCACGACGACACGCTCGAGCGGGCGCCGCGGGAAGCCGAACGCCTGGCTCTGGCGCCGGAACGCGCCGCCGAACGCGTACCATTCGGTGCCGTTGCGGAACTGGCCGCCGGCGTTGAGCATCGCGCCGCCTTCCTTGAGCGCCGCGTCGCCATACCACGCGTTGTTGCGCGCGAGGGCGAGGCGCTCGGGCGCGACCGTCGCATCGTTGAAGAACTGCTGGCGCAGGTCGGGCGCGGCGCGGTTGGTGCGACCACGGTCGCGATACTCGGCGCCGAGATTGATGTAGCCGTTGTCGCCGATCGACCAGCTGTAGTTCATGTCCGTCTGCAGCACTCCGCCGTCGCTGTAGCGCACGGAGCCCTGCACGGGGCTCAGGGCGCCGTCGAGCGTCGAGGCGACGCGACCGACGGTGGACGAGAACTGCGCGGGCGCGTTCTTCTTGAGCACGATGTTGACGACGCCGGCGATGGCGTCGGAGCCGTACTGCGCGGCGGCACCGTCGCGCAGCACCTCGATCCGCTCGATGGACGACGCGGGGATCGCGTTGAGGTCAACGCCGGACGACCCACGGCCGACCGAGTTGTTCACCGCGACGACCGCGCCGATGTGCCGGCGCTTGCCGTTGACCAGCACCAGCACCTGGTCCGGGTTCATGCCGCGGAGCGTGAACGGCCGCTGGCCGTCCACACCGCCGGCGATCGACGACCGCGGGAAGTTGAGCGACGGGACGAGCATCTGGAGGATCTGCGCCGTCTCGGTGCGGCCGGTCTGCTTGATCTCTTCGGCGGTGATGACGTCCACCGGGACCGGCGCGGTCGTGACGACGCGCTCCTGGTTGCGTTGCGCGGCACCGACGACGGCGACCTGCTGCAACGTCTGCGGTGCGCGACGCAGCGCGAGTTCGAGCCGCACCGTCTGACCGGCGGCGACGGTCACCGTGCGATTCTCGGTGACGTAGCCGATCAGGCGCGCGTTCAGGCGATACGTGCCCGGTGCGAGCTGCAGCCGGAACGTGCCGTCGGCACGGGCGAGTGCGCCGATCGTCGCCTCGACGACGACGACGCTCGCGCCCTGCAGCGGTTGCCCGCCGTCCGCACTGGTGATGCGTCCCGCGATGATGCCGCGCGGGGCCTGCGCGACGAGGAGCGCAGGAAGGACCGCGCACGAGGCCAGCGCGCGCGCGACGACGCGGCGGCCGGTGATCGACGACCGAAAGTGCATGCTTCGTCTCCCTACCGTGAGCACAGCATGGACGACGGGCCGTCGTGCGCACGACATGGGGATGGCGCCCGTCATCGGGTCGCCGGGGCGCGTGCTGGCCGGTCGTTAGAATCGGGGACGTAACGCGCACGTCTCCGGAGAGTTCCCCATGACCACCGTCCAGCAGCTCGCAGGCGTCACGATCGCCGCCGCCTTCGGCGCCGCCGCGAACTCCGTGGCGGGTGGCGGGACGCTGCTCACCTTTCCCGCGCTGGTGGGGCTCGGTGTGCCGCCGGTCGCGGCCAACGCGACGAGCACCGTGGCGCTCTGGCCCGGCGGCGTGAGCTCCATGCTCGGCTACCGCGAGGCACTCGGCGGGGCGCGGCACTGGGTGCGCGCCCTGCTGCTGCCGGCGGTGGCGGGCGGACTCGCCGGCGGGCTGCTCCTCGTCAACACGCCGGAGCGCCGCTTCGCGCAGCTCGTGCCGTGGCTCGTCCTCGGCGCGACCTGCCTGTTCGTGATGCAGGGGTGGATCGCGCGGCGTCTCCGTCCGGCGGCGGGCGAGGCCGGCGCGGGGCTCGCCGCGAGTGCGGCGTCGCCGAACACGCGCGCGCAGCTGCTGCTCTTCATGGTATCCGTCTACGGCGGTTACTTCGGCGCCGGTGCGGGAATCATCATGCTCGCGACGTTCGGCTTCCTCGGGTTGCGCAACGTCCACCAGATGAACGGGCTCAAGAACTTCGCCGCGAACTGCTTCAATCTCGTGGCTGCGGTGACGTTCGCGCTGTCGGGCGTGGTGCACTGGCCGCTGGCGGCGGCGATGGCGGTGGGTTCGGCGATCGGCGGGCATCTCACCGCGCGCATCGCGCAGCGCCTCGATCCCGCCGTGGTGCGCGGCAGCGTCGCGGTGATCGGCTTCGCGAGTGCAGGCTGGCTCTTCCTGCAGGCGCGCTGACGTCGCGCGCCGCCGTCACCCCTCGCGACGGGTGCCGAGCACCGCGTCGAGCGTCTCGGCGAGTGTCGTCGCAGAGAACGGTTTGAAGAGTGACGCGGCGAACAGGGCGCGGGCCGCGCCCGGCATGTCGGCCAGGTTCGCGCTCATGATCACGAGTGGCAGATCGGCGCGTGCCGCGCGCACCCCCTGCGCGAGTGCACCACCGTCGAGCACCGGCATCGAGTAGTCGGTGAGCACCGCATCGACGGCGAACGGATCGGCGCGCAGCTGCGCGAGCGCGTTCGCGGGATCGACGGTCCCCCACGCGCGATAGCCGAGCCGTTCGAGCTGGCGCACCGTCGATTCGACGACGGCCGGTTCGTCGTCCACGACGAGCACGCGTTCTCCCGCGCCGCGGGGCAGCTCCTGCGATCCCGAGGGCGTGTTGCGTCCCGCCTGCACCGACGCGGCCGGCAGGAGCACGGTGAAGAGCGCGCCGCGCCCCGGCTGACTCTCGACACCGATCATCCCGTCGTGCGCCTCCACCACACCATGCACGACGGCGAGGCCGAGGCCCGTGCCGCGCCCCGTCCCCTTGGTGGTGAAGAACGGCTCGAAGATGCGCGCCAGATGTTCGGGGGCGATGCCGGGCCCCGTGTCGCGGATGCGCACACGCGCATAGCGCCCGGGCGTACGATCGGCCGGCATCCCCGAGCCCTCGAGCTGCAGCGTGTCGAGATGCACCGTGAGCGTCCCGCCCGCGGGTTCGAGCGCGTGCAGCGCGTTGGTCACGAGGTTGTCGAGGACCTGTGCGAGCTGCGCGACGTCGCCGAGTACCGCCGGCACGCCATCGTCGTGCACGACCACGGTGACGTTCGCGGGGACGCGTCCCGAGAGGAAGGCGAGCGCCTCGCGCGCGAGCGTGTCGAGGCGGAGCGGCCGACGTGCGGGCGGACGTCGCCGTGCGAAGGCGAGCACCTGGTTGACCAGCCCCTGCGCGCGGCGCACGCCGGCGAAGATCTGCGCGAGCGATTCCTGCGCGGTCGCGTCGCCGCCGATGTCGAGCTGCAGCAACTCGGCATGGCCGGCGATGCCGGTGAGCACGTTGCCGAAGTCGTGCGCGAGCCCACCGGCGAGCGTGCCGAGCGCGGTCAGCTTCTCGTTGCGTGCGAGCTGCTCCTCGAGCGCACGCTGACGCAACGCGGCCGCACGTTCCTCGGTGATGTCGCGCAGCGCGAGCAGCACGAGGCGCAGCGGGCCGGTGCGACCCGACACGGGGACGATCGTCGCTTCGAGATCGAGCGCACCACCGGCGACGCCGTCCAGGGTGACCACCGTGTTGCGCCGTTGCGCGATCGCCTCGTCGAGCCCCGCGAGCAACACGGTCGCCGCTCCGCGATGGAGCGAGGCGAGGATGTCGAGCAGCGCGGGGAGCGGCATGCCGCGACGCAGCTCCGCCGCCGTCGGGAGGCCGAGCGTCCGCGCGAGTGCGAGCATCCGCCGGTTCGCGGTTGCGAGGCCCAGCACGCCGTCGGCGCGGCGCTCGAACATCGCGATCGCCGATGGCAGATGCTCGTACAGCAGCGCGAGCTCACGTCGGCTCGCGCGGTCGGCCGCGGGTGGGGTCTCGATGGGTGCGTCGCCGGCCATGTGCGTACGCTAGACGATGGCGTCGCCGAGGGCGACCACGGCCGGGCCCGGATCGCGGCTCGGGATCGCCCCGAGCCTCACGGCCCGCGACCGCTCGGCGCGAGCACGACCGCGTTCAGGAAGAGCCGGTTCGCACCGCGCCAGTAGCCGCGGAAGTTGGGATCTTCCGAGAACGCGACGACGCGCCCCGCCCCGACGCGTTCCTCGTAGAGCACCACGCTGCCGCGGATCCGCTCCGTCGTCTCCTTCCACGCGTGGCCCGAGATGGGGAGCGAGTCGGCGACGGTCGCGAGCACGTGGCGCGCAGCGCTCGCCGCTTCGGTCGGACGGAGCCAGAGCCGCGACGAGTTCACGAGCACCGGCAGCGTCGCGCGCGCGCCGGCCGTCATCCAGTGGCGTGTGTCGAGCGACGCACGATAGATGGTGCCGGGTACCGCGATCGGCGCCTTGCCCTTGCCGGCGTCGGTGTCGTACCAGCTGCGGAGCGCGAGCTTGAACTGCGTGCGCGCCCAATCGGCGCCGCCACCGATGGCCACGAGCGTGCCGCCATCGCGCACCCACTGTTCGAGGCGACGCACGCCGCCCTCACCGAGTGCCGCGGCGAGGGCCGGGCCCTGCGCGTCGGGGAGCACGAGCACGTCGAAGCGCGAGAGCGCCGTCAGTGCCGCCACGCCGCGCGTGCGCACGAGCGAGACCGGGATCCCGTACTGCGCATCGAGCGTGTACCACGCGAAGCCGAACGACAGCCCGGCGATGCCCTCGTCCATCAGCAGCCCGACGGTGACCGGCTTCACGTTCACGGAGAAGTCGCCCGATCCGAGCGATGCGTAGCCCGAATCGGCGAGCCCCGTGTTCAGCGCGAGGACCTCGAGTGCGTGGCGGCGCGCGAGCGAGTCGAGCACGGCGTGCACCGTCGCATCGTTCTGGCCGGTGCGCACGATCACGCTCCCTGCGTTGACCACTCGCCCGCCGAAGCGACTCGGTGCGGTGAGCACCCCGGCACGGACGCCACGGTCACGTAGCTGCCAGAGCGCAGCCATCGCCGCCGGCTGCGATCCGTCGAGCAGCCACGCGTAGCCGGCGCGCGGAATCATCGGGCGTTCGGCGGCGGCGCCCCGCGGGACGGTACGACCGTCCACCGCGGCGACGGTCGTCGTGTACGCGTCGACGTCGAAGAGCAGCGGCAGCGACCATGCGGTGATGTCGTAGAAGCGCGGATTCTCGGCCCGATCGGTGAACTCGCGCGCACGACGCAGGAAGGCGCTGTCCATCGGCGTCTCGCGCTGCAGCAGCGTGCGCGCCAGACGTCCGGCCGCCTGCGTGGTACGCACCACGTAGGCGGGCGTGGACAGCGTCACCGTGCCGGCGGGGAGCCCGGCCCGATCGGTCGCGCCGACGAGCCGGAGCCCGGCGGGGACCGAGTCCACGGTGATGTCGTTCCGCTCGAGCGTCGTGATCAGGTCGCGCAGCAGGCCCGGGCGACGCGGGTCGATCGGGAGGACGAACGCGAGGCCCCCGTCGCCATCGGCGACGAGGCGACGCTGACTCTCGAGATATTCGCCGAGGAGCTGCTCGCGTCGCGTGGCGATCGTGCGCAGCGCGGTCCACGCGGCGGTGTACTGCTGCCGCGCGGCCTGCGCGAGCGTGCGCACGGTGCCGTCGCCGCGCTCGATGCGGAGCCCGCGCGTCGAGCCCTGCTCGAAGAGCATGGACACCGCGCCCTGATAGCCGCGGTTGCTGGTGTAGCCGGGGTAGAAGTAGTTGTACCGCTCGCGCGTCATGTACTCGAAGCCGGCCGAGTCGAAGGCGGCGGCGTACGCCTGTCCGAAGATGCCGAACCAGCGCGAGGAGAACGCCGGGAACGATGGATTCACCGGATCGCCCGGCGGATCGAAGAAGAACTCGCCGTCCACGTCCTGCTCGTGCAGGTCGATCGCGACCTGCGGGCGCCACGCGTGCAGCGTCGGCATGCGGTCGCGGATCTCGCGCTGCGTCTGCGCGAACCAGTCGCGGTTGGTATCGAAGAAGTAGTGCCCGCCGCGGAAGCCCTGCGACCAGAAGCCCGCGAAGTCGCGCGACGCGTCGCTGCCGAACGCGCTCGGCGTCTCGCCGGTGAGATCGTGGTGCTGCTGCGCGAACATGTCCCGACCGTCCGGGTTGAGCATCACGTCGATCATCACGACCGCGCGCTGCAGCACCTCGCGCGTCGCGGCGTCGTCACGGGTGGTCAGATGCTCGAGCAGCTGGAGCAATGCCTCGGAGCCCGACAGCTCGTTGCCGTGGATCGAGCCGCCGAACCAGGCCACCACCGGCTGCGTCGCGAGGGCACCGCGTGCCTGCGCGAGCAACGCCGGCGTCGTCGGTGCGCCCAGGGCGAGGCTGGTGGCGCGGATCTCGTCGAGCCGCGCGAGGTTGGCGGGGTCGCTCACGATCGCGACGACGAGCGCGCGTCGCTCCCAGCTCCGCCCCATGCGCACGAGACGCACGCGCGGGCTCGTCGCCGCGAGGCGTTCGAGATAGCGCATGGCCTCGGCGTGCACGGTGATCCGCTCGCCGATCGTGTGGCCGGCGACGTCGCGGAAGGTGGGAACCGCCGCGGGCTGTGCGCCGAGCGATGCCGGACGCGTGACGGCGAGGGCGACGAGCGCGGCGCCCAGGACGTGACGCGCACGCAAGAAGGGGAGACGCCGGGACATGGAGAGCGGTGCGGGAGACGTGGTGACGACGGTCGTGACGGATCGCGTGTGATCGCGTGCGCGCGATGATGCACGCGACGCACGACGCACGCGCCGATCGCCCTACGCGCGACGTCGCGCCCCCGCTGCCGGTGCGCACCACGCGTCCGCATCTTGCGCGTCCCTCCCAGCCCGTGCCATGACACCAGCCCGACGTGCGGGCGCCCGTGCACCGGGCGCCCGATCGCAGCGCCAGACACCGAAGGTCGTACGGTGGGTCGATCTGCTCGCCTTCCTGCTCCGGCACACCACGCCGGTCACGTGGGACGACATCCGCGTCGGCGTTCCCGATTACGCGCGCCATGGTGACGACGGCGCGGCCTCGGCGGCCCGCATGTTCGAGCGCGACAAGGACGACCTGCGCACCTTCGGCGTGCCGATCGCCGTCGTGCGCGTCCCCGGCTCGGCCACGGAGCACTACCGGCTCGAGCGCGCCGCGTTCTACCTGCCGTACCTGCAGTCGCTCGAGGCGGATGCGCCGGCGCTCCGGCGTGTCTCGCGCGAGTTCTACCGCACGCTGGCGGCACAACCGGTCGAGTCGAGTGCCGTGGAACTCGTGCGCGCCGCCGCCGCTCGCGTACGCGCCGCCGGCGACCCGGTGCTCGCCGAACAGGTCGACGGTGCACTGCGCAAGCTCGCGATCGATCTGCCGCACGTCGCGCGGGCGCCGGACGACGACGTCGCGCTCGGTCCCCGCACGCCGATCGACGAGGCGACCATCGCGATCATCGCCGACGCGCTCGCGGCGCGGCGCCGGCTCGTCTTCGCCTACGAGTCGATCGACGACGGAACACGCACCCGCCGCACCGTCGCGCCCTACGGGCTCGTGCAGCTGCAGGGACAGTGGTATCTCGTCGCGCACGATCCGTCGCGTGGCGACGGCGTCGCCGCCCTCCGTCGGTTCCGCGTGAGTCGCATGCGCGAGGTCGTCGCCGACGCGAGCGCGCCCGTCCCCCAGTTCGAGGTGCTCGCGGGCTTCGACATCGCTGAGCACGCGCGCGTGCAGCCGCCGTGGGCGCTCGGCGACGGAGCGACCGAGGCGATGACGTACGAGGTCGTGCGTCCCACCGGTGCCGCGCGTGGCGCGCTCGACGAGGGCGACGCGGTCGCCGGGTACCCCATGCGCCGCACGGTCCACGTGCGCCGGCGCGAGGTGTTCGTGCGCTGGCTGCTGGCGTTCGGCGGGGCGGTGCGTCCGGTCGCACCCGCCTCGCTCGTGGACGAGTGGCGCGCGGCGCTCGCACGGATGCGCGCGCAGTACGCGGAGGTGCCGGCATGACGGCGCGCACGAGGGCCCCGCACGCGTCGCGCCGCCGCGTCGACACCGCCCAGGCGCAGCTGCGGCGCCTCCTGCTGCTGGTGCCGCGCCTCGAACCCTACGTGCCGCGCCCCGCGCGCGACGTCGCCCGCGAACTGGGGTGCAGCGTCGAGCAGCTGCTGGCCGACGTGGCTCGCATCCGCGACGGCATCGACGATGTGGCCGGCCGTGTCGCGCCGCTCGACCTCCAGGTCGACGGGACGGGCGACGCCACGACGATCACGCTGCACAGCGTGCACTTCCTCCGGCCGATGCGTCTGACCGCCGCCGAACTGCGCGCGCTCGAGCTCGGGCTCGCGATGCTCGCGGGTGATCGTCCCGACGGTGAGCGCACGGCGATCGAGGCGGCGCGGCAGCGACTGCGCGCCATCCTCACGCGTCGCCCCGAAGGTGCCGGCGGCCGCGACGGCGACCGGGCGCTCGACGGCGTCGTCGCACGGCTCGATGAGAACACGCGCGCCACGCTCGCCATGTTGCGTGCGGCGCGACGGGCCGGGCGCGCGGTGCGCATCGCCTACCGCGCGAGCGACGCGACGGAGGCCGGGGAGCGCGTCGTGCATCCGTATGCGATGATCACCGCGCAGGGCCACTGGTACTGCCTCGCGTGGTGCACGACGGCGCAGGCGCTCCGCAACTTCCGGCTCGACCGGATCGAATCGGTCACCGGCGACGGTGCCCGCTTCACGATCCCCGACGACTTCTCACCGCACGCGCTCCTCGGCGACAGCGGCGCGTTCGTGGTGGCCGAGGCGATGCCGACGTGCACGATCCGCTACTCGGCACGGATCGCCCGCTGGATCGCGGAGCGCGAAGGAGCGACCCGTGCGCCCGACGGCTCGCTCACGCTCACCTGGCCACTCGCCGACACTGCGTGGGCGGTGCGTCACGTGCTGCAATACGGCGGTGAGGCCGAGGCGCTGTCGCCGCCGTCGCTTCGCCACGAGCTCGCGGCCAGGGTGGATGACCTCCTGCGGGAGGTGTGAGGCGATCGTGCCGGGACCGGCCGCTGGCGAGCTCGGCCGTACGGCATCGTTGTTGCGTCCGCCAGTCGATTGCACCGCACAACCATGAGGATGCGACGATGCGTCGAGTGGCAGCAGAGCGGCGGGACGCCCGGTGGGCGCTGTGGATGGCGGGGGCGGCGATGGTCGCCCTGGTGAGCAGCGGGTGGCGCGAGCGACAGCGGGGGGTGGTCCCGCAGAGCGGCCCGGGTGAGCCGGCGACGGCAGCGGTGATGAGCGCCGCCTCGGTGCTCGGCGCGGCGATGCCGACGGGCCGATGACCTGACCCGCACCCTGTCCGTGACCGGCGGCGTCCATTGCCACGTCGCCGGCATCGACCTTGCGAGCTCATCCATTCGACGCCTTCACGAGGATGCGATGCAGCACCTGAGGTCGAGCGGGTTCCGCAGGGGGAATGGGGTGGATGAAGGGCCGGGCGGCGACGGCGGTCGGGCGCGTCGGGTATTGCTGTTCGCGTTCGTCGTTGCCGGATGCAGCGACGCGCGACCGGCGATGACGGCGAGCGAGGGCGCGTCCGGGGGCGGGACGCCGGGTGGCATCTCGACGGCGGTGCGCGCGGGGCCATGGTCGGACCCGGGCACCTGGGGCGGGCGCCTCCCCGGTGCCGGCACGATGGTCCGCATCCCCGCCGGAATCGAGGTGGGGCTCGACCTGTCGCCGCCCGCGCTGGGCCGGGTGGACGTCGACGGCACACTGCGCTTCACCCCCGGCGAGCGGACCTTCGAGGCGACCACGATCCTCGTCGGCGGCGCGCTCGAAGTGGGGACCGAGCAGACGCCGTTCGTCGGGTCGGCGACGATCATGCTGGCCGGCGACACCCGCAGCGACCCGGCGCACGGCATGGGCGACAAGGTGCTCGGCGTGCACGGCACCGGGCGCATCGACCTGCACGGCACGCCGCGGGTGGCGTGGGTGAAGCTCGGCGACAACGCGGAGGCGGGCACCTCGCGCCTCCGGCTCTCGCGCGCGGTGGACTGGCGCGCGGGCGACCGCATCGTGGTCACCGCGACGGGGTGGGACGCGCGCGAGTCCGAGGAGGTGACGGTCGCCGAGGTGCAGGGCGCCGACGTGCTCCTGTCGACGCCGCTCCGCTTCCGGCACTTCGGGCGGCTGCAGACGGTCGCCGGTGTCGCGCTCGACGAACGCGCCGAGGTCGGCCTGCTCTCGCACAACGTGCACGTCACGAGCCGCTTCGGGTCCGACTCGCTGCTCGGCGGCCACGTGATCTTCACCGACGACGCGCGCGTGCGCGTGAGCGACGTCGAGTTCTCGCGCCTTGGCCAGCCGGGGCGGCTCGGCCGCTATTCCGTGCACTGGCATCTCATGGGCGAGGCACCGGGGACGTACGTGCGTCGGTCGAGCGTGCATCACGGCCTGCAGCGTGGCATCATCGTGCACGGCACGCACCGCGCCTCGGTCGAGGAGAACGTCGTCTTCGACGTGCGCGGGCACGGGGTCTACGTCGAGGACGGCAGCGAGCAGGGGACGGTGATCCGCGGCAATCTCGCCGCGCTCGCGCGCAAGGTGCGCCGCGAGCACATCATCGAAGGCAACGCCGATGCGAACCGGCACGACGGGCGCGACGCGCGCGCGTCGAACTACTGGTTCGCGACGGCGAACTCGCAGGTCGTCGGCAACGTCGCCGCGGGCTCGGAGCACGGCTTCGGCTTCTGGTACGACCTCTCTACCGGCAACGGCCATCACCCGCGGAACGGGCAGAACAGCCACGTCATGGGCGAGTTCCGCGCGAACGTCGCGCACTCGCAGTCGGTCGATGCGGGGACGGCGCTCGACTACCACCCGCTCGAGGCCGGGACAGCGCTCCGCTTCGACGGCGAGAACTTCCGCGGCACGTTCCGTGACCTGCACGCCTGGAAGAACATGAACTCGGCCGTGTGGGTGCAGTGCGCGATCGACGTGCCCGGGCTCGTCTCCGTCGGCAATCGCGTGGGGGCGATCAACTTCTGCTTCCACGGCCGCACGGCGACCTTGCGCGATGCGGTCGTCATCTCCGACAGCGAGAACCGCCCGCTGCCCGTCACCGCGCGCGAGTTCTTCGCGCCGCGCGGGCGTGCCGCGCAACACGCGCATCACGGCACGCACCAGGACCGGCGCAACGTGCCGGGGAGCTACCCGGTGGTGATGCCGATCGAGGTCGCCGGCGTGCGCGCCATCGGCTTTCCGTGACGGTCGCGTGCCGGCGCCGACGGGGGTGACCCTCCCGTCGGCGCCGGGTTCGTGCATCTTGCGCGGCTGTGCCGAACACATCGTCATCGCCGCTGCATGCCGTCCGCCGGATCGTGGCGGCGGGTCTCGTCGGGCTGTCCGCATGCCGGCTCGTCGGCGCGCAGGCGTCGCCCGCGTCCGCGAGCGCGACGTCGGATGCGCGCACCCTCGCCGTCGCATCGGTGCGCGGCGCGCCGCCGGTCATCGACGGGCGCCTCGACGACGTCGCCTGGCGCAGTGCGCCCGTCGCGAGCGGCTTCACGCAGCGTGCGCCGCGCGCGGGCGCGCCGTCGCGCTTCCGGACCGAAGTGCGCGTGCTGCTGGACGGCAACGCGCTCTACGTCGGCGTCCACGCCTTCGATCCGGCGCCCGACTCCATCGGACGCCAACTGGCGCGTCGCGACGCCGAAGACATCTACTCCGACTGGATCAACGTCGGCATCGACAGCTTCCGCGATCGCCGCACGGCCTTCGTCTTCTCGCTCAACCCGCGCGGCGTGCAGCGCGACGTCTATCTCTTCGACGACAGCGAGGACGACATCCTCTGGGATGCTGTCTGGATGAGCGCCGCGTCGATCGTCGCCGACGGGTGGATCGCCGAGTTCCGTATTCCGCTCTCGCAGCTCCGCTACTCACGTACCGCGACCACCGGCGCCGGCGACCTGCCGCCGGGGAGCTGGGGCTTCAACGTCTCGCGCGAAGTCGCGCGTGATGCCGAAGAGAGCTTCTGGCGCCCGACGCCGCCGGATCAGCCGGGCATCGTCTCGCGCTTCGGCACACTGACGGGGCTCGAGCGGCTCGGGCGCGCGAGCGCACTCGAGCTCATTCCGTACGTGCGTGCGCAGGCGACGACGATCCCCTCGGCGCAGGTGACACCGCTCGTCGGCGCGAACAGCGGGCAGGCGGCGGCGGGGCTCGATCTGCGCTATCGCCTCCCGCGCAACCTGACGCTGAGCGCGACCGTCAATCCCGACTTCGGCCAGGTCGAAGCCGATCCGGCCGTCGTGAACCTCACGCAGTTCGAAGTCTTCTTTCCCGAGCGGCGCCCGTTCTTCCTCGAAGGTGCCGACGCCTTCGCCTTCGGGCGTACGCGCACGCTCAACGACGACGATCCGCCGACGTTCTTCTACACGCGTCGCATCGGCCGTGCGCCGGTGCGCCGCCTCGGTGGCAGCGGCGTCGTCGCACTCGATGCCCCGAGTCAGACGAACATCCTCTCGGCGGCCAAGGTCAGTGGCAAGACGCCCGGCGGCTGGAGCGTCGGGGCGCTCGGCGCGGTGACGCGCGCCGAACGCGCACGCCTGCTCGACACGACGGGACGCATCACGCGCGTCCCCGTCGAACCCCTCGGCAGCTACGGCGTGCTACGGCTGCGCAAGGACTGGAACGACGGCAACACCGTCGTCGGCGGAATCACGAGCGTCGCGGCGCGCGATGCGTCGGGCGCGTTCGCGCCGCTGCTCGCGAGTCGGTCGCTCGTCTCGGGGCTCGACTTCGAGCACGCGTGGGACGGCCGCACGTGGGTGGTGAGCGGCGTCGTCGCCGGCAGCGACGTCGCGGGCGATCGCGCCTTCGTCACGCGGCTGCAGCGTACGCCGTATCGCGTCTACCAGCGCCCCGATGCGTCGCACCTCGGCGTCGACAGTGCGCGCACCTCGCTCGGCGGCCACTTCGCCGCGCTGTCGATCGCCAAGACCGGCGGCAACCTGATCGGCTCGGCCACCTACGAGGAGACGAGCCCCGGCTTCGAGACGAACGATCTCGGCTTCCAGCAGCGCGCCGACTTCCGTTCGCTCTCGACCGCGCTGCAGTATCGCAACCTGGTGCAGGGGACGACCGGCATCGGGCGTGCCTTCCGCGAGTGGAACGTGGGCACCTTCGTCACCGGCTCGCGCAACTTCGCCGGCGACCTGCTCGCGCTCCGCAGCGCGGCCGAGGCGAGCGTCACCTTCGCCAACCTGTGGAGCGTCTTCGTGTTCGTGACGCGGCGCGAGCCGGTGCTCGACGACCGGCTCACGCGCGGTGGGGTGCTGGCGCGCATGCCGTCGCGCTGGCGTGCGTCGCTCGAAGTGGAGAGCGACACGCGCCGCGCGGTGATCGTGAGCTCGGAGTTCGCGGTCGAGCGTGATCCGGCGGGCCGTCGCGGCGTCGACGCCGCGATCGGGGTGGACGTGCGTCCCACGAGCGCACTCCGCATCCGCTTCGAACCGGCGGTGAGCGCACGCACCGATCCCGATCAGTGGCTCGCGAACGTCGCCGACCCGCTCGCGACGGCGACGTTCGGAACGCGCCACGTCTTCGGCGTGATCGATCGGCGCGAGCTCAACCTGACGACGCGCATCGACTGGACCTTCTCGCCGACGCTGAGCCTGCAGGTCTTCGCGCAACCGTTCGCGGCGGCGGGACACGTGCGCACCTTCCGCACCTTCGACCGACCGCGCGCCTTCGCCTTCACCGACCTGCCGGTCGCACGCGGTGGCGGCACGGTGCGGCTCGATCCCGACGGGGCGGGGCCCGCGTCGGCCGTCACGCTCGGCGAGCCGGACTTCCGCGTGCGGAGCCTGCGCGGCAACGCGGTCGTGCGCTGGGAGTTCCGTCCGGGGAGCGCGCTCTTCCTCGTCTGGCAGCAGCAGCGGAGCGTCGAGCGCAATCCGCTGCGCGGGCCGCTCGCGGGCGCCGCGATCGACGGCGACGCGTTCCGCACCTTCGCCGACCCGGGGACGCACGTCTTCCTCGCCAAGATCAGCTGGTGGATCGGGCGCTGAGCCCGATCGGTGCGTCCGTGCGTGGCATGTATGCACGCGACGTCGCTTGTGCCGTGACGACTGCTGGCCGAGCTTCCGCACGGACGCGATGCGGCGTCGCCTTCGTGTCGCCGTCCGCACCGTTCGCCGTGATCGACGCACTACAGATCGTTCTCGTGCCGCCGCGCGACGTCGCGGTGGTGCCGCTCCGCGTGGCGCCCGACGCCGTGCCCGCCGCACTCGCCGCGGCGCTCGACGAGCTCTATGGCGAACTCGCCGCGCAGGGCGTCGCGCCGGCCGGTGCGCCGTTCACCTATCATCGCGCCGCCGCCGAAGACGTCGCCGACTTCGAGGTCGGCGTGCCGGTCTCCGATCCCGTGACGGCACGCGGCCGAGTCGTCCCGACATCGCTGCCCGGCGCACGCGTGGCCGTGGCGACGTGGCGCGGCCCGCACGATCGACTCGGCGATGCGTGGGCATCGTTCGCGGCGTGGCTCGCGCTCCGCGGGCACGTGCCGGCCGACGAGTGCTGGGAGTGCTACCGCGGCACCGTCGACGCGCCGGTGACCGAGCTCCATCGGCCGCTCGCGGACTGACTCGCGCACATCTGCGCGCCCTGCACGACCCGGCCGCGCCGCCGGCATCGCGCGACACTCGACGGTCGCGGCGCGCGTATCACCGGTGATGTCGCCATCGCGCCCCGTCGCCCCCGTCCGCAGCCCGCGCACGACGAGCCCCGCCACCGCCGCGGCCAGGGGGGCGCTCGCCGCGGAGCTCCGCCGCGACGCCCGCATCCTCGGCGGCGCGCTCGTCGTCGCGTGGGGCGTGCTCGTCGCCGACGCCATGCTCTTCGGCGGCGCGCTCGTGTCGTACGGCATCGTGCCGCGCACGCTCGTCGGACTGCGCGGGATCCTCGCCGCGCCGTTCCTGCACGGCGGAGCCGGGCATCTCGTCGCCAACAGCGTCGGCTTCGTGTTGCTCGGTGGGCTCGTGTTGCTTCGTCGCCCGCGCGACTTCTGGCTCGTGACGCTCGCCGGCGTCCTGATCGGCGGGTTCGGTACGTGGGCGATCGGCGCGCGCGGGCTCCACATCGGCGCGAGCGGCGTCGTCTTCGCCTATCTCGGTTACCTGCTGACGACGGGGCTCTTCGAGCGGAAGCCGGGGGCGATCCTCCTCTCGCTCGTCGCGGCGTCCGCATGGGGCGGGCTCGTGCTCGGCATGCTGCCGGGTGCGCCGGGGATCTCGTGGGAGGGGCACGTCGCGGGTTTCGCGTCGGGGGTGATGGCGGCGCGATCGATCGCGCGCGGCCGCCGGACGAGCGGACGGTGAGGACGCGTCGCTCGGCCGTACTACCATCCAGCACGAGGCAGGAGCGGAAAGCCGCACCCGTGTAACGAACGCTTCGATCGCACCGTAGACGGAGGCGCGGAAGGCGCGTCGCCTGCCGCCGACCCGTGACCCGCTGCCGGTGCTCTCACCACTCTTCCTCGCCGCCGCGCTCGCACTCGACGCGTCCGTCGCGCCGGACGATCCACGCCGTATGCCCGGGCCGGGCGATCGCGTGCATCACGGTCGCAAGCGCGAGCTCGACGTGCGCGTGCCGCGCGATACCGGCCGCGCCATCGTCGACGGCCGTCTCGACGAACCCGTCTGGCAGCGCGCCGCGATGCTCACCGGCTTCTCGCAGTTCTTCCCGGCCGACGGCGTCGCGGCGGGCGACAGCACCGAAGTGCTCGTGTGGTACTCGGCGACCCACCTGCACGTCGGCATCCGCGCCTTCGCGCCGCCGGGCACGGTGCGCGCGACGCTCGCCGACCGCGATCGCATCACGCAGGACGACAACGTCCAGCTCTTCCTCGGCACCTACGGCGACAGTCGCCAGGCGATGGTCTTCGGCGTCAATCCGCTCGGCATCCAGTCCGACGGCGTGATCAACGAGACGGGCGCGCAGCAGGGCGGGGGGTTCTTCGGCGGCACGCCCAAGGCGCGCGAGGCCACCGATCTCGCCCCCGATTACGTCTGGCGCTCCAAGGGACGCGAGACGGCCGAGGGCTACGAGGTGGAGATCGAGATCCCCTTCAAGTCGTTGCGGTATCGCGCGGGGGCGGAACAGGCGTGGCAGCTCAACGTGATCCGCACCGTGCAGGCGACGGGACACGAGGAGACGTGGGCGCCCGCGATGCGTGCGAGCGCGAGCTTCCTCGCGCAGAGCGGCCGGCTGACCGGGCTGCGCGATCTGTCGCGCGGCCTCACCGTCGATCTCATCCCCACCGTCACGAGCAGCACGATCGGCACGCCCGCGCAGGGTGCTGGTGCGTGGCGCTACACCACGGGCCGCCCCGACGTCGGCGGCAGCGCGCGCTGGGGCATCACGAGCAATCTCACGCTCTCGGGCACCGCCAATCCCGACTTCTCGCAGGTCGAGGCCGACGCGACGCAGTTCACCTACGATCCGCGCGTCGCCGTCTTCTTCCCGGAACGACGCCCGTTCTTCCTCGAGAGCCAGGAACAGTTCGCGGTCAAGAACAACCTCGTCTACACGCGTCGCATCGTGCAGCCGCAGGCCGCCGCCAAGCTCACCGGCAAGCACGGCGGCTTCGACATCGGCGTGCTGACGGCGGTCGACACGCGAGATGCGACGGGTGCGACGCCGGTCTTCAACATCCTGCGGCTCCAGCGTGATCTCGGCAGTCGCAGCCGGCTCGGGCTCCTCTACACCGATCGCATGGCCGGTGGCGACTGGAACCGCGTCGGCGGCGTGGACGCGCGCCTCGTGCGCGGCATCGCGTCGCTCCAGGCGCAGCTCGCGATGAGTGCGACGCGCACCGCGGGCGTCACGACGACGGCACCGCTGTGGGACGTGTCGGCGAACATCAACGGCAACCGCTTCGGCGCCATCTACCGGGCCACCGGCATCGACGAGCAGTTCGACGCACAGGCCGGCTTCATCGCGCGGCCCGGCATCGCCAACCTGTCGGCCACGCACCGCTTCACCTTCTTCGGCAATCCGGGCGCACTCGTCGAGGCGTTCACGCCCGAAGTGTACGTGCTCGGCCGCTGGCGACACGCGGAGTTCGTGGCCGGCGACGGTTCGCAGGACGAACAGCTGCACCTGCGCACCAACTGGCGGTTGCGTGGCGGCTGGCAGCTCGGCGCGCAGCTCCTGCTCGAGCGCTTCGGCTACGCCCGCGAGCTCTACACCGACTATCGCCTGCTCGCGCCGCGCGCCGGTGGCGGCGTGGACACGCTCGCCTACACGGGGACGGCCAAGCTGCCGAACGTCGATGGCGTCTTCTCGCTCGCGACGCCCGAGTTCAAGCGCTTCTCGTTCAACAGCTTCGTGGTGTACGGACGCGACGAGAACTTCCCGGAATGGAGCTCGGCGCGGATCTTCACCATGTCGAACGCGCTCAACCTGCGGCCGACCGATCAGCTCCGACTCGGCGTGACGCTCAATCGCGAGCAGTTCGACCGCTGGACCGACAAGTCGCGCGTGCTCACGCGCACCGTCCCGCGGCTCCGCGTCGAGTACCAGGTGACGCGGCAGATCTTCATCCGCCTGATCGGCGAGGTGGCGACGGTCACGCAGGACGCGCTGCGCGACGATTCGCGCACCGGGCTGCCGGTCTACATCCGCCAGCGCGACGGCTCGCTGGTGCGCGCCGAGGGCTTTCAGCGCTCGCGCGCGCGCACCGACTTCCTGTTCAGCTACCTGCCGACGCCCGGGACGGTGGTCTTCCTCGGCTGGGGCAACCAGATGCGCGCCGATCGCCCCGAGGGACCGAGCGGGCTCACGGCGACGCGCGACGTCTTCTTCATGAAGGTGAGCTACCTCTTCCGGTTGCAGTGACGCGCATGGCGACGCCCTGCGTGCGCGGTCGCCCTACTTCGCGAGCCCGGTGAGCGTCGCCACCACCAGCGCCACCCACTGCGGGCCGAGCCAGCCGTTGGGGCCGTCCTCGTAGCTCTCGCTCAACGCGTGCGCGTCGCGTCCGCGTCCGGCGGCATCGAGCGTGAGCGCCGGCACGCCGAGCGCGATCGGCACGTTCGCGTCGGTGCTCGACGCAGTCGGTACGACGGGAAAGCCGAGCGCCCTCGCCGTCTCGATCGCGACCCGCACGACGTGCGCGCTGTCGGGCTGTGCGCCGGCGGGGCGGATGCCGATGGTGTCGATGACGAGCGAGAGCGGCACGCGGCTGTTCGGCCAGCGCGCCTTCTCGGCGTCGAGCGCGGCGCGGATCGCCGTCTGGAAGCGCGCGTCGAGTGCGGCGAGCGACGCCGCGCTCTCGGAGCGCATGTCGACCTCGAACGACGCCGATGCGGGAATCGAGTTGACCGACTGCCCGCCCGTGACGACGCTCACGCTGAACGTCGTGCGCGGCGAGTCGGGCACCGTGAACTCGCTCACCGTCGCGATCGCGCGGCCGAGCGCGTGCACGGGGTTCGGCATGCCGAACGCGCCGTAGCTGTGGCCACCGGGGCCGCGGTAGGTGACGCGATAGCGGTTGCTCCCCACCGCGCCGGTGACGACGCCGAACCCGGTGCCGTCGACCGAGAGGAAGTAGTCGATCTTCCCCTTGTACTCGCCGTCGAAGAGTGCGCGCACGCCACGCAGGTTGCCCGGCCCCTCCTCGCCGACGGTGCCGACGAACAGCACGTCGCCGGCCGTGCGGAACGATGCCTGGTGCATCGCGCGTGCGACGGCGAGGAGCACCGCGAGGCCGCGACAGTCGTCGCCGATGCCGGGGCCGCGCAGGATCGTGCGACCGCCGGTGGAGTCGCGCCGCACGGTGACGTCGGTGCCCTCGGGGAAGACGGTGTCGAGGTGCGCCGAGAGCACCACCAGCGGCCCGCGTCCCGTCCCGCGACGCACGCCGATCACGTTGCCGACGCCGTCGGTGCGGAGCTGGTCGATGCCGAACGCGGCGAGCCGCTGCATGAACGCGGTGGCCCGCGCCTGCTCCTTGAACGGCGGCGCGGGGATCTGGCAGATGCTCGCCTGCTGCTCGAGCGTCCACGCATTGTCGGTGCGCAGCGTCGCGAAGATGCGCTGCAGCGTGCGGTCGGCGGTCGGGAGCCGGAGCGGCGCCTGCGCGGCGAGGATGTCCGGCATCGCGACGGCGATGACGGCGAGGGCGAGGCTGCGTGTCGATCGGTACACGGCGCGGTCGGCGAGCGGTGGACACGGTGCGGGCCGGCGGTGTACCGGCGACGTGCGGGCAAGCTACGCGCGCCGCATCCGTCACGACGTCTGCTCTGGTCGTCCGCTGCGCTGCGCGTTGATTTCGCCCGGGTCATGCGACGCCGCGCTCGCGGCACGGCCTCGCCCCGTCGCCTCCAGCCGTCCATCCATGGGAGACGCTCCCTCCACCCCCGAGCGCGCGGTGCCGCCGGCGCCGTACATGATCAGCGGCGCCCCGTCGCCCGCACCCGTCGTCGATCCGGCGGTGGACCTCGGCTTCGGCGCCGTCGTCGCGCAGCAGCAGCGCGGCCGCTTCCTCGACGCCGAGGGCAGGCCGCAGAGCCGCAAGTACGGCCTCGGGCGGCAGACGGGATCACACGCGTACCAGCGTGCGCTCGCGGCGTCGTGGCCGTCGTTCCTCACGTGGAGCATCGGCGGGCTGCTGCTCGTCAACGGCTGCTTCGCGCTGCTCTGGAACGCGCTCGGTCCGCAGGCGATCGCGGGCACCGAGTCGCTCGGCGTGGACGATCCCTTCCTGCGCGCGCTCGCGTTCGGCACGGGGATCTTCACCACCGTGGGCACGCCCGGCATGCACGCCGTCGGCGCGACGGCGCACTGGCTCTTCGTGCTGCAGTCGCTGATCGGCCCGATCGTGCTCGTCGCGCTGGGTGGGCTGATGGTCGCGCGGTTGACGCGCCCGCGCGTGCGCATCCGCTTCAGCACCGGCATGGTGATGGCGCCGTACCGCGGTGGGCGCGGACTCATGTTCCGCATCGTCAACATCGCACCGGGCGAGCTGAGCGACGTCAACGTGCGTGTGAACGTCGCGATGTACCACGACACGGCCGACGGCCGCCGCGAACGGCGCTTCCACCAGCTCGCGCTCGAGCGCACCAGCGTCGAGTTCTTCACGCTGCACTGGACCGTCGTGCACCCGGTCGATGCGACGAGTCCGCTCGCCGGCATGACGCCCGAGGAGCTGCGCGCGGCGGCGCCGGAGTTCCTCGTGATCGTGCACGCGCACGAGGAAACGTTCTCGACGCACGTCACCGCGCGCGCGAGCTACGTCAGCGCCGACGTGCGCTGGGACGCGAAGTTCGCGGACATGTTCGTCGCCTCGCCGGACGGCGTGATCACGATCGACGTGGCCCGCCTCGATCGCACCGATGCACTCGCCGAGGGGACCACGAGTCGTCCCGCGGCGGCGGAGCGGGTCACGGCGTCGGCGTGAGCGAGGGAGGGCGCACGAGGCGGAGCGTCGTCTCGCGGGCCCGATCGTGCGGCGTGGGGGCGCGTGCCGCACCGCGGTGCTGCGCACGCGCTCGGGCGCGACCGCGCGCCCGATCCACCAGCACGCACGCGGCGAAGCCGCTCAGAAAGGCGAGCGCTTCGGCCTCGCCACCGGCGCCGGCGGCGCGCAGCGCGGCGAGCGGTCCGTGCCACGGCATCGCCCAGAGCGGCGCGAGCGTCGTCACGACGTGTCCCCACGGCGCGACGGTCCGATCCCACCCCGCCTCGACCACCAGCATCCAGCCGGTGACGGCGGCGCACCACCAGCACACGAACGCCCGGCGCAGCACGAATCGCAGCATCGCGAATTGCCTCGCTCTCTCGGGTCCGGACGCGCCGGCGCAGTCGCGCGGACGCGGACGTGCAGCCACGGGACGACGGGCGCGCGGACGAGGTCACGCCGCTTCGCGTCACGCGCGTTGTCGCCCGAGCAGGACACCGGGTGCGTCGAGTCGCCTCACGTCAGCCGGTGCGACGGGGCGTCAGCCGTGCGCGTGCGCCACGCCGTGCACCCTGCGGCCGAGCCGTGCCGCCTCGAGATCCAGTTCCGACTCGATCTCGAAGAGCACCTCGTCCGAGATGGCCCCTTCGTTGCGGAGCCGCACGAGCAGGTCGCGTTCGCGTTCGAGCACCTTGAGCCGAAGCGCCGCACGTCCGCGGTGCGCGCCGCCGTGATGCACGTGTTCGTGCTGGCGTTCGGTGAGTTCGCGGCGTAGCGCGGCGACGTCGGCGGCGTCGGTCCCCGGTTCCCGCGCGATGTCCTCGAGCGCCTCGTGTGCCCAGCGCAGCGCCTCGCGCCGCGCCATGCGTGCCTCGTCGTGATGCGCCGTCTCCGGCGGAAACGCGAGCACGCGGATGAGCGGCGCGAGCGACAGCCCCTGCACGACGAGCGTGACGACGATCACCGTCATCGTCACGAGGATGATCTCGGCGCGATACGGAAAGGGTGTGCCGTCGGCGAGCGTGCGCGGCAGCGCGAGCGCGGTCGCGAGCGAGACGATGCCGCGCATCCCCGTCCACGCGACGAGCACGATCCCCTTGTTGCTCGGCCGCGCCTCGCGCCGGCGGATCTCGGCCGACAGCGCACGCGGCAGCAGCGCACCGAACGGCATCCAGACGATGCGCACCACGATGCACACCGCCGCGACCAGCAATCCGAGCTTCAGTGCCGGCCAGAGCGTGTCGGCCGGCGTGACCAGCAGCAGCTGCCCGAGTTGCAGGCCGAGCAGCAGGAAGATCAGGGCGTTGAGGACGAAGATGACGAGGTCCCAGACCGCCTTGGATTCGAGGCGTACCTGCGGACCGACCGTCGTCGAGAAGTGGCGACGCACGTGGATGCCGCCGGCGACGCACGCCAGCACCGCGCTCACGTGCAGCAGTTCGGCGCCGACCCACGCGACGTACGGGCCGACGAGCGTGAGCAGCGTCTCGGCCAGCGGATCGTGCGTGCGACGCGCGAGTGCGATGAGGACCCACCCGACCAGCAGCCCCACGCCGACACCGACGCCCGCGTCGATGAAGAAGCGCACCACCGCCTCGCCCCAGCTGAACGCCCCCGTCACCGCCGCGGCGACCGCGGTGCGATAGAGGACGAGCGCCGACGCGTCGTTGACGAGCGATTCGCCCTCGAGCACCGCGATCACGCGCGCGGGGACGGGGAGCCGCTTGACGATCGCCTCGGCCGCCACGGCGTCGGGCGGCGAGACGATCGCACCGATCACCACCGCGACCGCCCACGGCAGCCCCGGCACGAGTGCGTGCACGGTGACGGCGACGATCGCCGTGGTCGCCGTCACGAGCCCCACCGCGAGCAGCGAGATGGCGCGCAGGTTCGCGCGGAACTCGCGCACCGACGTGAAGAACGCCGCCGCCCACAGGATCGGCGGCAGGAACAAGAAGAACACGAGCTCGGGCTCGAGCTCGGGGACGTGCAGTCCCGGGATGAGCGAGAGCGCGAGTCCCGCGGCCACCTGCAGGATCGGCGTCGGCACGGGGAGTCGCCGCGCGAGCGCGGTGAGCGTGACGACGATCACCGCGAAGGCGATGACGACGAGGACCGGAGTGAAATGCGGCATGGCGCGGCGTCGGGGCTCGGAAGCGGCCGGCTACGGCACCGCTCCCGATCCGAACCTACATCGCGCGCGAGCGGGTCAGGGTGCGGACATCATGACCGCCTGCGGATGCTTCGGCGATGCCCGTGGCCCTCGTCGTATCGCCGCGGTTCACCGCGGCAGCTGCAGCGTCCCTTCGACCGAGTCGTCGAGCGTGACGCCGATCGCGGCGCCGATCATCATCTTCACGCCCGCGACGGCGGTGCCGTGCTTCGTGTCCCAGTAGTAGGCGCGCTCCGGGACGACACGGATCGCGGTGAGGCGCGGGTCGTCCTTGCCCTCGGTGAACCAGGTCCGCGCCATCGGGTCCCACAGTTCGTCGAGGGTGGCCCGGTCGGTCGTGATCTCGGCGCGACCGCGGAGTGTGAGGAAGTCCGAGTGCGCGCCCCCCTGGAAGTGGAGCGCGACCTGCGGGTCGGCCGCGATTTCCGCGTTCTTGTTGCTGTCCCTGGCGCTCAGGAACCAGAGCGTCCCGTCCTCGTCGTGGCGCTGCACGCTCATCGGGCGCGTGCCGAACGAGTCGCCGGTCGCGCCGGCGGTGCAGAAGAAGCAGCTCTTCGCCTGCTTCACGAGTTCGCGGAACTTCTCGAGCGCCTCGGTGCCGCGCAGGTCGGCGCGCGGGTCCTCGGGCTGGTTGGCGTTGATCGAATCCATGGCGGCGGCCTCGTCGTGGGTGGACGGCGCCACCGGGGATGGGGCGCCCGACAAGGCAGGTGGCAGGGATCGGGCCGGAGCGGGCGGCGTTGCACGGAGCCGTCCGCGGCGCAAACGACGATGCGGCGATCCGCCGAGCGGACCGCCGCACCATGTTCGAACGCAGCTCCCGAGGAGGGACTCGAACCCCCGACCCGCTGATTAACAGTCAGCTGCTCTAACCACCTGAGCTACTCGGGATCACACCCGCCTCGGCCCGCAGGCCGCGGCAGACGCGAAAACCTAGCCGAGTCGGGCAGCGGGTCAACCCGCGCGCCCGGCGACGTGGGGGCCGCCGGGACGCGCCGGCGCTCGAGCGCGGCCCGCGTGGCCGCACGTCGCGGTCAGCGCGCCGCGGCGCGGCCGTCGAGCGCGTCGAGCGAGGCGCGGTAGTCGTCGTCCTTCGGATCGAGGGCGATCGCACGGCGGTACGCATCGCGCGCCTCGGCCGTCCGGCCGCGCTTCTCGAGCGACTGGCCCAGGCGCCACCACGCCGTGTCGATGGTGGGGAGGCCCGGGCGCCACGGGCGCGCGAGGTAGCGTCGCAACGCCGCCTCGCCCTCGGCCGCGCGCACGCCGAGGCGCGCGGCGAGGGCGCCGATGTGGAAGTCGACGCCCGGATCGCTCGGGACGAGCGTGCGATATCGCTCGTACGCAGCGAAGGCCGCATCCGCGTTGTCGTCGCGCGTCGAGGCGTCCGCGAGCGCGAACCAGGCGGGGGCGCTGTCGGGATGGGCCGCCACGAGCGCGCGGAAGCGCGCCAGCGCCACGCGCGGCTCGCCATCGAGCCGCGCGAGATAGCCACGCAGCAGGGCGGCACGATACGGCGCGACGCGGTCGAGGCGCTCGAGCGCCGCGCGCCCCTCACTCGCACGGCCGCCGAGGATCACGGGGGCGAGCCGGTGCAGCCAGACGAGATGCTCGAGCGCGAAGACGTCCGACGAATCGCGCGCGACGACGGTCGCGAAGGCGCGGAGCGCGCGCGGCGTCGCCAACACTTCGCTCAAGGGGGTCGTCGCGTTGCCGACCTGCAGCGCGACGCGACCCGCGAGTCGCCAGCGCTCGGTCGATCCGTCGCCGGCGTCGGCGAGCGCGTCGAGTGCGGCGACGGCTGAATCGGTCGCGCCACGCTCGAGCAGCGCGGCGACCCGCGCCTGCGCCGCCGTGCGATCCTCGCCCGCGTGCGTGGCCGTCGCGGTCAGCACACCGAGCGAGAGCACGCCCGCGAGCACCGTCGCCGTCACGCGTCGCGTCGCACCGCGCGTGCGGGGCGGCCACGTCCGCTCGATCGACTCGGCGCGGGCCTGCACCTGCGCCACCAGATCCCGCGCGGTCGCGGGATCGGGTGTGTCGCGGATGCGACGCACGGCGCGCCAGAGCGCTTCGAGGTCCGACACCGCCGCGGCGCGCCGCTCACCCAGCCGCGCCGTGCGCTCGCGCGCGCGCTGCAGCGTGTCGCGCTGTGACGTGAGCAACGCGACGGCCTCGTCGTCACCGCCGTCGCTCTCGAGCAGCACCAGCTCCGCCTCGACGCGCTCCAGCTGTTCGGCCGGCGCGATCTTGGCCAGCGACTCGACCTCGCGGTCGATCGCGCCGATCGCCTCGAGCAGGCGGCGCGCCGCACTGCCCGCGTCGGCCCCGGCGTCGCGCGTGCCACCCGGCGTCGTCGTGGAGCGTGTGACGGCGAGGATGCGCGTCACGAATTCCTCGGGCGTCGAGGGTTCGGTGACGGTGGCCGTCGTCGTCCCGGCGAGCACGGGGCGGATGCGCGCGTCGCGCCAGAAGGGCGCGTCGGTCGGCTTGATCGCGAGCCGCTGCCAGTCCGACCAGGTGAGCCCGTGCGGGCGTCCGACGCGTGCGGCGATCGCCATCATCGCGAAGTACGCCACGAGGATCGCGAGCAGCAGGCCGAACATCAGCAACAGGTCGCCGATCACCGGCAGGGCCGCGAAGCCGCGCAGGGTGTACGTCGCGTGCGCGCCCGGCACGAGCGCGCGGATGTCGAGGTCGATCTGCCGCCTCGCGTCGGCGAAGACGAGCGCGAACGCCGCGAACGCGAGCGTGATGCCGACGTTGATGCGTCGCGTCCAGCGGAGTGGTACGGGGAGCCGCGCGTGCACGTCCGACGTGCGTCGCCACGCCGCGGGCCACGGCAGATACCACCAGCGCGGCGGCAGCAACACCACGCGTCGGATCACGCCCCACGAGAAGCCGCGCCGTCGCGCCTCGCGCACCTGCGCGACGATGGCGAGCGATCCGAGCAGCGCGCCCGGTATGCCGCCCACGAGCCACGAGAGCGACGAGCCGCCGATCGCGAGCGCCGCGAGCACGATGCCGCCCACGCCGAGGATCGCGAGCGACCACGCGACGAGGTGCCGCAGGTCGGCGAGCTCGTAGCTGAGCGCCTCGTCGTCGTACGCGGCGCCGCCGAGCGCACCGCGGAGTGCGGCGGCATCGGCGAAGCGGTCCGCGGGCTCCTTGGCGAGGCAGCGCATCACCGCGTCGGCGAGATCGCCGGGCACCTGCGGGGCGACGGTCGTGAGCGGTGTCGGCGCGACCGAGACGTGCTGCAGCACCAGTTCGCGGAACGAGCCGCCCGCGAACGGCAGCCGCCCCGCGAGCATCTCGTAGCCCATCACGCCGACGGAATAGAGATCGCTCCGTCCGTCGATCGTGGTGTCGCCCGTGGCCTGCTCCGGCGACATGTAGTGCGGCGTGCCGAGCACCGCGCCGCCCTGCGTGAGCGCGGTCGCGGCGCGGGCCGCATCGGCGCGTGCGATGCCGAAGTCGGTGAGGAGCGCGCGGCCGGTCGTGTCGTCGATGAGGACGTTGTCCGGCTTGATGTCGCGATGCACGACGCCCTGCCGGTGCGCGTGATCGAGCGCGTCGGCGAGCTGCGCGAGGAGCGCGCGCGCGGCCTCGGGCTCGATGGCGCCTTCGCGTTCGAGGCGCGACGCGAGCGATTCGCCGCGCACGTACCCCATCACGAACCAGCACAGCCCGCGTCGTTCACCGAAGGCGAAGAGCGGGACGATCGCGCCGTGCTGCAACGCGGCGACGGTGCGCGCCTCGCGGCGGAAGCGCTCGATCGCGGCGGCATCGGTGCCGGCACCCGGCGGCAGCACCTTGATCGCGACGAGCCGCTCGAGCGCCCGATCGCGCGCGAGGTAGACCGCACCCATGCCACCGCGGCCGAGGAGGCGCAGCAGCTCGTACTCCGCGCCGACCGCCTGCACGAGCGCGTCGCGCAGCGGATCGGCGTGCTGGTCGTCGCTGGCGGCTGGAGCGTCGGGAAGCGTCGCGGTCATGACGGCGTGGGCGTGATGCTCGTGGTCGTGATGCGCGTGGTCGTGACGATCGTGGTCGTGCTGGTCAACGCCGCTCAGCGGCGCGCGCGTGCCCGCGACGGGGTGGCGGCCGGTGGCACGCCATCGGCCGGGAGCACGGTGCGGAGCCAGTGGCCCGTGTGACTGCCGGGCGTCGCCATGATCGCCTCGGGCGTTCCCATCGCGACCAGCGTCCCGCCGCCGCTCCCGCCTTCGGGGCCCATGTCGATCACCCAGTCGGCGAGCTTGATCACGTCGAGGTTGTGCTCGATCAGCACGAGCGTGTGCCCCTGTTCGACGAGACGATCGAGCACGCGGGCGAGCTTCGCGATGTCCTCGAGATGGAGCCCGGTCGTGGGCTCGTCCATGATGTAGAGCTTGCGCCCGCCCTTCTTCGCGCTCTCGGACAGTTCCCGCGCGATCTTGATGCGCTGCGCCTCGCCGCCCGAGAGCGTCGTCGCCGGTTGGCCGAGCTTGAGGTAGCCGAGCCCCACCTGCTGCAGCTGCCAGAACGCGGCGTGCAGCTTCTCGTCACCGGGAAAGGCGCGGATCGCCTGGTCGATCGTCAGTTCGAGCACGTCGGCGATGTTGCGTCCCCACACCTTCACTTCGAGCACGTCGCTCTTGAACCGCTTGCCGCCGCACGTCTCGCACGGCACGAGCACGTCGGCCATGAAGACCATCTCGATCTCGACGTGCCCCGCTCCCTCGCACGTCTCGCAGCGCCCGCCGGCGACGTTGAACGAGAAGGTTCCCGCCGTGTAGCCGCGCTGCCGTGCGAGCGGCGTGTCGGCGAAGAGCTTGCGCACCTCGTCCCATGCCTTCACGTACGTCACGGGATTGCTGCGCGGGCTGCGGCCGATCGGCTCCTGGTCGATCAGCACGACCGCATCGAAGTGCTCGGCGCCCACGAGCGACTCGTAGCCGCCCACCAGCTCGCCCAGGTGCTGCTTGGCCGAGTGTTCGCCGTGGAGCCGCGTCTCGAGCGCGCGATAGAGGATGTCGTGCACGAGCGTGCTCTTGCCGCTCCCGCTCACGCCGGTCACGCACGTCAGCGTGCCGACGGGGATGCGCACCGTGACGTCGCGCACGTTGTGTGCGCGCGCACCGCTCAGCGTGAGCCAGCGCGGCCCCGCCTCGCGTCGCGATTCTGGGAGCGGGATCGTGCGCGCACCGGTGAGATACTGCCCCGTGAGCGGGCTCTCCGACGCCTCCGACACCGGGCCCGCGAACACCACCTGACCGCCCTTGTCACCGCTCGCCGGCCCGATCTCCACCATGTGGTCGGCCATGCGGATCGCCTCGAGATCGTGCTCGACGACGATCACCGTATTGCCGGCATCGCGCAGCCGTCGCAACAGGCCGAGGAGCCGGTCCATGTCGCGCGGATGGAGCCCGATGCTCGGCTCGTCGAGCACGTAGAGCGTGTCCACCAGGTGCGAGCCGAGCGAGTTGGCGAGCGCGATGCGCTGCGCCTCGCCACCGGACAGCGTGCGCGCCGCGCGATCGAGCGAGAGATAGCCGAGACCCACGTCGCGCAGGAAGCGGACACGCGCGCGCGCCTCGGCGAGCACCGTCTCCGCAACCTGCCGCTCGAACGTGTCGAGCGTGAGCGTCGCCACCCACTCGTCGAGCGCGTCGACGGAGAGCGCACAGATCTCGGGGAGCGTGCGCCCCGCGACGCGCACGTTGAGCGCATCGGCGACGAGACGCGTGCCGTGACAGGTGACGCACTCGGTCGCCGCCTGGTACTGGCGCAGGAAGACGCGGATGTACTGCTTGTAGCGCTTCTCCTCGAGGGCACGCAGGAAGGGCAGGATGCCCGTGAAGCCGCGGGTCTTCCCGTTGAGCAGGAAGTCGCGCTGCGCGGGATCGAGGTCGGCCCACGGCCGCGTCCACGGGATCCCCTCCTTCTTCGCGATCTCGTGCAGCTTGCGACGCGGTTCCTCGTAGCGCGGCATCGTCCACGGATGGATCGCGCCGTCGCGCAGCGAGCGATCGCGGTAGGGGACGATCAGCGATTCGTCGTACTCGAGCGTCGCGCCGAAGCCGTTGCACGTCGGGCAGGCACCGCGCGGCGAATTGAAGCTGAAGAGCTGCGGTGTCGGCGTCGGAACGACGGTGCCGTCCTCGGGGCAGGCGAAGCGTTCGGTGAACGGGAGTCGCGTACGCGGCGGACGACCGGCGGGGAGCGAGACCGGGTCGTCCACGAGGATCGCGCATTCGCCGTCGCCTTCGCGGAACGCGAGCCCCACCGCATCGGCGATGCGTCCCGCGATCCCGGCCTCGACGCGCAGGCGGTCGACCACGACGTCGAGCCGATGCGCGCCACCGACGTCGGCGCCACCGGCCGCGAGTTCGTCGACGTGCGCGACGACGCCGTCGAGCGCGACCCGCACGAAGCCCTTGGCACGGAGGGCATCGGCGAGATCGGTCGCGGTGAGCGATGCGGCGTGCGGGAGCGGGAAGGTGACCTGGAAGCGCGTGCCGACGGGAAGCGTCGCGATCTGGTCGGCGACCGACTGCGGCGTGTCGGGGCGGAGTTCGCGCCCGCAGCGCGGGCAAAAGGTGCGGCCGACGCGTGCCCAGAGCAGCCGCAGGTAGTCCGAGATCTCGGTCGCGGTACCGACCGTCGAGCGGCTCGAACGCGTCGGGTTCGACTGTTCGATCGCCACCGCCGGCGACAGCCCGTCGATGCGATCGACCTTCGGCTTCTCCATCCGCTCGAGGAACTGGCGCACGTACGCCGACAGCGACTCGACGTAGCGTCGCTGCCCCTCGGCGTAGATCGTGTCGAAGGCGAGCGACGACTTGCCGGAGCCCGATGGCCCCGTGACGACGGTCACCGCACGACGCGGGATGTCGAGGTCGATCCCCTTGAGATTGTGCTGCCGCGCCCCGCGGATGGTGATGCGATCGATCACGCCGCAAGATAGCGGGCCGCCGAAGCGGTCCGCGTCGGCATCGGTGCGCCCCGCATCGCCGCCATCGGCACGGGCGCGCGGCGTGCTGGTGACACCACACGCGGCGGAGTAGCGTTCGCCCCTCGATGTCCGTGCCCGTCACGCCGCCCGACGACGACGTCGTCGCCCCGACGCTCGACCGTCGCCTCGTGGCGCGGCTCGCCCGCTACGTGCGCCCGTATCTCGCGCTGGCGGCGGGGGCCGTCGCCCTGCTCGCGATCGAGGGCGCGCTGCAGCTCGTGGGACCGTGGCTCACGCGCCAGGTGATCGACGTCGCACTCCCGGCACGCGACGGCGCCTTCGTGCGCACCGCCGCGCTGCTGTTCGCCGCGTCGCTGTTCGTGCAGTTCGCCTGCAGCTGGGGCGAGACGATGCTCACCGGCCTCCTCGGCCAGCGCGTCATGCGCGACCTCCGCACGGAGCTCTTCGGCCGCCTGCAGACGCTCGGCGTCGCCTACTTCGACCGCAATCCCGCCGGGCGGCTGATCACGCGCGTCACGAGCGACGTCGAATCACTGAACGAACTGTTCACGTCGGGCGTGGTCGCGGGGCTCGGCGATCTCTTCGCGCTCGCGGCGATCGCGGTGATGATGTGGCTCACCGACTGGCGCCTCGCGCTCGCCGCCTTCGCGGTCGTGCCGTTCGTCTGGCTCGTGAGCCGCGTCTTCCAGCGAAGGGTGCGCGTCGCCTATCGCGAGATCCGCGGCCGCGTCGCGCGCATCAACGGCTTCCTGCAGGAGCGGCTGACGGGCGTGCGCGTCGTGCAGCTGTTCGGGCGAGAGCGTCACGAGCAGGAGCGGTTCGGCGTGCTCAATCGCGAACACCTCGACGCCAATCTGCGGAGCATCACCTACTACGCGCTCTACTTCCCCGCGATCGAACTGCTCACGACCGTGGCGCTCGCCTCGCTGATCGTCGCCGGCGCGGGGCGCGTGCACGCGGGGACGCTCACCGTCGGCACCGTCGCGGCGTTCCTGCAGCTCGTGCGACGCTTCTTCCAGCCACTGCAGGATCTCTCCGACAAGTTCAACACGCTGCAGCAGGCGATGGCCGCGAGCGAGCGGATCTTCACGCTGCTCGACACGCGGCCGACGGTCGTCGGTGGCGAGGCGACGCTGCCGCCGCGCACCGGGGGCGGACGCGGCGTGACGGTGACCTTCGACGACGTCTCGTTCGCGTACGACGCCCTCCCGCCCGCGGACGGCAGCGTCGCGTCGCCGGTGCACGGCGCGGCGACACCGCATTGGATCCTCAAGGGTGTGTCGTTCACCGTGCGACCCGGCGAGACGCTCGCGCTGGTGGGGCACACCGGCGCCGGGAAGAGCACGATCGTCGCGCTGCTGCTCCGCTTCTACGATCCGCAGCGCGGGCGCATCCTCGTGGACGGCGTCGACATCCGCACGCTCTCGCTCGACGCGCTGCGGCGCCGCATCGGCTACGTGCAGCAGGACATCTTCCTCTTCGCCACCGACGTCGCGGGAAACATCCGCCTGTCGGCGCCGCTGGCCGACGTCGTCGTGCACGCGGCGGCGGCGCGCGTCGGTGCCGATCGGGTCGTCGCGCGCCTGCCGCGAGGGTGGGCACAGGAACTCGGCGAGCGCGGCGCGACGCTCTCCGTGGGCGAGCGCCAGCTCCTCAGCTTCGCGCGCGCCCTCGCCGCCGATCCCGACCTCCTCCTGCTCGACGAAGCGACGAGCGCGGTGGACAGCGAGCGCGAGGCCGACATCCAGCATGCGCTCGCGACGCTCATGGCGGGCCGCACCACGATCGCCGTCGCGCATCGCCTGAGCACGATCGTCGATGCCGACGAGATCCTCGTGCTCCATCATGGCGTCGTCGCGGAGCGCGGCACACATGCCGCGCTGGTGGCCCGGCGCGGGCTCTACGACCGCCTCTGGCGGCTGCAGGTGGGCGACGGCGAGGCCGGGAACGCCGCTACCCCGAACGCGCTTGCCGGGTCCCCGGGCGCACCCTAGGTTCCGCCGCTCATGTCGCACTCGACCGTGATCTGCGGGGGTGCGCGCGCCGTGCGCGCGTGCACCGGCCCCGCCCGGCACCGCCGCCCCATCGCATGCAGCTGACGCACGCGGCCAACACGCACGTCGGCATGGTGCGCTCCGGGAACGAGGATGCCATGCACGCCGAGGCCGATGCGAGCCGCGGCATCTACATCGTCGCCGATGGCATGGGTGGGCATGCGGCCGGTGAAGTGGCGAGCGCGATGGCGATCGAGACGATCGCGGCCCACATCCGACGCGCGTCCGACGAAGCCGTCCCCGGTCTCGGTCCCGTCCTCACCGAGGCGGTCAAGGAAGCCAACCGCGCGATCTATCAGCGCACGCTGGCCGAACCCGACAAGCAGGGGATGGGCACGACGGCGACGGCGCTCGTCGTCGGGCAGGGCCAGTGGATCGTCGGGCACGTCGGCGACAGCCGCATCTACCTGTTGCGCGACGGCACGTTCACGCAGGTGACGCGCGACCACAGCTACGTGCAGGAACAGGTGGACGCGGGCTACCTCACGCCCGAGCAGGCCAAGTACCACCCGTTCAGCAACGTGATCACGCGCTGCGTCGGCGTGGCGCAGGAAGTCGTGCCCGACGTGATCAAGGGCGAGCTGCGCGCCGGTGACACGTTCCTCCTCGCGAGCGACGGGTTGACGGGCATGGTCGACGACCCGGTGCTGAGCCGCATCCTCGCATCGCGGCCGAGCCCGGGCCCGATGGTCGACGCGATGATCCGCGAGGCCAATCGCGGCGGCGGCGTGGACAACATCACCGCGATCGTCGTCAGGATCATCGCGCCGTGACCGACGCCGGCGCCACGCCGCCCGATGGCGCACCGCCGAGTGCCGGCGAGCTGGCCACGCTCTACCTCGGCAACATCCTCTACGCACTCGAGCTGGCCGCACTCTCGCTGACGGAGCAGGGCAAGGCGGACGAAGCGGCGTTCTATCGCGGCATCGGGCGCCAGCTCGCCGAGGCGCATCGCCGGGACAAGTCGGCGACATGAGCGAATGGCGCGCGATGCGCGCGCCGTCTCAGCGTGGCGGTGTCGCGTTCGCGCGCCGGATCGAATCTTCCTGCCGTCGCGTGCGCTCGTCCACGACACGTCGCATCGAGTCGCGTCGCCGCGTCTCGTCGGCGATCGCGGCACGGCGGATCGAATCGCGCCACGCGCTGTCGCGTACGGCCGAATCGAGACGCCGCCCCGCCGGCGAGACGCCTGCCTCACGCCGTGACGTCACCGCGTCCATCGGCGAGCGAACGCGCGACGGGGGCGTGTCGCGCGGCACGGCGGCTGTCGTGTCGGGCCGTGTGATCGGCGCGACCCGCGCCGTGGTGTCGATGCGCACGCGCGCCGCCTCCGCTGCGCCGAGCAGCGCCTCGCCCTCGGGCAAGCGGTCGTGGCCGGCGATGACGCCATCGTCGAAGCGGTACTCGTCGTCACCGCCCGGCGCGGTGCCGCGGATCACGTAGGTCCCGCCGGGATTGCGATACCAGCGCGTGATCGTCCAGCGTCCCGCGCGCGCCACCGGTTCCGCCGTGCACGGCTCATCGGCGGTGACGCGTGGGGTTTCGTCGGCATCGAGCGAGTCGCGCCACGCGGGCACGTCGGCGAGGAAACGCGCGGCGCTGCAGCCGTCGATCGGGAGCGAGTCGCCGGCGATGGTGCGCGCGCGGATCAGTTCGCGCAGCAGCGCGGTGCGCTGCGTCGGATCGGCCTCGCCCGCACAGGCCGCGAGCACGGCGCAGGCGAACGCAGCGTGGGTGAACGCGCCAGCGGTGCGTGCCACGGGACCGGTGCGCATCGGCGTCATGCGGCGAGCAGCGGGCGATCGTGGTCGAGCCGTTCGCGCAGGCGTGCAGCGTCGGCGGTGACGACAGGCCAGAGTCGCTCCGGGGCGACGGGCACGCGACGCGACGCGAAGACGCGCAGCCAGCGTGTGGAGCGGTAGAGCTGGTCGCTCAACGCCGGCAGGTCGAGTGCACCGGCGAGCCCCGCGCTCGTCAGTCGCTCGACCGCGCCATCGCGCCGCACGACCGGGAGATCGACGCCGAGCATCTGCGTCTTGGCAGGATAGTCGAGCAGCACTTCGCCGGGTGCGAGCCCGAGTTCGTGCGCGAGCCGGTCCTCGACGCGCACCACGAGCGCGCGATCGGCCGCGATCCATTCGCCGGCCTCGTCACCGAGGGCGGCCGCGGGCCACTGCGCGAGCCGCTTGTACAGGCGACGCTCGCGGAGCGCGGCGAGCAGCGGTGGCTGCGTGGACATCAGCGCGTGCAGCAGCCCTTCGTCTGTCCAGTCGGCGAGCCCCGCGGCGGCGAGCGTGCCGTCGTGGAGCGCGTCGTCCACGAGCCGCTTGTACATCGCCGTCGCGCTGCGCACGCCGTGATGCCAGTAGATGTTGCGGTACATCTGGTACTTGGCGAAGAGCAGCGACTCGAGCGCGCTCAGCCCCTTCTCGAGGATGCCGATCCCCGGCCGTGCGGTGACGGGATCGGCCACGACGACGATCGTGTCGAGCAGGCGGTCCACGTCGATCTGCCCGTACGGCACCCCGCACATCATCGCGTCGCGGCGCAGGTAGTCGATCTTGTCGAGATCGATCGACCCCGAGACGAGCCCCTGCAACGGGCCACCGTCCTCGCCGTGCATGAGCGCGAGTACGCGCTGCGGCGCATCGGCGCCGAACGCGTTGGTGAGCACCGCCGCGACCGGACCCTCCTGGATGCGCGGCCGCGCCGCGCTCTCGTGCTGCAGCGCGCCGATCTCCTCGAGCGCGTGGCTGAACGGATAGTGTCCGATGTCATGCAGCAGCATCGCGGCCGCCGTCAGCTCGCGCTCGCGCACCGGGACCATCTCGAGCGCCCCGCGCTCCGCGAGCGCCGCGATCGTGCGCCGCGCGAGATGATGCGCGCCGAGCGCGTGTTCGAAGCGCGAATGCGACGCGCCCGGATAGACGAGGAACGCATACCCCAACTGCCGCACGTACCGAAGCCGCTGCATCGCCGGCGTGTCCACCAGCCGCAGCGTGACGGCGTCGAGCCGGATGTTGTTCCAGAGCGGATCGCGAATGACCTTCACGGCACCGTCGGTCGGGGGTCTCTGGACATATCTATCGCGCCCGCCGTCCATGCGACACCGGGGCGACGTCGTCACCGTCACCCGAGTAAGAGCCGTGTCGCCGATCGCGAGCACGACATTGTGGCGCATTCCGAACGGCGGGAACGCAGAGGGCGCAGAGGGTACGGCGATCTCGCAGAGGAACGTTCACGCGACCCATCGCTCGACACACGCTTGGCGACCTCGCCGTCCCTTCTGCGCCCTCTGCGTTCCCGCTGTTCGAAATGCACGGAAACACACAGGGCCGCGCCCGACGCAACGGACGCGGCCCTTCAGGTAACACCCGGAGAGCGACTCAGCCGCGCGGCCCGGCGGCGAGGACGTCGGGGGCGACCGTGTCGCCGAACTTGGCGATGTTGTCACGGAACATCTTCGCCAGCTTCGCCGCCTGGGCGTCGTACGCGGCCGCGTCGGCCCACGAGCCGCGGGCATCGAGGACGGCCGCGGGGACGCCGTCGATCGACTGCGGCACGGCGAGGCCGAAGACCGGATCGGTCACGGTCGCGACGCCGTCCAACTTGCCGGCGATCGCGGCGCGGACCATCGCGCGCGTGTACGACAGCTTCATGCGCGTGCCCGTGCCGTACGCACCGCCCGACCAGCCCGTGTTCACCAGCCAGACCTGCGAGCCGTGCTGCGTGAGGCGCTCGCCGAGCATCGCGGCGTAGCGCGTGGCGTGCCACACCATGAACACCGCGCCGAAGCAGGCGCTGAACGTCGCCTGCGGCTCGGTGACGCCGCGCTCGGTGCCGGCCACCTTCGCGGTGTAGCCCGAGAGGAAGTAGTACATCGCCTGCTCGGGCGTCAGCTTCGCGATCGGCGGCAGCACGCCGAAAGCGTCGGCCGTGAGGAAGACGACGTGCTTCGGATGCCCGCCACGCCCCGAGGGGACGTGATTCGCGATGTAGTGGATCGGGTAGCTGGCGCGCGTGTTCTCGGTGATGCTCTGGTCCTCGAACTTCACCTTGCGCTGCTCATCGAGCACCACGTTCTCGAGCACCGTGCCGAACATCTGCGTGGTCCGGAAGATGTCGGGCTCCGCCTCGGCGCTCAGGTTGATCGCCTTCGCGTAGCAGCCACCCTCGAAGTTGAAGATCCCGTCGCCCGACCAGCCATGTTCGTCGTCGCCGATGAGCGCGCGATCGGGGTCGGCGGAGAGCGTCGTCTTGCCGGTGCCCGAGAGGCCGAAGAAGAGCGCCGTGTCGCCGTCCTGCCCGACGTTGGCCGAGCAGTGCATGGGGAAGACGCCCTGCGTCGGCATGAGATAGTTCATGATCGTGAACATGCTCTTCTTGAGCTCACCCGCGTACCGGGTGCCGCCGATGAGGATCATCCGGCGGGCGATGTGCACGATGATGAACGTCCCGGTGCGGGTGCCGTGCTTCGCGGGATCCGCCTGGAACTCGGGCGCATGGAGCACGCTGAAGTTCGGCATGAACTGCGCGAGCTCGTGCACCTCGGGGCGGATGAACATGTTCCGGACGAAGTGCGCGTGCCACGCGTTCGGCGTGACGTAGCGGACGCTCAACCGGTGCGCCGCGTCGGCGCCGCAGTAGAGATCCTGCACGAACAGGTCGTCGCGCGCATCGAGATAGGCGCGCACGTCGTCGAGCAGCGCGTCGAAGTGCCCCTCGGCCATGGGCTGGTTCACCTTGCCCCAGTCCACGTCCCCCTCGGACGACGACTCGCGCACGATGAACTTGTCGTTCGGCGAGCGCCCGGTGTGCGGCGCGGTGACGGCGACGAAGGGCCCCATGTCGGCGAGCGTGCCCTCGCCGCGCTGCACGGCGGCCTGCACCAGCTCGGGGGTGACGAGGTTCCAGTGGACGGCGCCCGCGGGCGCGAGCCCCTGCTCGGCGAGGCCGTGCGCACTCGCACGTGCGGCGGAGGGGACCGGCTCGGTCTGGGTGGCCATGTGAGCGGCGCGGTAGAAGACGGGTGGAAGCCGGCGGCTGCGGCCCGGAGGCGCGCCAGCGGCGGGAGTCGTCCGCCCAAAGTAAGCGGTCCGTGCGATGGCCACGCCCCCCGACGCCCCGCCGCCGCCGAGCGCCCATCTTGAAGTCGGCAGGGCGAATGGCGAGTTTCGTCTGTCCGAAACCACAAAATCGTCATGCATCAATTTCATGGTCTCGGCCGAGCCGCCCGCGTGGCCGCCGGCCTTCTGCTCGCGATCGGCGTGCCGCGCCTCGCGCACGGCGCCGATGCACGGGTCGACGTCCGCCCGCGCCCGGCGAGCGTCACCGCCGACGTCCGCGGCCTCGTCACCGACACCACCGGTCGTCCGATCCCCGACGTCGTCGTCCTGGCCGTCGAAACGGGGCGCACGGTGACGTCCGGGCGTGACGGTCGCTTCGTCTTCCGCGGCCTACCCGCGGGCACGGTCCACTTCGCCGCGTCGCGCCTGGGCTTCGTGCCGACGCGCGTGCGCATCGTCGTGCCGGCGACCGGTGAGCCGGTGACGGTCACGATCCGGCTGCCGCAGTCGATCGTGAGTCTCCCAGGCGTGCAGGTGACAGGGAGTGCGAGCGACGGTGATCCGACGCGGTCGACGCAGGCGACGCTCGCGCTCGACGGTCGCACGCTGCAGGCGCGGCAGGCGCCGAGCGTGGCGCAGGTGCTCGCGTCGGAACCGGGGATGGCGGTGCGATTCAACGGGCCCATGGCGAGCATCCCCGTCATCCGTGGGCTGACGGGTGAACGCATCGTGCTGCTGCAGGACGGTGAGCGCATCGGCGATCTCGCCGCGACCGCCGCCGACCATCTGCAGGCCGTCGATCCCGCGGTGGCCGAACGCATCGAGGTGATCCGCGGCCCCGCGTCGCTCCTCTACGGCACCAACGCGATCGGCGGCGTCGTCAACGTGGTTTCGGGCGACATTCCCTTCGCGCGACCCACTGCGCGCACCGGCTTCCTCGCCGGGCAGGCCGAGAGCGTCGCACCGGGTGGTGTCGGAAGCGCGGCGTTCACCACGCCGCTGGGCGGCGGCTTCGTCGCGACGGCGCGCGGAAGCTGGCGTCGCATGGCGGATCTGCGCGCGGGCGGGGGGCAACGCATCGGCAACACCGACGCCTCCACGTGGAACGCGAGCGGTGGCGTGGCGTGGTTCGGGAGCCGTGGCTCGCTCGGTGTCGCGGTGCGCGCGCAGGACTTCGACTACGGTGTTCCCGCGCCCGATGCGGAAGCGGTGCGCATCGCCGGGGATCGTCGCGGTGCGCAGCTGCGTGGTGAACTCGCGTCCGGCATCTCGTTCATGCCGACGCTGCGCCTCGATGCGACCGTGCAATCGTACGCGCACGACGAGATCGAACCCGACGGCACCGTCGGCACGCGCCTCGCGCTCGACACGCGCACCGTCAACGTCGCGGCGCGCACGGTCGTCGGTCGGGCGCGCGGTACCGTCGGCGTGCAGGCTTTCTTCCGTCGGTATCGCGGCCTCGGCGCCGAGACGTTCACGCCGGCGGCGTCGAACGACAACCTGGCGCTGCTCGTGCACCAGGAGCTCCCGGTCGGCCCCGCGTTCGCGGGCGATCGGCGCGCGACGCTGCAGTTCGGGGCACGTCACGACTGGATCCGCCTGACGCCGCGCGCCGCCGACGATCCGCGCTTCGCGTCGCTCGAGACGCGGCGGCTCGGTGCCACCAGCGGGTCGGTCGGTGCGTCGCTCCCGCTGCCGGCGAACAGCTCGCTGTCGGCCAGCCTCTCGCGCGCCTTCCGTGCCCCCTCGGTCGAGGAGCTGTGGTCCAACGGCTATCACGCCGCGGTGAACAGCTTCGACATCGGCAACCGCGCGTTGCGGCCGGAGCTCGCGACGGGTGTGGACGTGGTGCTGCGCACGCAGCGTCGCGGCGCGTACGCGCAGCTCGCGGCCTACGGCTCGCGCATCGGTGGCTACGTGCTGCCGACGGCCGCACGCGACACGACGCTGGTGGACTTCGGCACCGTCTCGGTCGTCGAGTTCGCACAGGTCGATGCGCGTCTCGTCGGTGCCGAGTTCTCGGGCGAGGCGTCGCTCGGCCGCGGGCTGGTGGCCGGCGTGCTCGCCGACGTGGTGCGCGGCCGCGGGCCGAACGGGAGTGCGTTGCCCTTCATGCCGGCCGCGCGTGTCGGCGGTTCGCTGCGCTGGGACACGGGGCGCTGGGCGATCGGCGGCGACGTGCGCCACGCCTTCGCGCAGCGCGACGTCGCCGCCGGCAACCCGGTCGCGATCCGCAACCCGCTCGACATCGAGACCGGCGCGTTCACGCTGGTGAACCTGCAGGCGGCGATCACCATTCCGGGCCGACGCGCCGTGCACGCGCTCACGATCCGCGTCGACAACCTGCTCGACGAGCGCTTCGTCGATGCGACGAGCCGGATCAAGTCGTTCGCATGGAACCCGGGGCGGAACGTCGCGATCGGGTGGCGGATCGGGTACTGATCGCGGTTCGGCTGTCCTGCCGCTATCGCTCTTCGCGACGATCTCTAGCAGCATGAACGCAGAGGGCGCAGAACGAACGGAGGGGGCGCAGAGGTGCGTGCGGCGAGCGGTGGGCGCCCCGCATGCGTGCGATCGTTTTCTTGAATCGTCCTGGCGGTCTCTTGCTACGACGTCCGCCGCTCCGAACCTCTGCGCCCCCTCCATTCGTTCTGCGCCCCCTGCGTTCATGCAGTTCGGACGCGCTGCCAGAACTCAGGAGCCGAGATACGACAGCAGGCGGTTGAGCATGCGCCGGTCGGAGGTCTCGGCATCGTCGCCCTTGGGCGTTTCGAGCACCTTGGGGACGTGGGCGAAGCGGGCGTCGTTCATGAGGCGCGTGAAGGCGGACGCGCCGATGGTACCTTCGCCGATGAGTTCGTGGCGATCCTTGCGTGACGCGAAGGGGGCCTTGGAGTCGTTGAGGTGCCAGACCCTGACGCGCGCGACGCCGAGCGTGCGGTCGAGTGCGTCGATCACGCCGTCGTAGTCGCCGACGAGATCGTAGCCGGCGGCCCAGAGATGCGCGGTGTCGAGGCAGACGCCGACGCGGGGCTGCAGGTCGGCGGGGAGCATGGCGATGATCGCGGCGAGCTCCTCGAAGCTCCGACCGAGCACCGTGCCCTGGCCGGCGGTCGATTCGAGGCAGAGCACCGTGCCGTCATCGATCCCCGCGAACGCCTCGGCGATGCCGGCGGCGTTGCGCGCGAGCCCGGCGTCGTGATCGTCCATGAAGTTGCCGGGGTGGCTCACGAGATAGTGCACGCCCAGTGCGCGGCAGCGTCGCAGCTCGGCGGCGAAGCTCGCGATCGAGCGGGCGCGGAGCGCGGGATCGGGTGAGGCGAGGTTGATCAGGTAGCTGTCGTGCGAGATCACGACCGGATCACCGGCCGCGGCGCATGCATCGCGGAAGCGCGCGGCCTCGTCCGCATCGACCTCGCGCTCGGCCCACTGGTTCGCCTGCTTGGTGAAGAGCTGGAACGCAGTCGCGCCGATCGCCGTGGCGCGTGGCGGTGCTTCGAAGGTGCCGCCCGACGACGACACATGCGCGCCGAGTCGCATGCCGGCCGGAATGCGCGGGAGTGGTTCGAGCGCGTCGAGTTCCTCGGCCGATCGCTTCTTCGGAACGAGCGAGCGCTTCACGGTCGCCGTCGCGCTCGTCGTCGCCGCCGTCTTCCGGACCGCCATGCGTGCTCCCGTGCTCAGCGGCCGCGCAGCCAGTCGAGCGGATCGACGGCCGTGCCGCGCGACCGGCGGATCTCGAAGTGGAGGTGCGGCGGCATCTCGGGATCGGCGCTGCCGACCGCGCCCACCGACTGTCCCTTCCGCACCTTGGCACCCTTGGCGACGGCGGCATTCGCGAGCGAGCCGTACACCGAGTAGTCGCCGGCACCGTGCTGCACGATCACGGTCAGGCCGTAGGTGCCGATGTTCTCGGCCACCACCACCTCGCCGTCGGCGATCGCACGCACCGCCGTGCCGGCATTCGCCGCGATGCCGATGCCGTTCCAGCGGACGGTCGTGTTGTCGGGCGTGACGGTGCGCCCGAAGCGGTAGAGCAGTTCGCCGTCCACCGGCCAGTCGAGTCGCCCGAAATCAGAGGTGCGGATCGTCGAACTCGGCATCGGTGCCGAGCGCGCCGTGGCGGGCGCGCGACTCGGCGCGCCCGGCGCCGCGGCCGTTGCACGCGCACGCTCGGCCGCCGCCGCCGCCTCGGCGCGACGGCGCACCTCCTCGAGGTTCGCGATCACGCCACGCAGCCGGCTCTCCGACCGTTCGATCTCGGCCAGCCGCTGCTGCAGCCGGCGCGCCTGCTGCTGTGCGGCGCCGAGACTGACGGTGCGTTCGCCCTGCAGCTCGCGGAGCCGCTCCTCCTCGTCGGCCTTCTCCTGCTTGCTCCGCTCGATGTCCTCCTGCAGCTGCACGAGGACGCCGCGCTGCTTCGCGATGCGATCGCGCAACCGCTCGACGCTGCCGACCAGCGCGCGATCGCGGAGCGTGAGCGCATGCAGGTACTTGTAGCGCGAGACCATCGCCCCGACCGACTCGGCGCTCAGCATGACCTCGAGCGTGTAGAGCGGGCCGCGCTTGTACACGTCCTGCAGCCGACGCCGCAGCACGGCGCGCTTGACGACCAGCTCGTCCTCCGCACTCGCGAGCGACCCGGTGGCCTCGCTCACCTCCTCGCCGATCGTGACGAGCTGCTGCTCGAGCGTGCGCACCGCCCGCGCCGTGGCCTGCGCCTGCTGCGCGAGGTTGCGTCGCTCCTCGTCGAGGTCGTGCACCGTGCCCGCGATCTCCGCCAGCCGGCGCTGCAGCTCCGCACGCTCCCGCCGGATCCGCTCCAGCTCCGCGCGCTGCTGCTGGATCCGCTGCGATGGCGCCTGTGCGCCGAGCAGTCCCGCCAGCGCGACGAGCAGGCCGACCGTGCGAATCGCGCGTCCCGCGTGCGTTGGTCTCGATGCCGCCGAACGGAGGGAATCGCTGGGGGCGCTGGGGGCGCAGGGAAGATCGGACGGACCGGCAACCGAGGAAGCACCGCCGTTCCCCTGCGCCCCCTGCGCCCCCTGCGCCCCCTGCGCCCCCTGCGCCCCCTGCGTTTCAGGCTGTCCGACGACCATATACAGTGCACCGGACGTCGAGCGAGAACGCATCGGGATCACACGCGCCGAAGCTGCCGACCGACGCTGAGCGCCGCGCCGACGAGGCCGAGCAGCGCGCCGGCGGCGACGCCGCTCCAGGCGAGCCAGGCGGGGAAGAACGCCGTCTCGATGACGTTCTGCACGAGCAGTGGCGCGAGCCACGTGAGCGCGAGGGCGAGCAGCCCACCGAGGACGCCCTTGAGCAATCCGTCGATCAGGAAGGGGAGCCGGATGAAGCCGTCCGTCGCGCCGACGAGGCGCATGATCGCGATCTCGCGCGCGCGAGAGAGCACCGTCATGCGGATCGTCGCGCCGACCAGCACGATCGACACGAGCGCGAACGCCGCTCCGAGGAGCGCGCCGGCCCACGTCACCGCGTTGCGCACGATCGCGAACTTGCGCACCCACTCCTGCCCGAAGCGCACGTCGTCCACGAACGGGTAGCCCTGCAACCGACGCGCGACGCCTTCGACGGTCGCGGGATCGCGGTTGCCCGGCTTGAGGCGCACTTCGAGCGATGCGGGGAGGAACTCCGGCTCCCAGACGTCCTTGAACTCCGCGAGATCGGCGCGCGCACGGTCGAGCGCCTGCTGCGGCGAGACGTAGTCGACGCGTGCGACTTCGGGAAAGGCGCGGATGTCGCCGATCGCCGCACCGATCGCCTCGGTCCCCGTTCCCTCGACCACGTACGCACGCAGCTCGACGCGCTCCTCGGCGCGTTCGAGTGCCCCGCGGATGTTCCACGCGACGAGCCCGAAGAGCCCGAAGGCGAACAGCGAGAAGGCGATCATCACGATGCTCAGCACCGACAGGCCGGGCGAGCGTCGGAAGGCGGTCCAGACTTCGCGCAGGGCGAGACGCATCAGCTTCCCGGCTCCACGAGGTCCGCGGGCGCCGCTTCGGCCGAGTCGTAGGCGAGCGCGCCCTTGTTCAGCTCGAGCGTGCGATAGCCGCTCGCGCGCACGAGGTTGAGGTCGTGCGTCGCCATCAGCACCGCGGTGCCGCCGGCGTTGATCTCGCGCAGCAGCTGGAAGACCGCCTTGGTCGCGCGTTCGTCGAGATTGCCCGTGGGTTCGTCGGCGAGGACGACGAGCGGATCGTTGACGAGCGCACGCGCGATCGCGACGCGCTGCTGTTCGCCGCCCGACAGCTCGCCGGGAAAGGCCTGCAACTTGCTCGTCAGCCCGACGCGTTCGAGCGCCTTCTGCACCCGCGCACCGATGCCCGCCGTCGGCGCGCCCGTGACCTCGAGCGCGAAGGCGACGTTGTCGAAGGCCGTGCGATCCTCGAGCAGGCGGAAGTCCTGGAAGACGATGCCGATCTTGCGTCGCAGCTTCGCGACGTCGACACGTGTCGCCTTGAGCGAGCTCGTGCCGGCGACGCGCACTTCGCCCGCGTCGGGGCGCTCCTCGAGGCGCGCGAGCTTGAGGATGGTGCTCTTGCCCGCGCCGCTCGGCCCCGTCAGGAAGACGAACTCGCCTTTCGCGACACCGAAATTGATCTTCTGCACGCCACCGGCACCGCGTGCGAAGCGGCGCGTCACGTTCGCGAAGCGGACGACCGACGGCGCGCTGTTCACGCGAGCGCCTGCTCGACGTCGGCGATCAGGTCGCGCACATCCTCGATGCCGACACTGATGCGCAGGAAGCCGTCGGGGATGCCGAGCGCCGCGCGCTGCGCCGGCGTCATCGCGGCGTGCGACGTGAAGCGCGGCTCGCAGACGAGCGTGTCGACGCCGCCGAGCGACGTCGCGTGCAGCATGAGCCGGAGCCGCTGCACGAAGCGGCCGGCGGCGTCCGCGCCGCCATCGAGTTCGATCGCCATCATCGCCCCCGGCCCGTCGAGGAGCTGGCCGGCGAGCGCGTGATCGGGATGGCTCGGCAGCCCCGGATAGTGCACCGCGGTGATCCGCGGATGCCGCGCGCACCACTCGGCCAGCGCCTGTGCGTTGGCCTGCGCGCGTTCCACGCGCACGGCGAGCGTCTTCATGCCGCGTTCGAGCAGCCAGCACGCGAACGGATCCGCGGCCTGCCCCCAGACGGTCATGCGCTGCGTCGCCTCCTCGACGAAGGCGCGCGTGCCGAGCACCGCGCCGCCGAGCATGTCGTGATGGCCGTTGAGGTACTTCGTCGTGCTGCAGATCACCACGTCGGCGCCGTGTTCGAGCGGACGCAGGTTGACCGGGCTCGCGAAGGTGCTGTCGACCACCAGCGCGATGCCGACTTCACGCGTGAGGATGGCGAGCGGTCGCAGGTCCACGAGCCGCGTCGTCGGGTTGACGGGCGTCTCGACGAAGAGCGCGCGCGTGTTCGGCTGCAGCGCCTGCCGCCACCCTCGCGAGACGAGCGGATCGACGAACGTCACCTCGATGCCGAGCTTGGGGAGCTCCTCGGTCAGCAGCCGATGCGTCCCGCCGTAGATCCACGCGCTCGAGACGAGATGATCGCCGGGGCGGAGCAGGGCGAGCATCGCGCAGGCGGTCGCGCCCATGCCGCTCGCGGTGACGAGCGCCGCTTCGGCGCCCTCGAGCGCGGCGAGCCGTTCCTGCACGAGCGTGATCGTGGGCGTGTTCGCGTAGCGCGTGTAGCGCGGCACGCTCGCGACCCCGCGCGGCTCCTCGAAGTTCACGCCCTGCACGAGCGGTGCGGCGACGGGCCCGTCGTGATCGGTGCCGCGTCCCGCGTGCACGGCGCGGGTGGCGAAGTGCATCGCGGTGTCGTCGGTGCCGGCGCGTGCGTCGTGCATCAGACGAAGCGGACCATCGGCTTGGTCGCCGTCGGTCCCTGATCCTGCTCGGGCTTCACGAGCTTGATCACCTCGGTCACGGTGAGGCCGGCGATGTCGCGCACGGTGGCGCCGCCGCGCGGGACCGCGTCGTCGATGCGGAGATCGGCGAGTTCCTTGCGCCGCGGGCCGATCACGAACACCAGCTCGCCGTCCACCAGCCCGCGCGTGCGCGCCTCGTCCGCGTTGATGAGGATCGCGGGCCCGCGCTCGGCGTCACCGCGCCGCGTCGCGACGAACGCGGTCACCTGGAGCGGCGGGTTGTACATCTCGCGCGGCGGACGCTTCATCTCAGGCGAGCCTCAGCGGCCAGTAGCCGTCCTGCGCATCGACCACGAGTCGGCGCGCGGCGAGCTGCGCGAGCCACGGCGCGAGACCGTCGGCGTCGCGTGACGCGTGCGCGGCGAGCGTCGCGCAATCGCCCCCACCCGTCTCGTGCACGAGGCGCCACGCGGCGCGCTCGTCGTCGCAGGCGACACCGGCGATGCGCGCCGTGCCGTCGGTCGTCTCGACGACGAGGGCGAGCTCGTGATGCTCGAGCACCGGATCGAGCGCCTCGAGATGCGCCTCGTGCAGCCCGCGGCAGACGAACCAGCAGGCCGGTTGCTCCGCGGGCGTCTCGCGCACGCGTCCCGCGCCGTGCCGCAGCAGGAGCTGCGCGACGATCTCGTCGGCGCAGGAGAAGTCGAGCACGCCGACGCGCGAGAAGTCGAGCACCGCGAGGCGGCGCCCGGCGAGTTCACCGAGCAGCAGTTCGAGCTGGCTCCGGACCGCGCGCCCCGTCGCACGCGTCACGAGATTCGAGTAGAGATCGCACTCCGCGCGCGACAGTGCCGCGCGCACGTCGAGGGCCACGTGGGCGAGCATCAGTCGGGCACCTGGGCGGGGATGACGATCTGCACCTGCGCGCCGGGAAACTCGGCGAGGTGCTCGGTGAGTGGCGGCTCGTCGTCCCACGCGGGGACGACCGCGAGACGCGCCGTGCCGCTGCGCACCGACAGCTTGGCGCCCCAGCGGCCCATGTACTTGCGGATGTTCGGCAAGCCCTGGCCGCGTCCCGGATCACGGAAGCGGCTCGCCCCCTTGAGGATCGCGAGTTCGAGCGCGGCGCCGTCATCCCAGCGGTCGCTCGCCGGGCGGCCGTGCGACTGCTCGTAGCTGCGGCGGAAGCCGAGGCCCGCGTCGCAGACGGCGATCACCACGACCTTGCGTCCGAGCCGCTTGCGCCACTGGTACGTCTGCACCGCGACCCAGCCGCTCGTCCCCGCATGCTCGACGATGTTCTGGCAGCTCTCGGAAAGCACCATGCTGAAGCCCATCGCGCTCGATGCCGGGAAGCCCAGCACGTCGTGCATGATGGTCGCCGCACGATCCTGCACGCGCTGCACGACTTCCTGCACGTCGCCGTGCGCGCCGATCTCGGTGACGGGGAGCAGCACGTGGCTGTCGCCCGCGCGACTCCGCGGCAGTGGTCGCACCGGCTCGTAGAAGCGCTCGGCCTGCTTGAAGAAGCCCGTGCGCGCCCAGTAGCTCGCCGTCTCGTCGCCCTCGGGGGCGATGAACTGCGGGCGGACGGCGCGCGTCTGCGCCAGCACCAGCAGCGAGCACAGGGCGAACGGTGACGCCCAGCGCGCATGGCGCGCATCCACGAGCAGCTTCGCGTCCGGTGCCAGTGCGGCGAGCGGCGTCAGCACCTGCTCGATGCTGACGTCGTCGAGCGACGGCGGGACGGCGAGGATCGTGGTCACGGGGGGGCGAGCTGTCCGCGGAGGTGGTGGGCGAGCCCGGTGGCGCCGCGATGCCGGACGTTGCGCGCCGCAGCCGAGTGAGCGAGCCGCATGGCCTCGTCGAAGCTAGTGCCTGCGAGCAAATGCGAGAACTGCGTCGCGCCCCACACGTCACCGCAGCCGGTGGGGTCGCCGTCGTCGTCCGAGAGCTCGGACAGCGGCACGGGGACGAGCGCGGTGCGGGCCGGACCGGTCGGACGTGTCGCGCTGCCGACGCGATCGGCGAGCGCCGCGAAGCCGGGTTGCGCGAAGTAGACGGCCCCGCGTGCACCGAGCGTCACGCAGAGGAGCGACGTGCCGTTCGCGAGCGCGGTCGCGGCCAGCGCCATGGGATCGGGCGCGAGCAGCGCGACTTCGTCCTCGTTGACCTGCAGCACGTCCACGCACCGGCACCACGCGCCGACGTCCGGCAGCGGCTCCGGCACGCGCAGCCCGCTCGCGTCCACGCCGAGCACCTTGCTGTGCAGGTCGCAGTAGATCGGGCCGGCGAAGTGCGTGCGCAGGAGCTGCATCGTCTCGAGATCGAGCTCCCAGCCGGCGATGAAGTTCACGTAGAGCGCGTCGAGCCCCGCGAGCAGCGGCTTGAGGCCGAGCCACGTCCACGGCGGCACGCCACCGGTGAGCACCTCGGTGCGTCGCGCCGCGTCGATGTAGCGGAGCGTCACGCGGTTGTTTGGCTGCGCCACCTTGATCAGCGCCGCATCGGGGGCGAGCCGCGTGAGCGTGCCGAGGAAGTCGCCTGCCTGCGCCGCGAGATCCTCGCCGACCTTGATCAGCGGCACGATCTCCCAGTCGGCGGGCAGCGCGGCATCGAGCGCCGCGAGCGCGTAGGTGATGCCGCCCCACTCCTCGACCGGTGCGGTGCGCGTGTCGCGCCCGTGGATGACGTCCCAGACGAAGGTGCCGATGACGCCGAGTCGGCGACGCCGCACGCCGGCCGGTGCGTCGCCGCTCACGCCACCTCGCGCGTCTGCTGCAGGAACGCCGCCACCGCGCCGACCACGCCCGCGCTGCCACCGAGCGCGCCCGGCACGATGCGGCATGCATCGACCGCGGGCCGGAACGCGCGTCGCTTCACTTCGGCGCGCAGCGGGACGAACAGCGCGTCGCCCGCGTTCACCACGCCACCGGCTAGCACCACCACTTCCGGGTTCAGTACGTTGAGGAAGGCGCCCACGCCCGCGCCGAGATAGCGTGCGGTCTCGCGCACCACGTCGATCGCGATCGGATCGCCGTGCTTCGCGGCCTGATAGACGGTCTGCGCGGTGATGCGCGACAGGTCGCCATCGACGAGCGACCAGAGCGCGCCGGGCTCCTCGCCGGCGAGCGCTTCGCGCGCACGATCGGCGATCGCGGTCGCGCTCGCGTAGGCCTCGAGGCAGCCGTAGTTGCCGCACTTGCAGCGCCGTCCCGTGCTGTCGATGGTGACGTGCCCCATCTCGCCGGCCACGTCGCTCGCACCGTGATAGAGCACGCCGTCGACCACGATGCCGCCACCGATCCCGGTGCCGATGGTGATGCCGATCGCGTTGCGCGTTCCTCTGGCGGCACCGAGCCACCACTCGCCGAGGGTCGCGCAGTTCGCGTCGTTGTCGAGCGTCGCGCGGAGCCCGGTGGCCGCCTGCACCTTGTCGCGCAGCGGCCAGTCGGTCCATCCGAGATTGGGCGCGGTGATGACCACGCCACGCGCCCGATCGAGCGGCCCCGGCGCACCCACGCCTACGCCGACGAAGCGCGCGCGCGACGCACCCGTCTCGTGCTGCACGCGCTCGATCGTCCGCTCGACCGCGCGCACGATCCGATCGGTGACCGCGTCGGGCCCGTCGGCCGCGAGCGTCGGTTCGCTGTGGAACGCGAGCTCGCGACTGCCATCGGCCGACAGCGCCCCGACGGCGATGTTGGTGCCACCGAGGTCGACGCCGACGATCCAGGAATCCGAAGGGAAGGGCGAGCCGGTCATGCGGGAGGGGCGGGGGAGCCGCCCGACATCCGACCGGGCGCGCTCGGCACAATCTGGCGACCCCGCCCACCCCGGCGGAGGGGGCGCGCGCAGCGCGACGGTGGTGCGGCGCGCACTGCGCGCGCGATGCGAATGCGGCGACCCGCGCGTCGCCTCACCCGTCGCGGAGCGTCGCCACCGCCCGTGCGACGTCGATCGCGGTGATGCGCTTCATGCACGCCCAGTGGCCGAGCGGACACGCCGCGGGGCCGTGGCTCGAGCAGGGGCGACACGGCAGCTCGCCCTGCTGTTCGGCGATCGCGCTGCGCGACGCGAGCGGACCGAAGCCGAACTGCGGCACCGTCGGTCCGAAGATGGTCACCGTCGGCACGTCCATCGCGCTCGCGAGATGCTGCGGCAGCGAATCGTTGGTGACGAGTGCGCGCGCGCGTCGCAGCAGCGCCGCGGTGGCGAGGATGCGGAGCCGGCCCGTCGCGTCGAGCACGCGGGCCGGTGCCGCCGCGGCGATCGAGGCGGCGTGCGGCGCATCGTCCGGTCCGCCCACGACGACGATGCCGACATCGGGCGGCAGCGCCGCCACGAGCGCGGGATAGCCGGGCCAGCGCTTCGTGCCCCACACGCTCCCCGGCGCGACCGCGATGAACGGCGCATCGCCGAACGGTGCCGTGGCCAGCAGCGCGTCGGCCGCGCCCTCGTCGTCGAGCGAGGGGTGGAGCGTCGGACGTGGCAGCGCGACATCGGCCGGTGCCGCCAGGTCGAGCAGGCGACGCGCGTGATGTTCGCTCTTCCGATAGCGCACCGGCGCGGTGTACAGCAGGCGCCCCGCGGACGTGTCGAAGCCGCGTCGCACACCAATGCCGGCGAGCGCCGCGAGCGTCGCCGTGCGCCACGAGCCCTGCGCGAGGTACGCGGTGTCGTATCGCTCGCGACGCAGCATCGACGCGATGCGTGCGAGTCCCCCGACTCCCGCATCGGCACGACGCTTGTCGTACGTGACGACGCGTCGCACCGCCGGATGCCCGTCGAGGATCGCCGCACCGGCTGGCGTGGCGACGACGTCGACCGGGCCGCGTGCCGCGAGCCACGTCAGCAGCGGCGTCGTGAGGACCACGTCGCCGAGGAAGGACGTCTGGAGCACGAGGGCACCGGGCATCGGCGCCAATCTATGGCGACGCGTGTCGGCCGGTGCCGACGTGCGGCGCTCGCGGTTCCGACGGTTAACGCCGCCCGGTCTCGCGCGTCTCATGCGGCATGCCACCGCACCGTCACGTCCGCGCGTCGCGGAGATCGCACATCACCTCGCTCCTCGCCGCCACACTGCTCGGCTGCAGCGGCGCCGGCACCGATCCGATCGTCGGACCACCGCCCGCACCCGGCGGTGGCACGACGCCGCTCCCGCTGGTCTTCCCGGGCGCGACGACGGATTCGTGGCCGACCGTCTCGCCCGCGACGGCGAACATCGATTCCAGCGCGCTCGCGGCCGCGATCGACTGGGCCGGTGCGCAGCGCACACGCGCCGTCGTCGTGCTCTGGCGCGGACGCATCGTCGCGGAGCGCTACTGGAACGGCTGGACGCCCACCACCGACAGCATCATCGCCTCCGCCGGCAAGAGCGTCGTCGCGACACTCGTCGGGCAGCTCGCGCGCGAGGGCCGCCTGGCCGTCGACCAGCCGGTGAGCGTGATCCTCGGCGCCGGCTGGTCGCGCAGCCCCGCGACCGAGCCGTCGATCACGGTGCGGCACCTGCTGTCGATGACGTCCGGCCTCGACGACTCGCTGACGCGTGTCGTGCCACCGGGCGCGCGCTTCTACTACAACAATCCCGCCTACTACCAGCTCTTCCGCGTGCTCGTCCGCGCGAGCGGGCAGGACATCGGCACGGTCGCCCGCACGCGCCTCTTCTCGCCGATCGGCATCACGAGCGCGCGCTGGATCCCGAACGTCGACACCGGCGAGCCGGGCTTCATCCTCTCGTTGTCGGCGCGCGACATGGCGCGATTCGGTCTGCTGGTGCTCGCGCACGGGCGCTGGGCCGGCACGCCGGTGGTCGACAGCGCCTGGGTCGCCGAGATGACGCGCCCGCAGGCACCGGACAACGCAGCGTACGGACATCTGTGGTGGTTGAACGGCAGCACGTCGTACCGCCTCCCCGGCCCGTACCTGCTCCCCACGCGCACGGGCCCGCTCGTGCCCAGCGCCCCCGCCGACCTGCGCGCCGCACTCGGCAAGGGCGACAAGAAGATCTACGTCGTCCCCTCGCTCGATCTCGTCATCGTCCGCCACGGCGAGGACGCCGACGGCGCCGATGCCCTCGCCTCGAGCGCCTTCGACGAAGCATGGTGGCAGCGGCTGCGGCTCGCGTTCCGGTATTGAAGGCAATCGCGCGTCGTTCGGAAGGCGACTGACTTTCAACACGTAGGTCACGTAGGACACGTAGGCAGCCGCGCACGGAGCCACCTGTCGCGCGGAG
>ERZ1066136.150-NODE-150-length-71028-cov-16.680991_pt1 | contig 71028 bp, 64 predicted proteins | sample MGYA00382783_ERZ1066136 | MGnify/ENA primary metagenome ERZ1066136 (study PRJEB33369, sample SAMEA5778366) | biofilm metagenome | biome: Industrial cooling water; feature: Water cooling tower basin; material: Biofilm | place: United Arab Emirates | collected... | reverse complement strand
GGACGATGACTTGATGGGCGTGTACTCTTCTATTTTGTCGGAGAACAGGCATAAGCCCACGGCATCGCGCTGTTGCTGCAACAGGTAGGCGAGGGCAGAAGCGGCATATACGCTAAAGCGGAACTTGGCCAGCGAGGGCCGCGGGTAAAACATGGAAGAAGAACTGTCGATGGCGATGAGGCAGCGGAGGTTGGTTTCTTCTTCGTATTGTTTGGTGTAGAGCCGGTCGGTGCGGGCAAATACTTTCCAGTCGATGTGGCGCGTGCTCTGGCCCTCGTTGTAGAGCCGGTGCTCGGCAAACTCCACCGAAAAGCCGTGGTAAGGGCTTTTGTGCAGGCCCGTGATGAAGCCTTCCACCAGTTGGCGGGCCCGTATTTCCAGGCTGAGGGCGGGGGCGTTTTCGGCAAAGTTTGCGGCCATGGACTTGAAAATAGGCTTTTTTTGGCGATAATTGGGCAAATAACGGCATAAGCCCGCGCCCCACCGCCAAAAGTGTTTTCAAAATTTGCACTAAAAAAAGGAACCTTTTACCTTGGGTGTGCCAAAGCAGAGAACTATACCTAACCTAACCAAACTGCATTAGTCCGTGGAAGAGAGCAAACCAAACGGCCGGGACGAGATTTTCTCAGAGAAAGTAAAGGCCGGCAAGCGCACCTATTTTTTTGACGTCAAGTCCACCCGCTCAAACGACTACTACCTCACCATCACCGAAAGCAAAAAGCGGTATCACAAAGACGAAGAGGGCTTCACGTATGAAAAGCACAAGATCTTTTTGTACAAAGAGGACTTCAACAAATTTATGGAGGCGCTCACCCACACGGTGAACCATGTGAAGAACGAGTTGATGCCCAACGTGGACTTCAGCCAGTTTGACCAGCGCGAAGACCATGAAACCGAAGAAGGCGAGCCGAAGGTATCGGCCATGAACAGCGAACTGAAGTGGGATTAACCGCTTGCCTCCCCACGGCAAGTACCTGAACCTAACCCACGAGACCTCTTCCACGCGAGTGGGGGAGGTTTTTTTGTGACACTTCGAAACCCCGTACGCTCCACCGCAGTTAGCGCAGCACGGTGATTTCTTGGCTTGACGTTAAATCTGTTTTGGTGCGGTTAAATGAACGGCCTCAGGGTAACATTATAGTTTCAAATTTCTCGCGCTATGATAAATGGTTAGAATATTTATCTGGTTTGGCGAAACAATTTCGTAAATGATTCTATAGTTACCCTCAATAAGTTCTCTTATGTTTTCTTCATTTTTCTCTGGAACAATTCTGCCAGCCTGAGGAAAAGTCTTTAAGAGATTAGTTTTCTCAAATAACTTTTCAATTGTCAGCTTAGCATATTTTTCGGAATTCTCGGCAATATAGTCGCCAATGTCACTGAGGTCATTTATCGCTTGATATGTCCAAATCAGTTTAACCATTTGGTCAACTTTGTTTTGGCCTGTTCCTCGGTATTCACCTTCCCGTCCTTTGCTTCTTGGCGTCCTTTTTCAATTTTTTCAATGATGATCAGTCTTTCGATAACCTCGTCTATAGAGAACTCGTCTGGGAGTTTATTGATGGATTCGAGTACAGTGGATTTTCTCATTTTTTGTGCAGATTTACTGCTCAAGTTAGGAAAAAAATCATTTGAGCAGCCAGTTCACTTTCAGTGAATTTGGCGAGTAGGAAAGCACTACACATTTCAAATAACCATTCTGTCCAACCTTTAGGGGGTTAATACATTAAGTACAAATTTCCCTTTGAGGTTTTTAATATTGATTCTAATTCTCTTCTATCCAGTCAACGCTTGTATCCATGGTCCCGGTACACCGCTATGTCTTAGGTACAAAAAAAATGCACTTTTAGGATTTGTCAGAATGCACAAGGCACTCTTTCCATGTCCTTCAAGCCATATTTCATGATAGTTGTCTGCCAGGGCAGTGTTTAAAATTGAAATGAGATGATCTCTTGATTTCAATTCTGTCTTTTGATTATCAATTATAATTGTCTTTGTCAAATTAAACGGTCTTTGTTACGGTTTGCCGCCAACACTTGCCTATGTTCAATCGCACGTAGTGCTAATATAGCAGCAGCCACCAAAAAACGCAAGAAGGCCGCTTAAATAGCCTGAATTCGAATACATGTTTTTGTGCAGTAGGTGCGCCTCTACCATCAGATGGCGTCTCTAGGGCGGTACTCCTCCCCGCGGCAGGGATGGAGCGGCCTGTTTGAGCCACGCCACGGCCGGGGCGAGTAGCGACAGCCCGGTGGGACGCCTCGCACCAGCCGCCCTCATATTCCTTACCAAACGTCTTACCTTAGCCGCCTACTTGCCGTCCGGCTCCACCAGCAGCCCGGCATTGTACTGCTCCGTGCGTACCAATTGCCCCTGCTCGTCATAGTACTTCCAGGCCTTGTGCTTCTTGTTGGCCACGTATTCGCCCTGTTCTTTGATTTGGCCGTTGGCATGATAGGCCGTGAAGAGGCCCTGCAGTCGGCTGAACATGTAGTGGGCCTCGGTCTCCACCTGACCGTTTTCGAAGTAGGTTTTTGCGGGGCCGGTGATGTGATTTTTATCGTACGTCTGCTCAATGGCCTTTTGGCCGTTGGCATGGTAGCGTATGTGCAGACCCTGGCGCTGCCCTTCCACATAGCGTTCTTCCACGCGTTGCGTCTTGCCGTCTTCATAGAAGAACGTCCACTTGCCGTGGGGCTTGAAGTTGCGGAAATTTTTCACGTACACCGGTTTCCCCTGCTCGGTGAATTCCTCCTCTGTAGAGAGGATGCCCGTGCCGAAAATCTGTTCTTTGTGTTTGATTTGTCCGTTGGGATGGTACGCGATGTTGGTGCCCGTCTTGAGCCCGTTTTTGTAGTTGAACCGATGTTTAATTTTGCCGTCCGGATAGTAGCCGGTGTTGTCGCCATGAAGTTTGCCGGCTATGAAGTGGCCTTCCAGTGTGAGGTGACCTTCGGGGTCATAGTTTCTGAAGTCGCCCATTTTTTGGCCGGGTTTGATTTCATACACCATTTCCAGTTGGCTGTTGGGGTAGTAGGATTTGTATAGGCCGGACACATAGCCGTCTACATAGTTTACTTCTGTTTCAAGCACGCCACTTTCGTAATAGGTGCGCGTGATGCCGTTGGGTACTCTGTTTTGATAGGGGATTTCTTTGCGGAGCTTGCCCGAAGGGAAATATTCTTTTAGCAGGCCATCGGGTTTACCCTCCGCAAAAATGGATTCGCTCTTGATGATGCCCGTATCAAAAAACGACTTGACGGAGTCCACCAATTTATTTTGGTGGTAAAACGCGCGCTGGATGGGCAGCCCCATGGTGTTGTACACTTCTACGGGGCCGTGGCGCATGCCGTTGTCATAGGCGATTTTGCGCAGCAGGGCGCCTTGTTCGCTGTACTCCAAAAACTGGCCGTGGCGGTAGCCATTGTCAAACGCGCCTTCCAAGGCCACTTTGCCGTTGGCGTAAAACCGTTTGTATGGGCCGTGGATAACCTCGGCATTGTCGGGCAGCACGGTGTACTCTTCCTGCAGTTGTGTCTTCGTGGGGTCGTAGTACGTGCGCACCATACGCGGTTGGGCCGTGGCCACGGTGGCGGCCCAGCACAGCAGCCACCCCAGCAGGGGGCCTGCGCAAAAACGGATGTGGCGTTTAGAAAAGGGCAAGCGGTTGTTTAGAGACATGTTACCAAAACGAAGCAAACGACTTTCTATTTTGTCCGGTAGGCTGATCGAGTCTTTCTACAGCCGTTCGATGACGATGGCCGAGGCGCCCCCGCCACCATTGCAGATGCCGGCCACGCCAATGCTGGCCTTGTTTTGGCCCAACACAGAAGCCAACGCCATGGTGATGCGCGTGCCCGAGGCACCGAGCGGATGACCGAGCGCAACCGCGCCCCCGTTTACGTTAACGCGCGTGGGGTCGAGGCTGAGCTTGAGATTGTTGGCAATGGCTACGGCCGCGAAGGCTTCGTTGATCTCGTAAAAGGAGACATCCTTCGTATCGACCCCTGCGCGTTGCATGGCTTTGGGGATGGCGAGCGAAGGGGCAGTGGTGAACCACATGGGGTCGTGGGCGGCATCGGCAAAGCCGAGGATTTTGGCGATGGGTGTGAGCCCGAGTTCTTTTGCTTTTTCTTTGCTCATGAGCACCACGGCTGCGGCCCCGTCATTGATGGTGGAGGCATTGGCGGCCGTCACGGTACCTTCTTTGGTGAACACGGGCTTGAGTTGTGGAATCTTATCAAAGTTGACGTTTTTGTATTCCTCGTCTTCGGCAAAGAGGGTGGTGTCACCTTTCTTACCGGTAATTTCCACCGGCACCACTTCGTCTTTGAATTTACCCGCTGCCCACGCGGCTGCGGCCCGCTGGTAGCTGTCGATGGCATAGGCATCTTGTTGCTGACGGGTGATGTTCATTTCCTTGGCGGTGTTGTCGGCACAGACGCCCATGGCGCACTGGTTGTACACATCGGTGAGGCCATCAAAGGTGAGGCCGTCCAGCAGTTCACCATTTCCATACTTATAGCCATAGCGCGCCTTGGTGAGGTAGTAGGGGATGCTGCTCATGTTTTCCATGCCGCCCGCCACCACGATGCTGTTATGGCCCAGTTGGATGGACTGCGCAGCCAGCATAATGGCCTTCATGCCGGAAGCACACACTTTGTTGACGAGCGTACAGGGAATGTTGTACCCCATGCCGGCTGCCACCGCTACCTGAGTGGCGGGTGCTTGGCCCAACCCAGAGGAGATGACGTTCCCGATAAACAGTTCATCCACCAGCGCGGAAGAGAGGTTGATTTTACTCAGGGCGCCTTTTACGGCAATGGCACCCAACTGGGTGGCTTTGATGCTCGCTAGCGTGCCGCCAAAACTGCCGATGGGCGTGCGGGCCATGGACACGATGTATACCTCCTTCATATGGCTGTGTTTAAATTCAATGTTCAATATTCAAAATTTCTGATCCTAACACCTAACCTTATCAACGATCAACCACCCACAACCTAGCCATCACCAGTCGGGTTTATTTTTGTCTTTGGGCCTGGTGGCCTTGCGTTTGTTTTGCTGTAAATATTGGATCTCCTGGTTTTTCATTGCTTCCAGGATCATGCGGGCTTTCTGCTCGTCAATTTGCAACTGCTTCAGTTTTTCAGATAGGTCGGGGGGTGTTTCCTTTTTTTCTTCGGGCTTGTCCTCCGGCTTCTCTTGTTCTCGCTCTTTTTTTTCCTGCTCTTTTTTTTCCTGGTCTTTCTTTTCTTGTTCCTGTTTCTCTTGCTCTTTCTTCTCTTGTTCTTTTTTCTCCTGGTCTTTTTTCTGTTGATCTTGCTTTTGCTGCTGCTCCTTTTGCTGTTGTTCCTTTTCTTTTTGTTGTTGGTCTTTCTTTTCCTGTTCCAGGAGTTTTTTCAGTTGTTGCAATTTTTGGTTGGAAGGTTCGGCCCGCAGCCCTTTGTTTACGCTGGCCAGTGCCTCGTCCGTGTTTTTATGAATAAACTGACCGGACCCTTGATGAAAGTATTCGTTGCCGCCCTGCGCCCACAGCAGCGGGCTTCCCAGTAAAAAAAACAGTGTCAAGCAAACGCGCATGGTGTCAGGGTTGTTTGTCAATTTCATAGATCGCTTTCAAACGCTGTTCCATATCGGCATATGTATCCAACCGTGGGTCGCGCTGCCGCGACAGGGCCAGAAACTGGTAGGCGAGGCCATATTGCCGTTGGCTCACCAGCCGATCGACCGTGGCCAGCACTTCGTTGGGGAAGTTTAGCACGCGCTGCAGCAACTCATAGTTGTACCGGATGGAATCATTGGCAGGATCTTTCCGAAGGGCATTTTTATAGTGGTTGATCGCCTCTTGCAAGGTGTTTTCCAGTTGCGCGGGGTCAGGTGGTGCAAATTTTACCTCGGTGTTGCCCAACTGGTTTTGGGCCACTGCGGCCAGGGTGGCGTGGGGCGAAGCGCCCAGGGCGTTGTACACGGTGCGCACGGTATCCAGCGAGTATCGCTGCGTGGTGTCATCACGGCCGGCCTCTTGCCGCACGATAAACCCTGCATGGGCGAAGTTGAGCGCCACGCGCTCATCCGATATCTTCAACGAGTCCAGCACACGGCCCAAGCTTTGCTGGGCACCTTTGGCGTTGCCCCCCAGCAGCCCTTTCTTTCCTTCGCGTATCAAGTGGTTATATTCGGCAATGGGCGATTGGCGCCAGACCATCCACGAAGCCAGGCCACCGGCCAAGCCGAGGGCCAACAGAACAGCCGCCAAAAGATACATTGTCTGTTTCATGGTCAAATCCGCACGGTACGTAGGGCAACAAACGCATCCAGCAACAATAATACCAGTGCCGCGGCCAGAAAATAAAAATAGCGGTTGGCACTGGCATCCACAAAGCGCGCATCGCGCACCTCGCCCTCCAGTTGACTGATGGTATTGATCAGTTTGGTCACTTCGTTTTTGCGTTCGTTGATTTCAAAATAATCGCCTTTGGTTTTGCTGGCCAGTTCTTTTAATGCCGTGGGATTGAGCCGGGTTACCACGGGCTGGCCGGTGTTGTCAGTTTTTACACCTCGTGCCGCAGGAATTTGTCCGCCTTTTTCCGTGCCCACGCCCAAGGTGTACAGTTTGATGCCCTGGTCTTCAATGTCGCGTATGATGTCGCTCGTTTCTTCGCCAAAGTCTTCGCCATCGCTGATCAGCAACACAATCTTTGATTTCTGTTGGGTGCTGGGCCCTTCCTGATTTTTGAGCTTGTTTAGTGCCATGCGCAGCGCAGGGCCAAAGTCCGTACCGCTGCTGGGCACCAAGCCGGAGTTCATCGTCTCGATAAAAAGATGGAGTGCGTTCTGGTCGTAGGTGAGGGGGCATTGCATGAAGGCCTCCGAGGAGAAAATCACCAGGCCGATGCGGTCGCTGCTAAAGGCCTCGGACAAACGCTTGAGTTCATACTTTACTTTTTCCAGTCGCGAGGGTTGCACGTCCGTGGCATCCATCGATTTGGAGAGGTCCACGCAGATCATGATGTCCTTGCCCACGGATTTGATTTCGCGTTTTGACTTGCCGATGGCGGGGCCCATCCACGCCACCCACAGCAACACGAAGATGCCCGTGCGCAACACAAGTTTGATAAAAATGGTATCGAATGAGGTGTTCAACTGCCGGGCAATGCGGATGATGCGCGCCAGGTACAGGCCATAGGCCACCACGAAAGCCCCGATCAACAACCACTCCGCCCACCCCAAACTCCGAAACCACGTCATGCGGCAAAGGTACGGTTAAGCAGCAGAATTGGCAATGAAGAGGAGGCGTGGCAAATCAATCCGGCAGTCGAGGTCTCGGTTTGACCTCACCCCATCCGAATGGCTGCGTCAAGCGGGGCTTGTGCTCCCCTCTCCGGAGGAGAGGGGAAGGGATTGCCTGCGTGATTTTTGGAGCGGGGTTTATGATGGCATAAGCTGGTTTGCATGCGAATGAATCTCAAAGGTCTATGTCAGATCTGTTGACCTCACCCCATCCGAATGGCTGCGTCAAGGAGGGCTTGTGCTCCCCTCTCCGGAGGAGCGGGGAAGGAATTGTCTGCTACTTACTAGGTAGTGATTTTTGAGGTTAGGCCAAGCTACCGCTTTTCCAGTTCATCGATGGCCATCACCAAATCCTCCCACCGTTGGTTGATGGTGTCGATCTCCGCTTGCGCGGTCTCTAACTGTTTTTGCAGGCCGGTCAGCGTGGCAAAGTCGCTGAAGACTTCGGGCTTGGTCATTTCTAGCTCCAGGGCTTTTTTCCGATCGGTGGCCGGGTTGATGTGGTCTTCCACTTTTTTCAATTCCGCGCGCAGCGTCTTCAGCTTGCGGTCGCGCTCCTGTTGGGCCGAAAGGCTTTCGGGCTTGGACGTTTTTTCTTCCTTTTTGGGGGAAGGCTTCACCGCGACCTCCGAGCCTGCATTCTTTTTGCGCCAATACTCATACTCTTCGTATGTGCCGGGGTACTCTTTGATCTGTTTGTCTTCGATATACCAAATCTTATTGGCGATCTGGCTGATGAAGTGGCGGTTGTGCGAAACCACGACAAACGAACCTTGGTATTGCTGAAGGGCTTGTATCAAGATGTTTTCCGAGATGAAGTCCAGGTGGTTGGTGGGTTCATCCAACAGCAGGAAGTTGGCTTCGGAGATCAGCGTTTTTGCCAAGGCCACGCGGCTTTTTTCACCGCCCGAAAGCACCTTGATCTTTTTGTACACATCATCGTCCGAAAACAAGAAACACCCCAGCACGCCCCGCAGCTCTTGTTCTGTTTTTGGACTGCCGGCCTGCTTCAATTCTTCCAGGATTTCATTTTCGACATGCAACGACTCCAATTGATGCTGCGCATAAAAACCTTGGATGACGTTGTAGCCCGGCACGCGCTCGCCCTCGATCGGCTCGCTGCCGCTGATGATGCGCAGCAATGTGGACTTCCCTTTGCCGTTGGCACCGATCAAGGCAATCTTGTCGCCCCGCTCAATGACGGCATGGGTGTTGGCCAATATCTGCAGTTCGCCATAGGCTTTGGACACGTTTTTGAGCGTGACCACAAATCGGCCCGAAGGCTGTTGAAATTTGAAGTTGAAGTTGATGACCACGGTGTCGTCCACTACTTCTTCAATGAGATCCATGCGCTCAAGGGCTTTCACCCGCGACTGCACCTGCCGGGCTTTGGTCGCTTTCGCGCGAAAGCGCTCAATAAACCGTTCCGTCTGCCGGATCTTGGCTTGTTGGTTTTCGAAGGCATTTTGCTGGATGGTTTCGCGCAGTTCTTTTTCTTGCAGGTAGAAACTGTAGTTGCCCTCGTAGGTGACCAACTGTTGTTGCGTTACCTCCACGGTCTTATTGATCACGTTGTCCAAAAACGTGCGGTCGTGCGAGACAATGATTACCGCCCCTTCGTAGTTACGCAAGTAGTTTTCCACCCATTCGATGGAGGGCAGGTCTAAGTGGTTGGTGGGTTCGTCCAGCATGAGCAGCGAGGGCTTCTCCAACAACAACTTGGCCAACATCACGCGCATGCGCCAGCCGCCCGAAAACTCGCGCAGGGGCCGGTGCAGGTCAGCGGTGGAAAAGCCGATTCCCTCCAGCACTTCTTCGGCCTTGGCTTGCATGGTGTAGCCGTCCAACTGCTCAAATTTTTCTTGCAGTTTGGTCAGGCGTTCCACCAGCGCATCGGAGTACTCGGTTTCCAGTTTATGGATGGTTTTTTCCAGCTCGCGCTGCGTGTCCACGGCATCTTTAAAGGCACCCATGGCCACGGTAAGGATGGCATCTTCCGACTGATAGGATAGCAGGTCTTGGTTTAAAAACCCAATGGTACAGTCCTTTGCCTTGGAGATAGAGCCCGCATCGATGCGCAGTTCGTTGTGGATGATGCGCAGCAAGGTGGACTTTCCGCGGCCGTTGAGGCCGATAAGCCCGATTTTGTCGTCCGGTTTGACAAACAGGGAGGCATTTTCGTACAGCGCGCGGCCTCCTATATAATAGGAGATGTTGGAAACGGATAACACGGCACAAAAATAAGGGTTGCCGGGCAAATGGGCGTCTTTTCATAAAAGAGCGACACTTTTGGGCCGTTTAAGGAAACCGAGTTGGTTTCCGACACGGGAGCCCTATTTTTGTCGTTGATTTATATATGTGCGATATGAATAAGATTACCCTTGTCACCGTGGCCTTTGTTTTGTTGCTGGCATGGTCGTGTTCGAAAAAGGAAACCACGAGCCAGGCAGCGGCACCCGAAGGCCTGCCGTTAAGTTCCATCCAATTGCCCGAAGGTTTTGCGATTTCGGTGTTTGCCGAAGTGCCCAATGCGCGGTCGATGGCCCTTTCGCCCAGCGGCACCTTGTTTGTGGGCAATAAGGACGAGGACAAAGTGTATGCAGTGAAAGACACCGATGGCGACCACCAAGCGGATAAAACGTGGGTATTGGCCAGTGGCCTCAATATGCCCAATGGGGTGGCGTTTCGCGATGGCGATCTGTACATCGCAGAAGTGAGCAAGATTTCGAAAATAACGGATGTCGAAACCAAACTCGACAATCCGGGGGCATTGGAAACCGTGTACGATAAGTATCCCACCGAAGCGCACCACGGTTGGAAGTACATTGCTTTTGGGCCCGATGGCAAACTGTACGTGCCCGTAGGCGCCCCGTGCAACATCTGCGAATCGGAAGATAAACAATACGCCAGCATTACCCGCCTGAATGCCGATGGCACCGGCATGGAAGTGTTTGCCAGCGGGGTGCGCAACACCGTGGGCTTTACGTGGCATCCGCAAACCAGCCACCTGTGGTTTACCGACAATGGCCGCGACATGCTGGGCGATGATATACCCCCCTGCGAATTGAACCGCGCATCTCAATCGGGCATGCATTTTGGCTACCCCTATTGCCATGGCGGCATACTCAAAGACCCGGAGTTTGGCGACAAAAAACCATGCACTGACTTCACCGAACCCGTGCAAAATCTGGGTGCGCACGTGGCTCCCCTCGGGGTAAAGTTCTACACGGGCGATATGTTTCCCGCGGAATACAAAAATCAAATTATTTTGGCGGAGCACGGGTCGTGGAACCGAAGCAAGAAAAGCGGCTACAAGCTGAGTTTGGTTACGCTGGACGAGACGGGCAAAGCCACTGACTATAGGCCGTTTGCCACCGGGTGGATGGATGACGCCTCGCAAAAAGTTTGGGGCCGCCCCGTGGACGTGTTGGTGGCACCCGATGGCGCGTTGCTGGTGAGCGATGACCAGGCAGGCGTGGTGTACCGCATTGCCTATCAGGGGGAATGAACGTAGAATTCGACATTCAACATTCGAAATTCAAGATTGGATCGGATTTAATTTTGAATTTTGAGTTTTGAATGTTGAATTTTCTTGAACTTTGAATGTTGATTCCTTGAAGCCCCTTTCTCTTTGTTTCCTAACCATCTGGGTCACGGTCTCGGTGTCTGCGCAACGCCATGACGACCCTGCCACAGATACGCTCAATTATCTGTACAACAAGTGGGTATCGCCCGAAGGGCTTGTCAACTATCACGGCTTTCAGGAAGACAGCGCTATTTTCTATCGCTACCTGAGCCAACTGGACAGTGCCCGCGGCCGCAGCTTGGCGTTTTATATCAACGCCTACAATGCCTTGGTGATCAAGTCAGTCATTGAAGACAGCGCGTTGCTGTATAATCCCTACCGCTCCGCCTCGGTGGTGCAAGTGGCCGGATTTTACGACAGTACGCACACGGTGGCCGGCCGGTCGATGTCGCTGGCCGAGTTGGAACGATACCTGATGGCCACCTACCGCGATGCGCGCGTGCTCTTGGCCCTGGGCCGCGGCTACCGCTCATCCTCTCCGCTGCGCAACGTGGCGTATGAAAATGCCACCATTGAAAAAGACCTGACGGCCGTTACCACCGCTTTTGTCAACAGCGATTTGGGGCTGACCATCGATGATAACGGGTTTAAAGTGGAGATGAACCCGCTGTTCAAACAGTTTGAAAATGAGTTCAAAAGGGGATACGCCAGTGTATTAGTATTTATCCGCAAGCACGTGACGGTGCGGTCGAAGGTATCGCAGATTGAAACGGCCTACAAACAGAAATTCGACATCACCTACCAGCGCACCAACTGGGATTTGAATCGGCAATAGCCACCGGACACCGGCTGTGTGTCAAGCCCACGTTATGTTTAGGCAACACAAATTAAAGTAGGATTAAAATGTGCATAATCTGCACATCGTATCGGTGATCTACTTTTGAATAAAAAAAGTATGAATCAAAACCGATCCTATGTGACCTTGTTGGCGGTGGCATTGTTGTTTGTGATGGCTGCATGTGGCAGCGATGACGACACGGACAATCCTACCACGCAAATCGAACTCAAAAATCACTCGGTGACACCCGCGTTGATCAAGCCGCTCAGCGGATTCGAGAATCTTGAGATTTTCTCGTTAGTTGGCAGTGACGATGCGTATGCAGCATCACCCAATTTTACATTTGGCGGCTCTGCCGATGGCGCAGGCCTGTTGAAAAACCCCGATGGCACGTTTTCGCTTGTGGTCAACCACGAAGACAATTTTGCCGTTTCGCGTATTACGCTCGATGAGACATTCACTCCCGTAAAGGGCGAGTATATTTTAAATTCCACGGGAGGCGAATGGCGCCTGTGCTCCGCCACGTTGGCCACCGAAGAAGAGCATGGATTTGGTCCCGTTTTTTTGACTTGCGGTGAAAGCGGTCCGGAGTCGCTCACCCATGCATTGGATCCCCGGGCCAGCGCAGGGTTGGCTTCACAAACCCGGAGACTCTTAAGTCTGGGCCGTTGGAGCGCTGAAAATGCCGTACCTCTTCCGAAAACGGCCTATGCTGGCAAAACGGTGATCATTGTCGGAGATGATGACTCAGGCACAGACGGTGGGCAAGTAGCCATGTACGTATCCAATTCACCGGGCGATTTTACGACCGGGTCGCTGTATCTGCTTCGCAGGGTGGATCAAAACCCGCGCGAAATGGATTTGGTTGAAAACACACCGGTATCGGTTGAGTTTGTCCAACTAGAAAATCACATATCCAAAACAGGGGGCGAGTTGAATGCGCTGTCAACGCAGCTCAAAGGAATTGCCTTTGGACGTGTGGAAGACATCGACTATCGCAAAGATGGCGTTGGCCGCGAAATCTATTTCAACGTAACCGGACAGGCCGGTAATGCGGCCCGTAGCAAATACGGCCGCGTGTACAAACTCAATCTGGATGCTGCCGATCCGTTGAAGGGCACATTGGAACTGATTCTGGATGGCGACAACCGCTCGGGCAGAGCCAAAGATTTCCAGAATCCTGATAACATCTATGTGGGCACGAACTTCGCGTATATCCAAGAAGACCCGAACGCAGGGTACAACGATCAAACCCATGACAGCTACATTTATCAATTCAATCTGACCACCAAAGAATTGAAACCGGTGCTGGTATTGGATCACAGACGCGATCAGGTAGACGCTGCCAAATACAATGTGGGTCCTTTTGGTGGGTATCCTCAGCCTGTGGCCGATCGTTCGGGCTATGGCGCGTGGGAGTATGGAGCCATGATTGACATTTCGAAAGAGATTGGCATCGAAGACACTTATGCGATTTGCATCCAGCCACATTCATGGTTGAGCGATGACTTCAAAGGCGTGGATGGTGGTACCCTTCGGCCTAACGAACGCCAGGGCAGCCAAGTAGTGATCGTAAAAGGCCTTCCGAAATAGTTTTGTTGCGTACGAGTAATAGAGTGAGTTGAGAAACTGCCTGGACTTCACCGTCCGGGCAGTTTTAGTATCAGATGTTATGCAAGGCCCGAAATTGAATCTTGCTTTTTGCTGGCTTAGGAGATTCTTCATTTGCGCTAAAAATAAGTTCCCGGGTTTCACGTAGCATTGCTTAATAGTTAAAAGTCTGCGCCATGCGTTTCTTCTGGATACTTCTTTTTTTGATTTCCCTGATAGGTTGTCACTCGCCACGCACAAAGCCTGCGGGGCAGGTAAAGGCATTCATGATCCAACAGGCAGACTCCATCGGCTTATATGCCAAGGCGATGCAGACGGCCGTGGACCAACAGCAGTGGTCGCTACTGCCCGGTCAATTTGCGCAGGCGCGTCACCATTACAAACAAGGCGAGGGGCTATATGAGTTTTACTTTGGCGGCATCTGCGACTTTTTGAACGGTCCCGCTATTGACGAAGAAGAGGAATATGACATGAAAGTGGTGGAGGCCACCGGCTTTCAGGTGTTAGAGGAAATGCTTTTTCCAGAGGTAGACACGGCACAGCGCGCGCGCCTCGAATCAGAAGTAAAAATGCTGCATAGTGCCAGCTTGCGTTTGCGCAGGTTATGCGAAGATAATATACTCACCGATGAAAGCATTTTTAAGGCCCTGCGCCTGCAATTGATGCGGGTCATGAGCTTGGGTATTACCGGGTTCGATTCGCCCGTGGCCCTGCACTCGCTGAGCGAGGCCGTCTCTTCGCTTGATGGGATCGCGCGGGTGGTGTCGTTGTATGAAGTCAATCCAACGGTGCAGTCCGCATGGACGGAGGCCATCACACGGGCGCGCGCCCATCTGGCCGAGCACCGCGACTTTGACTCCTTTGATCGCGCAGCGTTTATCCGAAAGTCATGGCGAAGGGCCACGCAGGCATTGCTGGCGGTAGAGCGGTCACTGGATCTCCCCAAGGACAGCCTTGTGTGGGCGGTGGATCTGAGCTATGCTTCGTTTTTGGACTCGGGTTCGCTGAACATCAATCATTTTGTACCGGGTTACAACCGGAACGCTTCCCCGTTGGCCGTTGACTTGGGCGAGAAACTGTTTTTCGATCCCATCTTATCGGGTACGGGCACCCGTTCGTGTGCTTCGTGTCATCAACCCCAACGTGCCTTTACGGATGGGTTGGCGAAAAGCGAGACGCTCTTACATGCGCGCACGGTTTTGCGCAATGCGCCCACGCTCATCAACTCGGGTTTTCAGAAAACACAATTTTGGGATTCGCGCGTTCACTTTTTGGAAGATCAGATTGCGGACGTAGTCTCCAATCCCGAAGAAATGCAGGGCGATTTGAAAATCACTGCGGAACGGTTACAAGGACAATCCACCTATCGGTCGTTGTTTGAAAAAGCCTACCCGGGGCAGGCAATAGGTGAACGTACCGTATTGGCCGCGCTGGCTGCCTACATCCGATCGTTGAATGGGTTCAACGCACCCGTTGACCGTTATCTGCGGGGCGATACTACCCAGTTGAATGACGATGAGATCGCGGGCCTCAACCTGTTTATGGGAAAAGCCAAGTGTGCCACCTGTCATTTTATGCCGCTGACCAACGGCACGCTGCCTCCGCTCTATCTAAAATCCGAGTCGGAAGTATTGGGTGTTGCTACGCGCGCTGACACTGCCCATGCCACCGTTGATCCGGACTTGGGAAAGTACGGTACCTACCATCGGGAATTGCATCGCCACATGTTTAAAACACCTACGCTGCGCAACATTGCACTCACCGCGCCCTACATGCACAATGGGGCATACGCTACGCTGGAAGATGTGATCCAGTTTTACAACAAGGGTGGGGGCGCGGGCATTGGCATTGAATTGCCCAACCAAACGTTGCCACCCGATCCGCTACAGTTGAGCCAACACGAGCAGCGTCAGTTGAAAGCGTTTATGCTGGCATTGACGGACACCACGGGGTTAATGCCGCGCCACGCACATCAATAGGACTTATTTTGTTTTTTTCTGCCTGGGAAAATCAGCCATCAACCAATGCCAAAGATGCCCCAAACAACGTCCTTTGGGCCTATGCAATCCATTGAAATTCAAATTGATTCACACTCGTTTGCGTAACTATTGTGGGTCATTTACTTGCCTCACTTTAACGGTTAGCCCTACCTTTGCGACCAAAACAGCAGAACCATGGCAAAAACAGCGGTGAAAGAGACCACCAAAACACCCGTGAAGAGCGCTTCCAAGGCAAAAGTGGCTCCTCCTTCAATCGACAGCATTTCGGAAACCATTCATGCCAAACTGAAAGCGTTGGGCATAGAGCCCGCGCTACAGGCCGACATCGAATGGTGTTTGGGTAGCTATCGCCACGATGGCAACCCGGCAGGCTTATATGAAATGGCCTCCAAAGCATTGACGATCTTAAAAGCCGAACAGACAAAAAAGACCAAAGGCATCACCGCCAAATTGATTAGCGATATCGAAAAGGCACTTGCCTCTTTCCAATAGGCAGTCCACCATACGTGGTTATCACCAAACGCCCGGCCCCTCAGAGCAGGGCGTTTTTGTTTTCGGTACATCGGTGAGTTGAAGCAAGCCCGTGGGCTTAGATCATGTGCGTCACGTTGGTCAACTGACCGTTGTATTTTTCACAGGCCACCCCAAAGCGCAGCAGGAAGTCGACACCCTCATCGGATGTCAGCCCCTTGTGCTCGGCATAGGAGTTCAGATAAATCACGCGCTTGATGCCCATGCTGTAGATGATGCGCGAGCATGCCAGGCAGGGCGACAAAGTCACATACAGGGTGGCATCTTCTACGGATGTTTTGTTTTTCACGGCATACAAAATGGCGTTTTGTTCGGCATGCAAGGCCAGCGAACAACCGCCTTTGGAATCACGCGGGCAGCCGACTTCCGGCCACTCTTCATCACAGTTGTGCGTGCCGGCAGGTGGGCCGTTGTAGCCGATGGAAATAATGCGCGTGTCTTTGGTGAGCACCGCGCCCACATGCCGTTTGATGCAGTGCGATCGCTTGGCCAGGTTTACGGCCAACTCCATGAAGATGTCGTCAAAGGCGGGTTTGCTCACGGTGGGTCAAAGATAAAGAAAGAAATAAGAGCGGATGGAACGGGTCATTTCAAATTGACGCGGTTGTAGCCCAACCCTAATCAATCGGCTGACAGGTGGCGCGTGATTGTTTGCCGCTGCAACTCGAGAAGACAAGTCATGATTGTGCTCCGGGCAAGCTTTTGAATAGGGTGCGGTTACACCGATCAATACAATTTTCCCATCCTGTCAATTTAGTACAATCCAAAACGAGGAAGCTGCCGTTGTGATGTGTTGACACACCCGAAAAAAAAAGAAGCGGTCCTGGACCGCTTCTTTTTTCTAAAAGCATCAAGCAAGCTTGATTACTTCTTCTTCTTGGCAGCCTTCTTTGCTTTCTTGGCTGCTTTCTTTGCGGGTTTTTTTGCCATAGCGTTTAATGTTTAGATTAAAAATTTGTTAAACGTTACCGAAAGGTATAACAAAAAATTATTTCGCAAAAACTTTTTGAAGAAATTTTCAAAAGTGCTGGAAATCGTTATCGATCGAAAAGCACTTCGTGTCATCATAACTCTTCTACCTTCGTTCATCCAATGATGTTGACTTCGGGTGTCAACACAATGGAAAATTTTTCCATTACATCGTGTTGAATGGCGCGCGCCAAATCCAAAATAGCAGTGCCGGTTCCTTCGCCATAGTTGACCAACACCAATGCTTGTTGTGCATGCACGCCTACAGAGCCGATGCGTTTCCCTTTCCATCCGCACTGTTCGATCAACCAACCTGCAGGTATCTTAATCAGTTGATTTTCAGCACGATAATTAGGGATCGATGGATAAGTATTTTGTAATTTTTCAAATGCGTTTGCATCGATGGATGGATTTTTAAAAAAACTTCCTGCGTTGCCGATCTGTGTGGGATTGGGCAGCTTTTGACTTCGAATGTCAATCACTGCTTCGCAGATGGATTGCAACGAGGGCAATTGATTTTTCTTTTTCAACGTCTCATCAATCGCACCGTAGTGCGTGCGCAACGCGTGACTTTTTTTTGTCAGTGTTAAAGTAACACTTGAGATAAAAAATTTTTCTTTCCACGCGTGCTTAAAGATGCTCTCGCGATAGCCGAAGCGACATTCGCTCGCGGAGAAAGACCTGGCCAAGCCGCGGGTCAGGTCAATGCCGTGCACAGACTGCACCACTTCTTTTAGCTCCACGCCATACGCACCGATGTTTTGAATCGGTGCTGCGCCTACGGTGCCGGGTATCAGTGCAAGATTTTCGATGCCGCCCCATTGCTGCGCCACGCACCGGACAACCAACGCATGCCATTCCTCGCCACTGGCCACCGTCAGATCAACGCGCTGGTCGTCTTCGCGGTCGATCCGCTGCCCTCTCAAGTTGTTTTTGATCACCAGCCCGTCAAAGTCGCGTGTCAAGAGCACATTACTTCCGCCACCCAGCACCAGGCGTTGGTTGTCTTGATACACGGGGAGTTGCAACAACGCCATCATGTCTTCGGGTTGGGTTACCTCTACAAAGAAGCGGGCGCGCACATCGATACCAAACGTATTGAATGCTTTGAGACTTACTTGTTCGCGGATGGAGATCATACAATAAAAAAGGCCCTGACGGTGAAATCAGAGCCGAAGGAATAAAAAGCAGGTAAATAATAAAAGGAATCGCGAAAATATCACTCCGGCAGTCGTCCGGATGAACTAAAAAGCCTCATTGACTTTGTCGGCCGACATTTTGAACAACACGGCCCGCGGAAAACGCCCCGCCACATACGTGGTTCCACAGATGGCCAAGCCGCCATCGGCTGTAGGGGTCACTGCGCCTACTTCGAAGGGATTGGAGAAACCCAGATAGTGTGTGCCCATCAACGTGCCCGCGGTGCGGTCATAGGCGTACAACGAGATTTGTTTGCTCACCGTGTTGCTCGCATACAGCGTAACCGGAGTGCCGTTGATTGTGACAGAGTAAATTTTTACGATGGCATTGGGCGTCAGTTCCAGCAAGGAGAGTCCGCCCGCATCTTCCAGATTTGACACCTGATCGGTAGCAGACTCGTTGAGGGTGACCGAAGGCATCAAGAAATTACGGCCGAAACTGAACGTAGCGGCTGCATAGCGATTTCCCTCCAGGGGCATGAGTTGGCTGAATCCACCTTTGTCTTGGTTGCCATTTACCCGGCCCAGCGGCCCGTCTGCGGCCAAATCGGTAAACACCAGCGAGAAGGTGTAGTCGTAAAAGCCGTTGAAGAAGTAGCGCCCGCTGGCGGTTTTGCCCACTTGAAAAGGGAATACTTTGCCGGTGCGGTTGTAGTGTTCAATGATGGGTTCTTCCGCGGCATCGCCTGCGCCCACGGAAAATCCCTTTTGCGCAGAGGCTACACCCGAGGTGGAAACCAACGAGATCACGCTCTCGCGCGTGGCGTTGTCATACCCCAATACCACAAAACCGTTTCCATCCACCGCTGCGGCTGCCGGATAAAACACCCCATTGACCAGCGTAGTAGAAACCAAACTTCCGTTGGGGCTCACCTCCGACAGTTGCGCCTGGGTAGTGAGCGGATCCATGTTGAAGAAATAAATCTTGTCGCCCACCTTCAAAAGAGGCGCCAGTGGGTTCACCTGATCGGATGTTACTTCCAGTTCGGACACCACCTGACCCCATTCGTCCACTTTCAGGATAAAGGCACCGGCATAATACGGGGCATTGTCTTCGCTGATGTCGCGTTCGCCCAATATCAGGTAACCCCCATCAGCCGTTTGCACTACGTCCAGCGGACGGTAGGAGGCGTCAAACTGGTTGTTGTCATAAATGCGCACAAAGTTGGCTTTTTCGATTGCGGGGTCCGGATCGTTGTTGCACGCAGCACAGAAGGCCACGGTGGCTAAGAAGAGTATTGTTTTTTTCATGCGAAGCTCGTCAAGGGTATCAATCGAGGGTACGGAAACTGGTACTTAAAAAACGCAAGGGGAAAAGCACGCCAGCGGAAATGACCACGTTATTGATCGTCAAGTCATCTTGTGCCTCGCCAATGCCGGCCAGCCGGTCGTTGCTGAAACGGTTTTGGGTGTTGGTTACATTGCTCATGCCCATTTTGTAACTCACGTCCAGCACCAGGCGCACATTGCCCACGTTGTAGTCCAGGCCGGCCCCGGCCATCCATCCCCAATAGTTCTCGAAAAGGTCTTCGGCCCCTACAATCACCGAGGGGTAGGAGAGCGGGTTGGCCGAGCCGCTGGCCAAGTCCAAGCCGCTGATGTTGACTGTTTGGGTGGCGCTCACCAAAAAGGAATAGAACACGCCCGCCTGCACATAGGGGCGCAGTTTGTTTCCGGTGATGTCATACTTCAGCAAAAAAGGGATTTCCGCGTAGTCGGTCTTTTGCTCATGATCGTATTTCAATTGCAGCGTTTGGGCCACGTTTTCGGGATTGAACCACTCATATTGGTTGGAGTAGGTAAACCGCGAGTGTCGATAGGTGGGCTGCAGACTTAGCGACAGGCGCTTGACGTAAAACGTGATTTCCAATGTGGCCTGGCTTCCGGTTTTGTTAAAGCGATCATACGCTTTGTCGCCCAGCGAAGCGGCATAGTTGGTGGGCACCATGGCCGAGTAGCGCGTTTCGGGCACGGCTTCGGTCAGGTTGGTGCCGGCTTTCAATCCGATCCACCATTGTTTTTCCAAGAATGTGTTTTTGCTTCCGGGGGGGCGCCCGCCACCGTAGGGCGAGCGTTTGCGTTGTGCATACGTCAATGAACTCAGCAGCATCAACGCAATGAGTAGGCAGGTTTTGGTCATGGGGTTGGGTTATGGAGAGACAATCACTTTTTTGGTTTCCGTATAAAAACCGGTTTTGATCTGATAAAGATACGTGCCGGGATGCAGATGGGCCACCGCCACTTCCACTTCGTGCTCGCCCGGTTGCTTTTCTTCATCTACCAATGTCTGCACCCATTGGCCCTGCGGATTTAGCAAATTCAGCTTCACGTGCTGCACGGCATTGATCTGATAGCGTATGGTGGTTTTTTCCTTGGCGGGATTGGGATAGCACTCTTTCAGATTGAACCGGTCGGCCACAAAGTTTTCGCCCACGCCTGCAATCACTTGTTGGGCCAGCGGCAAGGGTTCATAGTTGCCGGTACCTTCTTCTTTGGGCCCTGTAAAGAAGTTACCGAAGAAGATGTCGTCATTGATTTTCTGTTCGTCCACGAGCATCCAATCGCGCAAGAGGTTGGCATACACCTGGCGGTAGTCAAACTGCATGTCCACATTGTCTTTGCCCGGGCTCATGTCGGGCACAGTACCCACCACACCCGGCAGCACGCCTTTGCCAAAGATAAATACCGGGCCGCCCGTGCCGTGATCGGTGCCGTAGCTGCCGTTGGAAGCGATGCGCCTGCCAAACTCCGAGGTGGTTACTGTCAGTACACGGTCTTCCAGGCCGCGCGCCCGCAAGTCTTCCTGAAACGCCCTCATGGCCGAAGAGATGTGGAACATCAAAGCTGCGTGTGCACCCATGGTGGGATCATAGCTCTCCACCTGCGAGGCGTGCGTATCAAAGCCGCCAATTTTTACCATGAACACTTTGGTCTTCACGCCTTGACCGGCCCCGCCTCCGTCCAACAGGCGGGCGATCAACTGCAGTTGTGAAGCAAGCCCGTTGCGGATGCTGCCCGCGGGCGCATTGAAGGGGTAGCGCTCGGGATAGGTCACCGATGATTCGGACGATCGCTGGTAGACTTCGGCCAGGCGCTGGGCATAGTCTTCGGTTTTATCTTCCAATCCCAATATCCAATTCAACTCCTTGCCATAAGGCGAGTCGTTCAGCAACGGAGGGGGCAATCCGCGCGGATCAATGCCCATGTCATCAAAGCCGTTGAGTTCTTGGATCAGGTTGGCAAAGCCCACCGGGTCGCGCTCCAGCGAAATAGATGTGGGGATGTTGCCGGCTTGATGAAAAATCAAGGAAACATCGCTGCCCATTTCAATGGCCAACGGGTCAAGCATTTCTTTGCCATCGGGGGTCAGCGGCAGCGGGAAATCATCGGGGTAGGCGAGACCGGGAAAGTTTTCATCGAGGTAGGTGTTGATGTAGCGGCCCACCCAACCCGAGTTGAAGTAATCGTCAAAACTGCCGCCCATAAACGAGATGTCGCGCCCGCGGAAGTGCGAACCGTTGTTGTTCATGTAAGACACGCCCTGCACTACACACATGCGTCCGCGGTCATACAGTTCCTTCATTCCCTGCATATCGGGATGGAGCCCCACTTGCGCGCCCGGAGCGAGCGTGCGGTCCAACTCGATCATCTTGCGCACGCTGTTGTTTCGCGGGATGGCGATGTTGGCCCTGCGGCTGTAGTATTGTTCATAGTCAGAAAACGGGATGATCGAATTGAGGCCGTCATTGCCCCCGTGCATCTGCAAAATGATCAGCACCCGGTCGTTGTCGCTTTGGGCGGCCATGCGGGTAAGGGCATTGTCGGCCATCAGCTTGAGGGGGATGCCGCCCAGCGTGATGGGCAGCGTGGCCAGCGACAGGCGTTTTACAAAATCTCTTCTTTTCATCGATTCAGGTTTAGAAAAGTTGATATTCGGGTGATTGCAGCAAGGCGTTGAACAGGTTTCGGAGTTGGTTTTCCACTACTTCGCCCCGTGCGCCCGTCCAGCGGGTGGTCCAGGCTGCTTCCGGGTCCGGATCGATCGAACCCAAAAAGGCATTGAGGAAATAGTTCAAGCGCTCGGCCGTCAGTCCCGCGTTGGCATCGGCATTGGTATCATACGTAAGGCTTTCGGCCTGCGGCAATAGTTGCCGGGCCAGTTCAATCACCAAGTTGCGCGCATTGGCTGCCGTAGCAGGCGGTACGTTGTTTTCCACATAGCCAACCACGTCCACCAGCGGCATGGCACCGCCCATGGATGTTTGCGGGATCAGCGAAGTAACAAAATCGTACCTGCGTGCCAGGTAGTTGGTGGTGATCCAACTGCGGTGATAGATCGGAAACTGATGATATGCATCATACCCGGCCACATCAAACGGCTCGTAAAAGTTCATACCCATGTACCCAATGCTTTGGATGATTTCGCCCGTGCGCTCGTAATACGCTGCGGGCGAGGTGGCCAGATCGGGCAGGGATATGTTGAAGAAGCGATAGGTGCCGATCAATAAATCCAACGGTGATTTGATAATGGCTCCAAAATTGTCATCCGTGGTGCCGCCAGCGGCCTCGTAAAAGTGCTGGCTGCGGAACAGGTCTTCCAACACGGGCTGGAGTTTGAATCCATTGCTGCGGAATGTTTCCGCCATTTGGTAAATGATGGTGGTGTCTAATGATTCGGGGATATCGTGATAGACGAAGAAGCGGTAAATTCTGCGGCAGATGTTTTTGGCTGCCTCGGGCATGCCGTTGTCCAATTGTGGCTGCTGGTAAATATGGTCAATCAATTGGTTGATTTCGTCCAGCGCACTTTCTTCGGTGGCGGTGGTTCCGTTGAGCAGCAGCGGATCGGGTGTAAGAGTAAACCCGGCCAATCGGTCGCTAAATACTTTCACGTCATTGTCATGCGCGGAGGCATTAGTGGCACTGCCCCGCACGCGGCCGCGCCCGCGCAGTTGCGTATCGGGGTCAATGAAAGTAAAATCAGGATCAAAGTCCCAGCCGGTAAATACTTTGGCGGCTTGCTGTACGTCCAACTCGCGAAAGACGTAGTAATCCGAAGGCCCGTCCACGGGTTTGGTTGTACCCTCCAGCCCGCGGCCAATGGAATAGAGTTCGAAAAGCTCGCGCGCAAAGTTTTCCTGTATGCCACCGCGAACGTTCAAGTTGCCGTCCAACAAACGCAACATGGCGTTGTCCACGCAGATTTTTTTGGTCAGCTCGCGCACGTTGAAAGCCGCGGGCTTGGTGCGGTCAAACGCAAACTGGCGGAACAGTTGATTCTGAAAGTACAGTGCGCGGCTGCTGTCGATTTTGGTTTGGATGGCCGTGAAAAGTGTGTGCAAAAAGAAAACGACTTTTTCGCGCACGGAGTACGCCAGCGATTGGTTGGCGGGCACGCCTGCGCTGAGCATCTGGCCGATAAACCAACCTTTGAAAATTTCTTGCAAGTCGCTGTCGCGTCTGTCGGGGGCGGTCACACCGCTTTCAACCCACTCCTGATTGTTTTCAGGGTCGATCAACGGCAACGGTTCTGGCAAGGAAGCCGGGAACAGTTGCGCCACGGCCTGCGCGGCCGTCAAGCCAGCAAAAGCGGTGATTTGTTGTTGGGTGGGCCCGAAGCTGGCCCGGTGTAGAAGGTGCGCGGCCCGTTTGTAACCAAGGGGGCCCGAAAGTGCTGGTAATGGCATAGCAGACAGTCGCTTTTTGTTCGAAATTAATCAGTTTACCCAAGTTACGCTTGTGTTTTTGCAGATAAGCCGTCAAAATCAGCGTTTGGTGTTCGTTTTTTTCCACGACCGCGTGCTTACCATCTGGCGCCCGCTATTTTGTTTAACGATTTGTTCATGTACCTTTCACATCGATGAAACTGATTGAGTGCCCGCGCGATGCCATGCAGGGGATGGACGTATTTATCCCCACCGAACAAAAGGTTCGCTATCTAAATCAATTGCTTCAAGTAGGGTTTGATACGCTGGACTGCGGCAGTTTTGTTTCGCCCAAGGCCATCCCGCAACTGCGCGACACGGCCGAGGTGCTGCCGCGTCTGCAACCCAGTGCCACCAAGCTGTTGGTCATTGTGGCCAATACCCGTGGGGCGCAAGAGGCCGTCACCCATGCCAATGTCACCTATCTCGGGTTTCCACTTTCCATTTCCGAAACCTTTCAGCAGCGCAACACCCACAAGTCCATCGCAGAAGCGTTGAACACCCTGGCGGAGATCCAAGCACTGTGCGTTACGCATGGCAAAATTCTGGTCACCTACATCAGCATGGGTTTTGGCAACCCGTATGGCGATCCGTATTCGGTAGACTATGTCCTGAAGATGGTGGATGTGCTCCAAACGATGGGCGCGGCCATCGTGTCGCTGGCAGATACCGTGGGGGCAGCCACACCCGGCCAGATCAAACAATTATACACAGCCGCGAGCAAGGAATTCCCTGCGCTGGAGCTAGGCGCCCATTTGCATTCATCGCCCGTGCAAGCCCGCGAGAAAATAGAGGCTGCTTTTGAAGCCGGATGCCAACGCTTTGATGGCGCGTTGAAAGGGTTTGGCGGGTGCCCCTTCGCCAACGATGACTTGGTGGGCAATTTGGCCACAGAAACGCTCGTTGCCTACTTGGACAGCCAACACCGTGCCCCGGCATTAAACCGCGAGGCGTTGGCACAGGCCCTGGCCATGGCAAACGAAGTGTTTGCCGGCCACAACTAATGCATCTTGGCTACTGGCGAAAAAATACTTCGTAGTCGTACAGCAGCGTCTTGCTGCCATTGGCCGGCAGTTTAACGGCCCACGTCATCACCGACACGGGGTTGTTATCGGTGGTCATTCGCTCTTTTATCGATTTGCCGCCATCGGCTATTTTGGTGATGTTGCCGCTTACGGTTTTCTTCACGCTCACCGTGGTTTCTTTTTTCTGCCGATTGGATAGGGTGATCGTGCCGCGTATCAGCACACGGCCATAGTTGTACCCAAACGTTTTCTTGGCTTCGTCCTTCCGCTCCACTTCTTCTTCGCTATGGCTGATGCCAATGTCCAATGCTTTCGATAGTTTGATGTCTACCTGGCCGCCTACGGGCGTGTACTTTAATAAGTCTTGCGCCAAAAACTGTTCTTTTTCCGTAACCACCATGACCGGTGCGGTGGTGAGGGGTACCGATGCGGTGTTTGTGAGCGTCAGTGAATGGATGACATCCAGCGGGGTCTCGCCCGGTTGGATATACCGGTTGCTGATAAAGTTGGTCTGGTCGGGGATCACCGCCTCATATTTGTGCACATACTCTACCGGAGTGGCAAATACCGGATAGCTGCCTTTGCTGCCTTTGGCCAAACTGATTTTGCCGATGTTGTATATAAATAGGTCTCCTGTTTTTTCCCCTTCGCTTACATACTCGCTGTCAAAGGCGCTTTCGCTGGGCGAAGAGAGCATTTCGCGCGAGCGCATGGAGTTGCTGAGCATTTGTGTGGCCATGCCCGACTCACCGGCATGCCCCCCTTCGGTGAGGTAATCATACGTGATGGGATCTCTCCGCTGACCAAAATACATCTGCGGTGCGCCCACCACCAATTCCGTCTCGCCCTGCACCAAATCTTCCACTCCGTTTTCGATGACCGCCTTCATTTCCAACCGGGCAGATTTATCATCCTTCAGCTTCAACAAATACGAGGGTACCCAGTTGATGCCCGCTTGCATAGACAATTGCTGCAGGTGCAGTTCGTTGGTGGGCTTGGTGGGTTTGATGAGTACCATGCGTTGAAATGAATCCATGACGTGGGTATTCACCATCTCTTCCCCAAACTCCACCTGATGGATGACGGCCATCGTCAGCAATGTGGTTTTGCCATTCTCTTGTTTGACTTGCACCAGGCCGGTTTCGCCATCATAGGAAACCAATTGGCCCGAAATAGGTGACAGTTCTTTGGCATGAAAAACAACGGTAAGCTTCTTGCCGATATTCCCGGAAAGGAATTGGCCAATGTCTTTGGACTTGCTGGACTGTTCCAGCTTGTCGGTTTTGAAGGTCAATGCTTCCAGCGCATTGTTTACCGCACCCAGCCAGTAGCCGCCAAAAAGTACATCCGCAGGGATGGGCAGCCGTGCCAGCCCGTCTTTCGTGGGTACTTTTCCCTCGCGCGTGACGAGGCAAGTGCCATTTTTAAAAATGGTGATACGCTTCAGGGGCAGGGGCGTTTGGGCATCCATAAAAGTGGTTGTTGACAATAGGATCAAGGGGAAAATGAATAGTCGGGTCATGGCGCGGTCAGTTGGTTTTCAATTTATAGCATTTTCCCGGAAGTGCCTCCACCTGGTTTTTGAACTCGAGCCCCAGCAGGAGCGAGGCCAGCACCCCGGGCGATAATTCGGCCCGCCACGTGAGTTCGTCAATTTGAATGGGGCTCTTTTCCATGAGTACGTGCAGTATTTTCTTCTCATCCCGGTCAAACTGCGACCAGTCGGGTGTGAGGTGTTCTTCCGTGACCGGAGGGGCGGCCTCGGCACTCCAGTTCATCACATATTCCAAGTCGCGCACGGAGGCGTATAGATGCGCTTTGTTGGTTTTGATGAGTTGGTTGCATCCTTCGGAGAATACGTTGCCCACATTTCCGGGCACGGCAAACACGTCTTTGTGGTAGCTGTTGGCAATGTCGGCTGTGATCAACGCTCCGCCCCGCTCGGCTGCTTCTACAATGATGAGCGCATCGCACAGGCCGGCAATGATGCGGTTGCGTGCCGGGAAGTTGTGAGCGTCCGGTTTGGTGCCAAAGTGGTTCTCGGTGAGCAGCGCCCCTTGACCCATCATTCTCCGGGCTGTGTCTTTGTGTGCAGCGGGATAGATAACGTCCAGTCCGCTGCCCATTACGCCCACCGTTTGCAACCCTGCTTGCAAGGCTTGTTTGTGCGCATGGATGTCAATACCGTAGGCGAGGCCGCTGATGATCAATGCCTGGTGGGGCACCAACGCCTCCACGATTTTTCGCGCTTGCTCTTTGCCATAGTCGGTGGCTTGGCGGGTGCCTACAATGCCTACGCACTTTTTGTTTTCCAAATCGGCATTTCCTTTCAGGTACAGGAGGGCCGGGGCATCTTCGATGTTCTTTAACCTGCGCGGATATTTTTTGTCGATGTAAAAGACGAGTTCCGCTTCCTCCCGTTCGGCTTTGCGCGCTTCTTTCTCCGCGTCAGCGAAGGCGCTTTTGTCGCGCAGGGAGTTGGCCGTCACATCACCCACACCGGGTATTTTCAGCAATTTGCCTTTGGGTTTCTGAAAGACGGCCTCGGCCGAGCCGCAGTAACTGATCAGTTGTTTGAATAGATAGTCGCCAATGCCGGGCGTGAGGTGCAAAGCCAATAACGACAGTCGCTCTTGATCCATTAAACAAGTTTACGGCATCCCGAAAAGGAAAGCAAAACGGCCAGGACAAAAAAAGACCCCGTGAGGGGCACCGTTATTGAAGCTTGTCGCGCACTTCGGTCAGAAACTGGCGTATGCGCCTGAGCGAGTCGATCATTTCCATTTTGTCGCGCACGGCCTGTGTGTCATTTTTGAGCATCTCTTTGGCGCCCTGCAGAGTAAAGCCCTTTTCCTTTACCAAGTGGTAAATGGTGCGTACGCTCTCAATGTCTTCTTTGGTAAACTGGCGGTTGCCCTTTCGGTTTTTCTTGGGTGAAATGATGTCGAACTCGGACTCCCAAAAGCGGATGAGGGAGGGCGCTACATGGAACATTTCGGCTACTTCACCTATCGAATAGTAAATCTTCTCTATTTCTTTTTCCTTGTAGGCCATGCAGTAGACAGAAATTGAAAATCAACTGAGGTTTAGGTGATTAACTTCGTGCAAAGTAACAATTCTTTAATGTGCGGCAAAAACGGGGTCACAATATTTTATTCCCCAACCTATCCACAGCTATCCACATTTACTTTGTGGATTTCTTCACCCAACCGTTTTCGTCAATGGTGAGTCCGCTTTGCGGAAAATCCTGTTCGGTGAGTTGTTTGATTTTCCACAGCGCAGCTTTTTGTGGATCAATTTTCACGGGTGCCCGAAACGACTGGATGCCGGGGTAAATGCGCGCCTGGCGAAAGGTTCCGTGCAAGTCGGTCACAACTTTGACGATGGGGGCATAGCCATTGATGCCCGATACGTTGATGCCGCCATAGGTCATAAAGTTGCCCAGGCTGTAGGCGATGAATCGGTCTTTATATACTTCCACCGCACGCACCACGTGGGGGCCGTGGCCAAAAACCACATCCGCGCCAGCGTCAATCATTTTATGGGCAAATTCATATACGTTGCCGCGGTTCTCGCCATAGAAAATTTCGTTTTTGCGTGTCACGTGTTGATGGGTCGGGCCTTCCGCTCCTCCGTGAAACGACACGATCACAATGTCGGCCAGTGAATCAAGTTGGGCCACGATTTTCCGGGCCATGGCCAGGTCGTTGATATTGTTGCAGCCGCTGTTGGGCGCAAAGGCGGTAAAGCCATAGGTGACGCCATTTTTTTGGAACACCGCATACGGTTTGCTCACCAGCCCGGCATGGGCGATGCCGAGCGCATCCAACGTCTTCATGCTGCTTTTACGGCCCACCTCGCCAAAGTCGCCCGCATGGTTGTTGGCCAAGCTCATCACATCAAAACCGGCTTCCAGTAAATTCTTGGCGTAGCCCTCCGGGCTGCGGAACACATAGCACACGTCCGGATTTTTGCACGTCTTGGGCGTGCCCCCTTGATCCAACAACACACCTTCCAAATTGCCCATGGTTACATCGGCCGCGGAGAGGATGGCGGACACTTCTTTGAACAAATCGGCCCCCTCGTTGGGCGGAAGGCCGCTAATATTGGGGTAGTTGCTTCCCATCATGATGTCGCCCACACCGATGATGGTGACCGTGTCGCGCGTTTGAGACCACCCCGCCATGGCGATTATCGAGCAAAAGGCAAGTAAGAACGTACGCGTTGTTTTCATGGGTCGAAAAAAAGTCACGCAAAGAAAACATTAATGCGCGAAGTACCCAACGGTAGGCTATTGGATAGACGAGGCAGAGCCTGCATAGGGAGCCGAACGATGGGACAACCGCTTTCGGGCAGCAACGGCCGCGTCAATCCAGCGACATGAGTGATCGACTACCAAGCTCCACGAGCTTTTCGTACTCTCTGTTGTTCAGGTCGCGCTGAAAGAAATTGATGGGATTGACAGGTGTGCCTTTGTACAGCACTTCATAATGCAGGTGCGGTCCTGCGGATGTACCCGTATTACCCACATACCCGATCACCTGGCCGCGTTTGATGGGGTCGCCATCTTTTACGATGAAATGGGTCAGGTGGGCGTAGCGTGTCTCAAAGGCATAGTCGTGGTCGAGGTACACCACAAAGCCATACGAAGGGGAGTAGTAGGCCATCTGCACCTTGCCATCGCCCGTGGCATACACGGGTGTGCCGCGGGGCGCACTAAAATCCAGACCGTTGTGCGGGCGCACATATCCCAGTAGCGGGTGCATGCGCATACCAAAGATGGTGTGCAGGCGAGTGAGCTGTTTGTTGTCGATAGGTTGGATGGCCGGGCGCGAGGCCCACATTTTTTCCTTGCGCGTCAACTCCTCGGCCAGCAGGCCCAGCGACTGTTGTTCAATGTCCAATCGGTTGCCCAGTTTATCGATCAAAGCATATCCTTCTTGGATCAGCGCGTACGGGATGTTTTCAAATCCCCGCTCGCGACCACCCACACCGGCCTCGCGTATGCTGGGGGCCAGCGGCTCCAAATCCAAGATCACGCGGTAGTTGTGGTCATCGGTGTGCTCCAATTCGGCCAACTGCTGGGAAGTTTTCTTTGCTTGGTTGAGCAGAATGTTCCACTCGGTCTTGAGTTGTTGATTTTCCTTCCGCAGCAGGGTCTCGTCCCAATCGGGGAAGTTATGATTGAAGTACACCAGGCCGGCCATCCCCAATGCCAGCGAGATGCCCGCAAAAATCAAAAACCTGCGGCCAAACAACCGCGGTGTTACCACCACGGGCTCATATTGGCAGGTTTCAGGATTGTAGGTATACCGCAAGGCCATGTGGCTGTAAAAGTCTATCTAATCAAAAGATTGGTTTTCTTTTTTTGACAACAGGACCATCGCTGCATAGGCATCGGCCGAAAGGCCTTCCACCATACACTGCACCGGGTTCTGGTTTTTTCCGTCTTTGAGTACTTCGTAGTGTAGGTGCGGGGCGGTGGCACCACCGCTCATACCTACCGTGCCTACCACATCGCCCTTTTTTAGTTTTTGTCCCGAGCGCACCTGTATGGCTTCCAGATGGGCATAGCGTGTTACCCATCCGTTGCCGTGGTCTATTTCCAAGTAATTGCCAAACCCCGCCACCAAATCGCTCTGCCGCACCACCGTAACCACGCCCTTGCCGGTGGCCAACACGGCCGTGCCCCGCGGGGCGCGCAAGTCTACGCCATCGTGGTGGTAAATGCCTTTGTGGAACGGGTTGATGCGGTTGCCAAAACCGGATACCATCATGCTCACTTCAAAATTGGGCAGGGGCAAACCCGTGGGCAGCAGGGTGACGCGCGCCATTTCCGGTTTATCAACCCCGGCATCGCCACTGTGGATTTCGTTCAGGTACCGCGCACCTGCCAATAATTGCCGCACTGTGGCCGTCAACGCTTCGGTGTGGTGTTCATATTCGTTTGCATCGGCCATCAAGATCATATCGCGGTTGATGCTGGGGTCTTCAACCGGTGCCTGCGTTGTGCGGCTTTCAAAAATCCGGTCGGCCAGTGCCTGCTCCTGACTTTTGAGTTCGTCCAGGCGGTGGTGGGAGTACATCATTATGGAAGCCAACTGTTTGTGGTGCTGCGCCAGTGCTTTGTTTTCCAACCGCAAGGCTTTCTCCTCGTTCGAATTCAAAAACTTGTTCTGCAAAACCAACAGTCCCATGAAACACACAAAGCCAGCCGCTACGTAGCTGAGCAGCGAGAACAGCACCGTGCCCACGCGGATGCCCACGCGTTCATACTTCAGGGTGTTGGGGTTGTAGCGAAAGCGGATGCGAGCCATAAACTACTCTTCACCGGCCCGTGTGCATGCCGTTCTTAATTCGGCCATTGCTTTCATTATCACCATGGGCGGGTTAACTTTGTGGGTTTTCAATTTTTTGAAACCTTAAATATAGACAAAAACCCGTTCGGCCAAGCTTAAAGCCGTCTTAGAACCCATGGACTCACGCACGATACGACAGCATTTTCTTGATTTTTTCGCCAAAAAAGGCCATCAGATAGTTCCTTCAGCACCATTGGTGCTCAAAAATGACCCTAGCCTGCTGTTCACCAACTCGGGCATGGTGCAGTTCAAAGACTACTTTTTGGGCAACGCCATACCCAAAAGCCCACGTATTGCCGACACCCAAAAGTGCCTGCGCGTAAGCGGCAAACACAACGACCTGGAAGACGTGGGCATGGATACCTACCACCACACGTTGTTTGAGATGCTGGGCAACTGGAGCTTTGGCGACTACTTTAAGAAAGAGGCCATCGCCTGGGCGTGGGAGTTGCTGACCGAAGTATACAAACTTCCGAAGGACAGACTGTATGTGACCGTATTTGGTGGCGACCCGGGAGACGGCTTGCCCGTGGATGAAGAGGCCAAAGCATTGTGGAAGCAATTTGTGCCGGACGAGCGCATCTTGCACGGGGTAAAAAAGGACAACTTTTGGGAGATGGGCGAGAGCGGCCCGTGTGGCCCGTGCTCTGAAATACACATTGACTTACGGCCCGAAGCCGAAGTAAAAAAACAACCGGGCCGTGAGTGGGTGAACCGCGACCATCCGCAAGTGGTGGAGATTTGGAATTTGGTGTTCATCCAATTCAACCGGCTTGCCTCCGGCAAGTTGGAGCCGCTGCCGGACAAACACGTGGACACGGGCATGGGCTTCGAGCGTCTGTGTATGGCCATCCAGGGTAAAACCTCCAACTACGATACAGACGTTTTTCGCCCGTTGATGGATTTCATCGCGGTAAACGCAGGCGTGAAATATGCGGGCAGCACACCCGGCCAAGGAGCGGTTACGGAAAAGCAAGACATAGCCATACGGGTGATGGCTGACCATGTGCGGGCGGTGGCCTTTGCCATTGCCGATGGGCAACTGCCCAGCAACACGGGCGCGGGCTATGTCATCCGCAGGATTTTGCGCAGGGCGGTGCGCTATGGATTCTCGTTCCTTCGTTTTCAAGAACCCATTTTGTATCGCCTTGTTCCTTTGTTAGCTATTCAACTTAAAGATGTATTTCCGGATTTACATAAACAGCAAGAGTTTGTTAGTAAAGTTGTTTTTGAAGAAGAAAAAGCATTTCTGAAAACTCTTGCAGACGGGATTTTTGCGTTCGCTTCGTTCTATAAGGGTCTACTTATCAAAAATTTGCGAGATTTTCTTCGCAGGAATAGTATTAGGTTCATTGAAAACAGCGATTTTCATTTTTTTCTTACTGACCAAAACATTGGGTTTATCATATTACCGACCGAGGGTAACGTCATAGTTACTATTAATGATGACATGGGTCGAAAATTCCTCAGAGTATCTCCAGAAAATCTTTTTGAGGAACATCTGTGGTCTCAACTAAATTTACGAGGTCTTGAACCGTTTAGGTTGACTGACAATGTGATTGAGGGAGAAAGTGCATTTGTCTTGTACGACACTCATGGATTTCCAATTGATCTAACTCAACTATTGGCAAAAGAGTTTGAACTCACAGTTGATATGACTGGTTTTAACCGATTACTTGCCGAGCAGCGAAATCGCTCCAAAGCTGATGCCGCAAAAGAGACAGGCGATTGGACGGTGCTGCGCGAAGACCAAAAAACGGAGTTCATCGGCTACGATCAGTTGGAAGCCACCGCGCGGCTGGTTAAGTATCGCAAGATCAAGCAAAAGAACAAAGAGCTGTATCAACTGGTGTTGGATCAAACGCCTTTCTATGCTGAGAGCGGTGGACAAGTAGGAGATACGGGCTTGATCGAGACCGGCACCGAGAGCGTAGCCGTGATGGACACCAAAAAAGAAAATGAGCTCATCATTCACTTGACCGAGAAACTGCCGGCCCAACTGGAGGGTGAATGGCAGGTATCTGTTGATCGCACCAAGCGTCACCAGTCCATGAACAACCACTCGGCCACGCACTTGCTGCACGCGGCCTTGCGCCAGGTGCTCGGTAAGCACGTAGAACAAAAAGGATCGCTGGTCAACGACAAACTCCTTCGCTTTGACTTCTCGCACTTTGCGGCCTTGACACACGAAGAGGTGGCCCGGGTCGAGGCCATCGTCAACGAAAAAATACGGGCCAACATCGCGCTGGAGGAACAGCGGCACGTGCCAATTGAAAAAGCCAAGACCATGGGGGCCATGGCGCTCTTTGGTGAAAAGTATGGCGAGTTTGTCCGGGTCATCACGTTCGATCCACAGTTTTCGGTGGAACTGTGCGGGGGCACACACGTACCCGCGACCGGTCATATCGGCTTGTTAAAGATAACGTCCGAGAGCTCGGTGGCCGCGGGCGTGCGCAGGATTGAGGCAGTGACGGCCGAACATGCGTTTGAGTTTTTCAACCAATCGCTGGTGTTGCTCAACGAAGTGAAAACGCTGCTCAAAAATCCCAAAGACGTGGCCGCTTCCGTACAAACCCTGTTGGAAGAAAGACATGCGTTGGAGAAAAAACTGGAAGCCGTGCATCTGGAGAAAGCCGAGCGCCTCAAGATTGAATTGGCAGGTCGGTCGAGCCAAAAAGACGGGTGTACGGTGATCATCGAGAAAATAGCCGTGCCGACCGCGGATGTGCTCAAACATATTGCCTATGGCTTGCGAAACCAGTTTGACGACCTGTTGCTCGTACTCGCGGCCGATATTGAATCAAAACCCCAAGTGGCGGTGATGGTGGGCGAGAAACTGCTTCAAACCGGCCGCTTCCATGCGGGCAACCTGGTGAAAGAATTGGCCAAGGAAATTGAGGGTGGCGGGGGAGGACAGCCCTTTTTTGCCACTGCGGGCGGTAAAAAGATTGAGGGGTTGGACGTGGTGGTGGACAAGGCCAGGAAGTTGATTTAGTAAGCGTGTGATTGAATTCAGTAAATTTGAGGCATGGAACAGAAAGCCCAGATATCGTTTCAAAAATTGATACATATTATCAAGGGTCTGAATCCCTCTCAGCGGACGAAAATCAAGTCGCTCCTCGTGAAGAACCAGAAAAAGAACGGAGACAAAGCCCGCTTTGTTGAGTTGCTTTTGCACGGCCCTGTTTATTCGCGGGCAGAAGTAGCGATTGTTCGGAATAACCGGAAAATGATTACGTCATGGCGCAGGAAGGATTGATGGTTGATACCTCAATTCTGATCGATTACTTTAGAAAAAAAGATAAGTCGAAAACGCGTTTGGTTTCCATTTCTTGTCGCGCGACCAATTGTACATTTCCAGTATCACGGAATTTGAGCTACTCACCGGGGCTACGCAGGAACATAAAGCGTTTTGGAATTTTTTTCTCGAGCGGATTGAGATACTTGACTTTGATAGCCGCGCTGCTCGGGTTTCTGCTGAAATCATCACGTTGTTAAAGCCCAAGAGAAAATCAATCGATATGCCCGACTTGTTTATTGCTTCAACTGCCATTGTGAACGATTTGACTTTGGATACCTTGAATAAAAAGGATTTTATTCACATTGACTATCTCAAGCTCCTTGACTGATGCATGGCTTGTCCAGGGATTTTGAAATGAACTACCAACTCGTCATCGGCCTCGAAGTGCACGTGCAGTTGCAAACGGACAGCAAGATCTTTTCGGGCGATGCGACCCGTTTCGGGCAAGAACCCAACACGCAGATCAGCGCCATTACCTTGGCCCACCCCGGCACGTTGCCCAAACTGAACAAAAAAGCGGTGGAGTGCGCGGTACGCATGGGCCTGGCGTGCGACTCGTCCATCACCCGTCACCAAATCTTCGACCGCAAGAATTATTTCTACCCCGATCTTCCCAAGGGCTATCAACTCACCCAAGACCGCACGCCCATCTGCCGTGGAGGATTCATCACGTTGGAGGGTGAATCGCCCCGGAAAATTCACCTGAACCGGATTCATCTCGAAGAGGATGCCGGCAAATCGATTCACGTAGAAGGAGAGGCCGATACACTGATCGACTTAAACCGCGCAGGTGTGCCGCTGATCGAGATCGTAACAGAGCCCGTGATTCACCAGGCCGAAGAAGCCGGTGCGGTGGTGGCCGAGATCCGAAGACGCGTGCGCTACCTCGGCATTGGCGATGGCAACATGGAGGAGGGGTCGCTGCGATGCGATGCGAACGTGTCGCTGCGGCCGGTGGGCAGTACAGTGCTCGGTAAAAAGGTGGAGATCAAAAACATGAATTCCATCCGTCACATCGTGCGTGCCATCGACTACGAGGCTTCGCGCCAGGCCAAGCTGTTGGATGCCGGCCAGCAGGTAGTGTCGGAGACACGGCTGTTTGATGCCGCCACCGGCCGCACCGAAAGCATGCGCACCAAAGAAGAACTCAATGACTATCGCTACTTTCCCGATCCGGATGTGAGCCCGCTCACACTTTCAGAAGAGTGGTTGCAGGCCATTGTGGCCTCACAACCGCGACTGCCACAAGAATGGAAGGAGAAACTGCTCCACGACTATCGCCTGCCTGCCTATGACGCGGGCGTGCTGACCGAATCAAAAGAACTGGTTGAATATTTTGATCAGGTTTGCCAGCGTACCGCAAACTATAAGGCGGCATCAAATTGGTTGATGGGACCGGTCAAGTCGTATCTGAACGAAAATAGTCTGCGGGCAGATCAGATGCGTCTTTCCCCCGAGGGATTGGCGAAGTTGATTGATTTGGTTGAGGAGGGCGTGGTGAGTTTTGCCGTAGCCGCCCAGTCGATTTTTCCGGAAATGATCCAACACCCGCACGAGGAGCCGCGGGCTGTTGCCGAGCGGCTGAATCTGATACAAGATGGCAATATTGACTTTTTGTCACCGTTGGTGGAACAAATCCTCCGCGAATTCCCGTTAAAGGTCGAAGAATACCACAAGGGAAAAAAGGCAATTGTCACTATGTTTATGGGCGAAGTGATGAAGCGGAGCAAGGGCAAAGCCGATCCGAAAAGGGCCAACCAGTTGATTGTGGAAAAATTGAAACGTTAGCACATGAAGAAAATAATCGTATTTTTTATTGCGGTGTCGCTGATGGCGTGCCAAACGGGCAACTCCAAGACCGAAGTGGATGCGGCAGCACCCGGATGGGACATTGTGGTGAAGGGAAAAGTGGGCTTTCCGCAGGCGGGAGGCAAAATCTACTTTGAAGAATTGCGGGCGGACGGGGCCACCGGACGCAAGGATTCTACCGCGCTCAAATCAGACTATACGTATGAAAAGAAGATACGCTTGTCCGAGCCCGGCTACTATCGGTTGAATTTCTTCAATCAACAAATGGTGACCGTGATCTTGAACAAGAGCAACATGGAAGTGAATGTGGACGGCAACAGTCCGCAAGGCTTTGTGGAAGTAAAGGGCTCAGCCGAGCAAGACCTGTTTGTAAAAGTGCAAACCATGCTTAGCGAAGTACAGCAGTCGCCCGAGATTGCCCCGTTGGAAGCGGAGTTCCAGAAGGCCGCGGCCATCAAAGACGAAGCCAAGATGACCGAGTTGCAGGAGCGTTATTTCAGCCTGCTGGATGCGGGCACCCAAAAGATAGCGGACCTGATCAAACAACAACCGGCCTCCTTGGCCGTGGTGGAATTGCTGCGCTCTGGCAATGTGTTGGACAAAGACAAGTATTTTGAGGTGTACAAAGATGCGGCCGATAAGCTGACGAAAGAGATACCCACCAACAGCCACGCCAAGGCATTTATCGATCAGGTAAAAGTGATGGAGGCCACCGCCATTGGCAAAGTGGCCCCCGAAATTGCCCTGCCTTCTCCCCAGGGGGATATCGTCAAGCTTTCTTCCCTGCGGGGCCAATATGTGCTGGTGGATTTTTGGGCGAAATGGTGTGGACCCTGCCGCAGGGAAAATCCTAACGTGGTGAAAGCCTACAACAAGTTCAAGAACAAGGGCTTCACGGTATTTGGCGTATCGTTGGATCGCACCAAGGAGGATTGGGTGAAAGCTATTGCTGAAGACGGTCTTACCTGGACGCACGTCAGCGACTTAAAGTATTTTAACTCACAAGCGGCCGCTGATTACAACATCAATGCCATTCCGTTTTCGATTTTATTGGATCCCAACGGAGTGATCATCGCCAAAAATCTGCGTGGCCCGGCCCTGGAGAAGAAGCTGGCAGAGGTGATCAAATAATCGACCGGCCACGGCCAACTTCCCTTTTGCACACGGGTTAGCCGGCCATTAAAAACTCACCATCTGTGTGGCGTAGCCCACATAAGAAACAATCAAGTTGCCACCCTCGGAAGAGGTGCGCAGCGTAAATTTTCCCTGACTGTCAGTAACGGTGCCGGTGGTTGTGCCGGCAACCAAGACGTTTACACCCATCATCGGCTCGTTATTTTTGTTTCGCACGGTGCCGGTAAGTACGTTACCCCCCGACTCATTTTTCTTGGATAGCGCCACCACAAAACTCTCCGTGGGCGGATAACCGACCGCTACCACTTCCGGCATCATGCCGGGGCCGGAGGTGCCCGCGTCTATCTTTTTATCGGATGAACCGAGTTTGAAAACAATGGGAAGCACCATTTTCTGTTTTACAACCACGCCTCTCTGCTTGCCGGGGTTCCACGCGGCTGCCTCTTTGATCATACGCACGGCCTCTTCATCGCAACCCCCTCCAATGCCACGCACCACGCGTGGGTCGGACAGCGAGCCGTCCGTGTTCACAATAAACTCGACAAAAACTTTCCCTTCTACACCCTCGCGCCTTGCTTGCACGGGGTAGCGCAAGTTGGCGGCAATGTACCGGTAGAACGATTCGATACCTTCCTTGGGCGTGGCCGTCTCCTCAACCACAGTAAAGATCATATCGGGGTTGGCCGAGATGTCCCCAAGCTGGGTTGCCACGCCTCCCTGCTGTACGATCACAAAATGTCGTCCGGCATCTCTGGATGTGGACGGGAGAACGATACCATGCACTTGGGTAACGGACTTGTTGTCGATTTTGTCAAGTGCCTTTTTTCCCTCTTCGTTCAGCTCATATACTGAAAACTTGGCATCGGGTTGTTGACGGCTCATTTCGTCCAATTTGTCTTGTACTTCTTGCGGCCACAGCAACGCGACCGATGAATTTTCAGTGGCCACCTTGATATCCGCCAACTGATCTTGACAGGAAACAAAGAAGATGGCAACGGCCGACACGAATGCAAGGACGGGCCACTTCCAAAGGGCCAGCCGGGTACGGATTTTTTGTAACATGGCAATACGTTTAAGAGTGAAGGAAGAATGAAAATGATGAGCGAGCGAAAAACCTGCTTGGTGCAGGGCCTCTTCGGCCAGCAACTGCATGTATGCGTTGGCGGTGGAAGGAGCCGCCACGGCCGCATCTGCTTCATATTCGTGTTGCTGCGCCAGTTCCGAACGGTACCAACGCAACACCGGATTGAACCAACAAAACAGGGTTATCGCGTGTATGAAAAGCATGTCGTACGAATGAAGCCGGTCGATGTGGGCGGCCTCGTGCTGCAACATCAACTGGGTGTCCGTTTCATGGACCGACTTTCCCTGGGCCAGATAAATGGTGCCCATAAACGAGAACGTGGAATGTAACCGGGGTGATGTTACCACGCGGTAGCCGCGCCAGCGGTGCATGCCCCCCGTCAGCCGGAGTCGGATGATGATGGCGATGCGATACACCAACACCAGCAGGGCGATGCCCGCGCCCACGGCATACACTGTGCCTACCCATCGCCAGCCGGCTGCCGCAACGGGTGCTTGGGCAGCGGGCGAAGAGCCATCGGAGGTGATAACAATTTCCGGCAACCAATACGATGGGAGCACGTGTGTCAGCGTAGGCACCGCATCTACCGGAGCAGGCCAGGAAAAAAACGGGGCCGTTACCGATACGAGTAACGAGCCCAAGAGGTAGAACCGCTTACTGCGAAAGTCATCTTCGTTGCGAAGCAGCAACCAGTAACCAGCCGCCAGCAGCAGCAAAGCCACGTTTACTTCGATGAGGTAGTTGGCGGCATTCATGGTTTTTTGTTTTTGAGTTCCTCCAGTCGTTTCACGAGTTGATCGATCTCTGACACATTCATCTTGTTCTCATGGGCGAAAAAAGACACTAAGTTTTGAAAGGAGCCTCCGAAATAGCCCTTCACCAGGTTGTTGAGGTAGAACTGCGTGTACTTTTCTTTGGGGATCAGCGGGTAGTACTCATGCGTCTTTCCATAGGCTTTGTAGCCCACAAACCCTTTTTTCTCCAAGATGCGCACAATGGTGGACACCGTGTTGTAGGCAGGCTTGGGCGCGGGCAGGTGATCCATAATGTCTTTGACAAACCCCTTTTTGATCGCCCACAGGATTTGCATGATCTGGTCTTCGGCTTTGGTGAGCTCTTTCACAGTATTAGTCGGTTTTTTGGTTGGCTGCGTAAGTGACTGGACTGCATTGCGCAAAAGGCAGCGTATGGGTGAGTGGGAATCGGTAGTCGCGCACAAAAGCCATCACCAATTCTTCAAATCGTTTTTCTTTGGCCGGCTCGATGGCATCGGGTGCAAAGTTGAACAGAAAGTAATCGATGGTGCCGGTGGCGTCAAAGTAGATGCGATTAAAACACCGGGTGTTTGTTTCCCAACGGAAGTTATTCGCGGTCAGGAACGCATTCAGGTCCGTTAGCAGCGATCGGTAGGCTGCGGCCACATCCTGCTCCCTTCCGGGGAAGGCCGCTTTGGACGAATCGGCATGCACGGCCGACCGGTACTTTTCGTCCAGTTGAGAAACCGAGATTCCTCGTTGCTCAGCGCGCTGAAAGGAGGTAGCCAGTTTTTGGCCATGGCAAACCACAGCCGATACCCAGATAAGGCAAGCGATTTTCATTTCAACTATCAATTACGTTTTAAAACTAAATTTTTAGTTTTAAAATTCCAAGTGATCCGAAACAAGAAATTCAGCGTGCCTGAAATCGTCAGTACAAGGTGGTGCAGAAAGCCAGGATGTTGGCCCCCATGCGCAGGGCTTCCTGTCGTTTGGCTTCGGGGTCGTTGTGGATGCGTTGGTCTTCCCAGCCGTTGCCCAAGTCACTTTCGTGCGAATAGAAAACTACCAGCCGTCCTTCATAGAACAAACCCAACCCCTGCGCAGGCTTTCCATCGTGCTCGTGTATTTTGGGCAGGCCTTTCGGGAAGTTGAATTTTTGATGGTAGATCGGGTGATCAAACGGGATTTCCACCAAGTCAAGTTCCGGGAACACTTTTTTCAGTTCCAGCCGCACAAATTTGTCCATGCCGTAGTTGTCATCCACATGCAGAAAGCCACCGCCCGCCAGGTAGTTGCGAAGGTTGGCGGCCTCGGCAGGAGTGAAGACCACGTTGCCATGGCCCGTCATGTACACGTACGGATAGTTGAACAAGTCGGGGCTGCCCACCTCCGTCACTTCCTCTTCGGGGTGCAGGTTCATCCCCAGTTCTTGGTTGCAGAACCGGATCAGGTTGGGCAGCGCGGTTTTGTTGGCGTACCAATCGCCCCCGCCATTGTATTTCAGTTTGGCGATTTTTAGCTGGGCTTCCAGGGGCGTGGTCATCAGCGACACAACACTCCACGCGAAAATGGAAAACAGGGTTGCCTTCATGACGCAGCAAACATACGGCAACTTTTGGTTCTTTCGCGTGCGCAAAAAAACACTCCGGTCTTTCGTCTTGAACCGGACCATCGTGTCGGCTGGCCGCGCGGTTGGCACGTAAAAGTTGTCTATTTTTGAGGACTGGACCGGATACCGTTTTCGAAAACAGTCATGCAGAATTACTTGGATTTGATGCGCGAAATCATGGCGCAGGGAACGACCAAAACAGATCGGACGGGCACCGGCACTAAATCGGTGTTTGGCCGCCAACTTCGGTTTGACCTGAGCGAGGGCTTCCCGCTGGTGACCACCAAGAAACTCCATCTTAAGTCCATCATCTACGAATTGCTCTGGTTTTTGAATGGCGATACCAATATCAAGTACCTGAATGATCACGGAGTGACGATCTGGGACGAGTGGGCCGATGAAAATGGCGACCTCGGGCCCGTGTACGGCAGTCAGTGGCGCAGTTGGCCCGCCCCGGACGGACGGCACATCGATCAGATCAGTCAGGTGCTGCACCAGCTCAAAAGCAAACCGGACTCGCGCAGGCATATTGTGAGCGCGTGGAACCCGGCCGAAGTGGAAAACATGGCCCTGCCACCCTGCCATGCCTTGTTTCAGTTTTATGTGGCCGAGGGCAGACTCAGTTGCCAACTGTACCAACGCAGTGCCGACTACTTTCTGGGCGTGCCGTTCAATATTGCTTCGTATGCATTGCTTACCCACATGGTGGCGCAGCAGTGCGACCTGCGGCCGGGCGACTTTGTGTGGACGGGGGGCGATGTGCATCTTTACCTCAACCATTTGGAGCAGGCCGAACTCCAATTGACACGCAAGCCTTTTCCGCTGCCTCAGTTGGTCATCAAACGAAAGCCTGATTCGTTGTTCGACTACCGTTTTGAGGACTTCGAAATCGTGAACTACCAAAGCCATCCATCCATCAAGGCACCGATTGCCGTATGAGGTTTTTGATTGGGTTTGTGTTACCGATGCTTCTGTGGGGATGTCAGAAATCCCCGAGTCAACAGGAAGCTCCCGCCACGCAAAATGACAGCGTCCGTGTGGTTCGGACAAAACATGCCAACGGAAAAATCAAAGCGGAAATACCCTACCGCGACAAGAAAAAACATGGGCTGTCCAGGTCATTTGATGATCAGGGGCATCCTCTACTGGAGTTGCCCTACGTGAACGACAAACGGCACGGGCAGTCCAAGCGATACTATGCAGGCGGCAAGAGGCTCTATCAAACCACCGAGTACCAAGACGACAAGATGCACGGGTGGCAGCGCAGGTACCGCGAAGACGGCAAAATAATGTCTGAGGCTCGCTACGAAAACGATTTTGCGTGTACCGACCTGCGCGAATATCACACCGACCACAGCCTTAAAACCAACTACCCGAAGATCGTGATCAAAACAATCGATCAACTGGAAACCCGCGGCCGGTACGTGGTAGAAGTATCCGTGTCGCAACGCGTGAGAAAAGTAAAGTTTTACCTGGGCAAACTGACGGCCACGGGATGTATGTCCGATCAACTGGAGCACATCCGGTTGGACGAAACACGCCAAACCGGCATTTTGGTTTATGATCTTGTGCCCGGGCAGTTTTTGATGGAGGAAATCAACATTGTGGCGGCCGTGGAAACGCCCCATGGTAACACGGCCATCTTGCAAAAACGCTATCCGCTGGCCATCAACAACTGACAGCGGCTTGCGCTCACCCTCCCTGAATCATCTGCTTTCGCATTTTTAGCTGGAAGTCATCGGGCGCAAACTGCAAGCCCTTGTCGAGCGCCAGTTTCGCTTTGGTTTTTTGGCCCCGCTTAAAATAATAGACACACGCCTCGGAGTATCCATAGCCAACGGCCTGCTGCACCACGTTCAGCGAAGGGTCGGCCGCATGGAGTTCCTCAAACCGTTTCTGGTATTTTTCGCCTGTTGCCGCATCCCCGCTGTGAAAAGCATCTCCGGAGGCGCGGATGCAAGTGAACGCTAGAAACGAATTGAAGTTGCTGTTTTCGCGCAGGGCCGGATGTTTCGCTTGGTATCGGTCAAGGCTGTCAATTACCGCCCGGTTGTTGCGCTCGTTGCGGAACGACTGCACCAGGCTGTTCACAAAAATACCCCCCAAGTCGGCATTGTTGGGCTGTTGCGCCAGCGCTTGGCCAAAGAAGTGTTTGGCCCGTACGTGATTGCCCTGGTTGTGATAGACCCGGCCATTTTCATAGAAATAGATGTAGGCAATTTCTTTTTTCAGTTCCGGCACATCGATCTGACGGATCACTTCGGCATAACACTTTTCATAAACGTCCTTTTCATTGTTTTTCAACAGTACGTCTAACGTCAAGTTCGAAAATTCCCCTTTGATCATGTCTGCGCTTATCCCGGCTTTTTCAAAGCGTGCCAATTGCCCGATCAGCGTGGCCCGCGACAGCGGTTTCTTTTCTTCCGCCAGGCGCTGCACGGCAAAGCGCGTCAACAGAAATTCGCTGCGCGGGCTGGGGTAAAACCAATATGATTTCTTGATTTGCTCGTGTGCCCCCACCCAGTCGTTGCGGTCTTGTTTGAAGAGGGCATCGTTGGCATAGTGGATGCCCAGAAGTTGCTCCAAGGTAATGTCTTCATCGCTGAAGTAATATTTGTTAAACAGCTCATCCGTGTTCTGGCTGGTGGCCTCTGCCGGGCCAATGATCTTTTGTTCCTTTAATACTTTTACGTAGTTCGACTTGAAGGCGGGATCAAAACTTAAAAAGCCCGATGCGGGCGAAGTGCTTTCCACCAAAATATTTTCGCGGCCCGGATAGGCAATCAAATAAACATGGGTCGGTTTCTCCTGGATGGAGTAGGGGATGGCCAGTTTTTCAAACACCAAAGCGTACAGCGCAGTAGCGGTGACACAGTTGTAATATCCGTTATGTATGATTTCATGAAAGCGGTTTTCTGCACGATACTCCGTCAGGAATTGGTTGTGGACCTGCTGATAGATATACTTGATTTTTTTGTCGTTTTTCTTGCTCAGGTTTCCGGAAGCGTGGAGTGAATTGAGGCAGCGCGTCAACTGTTCGTTCCATCGCGTTTGGTCTGCTGCGGGGCTGGCCGACATGGACAGCAGGACCGCGGTTGCATCTTTGGTCTGACCGTTAGCGTATCCGCTAAACGCGGCCCGCTCAAAGGGCGTTTGAAAGGACAAATCAGCCCACCGTACCAGCGAGTCGCTTGCGGACTGGGACGTAACATACAGCGGAAGGAATAACAATGCCCAGGCGATGGGGCGCAATCGTGTCGCAAGGTTCATATTCCACACATATTGACCATCGAAAGATAGATAAAAGTCGTAGGTGTCGCAATGGCGACAACCCTACACGGCAGGGTTTTGCACCTTTCGATCATGCGTAAAATAACAGTTGTGTTTTGCTGCGTCTTGGGCGCGTGTGCGCCCATCGAGTACATGGATGACCCCATCATCGGAGCCCGCATCGAGGTGGACCAGCAGTCATTGGCCTTGATGCCCACCCAGAGTCAAAGCCTGATGGCGCAGTACTTTGACGACTATGGGTTACCTCAGGACGTTTCCGTTACGTGGTTAACTACTGTACCGTCAGTAGCCACCGTGACCCCCAATGGTACCGTGAATGCGTTGGCGAATGGGCAAACCGTTATTCGGGCTTCGTTTCAAGGCGTTGAAAGTGCCCCCATCAACGTAACGGTGGTGAGCGATGAAAATGCCGTGGCTACCGTAGCGATCGTTTCCCCACAAAACACACTCGCCATTGGCGAGACCGCCACACTGATGGCCACCGTCAAAAACATCGCAGGCGAAACATTGAATGACCGGACGATTGAATGGTTTTCCGAGAATGCGACCATTGCTACCGTATCGGCCGCGGGCGAGGTGCGTGGCGTGTCGCCCGGGGTGGCGGGCATTTATGCAAAATCGGAGGGCGTGAAAAGCAACACCATTCCCCTCACGGTAGGCTTGCTCCGCGATGGCACCTTCGTTCCCTCGGGTGGCTATCAGGCCAGGGGCACAGCCATCTTGAAAGTGGAAGGAGGGCAATTGCTATTGGAGTTAGGCAGCGACTTTCAAACCAGTTTTGCGCTGGGCACCTTTATCTACCTGGCCAATTCCACTAACGGTGCTCAGGTACGGGCCAGCGGATTTGAGGTGGCGCAGATCACCACCAACGGGGCGAAGAGTTTTAACATTACCCAACGCAATCCCAATATCAACCTGTTCGATTATCGGTACGTCATCATCTTGTGCAAGCCGGCCAGCGTTACGTTTGGCTATGCTGACTTAAACTAACCTGTATGCGCGTCCTTTTTTTGGTTCTTGCTTTTTTTGTGTCGGGGGTTGTTTGGGCGGGATGGCCGCAACCCAAACGGGGTGGCTATTTCAAGCTGGGCCAAAACGGGATCATCTCGGATGCCTTTTATAGCCCTAGCGGAGATATTACGACTATCCGCACCAACAGTATCTTCACGACCAGTCTGTACGGTGAATACGGGATCACCGATCGGTTCACAGCGATCGGCTACATTCCTTTGTTTGTGCGCAGCACGTTGGCGGAAGTCCGCTTTCGGCAAAGTGGACGTGTGGAGCCATCCGAACAACTCAATGCGATAGGCGATGCCGATGTCGGATTCAAGTATGGCTTGCTGGTCAACAAACCGGTAGTGATAAGTGCTTCGATCTTGTTGGGTCTGCCACTGGGCGAGACGTCCGGAGGAGCCAGTGGTATTTTGCAGACGGGCGATGGCGAATTCAATCAGCAACTTCGGGTCGATGTCAGCCATTCATTTTACCCTCGGCCCTTTTATGCTTCCGCGTATGTGGGCGTCAACAACCGCACCCGGGGTTTTTCGGACGAGGTGCGCTGGGGCGCGGAGTTTGGGTACACCTCGCCAAAAATCATCGCCTTGGCCAAACTGAATGTGGTGGAGTCGCTCTTCAATGGCAGCGATGCCGTGGCGAGCAATGGTGTGTTTTCCAACAACACCGAATATGTATCGCCCACGCTCGAAGTGGCGTATTTGTTCAATGAATCGTTCGGTTTATCGGTTTCTGCCGGGTACGCGTTTTCGGGCCGCAACATCTTGGCATCGCCCAACTACGGTGTGGGCGTCTTTTACAAACTCATGCCACCGGGCCGATAAGTTTCTTTTTCCATGATTTTCCGCTCAAAGCGCGATACGTAGTCGCAGAAGGGCTATTTTTGCCGCTCGTTAAGAAATACCCCAAAAAGGAACATTTCTGTCGGGAAATGGTAACCCTTTTTGCGTCTTTTTCCGTTAACATTCGCGTATGGCCGAGAAGAGCAGTGTTTTTGATATGATCGGACCCGTGATGATCGGCCCATCCAGTTCGCACACTGCGGGGGTCGTGCGCATTGCGCGTGCCGCCATTCAAATACTCGGTGGCATACCCGACCATGCGGAGATCATCTTCTACAACTCCTTTGCCCGCACGTATGAAGGCCACGGCAGCGACCGCGCCATTATGGCCGGTCTCATGGACTTCCGCCCGGACGATGAACGGATCCGCGAGGCGTTGGAGATAGCGGATCAACGAGGCATCCAATACACGTTTAAGTCGGTCGGAAATGCCTCCACCTTGCACCCCAACTCCATCCGCCTCAAGTTGAGGCGCGGGGTGCGCGAAGTAGAGGTGCTGGGCGAAAGCAAAGGGGGCGGTATCATTAACATAGCCGAAGTCAACGGCCTGCGGGCCGATTTCACGGCCAACTTATACACGTTGGTTATCTTCGCGGCTGATACCAAGGGATCCATCGCATTCATTGCCAACGTATTGGCCCACGATGATTGCAACATTGCCACGATGAGCGTATCCCGCAAAGGCAAAAATGACTTGGCCTGTTTGGTCATTGAAATAGATTCTGGCATCAAGACAGTAACATTGAACTACCTGCGGAGTCTTAACTGGGTAAAGGAAGTAATTTATATCACTGACATAGGATTATGATGAAACGTTTCGCTTTGTTTTTGTTGATGGGTTTTCCGTTGGCGGCCATGGCCCAGCCCCGGAAATTGACGCTCAAAGAGTGTGTGGATATTGCGTTGGAACGGAACCTGAATGTGCAGCGCAGCAAAAACAACGTGGATATATTTGAGGCCAGTCTGTTGCAGGCAAAGGCAGCTTTTTTGCCCACGGTAAATGCCGGTGGATCGTACGGCCAGAATTTTGGTCGCGCACTGAACCCGGTAACCAATCAATTCCTTAACCGGAACAACAACACGCTCAACATCCAAGGTATTGGCACGCTCAACGTGTTCAACGGCTTGCGGGTGCAAAACACATTTAAGCAAAGCCAACGCGATGTAGTGGCGGCCGACAAAGACCTGGCCAAGGCCAAGAATGATGTTACCCTTAATGTGATCACGCTTTTTGTCAACGTGGTATTAAACAACGAGCTTTTTGAAAATGCCCGGTTTCAGTTGAATTCCAGTCAGGCTCAACTGGATCGTATCAAGAAGCAGGTGGCGGCCGGGGCTTTGCCGTTGGCGAATGAACTCAATCAAGAGGCACAGGTAGCCTCGAATGAAGTCAACCTGATCAATCAAGAAAATGCCTACACATTGTCCTTGCTGCAGCTAAAACAGGCATTGCTGATACCGGCAGCCGAGGAGATTGCCGTACAAGCCCCCGAGGTGACCGTGGACGACCTCGTACTGGATCAGAAAGCCGAGGATATTTACCGGATAGCACTCGAAAATATGCCCGAAGTTCGGAGCGCCCAGTTAAAGGTGGAAAGCAGCGAATTTGCGTTGCGCGCCACGCGCGGCTCGTACATGCCCCGGTTGACATTAAACGCCTCGGCACAGTCCAACTACGCGAGTGCTTCGGACGGCCCGATAAGACGAAGCGGAGAAAATACGATACTGGTACCGTTTGGACAAGTTGGTTCGGGAGCTGTATTGCAGCCAACTGACCCTAATGCAGTATTTGCCTGGCAGCGAGAATCAATTCTAGTGTCAGATAGCTACGGCATTCGTCCGCAGTTGGAAGATAACTTGTTTAAGGCGGTGAGCGTCAATTTGAATATCCCCATCTTCAACGGTCTTCAAACACGTGCCAGCGTACAGCGGGCGGTCATCCAAAAAGAAAATGCGGAGATAGCGGTGTTGGAAACGGAGAACACGTTGCGCCAAACCATCGAAACGGCCTACAACGATGCGCTGGCTTCTTCAAAAACCTATAACTCAAGTCTCAAACAAGTACGTGCGCAAGAAGAAGCCTATCGCGTGAACAAACAGCGGTATGAGCTGGGCGCCATCAACTTTGTCGAGTACAATGTGTCGGAAAACAGCCTGTTTCAGGCTAAGTCCGATTTGGCACGCGCCAAGTACAACTTTGTGTTCCGCAAAAAAGTGCTCGACTTCTATCAAGGAAAAGAATTAGGTTTTTAACATAGTCTACACATCCATGGCCAAACAAAAACAAAAATCGAACAAGGTTCTCTACATTCTCATTGGGGGCATTACGCTGCTGATCGCCTTTCTCATCATTGCGTCATCGCAAGGGTGGATCGGTAAACCCAAGGACTTGGAGGTGGAAATGACGAAAGTGAAGCGCGTGTCCATCACCGAAAAAGTATCCGCCTCCGGCACAGTACAACCCGTAGTGGAAGTGAAGATTGCCCCGGAGGTGTCAGGCGAGATTGTCGACTTGTTTATTGAAGACGGGGATTCGGTGCGGTTGGGGCAGTTGTTGGTGAAAATTCGCCCCGATGTGCAGGTGAGCCAATTGGAGCGTGCCGAGGCCGGACTGCAACAACAAAAAGCCAATTTGGAATCGTCCAGGGCTTCGTTGGCCCGGGCAGAGGCCACCTTTGTGCGTGCCAAACAAGAATATGAGCGTCAGGAGAGACTCTGGAACGAAAAAGTCATTTCCGAGGCGGAGTGGCAATTGGCACAACAAAACTACAAAGTGGCACAAAACGATTTGAAATCGGCCGAGCAGTCGGTGGAGGCAGGCCGCTACATCGTTAACAGCACGGAGGCAAGCGTGCGCGAGTCGCGCGAAAACGTGCGCAGAACCACCGTGGTGGCGCCCATGCGCGGCATCGTGTCCAAACTCAGCGTGAAGAAGGGCGAACGCGTGGTGGGCACGGCCCAAATGGCCGGTACGGAAATGCTGCGCATCGCGGACCTCAGCAAGATGGAAGTGCGTGTAAACGTGAACGAGAATGACATCGTGCGTGTACACCTGAACGACTCCGCGTTGATCGACATCGATGCCTATGCAAACAATGGAAAGCAGTTCAAAGGGCTTGTGACCAACATTGCCAATACCGCCCGCGACAAGACCTCTGCCGATGCCATCACGGAATTTGAGGTGCGCATCTTGATCCTTCGGGAGTCGTACGAAGATTTGATCAAACAAGGAAACAAATACCCGTTCCGTCCCGGCATGACCGCCAGTGTAGACATCATTACCTCGCGCAAAGACAACGTGACCGCGGTGCCGCTAGCCGCAGTGACCACCCGTGGCGATGAGAAAAAAGTGACCATGCGCAATGACGATGACGACCGCCCGCAAGTGACCGACAGCAACAAAAAACAGGAGAAAAAGGAAGACAAAATTGTCGTGTTCCTGAACGACAATGGCCAAGCCAAGATGGTGGAGGTAAAGACCGGCATCAGCGACTATGACAATATCGAAATCGTGTCGGGGTTGAGTGACAGTGTGGAAGTGGTGACGGGCCCGTTTTTGGTTGTTTCCAAACGCCTGAAAGAGGGCGACAAGATCCGGGCCAAGAAAGAAGTGAAAAAGAAAGACGAAGCGGAAACCGCGAAGGAATAACGGAAGTGAAATTTGCGGGCGGGGCTTTGCCGAAGGCAAAGCCCCGCCCGTTTTTTTCCGCGCCTACCAACGCTTGGCCGCCAAGGCCGCAACGGTTTCGCCAATGGCCAGCGATGACGTGGCCGCAGGAGAGGGGGCATTGCACACGTTGATGACGCCCTCGTTTTCGAGAATCAGAAAATCATCCACCAGCCCACCGGTGCGGTCGCATGCTTGTGCGCGAACCCCCGCGCCTCCGTCCACCAAGTCGTGCTCCTGTATGTCGGGTATAAGTTTTTGGAGAGCCCGGGTAAAGGCGGCCTTTGAAAACGATCGGTACATTTCGCCCATGCCCGTACGCCAGTACTTGGCGGCCACCTTCTGAAATCCCGGCCAAGCCAAAGTCTCGGCCAACTCAGCCAGGTTCACCTGCGATTTCCGATACCCTTCCCGTTTAAACGCCAGCACTGCATTGGGGCCGGCTTCCACTCCGCCTTTGGCCATGCGCGTAAAATGAACACCCAAAAAGGGAAAATTTGGGTCGGGCACGGGGTAGATCAGATTTTTCACCAGATACTCCTTCTCCGGCCGCAGTTTGTAGTACTCTCCCCGGAAGGGAATGATGCGAAGGTGCAGGGGTGAGGTAGTCAAAGCTGCAATCTTGTCCGAGTAAAGCCCGGCACAATTGATTACCAAGGTGCCCGTATACGACTGTTTTTGCGTGACCACCACGCATCCGTCTTTGTTTTTTTGAATGTCAATTACTTTTTCGCCCAAGTGGATCACTCCGCCCTTTTCCTTCAGCACGTGGCCGTATTTTTCCGCCACAAGTTTATAATCGACAATACCGGTTTGCGGTACAAAAATGCCCGCCAAGCCATTTACGTGTGGCTCGTGCTCCTTTAATTCTTCGCGGGTCAGTTTTTTCAAATTGGCCAACCCGTTTTGTTGTCCGCGCACAAACAGGTTTTCCAGCAGCGGCAGCTCGTTTTCCTCGGTGGCCACGATGATTTTGCCGCAGCGTTCAAAGGGGATGTCATGCTGTTGGCAGAAATCGATGAGCAAGCGATACCCCCGCAGGCAATTAGTGGCTTTGAGCGATCCGGGTTTGTAGTAGATGCCCGAGTGGATCACTCCGCTGTTGTTGGCGGTTTGATGTTGGGCCAATGCCTTTTCCTTCTCAAGGACCAGTACTTTTTTGGAAGGATGTTGAAGCTGAAGTTGCAGCGCGGTGGCTAGTCCTACAATGCCACCGCCTACTATGATTACATCGTATTGCACGCGCAGAGTCGATTGAATTGCTTGGAGTCCGTGGGTTACTTTACTTCAAACGTGGCGGAGCCCATCAGATAATCATCGGTATAGGCTTCCAGCGTATACGTGCCGGGCACATAGTCCGATCCCTTCTCGTAGAAAAAAGTGATCTTCTGGCGGGTGTTGTCAAAAAGGATTTCCTGGCTGGCTGTGTAAAACTCTTCCTTGCCGTTGAACAGGAAAGTGCCCGAACCTTTGGCCACATCAAACAGCACCTGACCATTTTCATCCACAATGCGCACCAGGATTTTTTTGCCCTCGATGGGTGCTACTTTATTGTCGGCCAGTGTAAACTCGATTTTCAGTTTTTCAATCTGCCGGTTCTTAAAGGGAGAGTCGCGCTCTTTTCCTTTGTTGTTCACTGCCCGAAGCACAAAATTTTCGGCTTTCAATTGCGAGGCAATGGCGACTTTCGTGGCCAATTCTTCTTTGTTCCTGGACAACTGGTTGATGGAGTCGCTCAATTTGTTTTGCGTGGTCTTGAGGGTACGGTTTTCGGTGAATAGCTCTTTGTTCACCGCCTTTAGCTTATCGATCTCTTCATCTTTGATTTTTAGCAGCTCTTCATATCCTTCTACCTTGGCCTTTAGCTCGTTGATGGCTTTGGTGCTGCGTTGCGTGCTCCTGCGCATCTCCTTTTCGATTTCCGCCTTGGTTTTTTGCAGTTCGCTGATATCGCCCCCCAACTTTTCGATTTCAATGATTTTCTGATCCAACTCCTGGCTGATGTCGTTCAGCTTTTGCATGGTGGTGGCCAGTTCTTCTTCCGTTTCTATTTTTTGTTCCTGTATCACCACGTCCTGCTTGTAGTCAAAATAGATCCAGGCACTTTGTGCGATGACAATCGCACTCAGAATGGCGATGATAACAGGTGACTTGCTCGATTTTTTGGGTTCTACCGGGGTAGTCATAGGTCAATTTTGGCAAAGGTAGGGTTTTGGCGGCTCATAGGGAACACGTATAGTGCTCGCGGTGCAGGTCGGGATTGAAGAAAAGGAGGCCGCACCGGAACAAGTCCACGGACGCGTACACCAGCGTGTGTTGTTTAAGGGTGTCCCATGCGCGGCTCATTTCGGGTGAGTAGTGGATGTCATCGAGGATGATGACCCCCTGATCGCTCATGCGCTTGCCCAACCACTCAAAATACTGTAGGGTGGGTTCCAGCCGGTGGTTGGCATCCATGATGGCCAGATCAATTTTGGCCGGGTTTTGCAAAAAGTCGGGCAGCGTCTTGTCGATCAGTCCTTCCACCAGCGTTACATTGTGCGCTTCCATGGCTTCAAAATGGGTTCTCGCTATGGAGGCCATGGAGGGATTGCCCTCAAAAGTGGCGATGGATGCGTCCTTTATCCGACTGAGGTATAGCGTGGTGATGCCCATGGATGTGCCCAGTTCCACCATTCGTTTGGCGCGTAGGTGAACCGCCAGGCGGAAAAAAAGCTGAGCCCAGCGCGTGGGCAACAGGCTGGTGCGGGCAATGGCCGCGATGGAGCGCCTCTCGTTGTTAAAGTGTGGCGAGGGTGCTCCCAGGTCTGTCAACGGCACCGTGGCAGAATGGGTCAGCAGCCCCTGCCGGAGTTGTTCAATGTCTTCAAAGAGCGCATACGGATTTTTCGGGCGGATGACGTGCGTATAGAAGTCAAAAAAGAAAGGCGAGTGAAGGGAATGCTCATCTACCCGCCATAACCAATGCCGGATGTATTCTTTCAGTTGGAAAAACCGAGGCGACAAAATGTACTTGAAAAGGAGAAAGGTACTAACTAATCAGCAGACCGAAGAAGAAGAGCACACCAATGGAAAAAAAACTCGGTGAACGTAGGTGTTAGTTCAACCGGATGGGGGCCACCATGCTAAAAGCCGGAATGTCGACCTGAAATTGGGCTCCGTCCACCACCCGCTCCATCAAGTACGTACCCAACATTTTGCCGATGCCCGATTTGAGGTTGCACCCTGAAACATATTGATGGGACTGCCCGGGTTCAATCACGGGTTGCTGGCCCACCACGCCTTCGCCCTCTACCTCGCGGGCGGTAAAACCGGCATCAAAGATGTGCCAATGCCTGCGCATCAACTGGATGGTGAACTCGCTTTGGTTTTCGATGGTGATGCGATAAGTGAACACATAATGATATTGGCTGGGACTGGAGTAGGAGGGTTGATACTCCGTCTCTACCGTTACCTTTATTCCTTGTGTTACTTGAGCTATCATTCGCGTCAAAAATATCAATTTTTTCTATTTTTCAGTCGCTGGGGTAAAATCGTTCAACTATTGATAACATGGCATGGTAAAAATTGAGGAATCGTGGAAGGCACGCTTACGGAACGAGTTCGAAGCTCCTTATTTTCAACAACTTATCACATTTGTAAAAGAAGAATATCAGCACCACACTGTTTATCCCCCCGGCCGCGAGATTTTCCGGGCTTTTGATGCATGCCCCTTTGAACAGGTGCGCGTGGTTGTTTTGGGTCAGGACCCGTATCATGGCGAAGGACAAGCCAACGGAATGTGTTTCTCCGTGCGCCAGGAGGTAAAAATGCCGCCTTCGTTGGTCAATATTTTCAAAGAGATCAAAAGTGATCTGGGCAAAGAGCTGCCCCCGCACGGTGACTTGCAGCACTGGGCCCGTCAGGGTGTGCTATTGCTCAATGCCACACTCACGGTGCGGGCTTCTTCACCCGGTTCGCATCAAAACAAAGGTTGGGAAACATTTACCGATGCCGTGGTCGATTGCCTGAACCGCGAAAAAGAGCATTTGGTTTTTTTGCTGTGGGGTGCCTACGCGCAAAAGAAAGGTGCGTTAATCGACCCGCGTAAGCACTTGGTGTTGTCGTCTGCACATCCTTCGCCTTTTTCGGCCGACAAAGGTTTTTTTGGCAACCGGCATTTCAGCCAGACCAACGCCTACCTCACCACACACGGGTTGTCACCCATCCAATGGTAACTACGCCCGGCCAAGGCATGCATTCAGCCCTCCCGTCAGGTTGTAGAGATTCGAATAGTGATGATGCGTCTGCAAAAGCATGATGGCCTGCCGGCTGCGTGTGCCCGATTGGCAGTGAACGACCACGTTGGTATCGCGTGGTATTTCGGCCATCCGTTGTGCCAACGCGGACAGGGGTAAGGAGATACCGCCCAGGTTGGCCGTGGCATATTCATGTGGTTCGCGCACATCTACTAGCACAAAGGGAAGGAGATGTGATTGCCAGTGCTGCCATTCGTCCACCGACAATTCGCGAATGGCCACCTCGGGCAACACCGAACAGAAGTGATCGTAATCGATTAACTGTGTGATACTTTTGGCGGCTCCGCGCGCGGGGATGTGAAAGGTATAGTTCTCGGATTGCAGCGAATCAACCCATAATACGCTACCCGCCAGTGGCTGTCCCAGTCCCGTGATGAGTTTGAGGGTTTCGTTGGCCATATAGCTTCCGATAACACCGCACAGGGAACCGAGCACGCCCCCTTCCGCACAGTCGGGCACGCTGCCCGGTGCAGGCGGCTGCGGATGAAGATCGCGGTAGCACGGTGACCCGCGATAGTTAAACACAGACACCTGACCTTCAAAGCGAAAAACAGAACCAAAAACCAGCGGCTTGTTTAGCAGCACCGAGGCATCGCACAGCAGATAGCGCGAGGGAAAGTTATCCGTGCAGTCAACGATCACATCAACCGGTGCAAGCTGTGTCAACGCATTGGCGGCCGTGAGCCGTTCCGCCACGGCAACGATCTTCACATGAGCGTTGAGCAACCGCAACCGCGCGGCCGCTACCTGCGCTTTTGATTGCCCCACATCTGCCTCGGCAAAAAGTACTTGCCGTTGCAAGTTGGTTTCGTCTACGGTATCATCATCCACGATGGTGATCGTACCCACACCTGCGGCCGTCAGGTAGTGCAACACAGGGCAGCCGAGGCCACCCGCGCCTACAACAGCAACATGAGCATTCAACAGTCGTGCTTGCGCTTCGCTTCCAAATCCGGGCAGTCGCATGTGCCGGGCGTATCGCATGGCCGTTTCCACATTCATCTTTTTCTCTGCTCGTGAAGATACGTTAACTTTCGGGACATCGGACACCACACACATGAGCACCACGCGAAGAAACATCACCACAGGCGCACCTTGGGAAGACATCGTTGGCTATTGCCGTGCGGTTCAAATCAACGACACGGTAGAGATATCCGGCTCCGTAGCCATTGACGAAAAAGGGCAACTGGTGGGCGCGGGCAGCCCTTACGAGCAAAGCCGCTTCATCATCCAAAAGGCCCAGCGCATTTTGGAGCCGTTGGGCTTTTCACTGGCCGATGTGGTGCGCACCCGAATCTACGTCACGGACATCAGCCAATGGGAAAAGATAGGCCGTGCCCACGGAGAGTTTTTCAAAGACATCAAACCCGCCACATCCATGGTTCAGGTGTGTGCGCTCATCGGCCCCGATTATTTGGTAGAGATTGAGTTTACGGCCATCAAAAGCTAAAGGGCGACTTTCCCTCCAGCGCGATGATGTGTAGCGCAATACAAAAAACACCGTATCCCACAAAAAATAACGTGATGGGCAGGGTGGATGCCGTGCGTCTGGAACTCCACACCCCAAAAAGTGCCATCGCTTGAAGGCCATGCAACGTAAGAAAATGGGGTATGCGCAAATCGCCCACGATGAGGCTCCAATTCAGGAAAGGCAAACCGGTGCCACCGTCAGCCGCGCCCACGGTATGGCTCAACGTACCGGACATGATCCCACCGGAAACACCCCCTACCAGAAACAAAAAAATGCCACAACGCCAGGCCGCCAGCATGGCGGCCGACAGGCGCACGCCCGGCAACCAGAAAAGAATAAAAACCCAGGTAAGCACAAGTGTATTCAATAGGATGAACAAGCCCATCACACCGAAAACGGCTCCATCAAAAGCAGAATAGACATTGAAATGCGACCGTACGCCCCGGAAGGCTTGCATAAAGATGGCCGCGTTCTCTACCGTCATGCAGAGCACGATCAGCCCGGAAATCCACCGCACCTGTTTGGGGTGTGGCAGATAATACAGCAGCCAGGCGAACGTCCACGCATAGACGGCAACGCTGATGGCAAACTTCATGGGTTTGATCCAGGCGTTGATACCCGACACGAGGGTGTCATCCAAGGCCCAACCCACAAGAGCTGCCAAAAGCAAAATCACGTTGGCCCAACCAAAAAAATACAGCAGCCCGTTGCGCCTTTTCAGCTCGCCCAATCCGTCAGAAATTTTCATGTATCAGTTGTTTGGTCAGGATGGCGCGGATGATCAGGTACAACAGTAGCCCCGCAGGCCCAAACAGAAAAGACAGCAGCAGGCACGGCACGATCCAAAGGTGCGCGATGCGGTGCTTTTGGCTGTTGGCCACGATCCAGGTGCCCACAAAAAGATCAAAGGCCAGGTAATGAATCCACCCGGCCGTTACTGCTTCGGGTTGTTCAAACAATTTCATCACTCCGGCCAGCGAGCTAAAGTCGCCTTCGCCCTTTCCAAAATACATGACGATCAAAACGAGGTATACGACTGCGTATGCCGCAGGCACCAAACCCGAAAGAATGGCGATGCGCGTTACCTTCCAGCGCGGGGCGAGCAATAACAGCAGCCAGCACACCGGGACAAATGAGTTGGCGAGGGTGAAGACGGTTTCGATGTTCATGAGGTTACCATTCGTGATCGGCTATGGAGCTAAATAAAAAACCCGCAATTACCTTTGGATAAAAGTACGTGGACTTCTGCGGCATGGTATAGCCGCTGGCGCACACCTCTTTTACTTCGTCAATGGATACTTCTTGCGTGATGAGTGCCAGTTGCGCTTCGCCTTTCCACACCCGGGCCAGGCAGTCGGTAAAGCTGCGGTCGAACGAAATGTGGGGCGAGCTGCGCTGTGCTTTGCCCGGAATGCCCAATGCTTTTTCGATAACGAAGTAATGCATGACGGTCAGGTCCAACTGTTTCACTACGTCCGGGAAAGGCCACGACAGCGTGGCGAGCCGCTCGGGTTTAAGACGAACCTTGTAGGCGTTGTCGCGAAACAAGAGACCAAAAGCCCATTTTTTTCCTTGGATGATATCATACACTGCGTCCGGTTCATCGACCGGTTTCACGATGAAGTCGTTTTCCAGTTTTTTCAAGACCGCCTCTTCCGAAAAGCCTTCGATGCCGTGAATGAGCCGATGTGTAGGCAAAATCCGGAGATCGCCCGCCTCGGTGTTGGTCAGGTACATCAAATGGAAATTGTACCCCTCTTCACCTGTGTGCCGCGGATTCGCCTGCTTTCGTTGTTGCCGATAGATAATCGAGCTCTCGTAGCGGTGATGGCCATCCGCTAAAATAATTTTCTTGTCGGCCAGCACGGAAACAAACTGTCGTATCACGTGGGCGTCATGGATCACCGCCAGCACATCGCGCACACCCTGATAGTCTTCGGTCTCGTAGATCGGACTTTGGATGGCCTCGTCCATGTAACGTTCCAGGGCAAAGGACGTGTCGGTGTACAGGCCGTGGGTGGGGCTGCTGTGCAGTTGCGTGTGCTCCAGCAGCGCGGTGCGGTCGTTAACGGCCTGTGGGATGGTGTTTTCGTGCCGCATAATCACTTCTTCCTCCCATTCATGAACGCGTATGTGGGCCACAAATCCTTTGCGGCAAAACCGGGCCGACTGCCCCGCCAAGGCAAAGTACTGATAGTACACATAAATGGCAGGCAGCTTGTCTTGCACCAAAACCCCTTCCTTTTTCCATTGCGCGAGCAACGCCCCCGCTTGTGTGGCCGTGCCTCGCGGCACCGACAGATGGATGCTATTGAACGGATGTTGATACAGTGCTTTGCGCTGCCGGTCAGAGACCACATCAAACAACGGAGACGTGAGGTCATCCATGTTCAAATCAGAGGCGTAGCGCCACGCGCGGATGGGTCGGATGTCAGCCACAGCCTACGCAGGATAAAGCCGTTTGGTTTTCCACGCGCTGCCCCCCGTTGGCGCGGGTGCGTGGATGGCGGTTTGCTCACTTTTCTTCCGGTCATCGAGGTATGCCGCCAGGGCCGCCACCAGTTCTTGCTCTTCGGCCCGTGCGGTGCCCTTCAGCCGATCAGGCCGAAAATACGTTTCGATGAACTTGGTATCAAACTTGCCGGAGCGGAACGCTTCGTGCGTCATCACAAATCGGCAAAAACCGAGGGTCGTTTCCAATCCGGTGATCTCATACTCATCAATGGCCCGTATCATTTTCTCAATCGCCTGCTCGCGCGTTTCGGCCGTGCAAATCATTTTGGCGATCATCGGGTCATAGTAGAACGGCACGGCCATGCCTTGTTCAAACCCATCGTCCACGCGGATCCCATGACCCTGGGGACGCTTGTAAGTTTGGAGGGTTCCGATGTCGGGCAGAAAATTGTTGCTGGGGTCTTCGGCATAGACGCGCACTTCAATGGCGTGGCCGCGCAGCGTCAGTTGCTCTTGGGTAAACGGCAGTTTTTCGCCTTGCGCCACTCGAAGCTGAAGTTGGACCAAGTCAATACCCGTGATCTGTTCGGTTACGGGGTGTTCCACTTGCAAACGCGTGTTCATCTCCAGAAAGTAGAAGTTCAGGTTTCCGTCCACGATAAACTCCACGGTGCCGGCATTGTAGTAGTTGGCGGCCTTGGCCACGTTCACGGCCGCTTCGCCCATTTTTTTTCGCAACGCGGGCGTCAGTATGGCCGAAGGAGCCTCTTCCACTACCTTTTGGTGTCTTCGTTGGATGGAGCATTCGCGTTCAAAGAGGTGCACCACGTTGCCGTGCATGTCGCCAAAAATCTGGAACTCGATGTGGCGCGGTTGCGTCACATACTTTTCGATAAACACCGAGCCATCGCCAAACGCAGAGGTGGCCTCGCTCACGGCCCGTTCCATCTGTTCTTCAAATTGCGCTTCGCTTTCTACGATGCGCATGCCTTTGCCGCCCCCGCCCGCACTGGCCTTGATGAGGATGGGATAACCGATTTGGGCCGCGATCTTTTTCGCTTCCGGTACAGACGAGATGGGTTCGCTGGTGCCGGGCACCAAGGGCACGCCAAATTTTGCCACAGCGGCTTTGGCGCCTAGCTTGCTGCCCATCAGTTCAATGGAGTCGCCCGAAGGGCCCACAAAAATGAGGTTGTTTTTTTCGCAGGCGCGGGCAAAGTCTTCGTTTTCGGATAAGAAACCATAACCAGGATGAATGGCATCGGCCCCCGTTTGCTGGGCTGCGGCAATGATTTTATCGATGCGCAGATAGGATTCGGAGGAAGGAGGAGGGCCTATGCAAATGGCCTCATCGGCAAACCGCACGTGCAACGCATGGCGGTCTGCTTCGCTGTAAACGGCTACCGTTTGAAGGCCCATCTCACGCGCGCTGCGCATCACCCGCAAGGCGATCTCGCCCCGGTTTGCCACCAATAATTTTGTTATCTTTTTCATGCCTGCGTTCGGTATGTCCAAAGGTATTGAAAAGTCATCTGGCCGGGTATGGTCTGTTCCTTTTTCAAACGCTAAAATTGGAAATAAATAAACGGTTGGATGCTGGCCGATTTTGTTTGGATGACCAACAGGATTACGGTGGTGAGCAGTACGGTCTGGCCCAGCAAAGGCAGGTCGGTAGTCTTCCGAATGGCCCATTGCTCCGTTTGCGCGGGCAGAAAATGGAGCACGTAGCCGAGGCCCATCAATCCAACCACCCACGGATACCCCGCGACAAACTCAGGCAACAGGCCACCCCGAAACTGCCGGACGATTTGCCCCAGCATGTCGCCTGCAATTTGCATGTCGGCCGCGCGAAAAAAGATCCAGCAGAAACAGACAAAGTGAAAGGTGACAAGCGTGCTCAGCCAGCCCAGCCCACGCGGGGTGTGCATGTTAGCAGGCGCTTTCGCGGAAGACCCCGAAAAAAATTTATGAACCGCCAGCGCCAACCCGTGCAGGGCGCCCCACAACACAAACCGCCAGGCGGCCCCATGCCACAAACCTCCCAGCAGCATGGTGAGAAAAAGATTCAAATAGGTGCGCGCGCGGCCCTTGCGGTTGCCACCCAAGGAAATATACAAATAGTCGCGAAGCCACGAAGACAACGACATGTGCCACCGCCTCCAAAATTCAGTAATGTTTTTGGATTGGTAGGGCGAGTCAAAGTTGAGGTTAAAATGAAACCCCAAAATCAACGCAATGCCAATGGCCATGTCGGAATAGCCCGAGAAATCACAATAGATTTGCAGCGCGTACCCGTACACGGCCATCAGGTTTTCCAGTCCGCTGTACAGCGCGGGGGCGTCAAACACACGGTCAACAAAATTGAGACTGATGTAATTGGAGATGATCGCTTTTTTGAAAAGCCCGGTGGTGATCAAAAAAATCCCGCGCCCAAACATCTCGCGCGTGACCACGGTGGGCATTTTTAGCTGCGGGAGAAAGTCTGCCGCACGCACAATTGGGCCGGCCACCAGTTGGGGAAAAAATGACACAAAAAAAGCGTAGTCCAGGATGTGGTCCACCGGTTTGAGATGACCACGATACACGTCAATCGTGTAGCTCATGGATTGAAAGGTGAAAAAGGAAATTCCCACGGGCAGAAAGATATCCAGAGGCTGAAAGGGCACACCCGCCAAAGGCGACAATAACTCAACAAAAAAATTCGTGTACTTGAAATAGCCCAGCACGCCCAGATTGGCCACAATGCTCAGGGCCAGTAAGATTTGCCGCGTGCCGTTTTCCCGGGCGCGCCCGATGGCGGCCGCCAGGTGGTAGTCGATGGCCACCGTGCTGAGCAACAACAAGAAATACCACCCGCTCGACTTGTAATAGAAATACAAAGAGAACAACGTGACAAAAAGCAACTTCGGTCGATATGTCTTGCTCAACGGAAGGTACACCAACAAAAAAAATACGAACAAAAAAAGGAACAGACCGCTGTTGAAGATGAGCGGTGCATCGGGTTGGTACAACCATTCGTCCGCCAGCTTATGGATATCGATAGAGAACATAGTCGTTGTATGCCTTTACCAACGCTTGAAACAGAAGTTGTCCTTGCAGATCATAGCCTGCGCGTGTAAAATGAATGCCATCGCTTTGCATAAGCCCCGCTTTTTTCCACGCATCGGCATTGTGTTTGCCACCGCCCGCGGCATACAAGTCCCACCAGCCCAATTGGTTTTTCTCGGCATAGTCGATGAGCCGGGTGCGCACCACTTCAATGCCGGGGTTTCGTCTAGTCTTGCGTTTGAAGGTATCCGGGGGCGTGGTGATCAAAAACTGCGCGGTGGGATTGACCTGCTTGAGCCGTTGGATCAACACATCCAGTTGGTTGGTCAACTGCGGATCTACGTACGGATATTCAATCGCTTCGTTGGTACCCAATGAGAGGATGAACAAATCGGGCTGTACGGCAGCCGTTTGTTCGGCAAAGTGGGCAGCGGCCACATAGTGTTTGATTTTGGCGCCATTGCCCCCCAGCGAATGATACACGATGCCGGGCTGCCCATTCTCTAAGTTGAGGCCGAACAGCGTAAACTGCCGCTGGCCCGGGTTTGCTTGCATCACCTGCAACTCAATTTGCCGGACGTGGTACGGGAAGTACACGGTGCTCGTGTTGGCCTGTTCAAAGGTGTACGGGCCCACAAAACCCAAATCTTGCCCGATCGAGTCTTTGAGAACAAGGTTGAAGCTGCTCACGTCTTTTTTGAAGAAGAGCGTTATCCGGTCAAACCGATAGTCTATTTTTTCCGTGTTGTTGATCCGTAGCGACACGTTGGCCTGGGGTTGTTGCGTTTGGAGCGTGAGCGGGTAAATGCCGATGGGCAGCGAGGTGTCGGTAAAGACAATTCGTTTGGCATCCCACACCGACTTGCTGCTGGAGTAGATTGATGGAGGCTCATTGGTTCGGGCTACCCGCCCGGGAAAGACCACCCCGCGGCCCCCATTGCCAAAGGTGCGCTGAAGATTTTCTCGCACCGAGGCGGTTAGAAAATCGGCTTGTATGTGCGAGTCACCTATGTGCACCACACTTACTTTTGGGTTGCTGCCTTTTTTCAGCCGGTAGAGTTTTTCAAAAAAAGGAGAGAGCGCAGGCGCATTTTGGATGATGTTTTCTTCTGCAGGCAAAAAGGCGTACGGGGCGGTGGGCCGCAGAGGAATGGTGTCCTGTGCTGCCACGGTATGAGGAAACAAAACGCACAGGGCCCACATGAGACACGTGTGGATAATACGTGCAGGCCGTGGCGGCATACAAGAAGAGTTACCGGGCATCATATTTTGCATGTTCGGTTAGCAGCGCATCAGCAAACAACCGCGCTATTTTCTTGCCCCCCCGAAACGTTAGGTGGGTGTAATCTTTGGCGGCCAGCGGAGGCTGCGCCTGCACATAGCGGGGCATGCTGTTTTCACCTCCCATGGCCGAATACAAATCCCAAAAATACACCCCCGCCTTTTGGGCAATTTCGCGTTGTGCATCGCGCATGGCCGGTATGCCCGGAAGTGTTTTGTACTGGCCGTCTGCGTTGTAACTGCGGTCGCTCACGCTCATTACCACAATGGCCGTTTGGGGCAGCATCTGTTTCAGCCGTTTCACCACCCGCACCATCTTATCCACATACCATTGATAGCCCGCGGTGTCTTTCTCTGTCACCACATTTAGTCCATACTGCAAAATCAACAGACGGTAGTTTCGATATGTTTGAAATTGCCGGATGGCGGCCTCCTCCAACTGGCCAAACCCCATGCCCGAGTTGCCCCGCATCGCCAGGTTGTCAACATACACACCGTTGCCATTTTCGATACTTGCCCCAAATAGCCGCACGCCATTCACGGGGTTTATGTTTAGATGTACCGATTTTGCGCCCGCCAGTGCCACGCGTACTTCCGCGAGCGAGTCTATCATCGGCAAAGGCACGGTTTGCTGTAACGTATCATTAACGGTACAGTGCAGCGTGACTTCCGCGGTTGCGTGGTAGTAGATGAATAGGTTGTCCATCACCTGACGACCTCGCTTCGGGGGTTGATACGTCACACGGTTGTCAGCCAAGGGTACAAAACAGTAGCCGGGAAAACCCAGTTGCACCGAGTCGGGCCTTTTGCTCACCATGGAATATGTGAGCCAGTTCTCATAGGTATGCTGGACGGTGGTGCGATACTGTGCCACTTCGCTGGCCAGCGGCACATAACCAACCCCCCGACCGCCAAAAAGCTGTTGCAGTGTGTCGCGCAAACTGCCCGACACGATGTCTCCCTCGATAAACGAGTCGCCAAAAAAGGCAATGCGCACCGGCTGCCGCTGGGCCGACCGCAACGCAGCACTCAGTCTTTTAAAGCCGCGTTCGTTGTCCGAAAAATTTTCCAGACACGTAATTCCTTTGGGGCAGTCGCTCACGGGTGGGGGAGGCACCTCTTTGGGGGTACGCACAAGACTGTCCTCGCGGGCCTGTGGTGGGGTTTGTTTCGCGGGGCGATCGCGTTGTAGGTCGGCCAGTAGGTTTACTTTTTTTATTTCTATGCCGGCCAACCGAAAGGGCGTAAACAAGCCTACCACCGTCACCAAAGCCATGGTGAGCAGCACCAAATACAACGAACGTGAAAGATAGTTTTTCATGTCGTCAGATGTATCCTGCCAATCGATAGGCTACCATGCCCGTCCATTCTTTTAACAACGTTTGCCAGATGCCAATGGCCTCGTAGGAGGGAATGACCAAAACATCCAGTCTATACATTCTCCGGTGTGTGCGCTTGTCGGTGCTAAAGGCATCCACGTTCCATCCTTGCTTGGCAAAACACGCCAGCGACCTGCGCATGTGAAATGCCGAGGTAATGAGCAAACAGTCTTTTGGTTCTACTCCTGGCAACAGAAGTGGCACTGCCCGTGCGGACTCGGCCGTATTCCGCGATTCCGACTCCACGCGCAGATGGGTGCTGTCCACGCCCAAGGTCAAAAAAACATCGTATAACTCATCCGCTTCGCGCACCTGGTTGTGGATCAACCGGCCGCTACCGCCCGACACGAGGATATTTTTGACGATTCCTTTCTGGTAGAGCTGTACGGTGTGCATCACGCGATCGGCCCCGCGGGTGAAGTGTACCCGATCGCGCGGTTCGGTGTCCAACCGCGTTACACCGGTCAGTACAATGCCCCATTCGTACGTTTTATCCATTTTTGTCCAGGGTGTTTCTTCCACTTCCCAAGCCGTCATCACCTCGTTGGCAATAAAATCATTGCAAAAGAAATACAACAATGCCCATGCCGCCACGCGCAACGTGCGCCTCCACCGCGCGATGAAGAATGAGGCTGCAAAAACCACGGCCACCATCATCAGTGGCTGAGCCAGGTAGTTTAGTATTTTGGATAAAACAAAAAACATTACATACGTTTCGGGATCGGGTTGCTGACATTGCCAAGAACATCAATCACCTTTCGCAGCCACTCGAAATACAGGGCCACGGCCAGCAGCGCGGTCATGGCCCACATCACCAACAGGTTGAAAAGCAGCGTGGAAATGTTGGAACCCAGAAAATGCTTGGCCGGCATATAAAACTGCGCATTGAAGTCCACCCAATGATCGGGTTGAGGCGTTTTGTAGATCGGGAAAATCTTTTGCACCAGTTCACCGTCTTTCTCGATGACGCGGTTGAGTTCTACCGTGTTTCGCACCAATTCGTTGATCGATTCGTTTTGATAGGCCAACCGATCCCGCTCGTACGCTTTCTCGCCCGCTTCGGTAGCGGTCAGTTGGGCGATATAGTCTTGCTTTTCCTTTTCCGCCCGCTCATACTTGAGTAAATAATAGCGTTTCAGCGTGAAAAAAAACTTCATCACGTCATCGTGCAGCGCAGAGTCGTAGTCCGCGCGGGTCAATTGGCTCACCGCTTTGAATTTGTCTGCATTGCCAATGGCATCCAGTTCTTTGCGGATCTCGGTTTGCAGCAGCGCGAGGTTTTTGTCAACGGTTTTTTGTGTCAGGCTGTCGGCCGATCGGATGTTTTGTTGCACATACGCTAAACGCGACTCCAGCTCGGGTAGGTAATATACTTTTTTGTAATCGGAGGTGGACATGGTTTTATCCCACTCATAAAAGGGACGCTCAAACGGGTTGTCTTTGAACTGCGTCACCATCAGCGCCTCAAACGCCCACCGCGAAGTCATCAGATCGCCCACCAGCGGCACGGTGGCCGTGTTGCCAATGCTGGGGTTCAACTTATCGAACTTGACTACCACCCCGCTCAAAATGAGTTGGGGTATCAACAACACGGGGATCAAAATATAAATGGTGATGGCGGAATTGAAAGCCGAAGAGATATTGAGGCCCAGAAGATTGGCAAAACAAGACGCGCTAAAGAGAATACCCCAGTATGGCAAAAACATTCCTTTGATTTCCAGGATGGTATTGCCCACCAGCACAAACAAAGCCGTTTGAACGGCCGAGATCATAAACAAAATGCCGATCTTGGATACGATGTAACTGCTGCGGCTGAGGTGGAGAAACTTTTCGCGCTTCAATATTTTCCGGTCGCGGATGATTTCTTCGGCACTGACGGTAAGCCCCATAAACAACGCCACAATGACGCTCATAAACAAGTATGCGGGCATGTTCAGGTTTTTGCCAAATACATAGCCCATGCCCGCAGGGTCATCCTCATTGTAGTAGCGCACGATAAACGCCAGAATAAACGCCAGCACCGGGGCTTCCAACAAGTTGATGACGAGGTACTGTGTGTTGGACATTTTGGCCAGCAAATCGCGCAGCGAAAACAGACGCGTTTGTTTCAGCCAATCGGGGATTCGCAAGGTGGAGTGCGGCTTTTCATGCGAGGGTGTCACCGTGGTCGGCTTTTGTTTTTCTTTATAGAAGTGGTGCCATTGCTCAGCCGAAAACTTGCGCTCGTTCGTGAAGTTGCCGTATTCGTTGAGGACTTTCGTCTCAATGATGTTGAAGATCTGCTCGGGATTCACGTTGCCACAGGCGTGGCATTCGCCTTCCTCGCTGTTGATGAGGTTGATGTTTTTCTTGAAGTACGTTACTGCCTCCACGGGATTGCCATAGTAAATCTGGTATCCCCCGGTATCCAAGATCACCAGCTTGTCAAACATCTTGAAAATGTCCGATGAGGGTTGGTGGATGACGGCAAAAACCAGCCGGCCTTTGAGCGTGAGTTCCTTTAGCAGATCAATAATGTTTTCAGAGTCGCGGGACGAGAGGCCCGAGGTGGGTTCGTCCACAAACAACACCGAAGGTTCGCGCAGCAGTTCCAAGCCAATGTTCAGCCGTTTGCGCTGGCCGCCACTGATGGTCTTCCGCAACGGGGAGCCCACTTTCAGGTCTTTGGTTTCTACCAGGCCCAAGTCGTCCAGCGTTTTCATCACCAAAAAATCGATCTCCTCCTCGTTTTTGTTGGCGAAGCACAATTTGGCTGCAAAGTAGAGGTTTTGATAAACCGTCAGGTCTTCGATGAGCAGATCGTCTTGCGGCACAAAACCAATTACACCTTCAATTTTCCCGGGGTCTTTATGGATGTCGATGCCGTTGATCAATACATGGCCTTTGTTCGGTTTTTCCGAGCCATTCAGCACATGCAGCAAGGTAGACTTGCCCGCCCCGCTGGCGCCCATCAGCGCCACCAGTTTGCCCGACTCTTCGGCAATGGTCACATCGCGCAACCCGAGCCGCCCATTTTTAAATGTGTAGTATAGATTTTTGGCCTCAAAGCTCGTGCGCGAAACGGTGACGGTCTTTTTGAACTGGTTGAGGATGTCGCCATAGTACACCGGGTCTTCCGTGCCCCAGCGCAGGGCGCTGCCCGTGCCCAATACGTTGATGTTTCCCGGCTTGATGGGCACCCCGTTCAGGTACACATCGGCATGGCCCTGGTATTTGAAAAAATACAGCTCTGCCGAAGGAATGAATAAGATTGCGATGACGCCATCCAACTGGGGCCGCGCCAGGTGTTTGGAGTCGGCCGCCACCTTTTCTCCGGGGTGGATCAATAAAATAGAAGGATGGTTGAGTTTGGCGGGCGTTTGCCCCAGCACAAACGTTTCAATGGGCCGTAGGATTTCAGGATCGATGGCAAACGAACGGCAGATGTGGTGCGAGAGCCGCGCTTCCCGCTCCGACACTTTCTCATCGGCCAAAATAATGCTCATCAACTCCACCAAAATCACCAGTTTTTGTTTTTGGGCAATGTCGGCATTGATCGAAGAACAGATTTTTTCGATCAGTTCGTTTTCTTTTTCCCGCGAAAGCGGCTCCGCCAAGCGCCTGGTGTAATCGTCAAACTTTTGCAGATAGCCGTTGACTGATTTTTGGCTCAGGTGATCGGACAAAAAAAGCTGGATGCGGTCGCGTTCTTGTTTGGTAACCTGATCTTCATTGGCCACCAAGGCGAAAAGTTTAATGATGGCGTTCAGTACGGGTTCGCTCATGCCGTGAGATTTCGGTTAAAGATAGCAAAACGGTAGGGGCTAAAACAGAAAAAGGACTGGCACGGGGCCAATCCTTTTCGCATTATCGGCTGCGTCAACTTACTGGATGATGGACGCGCGAATTTGTTCAACCAGGTTGGTGAGCTCTACCAGGTTCTTGTCCGACAAGACCAAGCTGCCTTTGTTGTTTTTGATCTGATCGTCAATGTTCAGCGCGGCATAGCTGGCTTGCAGTTTTTCCATTTCGGTCTTCAGGGCCGCTACCTCCGCATCATCTCCCACGTTGCCGAGCATGTTCACCAGTTCGTCTACCGATTTCCGCTGGTCAGTAATCACTTTGATGATGGGCGTGAGGATGGTGTTGCGCGCATCGTTGGGCAGAATGTCTTTGGGGTACGACTGCACCAGTTCGGTGGAGATGTACAATCCTTCGATAAAGCTGCCGGTGAGTACGAGGGCGGCCAGTTTGTTGCGATTGTCGTCTTGGAGATAGTTATCGGTTTTTTGCACCGCGCGGTTCAGCAGCGAAGCCAAGGAGTCTTTGTTGGACAAGTTGGACTCGAACTGTTTGAGCAAGTCGGCATCAAAGGTGCCCACCACGTTGAGTCCATCGGCCAATTTTTTCGCGGACTCGATGTAGCTGATGGCCTCTTGGGTTTTTTCGTAGGAGCTCAGGTAGCCGATGTCAGCCGCATATACCCCTAGGTTTAGGGCAGCTTTGTCCGTGCGAGACGCGTACTGGTCTACTTTCGACTTGTCGTTGATCAACTTTTGGTTAAAGTCTGCCCCGGTGGCTTGCAACAAGTAGGGGATTTCGGAGGGAGAGGGGATGTTGTACACTACCTTCTTGATTTCCTCCTTGAGCGATTCTTCCGCTTTGTCAAAATCGCTGGAATTGTCCTTGTTTTCGCCCGAAGGGCCACATCCGACCAGCCAAACACTACACAAAACGGAGAAAAAAAGGAGTCGAAGGGTCAATTTCATGGTTTCTTTCGGTTTTTGTTGTTTAGGTTTTTCGGGCCGTTCCTGTCGGAACAGTCGACAAAATTTATTTACAGGCTCAATTTTAGCACATTTTTTTAAACGAATGAATAGATGATTCGTATATTTTGACAGGCTAAGCGGGCGCTGTTTAACAAATGCGGCCCCTCCACGGTTAATACTATCACATGTTCAAAACCTCGGTACACACCGCTTTTTTGATTGATGACAACGAGGTTGACTTGTTCGTGCAAAGCAAGTTTATTCAACTGAGCCAGTTTGCCAGCCAGATCATTACGTACCAGTCTGCAAAAGAAGCCCTGCAAGCCTTGGCCACAGGCCAGCCACCGGATGTCATTTTTTTGGACTTGAATATGCCGGGCATGGGCGGATTCGATTTTCTGGATCAGCTAAAGACCCGGCCCGTACGTCCGGATGTCATTATCCTTACCAGTTCCAACAACCAAAGTGACCGTGAGCGCGCCCGGGCCTACGGAAATGTGCTCGACTTTGTGACCAAACCGCTCACCATGGAGGGGCTTGATTCGCTGCGCACCGTGCTCCGCCATTCCGCTTAATCATTCCGCATCCTCGGTAGCATTCGGGCTGAGACATGGTCTGGGGCCTGCTCAGTTTCAAATTTGTCTTGCCAACTATTTTCCGGCCGGGGACTCAGCGGATACGTCCTCTTGAAGAAACCGCAGTGTGTCTACACCATCGGCATAGTCCGTCAGGGCCGGGTATTGTGCTTGACCAAAAGGCACGCTGCCGGGCCACCAACCGCGGGCCGACACCACGCACTGGATTTTATCCCGCACTTGTTCCAACCGCCTCTTCAAGTCGGCTTGGTTTTGGTATCGCTCTACGTACAGCACGGCAATGGGGGAGACCAAAGCCGCGTCTTCGCGCAGCAGGAGAAATCCCGTGTCCAAATGGGGCACCTGGTTGACGAGTAGGATAGACTTTTGATAGTCGTAGTTGTTGGCGTACTTGTGATGGTCGATGACCGATTGATGGGGCGCCCAACTGTCCAACAGGGCAGGATAGTCAAAATCTTCCGGCACGTACAACTTGGATACGTTGCGGCAGCCCAGGCCATAATAGCTAAAAACGTCCTCGCCCAGCCGCTGCCATTCTTCGGTCGGCTCATCGCCCATCAGGATAGCACAGGAACTCCTGTTTTTGCGGATAACGTGGGGCACGTGGCGAAAGTAGTACTCGAAATAGCGCGCGGTATTATCGCTGCCGGTAGCGATGACGGCATCCACTCCTTTCAGGTGGTCCGCAAAGGTGATGGCGCTGGCGAAACGCGGCTCGATGGCCACCAGGTCTGCGGCCAGGCGCTTCATCAATACCGAGTCCTGCGAACTGAGTTTGGCCACCAGGTGGTGGCCGCTGATGAGCACGCTCAAAAAGTCGTGAAAGCCCACCAAAGGGATATTACCGGCCATGGCCACGCCCACGCGCCTGGGCGTACGGGCGGGCAACCGGTGCGGTTGTGTCCATTGCCGCAAGGCCGGTTCCGTCAGCAGCGAGGCGACCGCTCGCCAGGCTCGCTGCACGTTGGCCAAGTCGAACCATGCATTTTCGTTGCGGGCGTCCGCGGCCATGTGCTCCCATTCGGCAGCGGTCAGGGCTTCCATCTTGTGTCCCAAAGCCGAAAAGGCGGCAATACGGTCAATTAACTCCATACATCGCGAAAACTTTTGAGGCACATGCGCTGTTTTGTTTCCATACCTCAAGGGTTGTATTTTTGCCGTGCGAAAGTACGGCTAACCGCCCGAAAAACAGCAAACTGACATGGCGATCAAGATTACGGATGAATGTATAAATTGTGGGGCGTGTGAGCCCGAATGCCCCAACACGGCCATTTACGAAGGCGGCCGCGAGTGGAACTGGGCCGGAGGGACGGCTCTGACACACGTGGAATTGGAGGATGGCTCACAAGTGGACGCTAAATCGGCTCAGGCCCCCGTTTCCAATGAGTTTTACTACATCGTGTCGGGCAAGTGTACCGAGTGCACGGGCTTCCATGAAGAGCCACAGTGCGCGGCCGTGTGCCCGGTGGATTGCTGTGTGCCCGACCCTGACATGGTAGAAACCAAAGAAGAGCTTCAGGCCAAAAAAGCGTGGCTCCACAACGAACAGTTGGAGAGCCAGTAGCTATTTTTCGCCACAAAGGCACAAAGACACGAGCAATTATTCTTTTCTTGATCAGTTGAAACTGACGCTGATAAACAAGTTAGTGTCTTCGCGTCCTGGTGGAAATGTACCTACGGTTTGTTGAAAACGGGTGATGTTTGTTTTCGCTACAAAGGCACAAAGACACGAGCAATTATTCTTTTCTTGATCAGTTGAAACTGACGCTGATAAACAAGTTAGTGTCTTCGCGTCCTGGTGGAAATGTACCTGCGGTATGTTGAAAACGGGTGATGTTTGTTTTCGCTACAAAGGCACAACGACACGAGGAATTATCCTTTTCTTGATCAGTCGACACTGACGCTGATGAACAACTTAGTGTCTTCGTGTCCTGGTGGCACTGTACCTGCGGTATGTTGAAAACGAGTGATGTTTGTTTTTGCCACAAAGGCACAACGACACGAGGAATTATCCTTTTCTTGATCAGTTGACACTGACTCTGGTAAACAAGTTAGTGTCTTCGCGTCCTGGTGGTACTGTACCTACGGTATGTTGAAAACGAGTGATGTTTGTTTTCGCCACAACGGCACAAAGACACGAGGAATTATCCTTTTCTTGATCAGTCGACACTGACGCTGATGAACAACT
>ERZ1066136.149-NODE-149-length-71253-cov-15.480056_pt1 | contig 71253 bp, 52 predicted proteins | sample MGYA00382783_ERZ1066136 | MGnify/ENA primary metagenome ERZ1066136 (study PRJEB33369, sample SAMEA5778366) | biofilm metagenome | biome: Industrial cooling water; feature: Water cooling tower basin; material: Biofilm | place: United Arab Emirates | collected... | reverse complement strand
GACGTTTCCAAAGTCAGTTCTCCGCGTCCCTTCGCGCGCCCCCGCTTCTCCGCGGCCGCCGTTCTCCGCGTTCCTCCGTGCGCCGAGCGCGAGTCAGTCGGCGTAGGGATAGTCGGGATCCGCCAGCCGCTCGGCGCGCGCGACGGCGTCGGGGCCGGCGAGTTGGTGGACGAGTTCCGTCAGGCCGTGGCTCAGGTGCGTGCCGTACGTGAGCAGGCTCACGGCGCGGGCAGGACGTTCGAGCAGGAAGGCGAGGAAGCTCTTGTCGCGCTTGAGCGCGTTGCACGAGCGGCAGCTCAGCACGAGGTTGTCGCGCCGATCGTACGCGCTCTGGCCGCGGCGCGGCGTGCAGTGGTCGAGCGTGATCGTCTTCGCGTCCACCGTCCGTTCGCAGTATGCGCAGACCGGGCCGTGGCGAGCGAGGAGCCAGCGGCGTGTCTCCGCGTAGGCCTCGCGCGAGGTGGGCTGCGACGTGTGCTGGATGATGGCGCGGGCGGTCGGGTCACCGCGGCGGGCGCCGCCGCGCCGGCGTCGAGGCGCCGGGCTCATGCGAAGTCCGCCGTGTCGGCGGGCCGAGTGGCTGGCATGGGCGCATGCTAATGCCGCCCACCCGATGCGGCGAGGCGGCATCCGGTCATCCGGACGCCGCCCGCGTCGCCTGCATCACGCCGTCAGTTCGTTCATCGGCGGTGTGTGCTTGTGATCGGTCCGGCGCGCGCGCACGCGGCCCAACGTCCGCGCCAGCTTGCGCACCGCACCGGTGACCGCCGCCGGAACGGTCGCGGCATTGTGCGTCACCGCGACCGGTTGATGGCGCTCGGGTCGCGCCTCGATGGTGCACCGCACGTCGGCGTCGCCCCCCTTGTCGCCGTTCTCGTCGGCGAGATGGACGATGATCCGCGTGAGGCGGCGCTCGAAGCGCGCGAGGGCACTCGTGACGCTCGCGTTCACGAGCGTGCGCAGCTCCTCGCCGCTTTCGAGATGATTGTCGGTGCCGATCTCGATCTGCATACCGGTCCTCGGGGGTGACGGGAAGACGACGTGTTCCCTCACTCCACCCGGTCTCCGCGGGCACGTTCCGCGGGCGAACGTCACGCCGGCCGCGACGCACCGACACACGTCGGCACGTCGTGCGGATCGATCAGCCCAGCAGGCGACCGAGCAGGACGCCGGCGGCGACGAGCGTCGCACCGGCGACCGCCGCCGCGACGTACGACAGATGCAGCCCCGACGTCTCCGTCGGGGCCGGGGCGGCGAGCGGCCGCTCGACCACGGGCTCGGCCTTCGCCGGGCGCGCGGTCGGGAGCGCCGCCATGATCTGCGCCGCGACGTGCGGCGGCGTGCGGACCTCGCGACGGACCTTCGTCTCGGTCGCGATGCGCGACCAGAGTTCGGCTTCGGGCGTGAGGTGGCCGTCGGCCTGGCGCGGTGCCGCGCCCTCGCCGTCGAGCCACGCGTGCAGTTCGGCCGACGCGCCGTCGGACCGAAGCGGCACCTCGCGATCGGCGAGGGGGGCCGCGGGCGGCACCGGCACGTCGCGCCCACGCGGGCGGATCGGCAGGTCGTCGCCGGGCTGGGTCGTGCGATCGGACATGGTCACGCGTACTTCTCCTCGAGGATGGCCTGCAGCGCTTCGCGGGCGCGATGGACTCGCATCTTCAGGGCACCGACGGTGCTCCCGAGCATTTCCGCCATCTCCTCGTACGACCGGCCTTCGACGTGCTTCATGATGAAGGCCTCCCGCAACGAGTCGGACAGCTGCGCCAGCGCACGGTCCAGGTCCACTCGCAGCTCGGAGCGGTCGAGGTCCTCGTCGGGCGTCGCGAGATGGGAGGGCTGGTCGTCCTCCTCGTACGAGGTGTGGGTCCGGCGGATGTTCTTGAGCCAGTCCTTGCACCCGTTCGCGACGATCCGGAACACCCACGCATCGAAGCGGCCGCGCACCTCACCGAGGTGCTCGTACGCCTTGATGAAGCTCTGCTGCACGATGTCTTCGGCGACGTCGGCGCTCCCCGTCATGTTCAGCGCGTGGCGATACACCGGATCGCTGTAGCGCGTGACGAGGATCGCGAACGCCTCGGAGTCGCCGGCGAGCACACGCGCGATCGTCCGCGCATCCGCATCCGCCTGTTCCGCGACGTCGGCCGGGACGGCCTGAGGGGTGATTTGCACGCGCGGACGATAATCCGTGCCTGCTTCCCCCCACAACGTCCGGGTCGGTGCCGTCTCGGGCAGCGTGAGTGTCCCCATGGCATGCACACGACGCACGAGACTCAAGGCCGTAACATCATCGTCCGATACTCACGGCGTCGCGTGTCCAACGACGGACTCGACAGGGAAGGACGCGCGTCGTCGGACGGCGTCACGCGCGTGTCATGCGAGTCGCGTCCGACCCGCGATCACCCGATGTGTGCGCCCCACGCACGACTCGGCTGATGCGCGCCGTTCGACCTATGCACTGTCGGCATCGGACCGACGCGTTCCCCACCCCGCCGCACGAATCTCCGCCGAATGCTGGCCGAGTGCCGGCGGTGGTCGGCGGACCATGCCGCCGGCCGACGGCGCGACGCCCCACTCGGCCGACGCGTCCCACCCGTCGAGCGCTTCACGGACGCTGCGCACGAGCCCGGCCGGGATGCCCGCGTCGGCGCAGCGCGCCATCCAATAGGCAGCCGTCCGACCGGCGACGATCGCCTGCACCGCCGCGACGCAGCGCGCCCGATCGCGGACGCGCCCCGCGTTGGTGGCGAACGTCTCGTCGCTGGCGAGCGCGTCGTCGCCCAGCACCCGGGTCAGCGCCCGCCACTGCCCATCGCTCCCGACCGCGATCACGAGCGGTCGATCGGCCGCGCGGAAGAGCTGGTAGGGGACGAGATTGGCATGGGCGTTCCCCCAGCGCGCCGCGTCCTGGCCGGAGACGAGCACGTTCTGCGCGACGTTGGCGAGCCCGGCCATGGCCGATCGTTCGAGCGTGACCGTCAGGCGCCGCGACTCGGCCGGGAGCCCGCCGGGACGATCCCGTCCGGCGAGGGCGGCGAGGATCGCGATGGTCGCATCCCGGCCCGTGAGCACGTCCACGAAGGCGACGGGGGCGCGGAGCGGCTCGCCCGTCACCTCGCCGGTGACGGACATCCAGCCGCACTCCGCCTGCATGACGAAGTCGTAGCCCGGGCGCGCCGGTTCGCGTTCGAAGCCGGCGATCGTGCACCAGATCAGGTGCGGATGGGTATGCACCATCGTGGCAGGATCGAGCTGGCGACGCGCGAGCGCTCCCGGCAGGAAGTTGTCGACGACGATATCGCACTCGGCGATCAGCCGGGCGACGAGCGCGCGATCCGTGTCCACGTCCAGGTCCGCCGTGAGACTGCGCTTGTTCCGGTTGGCCGACAGGAAGTAGGCCGCCCGACCGTCCGCATCGAAGGGTGGGCCCCAGCCGCGCGTGTCGTCGCCGCCCTCGGCCCGTTCGACCTTGATGACGTCGGCGCCGAGGTCCCCGAGGGTCATGGTGCAGAGCGGCCCCGCGAGGACGCGGGTCAGATCGAGGACGCGGATACCGAGCAGGGGCAATGCTGTCGTCATGATGCCGTGCTGATGTGATTTACGGAATTTCCAGACGAGGTACGCATTCGTGCCCCGGGCCGCCCCGGATCCTCTTGCGTACGTCCCGATCCGACATATACTTGCGCCGATTCCAGCCGATCGGGGCGCCGCACGTGCGCGACCCGGTCCGTCCGTCGTCCGTCCGTAGACTCGCGGCCCGGCCCCTGTCGTGGCGCCGTCCTGCCGCCTTCCCCGCCGAACATGACTCCCGACGCGCCCGCTGCAGCCGAGTCCGCGACGCCTGCGGCTCCGCCGAAGCGCAGCCCCGGCCACCGCGGCACCGACATCAAGGACACCATCGCCGAGATGACGGCCCGGGCCAACGAGATCACGCTCGAGGCCGGGAGCAAGATGGCGAATGCGCTCCGCAACATCCTCCGGTCGGCCATCGGCTCGGATGAACTGAGCGTGGACGCGACGCGCGACGTCGTGGACTACTTCCGTCGCCGCCACCTCATGTCGGCCGACGACGCGCAGGCGCTGCTGGACGAGGTGGCCGAGGCGGCGGGGAAGAAGAAGGGGAGCGAGGGGCCCAAGCTGCCGCCGCTCCCCGGCAAGCCCGCCGCGCACAAGGTCGACTCGCTCGCCAAGCTCGCGCAGGAGCTGTCGCTCCCGCCGACGCCCGGGGCCGCGACGCAGCCCCCGCCGCCGATCGTCCTGCCGGGTGGTGTGGTCGAGGCGGCCGCCTCGGTGGCGAAGCCTGCGGCCAAGGCGCCCGCCAAGGCCGCGGCCAAGGCGGCCCCCGTGAGCGAGCCGGAGCCGGCCAAGGCCGCCAAGCCCGCCGCGAAGACGGCCGCCAAGGCCCCCGCGGCCAAGGCACCGGCGACCAAGGCCGCAGCCAAGGCACCGGCAGCCAAGGCGCCCGCGACCAAGGCCGCTGCCAAGGCGCCGGCGGCCAGGACGTCGTCCAAGCCGGCCGCGAAGTCGGCCGCCAAGCCGGCGGCGAAGAAGAAGTAAGGGGCGCATGGCGCGCATCGTCGCGACCGCACCGGGTCGGATCGACTTCGGCGGCGGCTGGACGGATGTGCCGCCCTACACCACGGAGCGCGGCGGCACGGTGTGCAACGTCGCGCTCGACCTGCGGGCGACGGCCGAGCTGCGGCCGTCGCCCGTCGTCGTTCCCCCCACCGACCCGCTCGTCCGCGCCGCCTGGGAGCGCGCCGGCGCCCCCGCGGTCGCGCTCTCGCTGTCGAGCGCGATCCCGATCGGCTCGGGGCTCGGGGGCTCGTCGGCCGCGGGCGTCGCGCTGGCGGCGGCCCTCGCCGCGCACACCGGCGCGCCGCTCACGGGGTCGGCGCTGGCCGAGTGGAGTCGCGCGACCGAAGTGCACCAGCTGGGCGTGCCCGGCGGCTGCCAGGATCACTTCGCCGCGGCGTACGGTGGCGCGCTCGAACTCGCGTGCGGTACGACGACCGAGGCGACGCCGATCCCGCTCGACGATCACACCATCGGCGCGCTCGAGGATCGCTGCGTGGTCGCGTTCACGGGTGCATCGCGCATGTCGGCCACGACGATCACCGGTGTGCTCGACGCGTACGTCGCGCGCGACCCCGAGGTGTGCGACGCGCTCGACGCGATGGCCTGGCTCGCGCGCGAGATGGCGCGCGCACTCCGCGAGGGCGACGTCGACCTCCTCGGCACGCTCGTGCACGAGCACTGGGCGCATCAGCGCGCGCTCCATCCGGCGATCACCACCGACACGATCGATGCGATCGTGCACGACGCGCAGGTCGCCGGTGCGCTCGGCAACAAGGCACTCGGTGCGAGCGGTGGCGGCTGCGTGGTCGTGATCGCGCGCGACGATCGCGTGCGCGAGGTGCGGGCGGCGGTCGCGGCGCACGCGACGCTCCTGCCGATGCGCATCGCGCGCACCGGCGTGCTGGTGACGCACGACGACGACACGGAACGCTGATCGTGCCGATCCGTCCCGGCGACGTGCGCGCGCTGCTCGAGACGCTGGTGCGCATCGACTCGCGCAATCCGGGACTCGTTGCCGGCGCACCCGGCGAGGCGCACTGCGCGCACGTGCTCGCCGAAGTGCTCGGCGGCTGGGGTTTTCGGCTCACGTGGCAGGACGCGGCGCCGGGTCGGCCGAATCTCGTCGCGCGCATCGGTGACGCGCAGCCGGGCGCGCCGGTGCTGCTGTTCAACGGGCATCTCGACGTCGTCGGGACCGACGCGATGACGCACGCGCCGTTCGTGCCGACGGTGCGCGACGGGTCGCTGTACGGCCGCGGCAGCTGCGACATGAAAGGCGGGATCGCGGCGATGTGCGTCGCGGCGCATCGCGCGGCGGCCGACGGGCTGCGCGGCGAGGTGATCGTCGCGGCGGTGTGCGACGAGGAGTTCGCATCGATCGGCACGCGTGCACTCGTCGCGTCGGGGATCCGGGCCGACGCGTGCGTCGTCACCGAGCCGACGCGGCTCGCGATCGCGCCGGCGCACAAGGGGTTCGCGTGGCTCGAGTTCACCTGCCACGGCGTCGCCGCGCACGGGAGCCGACACGACATCGGCGTCGATGCGATCGTGCACGCCGCACGGATCGCGCTCGCCTACGAGCGACTCGGCGCGACGGTGCTGCGCGAGGTCACGCATCCGCTCCTCGACCACGCGAGCGTGCACGCGAGCACGATCGAGGGCGGGAGCGGATGGAGCACCTATCCCGACCGCTGCGTGCTCCGTGTCGAGCGACGCACGATCCCGGGCGAAACCGAACGCGCCGTGCACGACGAAGCCGCGCGGATCGTCGCCGCGATCGAGAGCGCGGTGCCGGGCGCGCGCATCACGTGGACGATGCCGCTCCACCAGTCACCGAGCGACGTGGCGACCGACGCGCCGATCGTGCGCGCACTTGCCGACGCGGCCGCGGCGGCGACCGCGACGACGCCACCGATCGAGGGGCTCGGCTGCTGGACCGACGCGGCGTTGCTCAACGCGGCCGGGATCCCCGCGATCTGCTACGGGCCGGGTGACATCGCGCTCGCGCACGCCGCGACAGAGTACGTGCCGCTCGAGGAAGTCGAGACGGCGACCGCGGTGCTGACGCGCCTCGCGCGCGACTGGTGCGCGTGAGGCGGCGAGCGCGCGTCGGCCCGGCGCTTGTCACCGACGCGAGATTGTGCCGATGCTGACGACCAGGGAGTACGACACGCTCGAGCGCGCGATCGCCGAGGGGTTGCGGATCGCCTTCAGGTGGCGCGGGGCCGAGCACGTGGTGATTCCGCGTGCGATCAACGGCGTCGGGGGGCGCGAGGAGCTCGTGACGAGCAATCCGTCGAGCGGGCATCGCATGGTCGTCCCGCTCGACGACATCACGCACCTCGCGCTGGTGGGGGCGTGAGCGCGCGCTGGCCGCTGGTGGCGGTGTACGCGGACGAGAGCTGCCTGGGCAACGGCCAGCGCGACGCGTCGCCCGGCGGCGCGGGTGGGCTGGTCGAGTTCCGCACGCCGTCCGGGGCGATGGTGCGCCGCGATTTCTGGTCGAGCGAGCGCGACACCACCAACAACCGCATGGCGCTCCGCAGCGTGATCGACGCCTTCACGGCGTTGAGCGTGAAAGGCGAGCCGTTGAGCGTCTGCTTCACGAGCGATTCGCGCTACCTGATCGACGGTATGACGAACTGGGTGTACGGCTGGTCGCGTCGTGGCTGGAAGAAGGCCGACGGCAAGCCCGTCGAGAACGTCGCGCTCTGGCAGGAGGCGCTGGCGGCGATCCGTGCGAGCGGGCACGAGGTGTCGTGGCGCTGGGTGCGCGGGCACGATGGACATCCGCAGAACGAGTACGCGAACCACCTCGCGACCCGCGCCGCCGCGCGACAGGACGCGAGCGGCGGATTGGTCGCCAGCGGGTACGACGCGTGGCTCGCGGCGGAACGGGCGAAGGGGACGGTGCGCGGCAGCGAGGAGTCGTTTCCGTCCGCGAGCGGCTACACGGCGAACTCACCGCCGCCGCCCGCAAACGGCTGATTTCGGGCCGACACTAAAGTTGGTGGAGCGTGAACGGAATGGGCGACGCGATGCGGACATGGCGCATCGCCGCGGCCGGCGTTGGTCGTCACCCGAGTGGCGCTGCCACGCGGGTTCCTCCCGCCTTGGCCACGACGCGCCCCACGTCCGCATCGCCCCACCCCTTCCGTCCACGCTCCACCCGCCATGCAGAACCGTCCACCCGACGCGCTCCTCGACCGCCTCTTCCACCGCCTGGTGCGCGCGCTGCGCGCCGAGGGCGTGGGCGATCTCGCGCGACCGTTCACCGTGGGCGAGCTGACGGCGGCGCTGGTGCCGTACCGTGCCTACCGCAACGAGCTCGGCACCGAGACGCTGCAGGACTACGAGCATGCGGTGCTGCTGCTGCTCGCGGGCGAGGGTGGGCGGGTGGCGTCGGATCCGGCGACGGTCGCGCTGGTCCAGCGTGAGTTGCGCTCGCCCGACCCGGACACGAGTCTCGTGCGCCGGATCGCGTCGGCGGAGGCGCGCGTGGCGTCACCCGAGGGGGCGCTCGCGGTCGCCATGCAGCCGACGCCCGAGGGGTCGCGGCTGGTGGGGACGCCCGGGTCGCAGACGCCCGTCGGCGGCGGCACGCCGGTGACGCCGATCGGGAGCGCGCCATCGGCCACGCCGACGTGGACGACGCCCGGCGCGTCGGTCGGCGACGCGTCGCCGGACGTGGGATCGTCGTCGGCGCCCGAGGCACCGTCGCCTGCGATCCCCGCGGGGATCGTCATCCCGTCGCCGACGGGGCTGCTCGCGATCCCGGCGATCCCCGGGCCGATCCAGGCGCTGGCGTCGCGCGGCCCGGCGAGCAATCCGGGCGCGCGCGCGCTCGTCCCCCCACCACCACCGGTCCCGACGATCGTCCCAGCCCCGCCGCGCGACGCCGTGACGACGCCCGTGCGCCCGTCGGCCGACGACGTGCGGAGCGCGCTCGAGCGGTTGCGCGTGGTCGAGCGCGAGGGAGTCGCGACGCCCACCGAGACCACACCGGTGCCGCCGACGACATCGGCTTCGATGCCGGTGGCACCGTCGACGGCCGCTCCCGTGACGCGGTCTCAGGGTGCGGAGCGCACGCAGCCCGTCGCGCCGCGTGCGCCCGAGCCACCGCGCCCTGCAGTCGCAGCGACGGAGCCTCGCCCCGCCGGCGAACCGATCGACTTCCGCGGGATGCGCCACGCGCCGGTCGACGTGGGCGGCGTGATGCTGCTGTTCGGCGTCGTGGCGCGCGATCTTGGCCTCGCGGTCGAGGGCGTGACGCGCGGCTTTCCGCGCGCCGACGTGCTGCGCCGCACGCCCGGGGGCCAGGTGCAGCGGCTCCGCACCGACTTCGCCCTCGAGAGCGCGGACTTCCGCGACGCCGGTCGCGATGACGCCGCGGTGGAGCTGCTCGTCTGCTGGCGGGACACGTGGCCCGACCGCCCTGCGCGCCTGCAGGTGCTCGAGCTGCGCCGCGTGATCCAGCACCTGGGGAGCCGAGCCGGATGAACGCGAGCCACGCCACCGCGACGGTGCACGGCGGGCCCTGCCCGTTCTGCACCAAGCCGCTGCCCGAGGGGCGCGCGGTCACGTTCTGCCCGCACTGCGGCCAGAACGTGACCGTGCGGCACTGCCCCGCGTGTTCGAGCGAAGTCGAGGCGGGGTGGCGCCACTGCGTGACGTGCGGGCGCGAGGTGGGGACACCGGCGCGCTGATCGCACGCATCGCACGCGTCGCACACGCGGGACACGTCGCGCACGACATCTACGACGTGGCGTGATGATCGCGGCGCGTCAGGTCGCCACGTGCGCCAGCCGCGTCACCGCGTGCGCGCCGATCCACGCGCGTGCCGGGTCATCGCGCAACGACGCACACATGCCGCGTGCCGCCAGCGGGATCTCGAAGAGCGCGACCAGCGCGTGCCCTGCGCCGCCGCCGGTGCCGTAGCCGTCGAGCGCAGCGCGGCGCGCCTCGCGCTCCCATCGCCACGCGGCGTCGCGTGATTCGCGCCCGTCGCCCGCGGCGACCGCGGCCTCGCCGGCGAGGCGCGTCAGCGACGCGAGCAACGAGGCGACGTCGTGCCACGGTGACGGGCTGCCGATCGTGGGCGGCGGCACGAAGCCGGTGACGCGGAGCGCGCCGTCGGGGAGGACGTGCACCGCGTCGGCGCCGAAAGCCCCGTGGATGCGATGCACGAGCCCCGGATCGCGCCCCGCCGCGGCGACGATGGCGTGGAGGTGATCGCGGAGCGCGACGATCGCGGGCTGCGCGTCGTGCGCGGCACCCTGCGCCTCCCGATGGAGCGCATCGAGTGCGTCGCGGGCCTCGAGCGCCCACGCTTCGACATCACGCCGCCCCGCGGGAATTGCCGCCCCGCCGAAGCCCTCGGCCGGCGGACGGCCGAGGGCCGCATGGAGCTCGCGGGCGATCCGGCCGAGGGCGTGCGCGTCGGCGACCGCCGCGGCGAACGCCGACTCGTCACCCGCGAGCGCATCGGCGACGCGCTGCCGCAACCGTTCGCCCACGGGGCGGGCCGCGGCCGGCAGGTCGTGCACGAGCAGGCTGGGCAGACGGAGGCCGTCGGGCCCGATCCAGCGCGCGGTCGCGAGTGGACGCGGGGCGAGATGCGCGCCGTCGCCCCCGGCGAGCCGACGCAGGATCTCGAGTTCGATGCCGGCGTCCGGATCGGTGCGGAGCGACAGCGCGAGCGTCGAGCCCGGCGTGCGGACGACGGTCGCGGCGTCATGGCGTTCGAGCGTCCCCGGATCCGCGCCGAGCGCCCGCGTGCCACGAACCTCGGGCGCGGCACGCCATTCCCACGCGCCGGCTCGCAGCCCGACACCGGCGCTCAGCGCCTGATGCAGCCAGCGCCGGACCGCCGGGTGATCGAGCCCCGCCATCACGCCGTGATCGGCGTCGACGCCGTGCGCGCTCGGCGCCCGGGCCGGGTCGGTGCCACCCGCGGCGACGACGATCTGGCGATAGCCATGCAGCCCGCCGGCGTGCTCGCTGGCCACGAGCACGATCGCCGCCTCGACTTCGGGGAGCGGGATCGCCGCGACGGCGATCACCAGGGGCCGGTGCGAACCCGGCGCCACCGCACCGCCCATCCAGCGCGCCCACGCGTCGGCGGGGACGGCGGTGAGACGCTCCGCGAGCGGACCGGCGTTCCGGGCGACGACCATGACGACGGGGCGACGAGGGGACCCCGTACGGATGGGCAGCGGGGCTGTCGAGGCTGTCACGCACGCCGCGTGCCGGTCGCCGACCGGCGATGCGACCGGACCGGGCATTCCCGCGCCGGGTACCATGCCCGCGCGCATTGCCGGCATCGCGGCGGCCGGGCCAGCTTGCACCCCCGCGCACCGGGCGCGCGCCTCCCTCCATCGCCTCACGACTCGACATGGGCACTCAGGGCTCCAGCACCGACCTCGTCCTCCTCTCGGCGGCCCGCACGCCGTTCGGCACCTTCGGCGGCACCCTCAAGGACATCTCGGCCGTCGACCTGACCATGTACGCGGCCAGCGCCGCGATCGAGCGGGCGGGCATCGCGCCGGGCGACGTGGACACGTGCATCATCGGCAACGTCATCCAGAGCACGACCGACACCGTGTACATGGCGCGGCACGTCGCGCTCAAGAGCGGCTGCCGCATCGAGGTGCCGGCGCTCACGGTCAACCGGCTCTGCGGTTCGGGTTTCCAGGCGATGGTGAACGGCGCGCACGAACTGCTCGCGGGCGACGCGACGGTCGCGCTCGTCGGCGGCGGCGAAAGCATGAGCGGCGTCCCGCACGCGGCACGCGGGCTCCGCTGGGGCGTCGGCTACGGGCAGGCGCCCAGGCTCGAGGATCTCCTCTTCGAAGGGCTGACGGATTCGTACTGCCGCACGCCGATGGGCGTGACGGCCGAGAACCTCGAGGAGCAGTACCGGTTCGGTCGCGAGGCGGCCGATGAATTCGCGGCGCGATCGCAGCAGCTCGCGCGCGACGCGTGGGCGAACGGCATGATGCAGCACGAGATCGTCCCGGTGCCGGTGACGAACCGCAAGACGAAGCAGGTCGAGCTGTTCGCACGGGACGAACACATGCGCCCCGACACGACGGTCGAGTCGCTCGCCCGACTCAAGCCCGTGTTCAAGGAGGGGGGCGTGGTGACCGCGGGCAACGCGAGCGGCATCAACGACGGGGCCGGCGCGATGATCCTCACCACCGCCGACTGGGCGCGTGCGCGCGGCCTGCAGCCGCTGGCGAAGCTCGTGAGCTGGGGTGTCGCGGGCGTCGATCCGCGCATCATGGGCATCGGCCCCGTGCCGGCGATCCGCATGGCGCTCGCGAAGGCGGGGCTGACGCTCGCCGACATGGACCTGATCGACGTGAACGAAGCCTTCGCGACGCAGGCGCTGGCCGTCGAGCGCGAGCTCGGCATCCCGCGCGAGAAGTTCAACGTGCACGGTGGCGCGATCGCGATCGGGCATCCGCTCGGCGCGAGCGGGGCGCGCCTCACGGCGCATCTCGTGCACGCGATGCGTGCGCTGGACGTGCGCCGCAGCATCGGCGCGGCGTGCATCGGCGGTGGTCAGGGGATCGCGGTGGTGCTGGAGCGGCTCGGGTGAGGGCGATGCGATCGATGCACGAGACGCGGACCATGGACGCGACACGATCGACACACGGCACGCGCGCGACACGATCGACGGACGGCACGCGACCGTCGCGCGCGGTGCGATCGCGGGTCGCGACCGTCGCGCGCGCGCTGGCGTGCTTCGCGAGCGTCGGCATCACCGCCGCCACGGTCGTCGCATCGCCGCTGGCCGCGCAGCAGCGTCCCGTGCAGCCCGATGCCATCGCCACGCCGAGCGGGCCGTGGCCGATCAAGACGCGCGAGCACGTCGATCTCTGGCTGCACGGCTTCGCGCTGCTCTCGCCCGAGGACACGAACGCGGTGCCGCTCTTCCGCGCGGGCTACGCGGACTCGATGATCGTGCTGCGCAACCGGGCCGGCGCGTTCACGGCGCTCGACTCGGCGCGCACCGAACTGCAGGCCGGGCTGCGCCGGATGCCGCAGCTCGTCACCGCACAGTTCTTCGCGCTGCACTTCGGGATCTGGGACGAGCTGCGCCAGGTGCTGACGATCACCACCGAGGCCAAGGGCAATCCGCAACGAGCGCGCGACCGGAGCACGCAGGGCGCGATCATGCTCGGTGCGAACTACTTCGCGACGCCCGAGGCGCTGGCGTGGGCCAGCCGCTACGTGACGGCGCTGCAGGACGAGTCGCAGCGCGTGCATCGGCAGGCGTGGCTCGTCGGCCAGCGCGAACGCGGACCGGTGCTGGCCCGCGTCGATTCGCTCTGGCGCGCGCGCTGGTTCCCGGCGGTGCGCCCGTTCCTGCGCGGCACGCAGCAGCGCTTCGGCGAGATCCTCCTGAGCCCCGTGCTCGAAGGCGAGGGGCGCACGATCGTGCTCGACCCGAACAAGGGGCCGACGATCGTCGTCGGCTATCCCGACACGCCGGCCGCGGCCACCGACGTGCTCTACGCACTCGCGCACGAAGCGACGGCGTCGCTCGCGGCGCGCGCGATCACGGAGAACATCACGCCGCGGCAGGCATCGCAGGGACTCGGTGACCGGCTGCAATCGCCGGCGGCGATCCGCGGCGGGTTGCTGCTGCTCCAGAAGGCGCTCCCCGCCGAGGCCGAGGGGTACGCGCGCTTCTACCTTCGACTGATGCGAAAGCCCGTGCCACCGACCGGCGGCGCGGTCGCGGCGCTGATCGCGGCGACACCATTGCCGCCGGAAATCGTCGAACAGATGACGAGCATCCTCTCCACCTACTACGAGGGCATCTGACCGTGGCCGACGGCCCGACGCCGACCGCGCCCGTTCCTCCCGCCGTGCCGTCCGCCGCACCCACCGCCGGACCGTCGCTCGATCGCGCCGCGGTCGAGCGCGTGCTCGCGCGCGCCGCCGAGCTGCAGGTGCAGGCGACGACGGGTGACGGCGGCGGCGACGCGATCAGCGAGGCGCAGCTGCTCGAGATCGGGAAGGAGGTGGGCATCGCGCCGGCGGTGCTCCGGCAGGCGATCGCCGAGGAGCGGACGCGCGTCGTGCTCGCGCCGGAGGCCGGGCGCGTGTCGGGCTTCGCGGGGCCGGCGCAGGTCTCTGCCTCGCGCGTCGTGCGCGTCGAGCCGGTGGCGACGATGGCCGCGCTCGAGCGTTGGCTCACGGCCGACTACGGCCTGCTCGAGAAGCGACGCTTCGAGGGGCGCCGCACCTGGGCCCCGCCCCACAACCGACGCCCGAAGCTGTCGCGCACCCTCAAAGGCAACGTCGGGGCGCGCGCCCTCACCGGCGCGGGCGAGGTGGGGGCGACGGTGACGTCGCTGGGTGACGGGCGGAGCGCGGTGCGTCTCGACGCCGACCTCGCGCCGCAGCGCCGCATGGCGGTCGGCGGCGGCGTCGCGCTGGCGGGGTCGGGGCTGGTCGTGTCGGGCGTGCTGATGGGCATCGGTGCGCTGCTCGCGTCGGGCGTGGCGGTGCCCATCCTGCTCGGCATCGGCGTCGTCCCCGGCCTCGGCATGGGTCTCGGCGGCCTCGCCATCGCACGGTCGCATCGCCAGCGCGCCGAGCAGGCGCAGCTCGGGCTCGAACAGCTCCTCGACCGGCTCGAACATGCGCCCTCGCTCGGCGCGTCCAGTACGCCACTGCCACCGCCCGTGTCGCTCGACGAGAGCATCGACCAGGTGGCCCGTGGCGTCAAGCAGGTCGCGCAGGCGATGTCCGAGGTGAAGCGGCGCGCTGGCATCTGATTCTCTCTCCGTGCCGGTCTCGTCGCGGAACTGCATGAACGCAGAGGGCGCGGCGACGGAGGCGGGGTCGCAGAGCGGCGTGTCGTGACGTGTCGTGTTCGGCGAGCTCCGCTGAACGGCATGAACGCAGGGGGCGCAGAACGGACGGCGGGAGCGCAGAGGTGCGTCGCGCGGTCGTCCGAGTTCATTCGGTCTCGCCGGAACTGCATCGACACGGAGACACGAAGACGACCGGAGAACGGAGGGTGCGCGTGGTCAGCGTCGGCGCATGCTTCGGCTGTGATTCTTTGGATGGGCGCCGAGCGCATCGGAGCTTCCGTGCGCTCGGCGCCCATCAAGAAACCCCATCTTGAACGCACGCAGATCCGCCCGAAGCGCACCCTCCGTTCTCCGGCCGTCTCCGTGTCTCCGTGTCTCCGTGTCGATGCAGTGCAGCGCAGCTCACCGAACACGAATCGTCGCCCCACGCACCTCTGCACCCCCGCCGTCCGTCCCTGCGCCCCCTGCGTTCATGCAGTTCGTTCACTTCATGCACTGAACGGCGCGAAACAGCGAGACGTCGCTACGCAGCAGCCGGCACGGTCGCCCGACGCTTGGTGTGCGCGACGAGCCATTGGACGGCGCCGTTGGACCAGACGAGGAGCGGCGCGACGACGAGCAGGCGCTTGACTTCGGCGCGGCTGATCTTGACGACGCCGCCGCGCTGCAGCATCGCAGTGCTGCGTGTGAGATCGCGGAGCGTGGCGAAGGCGAAGAGCAGCGGCCAGACGCAGAAGACGCGGATGCTCCACGCGAGCCGCGGGACGGTGAGCAGGTAGCGGAGCGCGAGCTCGAGGTCGGCCCACGCGAGCTTCACGAGATCCTTGAGCGCGGCGTGGTTGGCCTGCACGTGCGCGGGCGAGAGGATCGTGGCGTGGCCGCTGCCGTGCGCCTTGAGGTGCGCATCGGGGATGTAGATCGAGTTCTCCTGCTCGGCGTCGGTGGCGACGTCCTTGAGGATGTTCACCGTCTGCAGCGCCTCGCCGAACGCACGACACGTCTCGCGCAGGCGACGGTGCACCCGGTCGCTCACGAGACGCGAATGCTCGTGCCAGAGATCGGTGAGCATGTAGCCGACGGTGCCGGCGACGTAGTAGCAGTACTCCTTGTACTCGTCGAGCGTCTGGATGCGGATGCCGTGCGGATAGAGCAGCACGAACTTCCGCATGCCGGTGACCATCTCCTCGACCCAGCGGCGCACGTGCGCCTGCGACGGCGCCGGGAGCGCGCCGAAGAGCGCGAGCACGACGTCGGTGTGCGCCGCGAGCTCGACGTGCGCCGCCTCGCCGGGCCACGCCGCGAGATCGTCGGCGAGCGCGCGCACCGACGCGGGCGTCCCGTCGAACGCCGCGACGAGGCGGTCGAGCGTCGCCGCCTTGTGCTCGGCGGGGAGCGTGGGCGCATCCTCGATCGTGTCGGCGATGCGGCACAGCAGGTATGCCGCGAGCACGGACCGTCCCAGGTCGCCGGGGAGGACGCGCACGCTGAGCGCGAAGGTGCGCGAGACGCGCGGCAGGATCGCGCGGCACCAGCGCTCCGCCTCGCGCGCGGTCACCGGGCGTGGCACGGCGACGGGCGCGGGGTGGTGCGGAACGGGATCGACGCTCGGCATGCGCGGAAATGGCTGGGGGATGGTCACAAATATCGACCGTCCAGTGCGGCGGGACCATCGCCCTCTACACAACGCCCCCGCCGAGGTGCATCTATCGCCCTCATGCGCATCCCCGGCTTCCGCGGCACGTTCCGCGACGATCCCGACGCCCGCGGCGTCTACGCGGAGGCGGCGGGCATCGGCCGCATCGTGCCGCGGGGCGTCGCGGTGCCGCTCGACGCGGACGACGTCGTCGTGCTCGTGCAGTGGGCCCACGCGACGGGGACGCCGCTCGTGCCGCGGGGCGCCGGGTCGAGCATGGCGGGCGGGGCGATCGGCGACGGGATCGTCGTCGACCTGGGCCGCCTCGATGCGATCGGGGCGGTGGACGTCGCCGCGCGCCGCATCCGCGTCGGTGCCGGCGCGATCCGCGACGCGGTGAATGCCGAGGCGGCGGCACACGGGCTCTGGTTCCCGGTCGATCCGTCGAGTGGCGCCTGGGCGACGATCGGCGGCATGGTCGCGACCAACGCCGCCGGCGCGCATGCGCTGAGCCACGGGGCGATGCGCGCCTGGGTGACGGCGCTCGACTGCGTCTTCGAGGACGGGACGCGGACCTGGGTCGCGCGCGACGCGGAGCTGCCGATGCAGGCGCGGGGGATCCCGGCGCTCCGGCGCTTCGGGACGCAGGCGCAGGCGATGATCCTCACCACCGCGATGGCCGCGCCCGTCGCCCGGCTCGCGCACGACGGAGTCCGCAAGGAATCGTCCGGCTACGCCCTGTCGGATTTCGCGGCGAGCGGTGATGTGGTGGACCTGCTGGTCGGCAGCGAGGGGACGCTCGCGATCGTGGTCGGTGCCGAGCTGGCGCTGGCGCCGGCGCCGGGTGGCCGCGTCGCGATCGCGGCCGCCTTCCCGACGCTCGAGGCGGCCGTGGACGCTGCCGGCCGCGCCGCCGGGTTGGGGGCCGCGACCTGCGAGCTCCTTGACCGGACCTTTCTCGACCTGGTCCGCGAGCACGGCGGTCGGGTGTCGGTGCCCCACGAGGCCGAGGCGTTGCTGCTCTCGGATGCGGAAGGGGCGACGCAGGCGGCTGCCGATTCCGTGGCGGCGATGGTGGCGCAGGGCTTCCATGATGCTGGCGCGATGGTCGTGGACGTGGCCGCCACATCCGAGGCGATCGCCGCGATGTGGGCGGTGCGGCACGCGGCGAGCCCGCTCCTCGCCGCGATGGCGCCGACGGTCGTCTCGATGCAGTTCATCGAGGACGGCGCCGTCCCGCCGATCGCCCTGCCGGAATACGTGCGCAGCATCCGTCGGATCCTCGACCATCACGGGATGCGCGTCGCGATCTTCGGCCACGCCGGCGATGCGCACGTGCACGTCAACCCGCTGGTGGACGTGACGCAGCCGGACTGGCGTCGGCGGGTCGAATCGGTGCTGCAGGAAGTCGTCGCGCTCACCGCCGTCCTCGGCGGGACGCTGGCCGGCGAGCACGGCGACGGGCGCCTCCGGACGCCGCTCCTCGACCGGGTCTGGTCGAGCGAGGCGACGGTCCTGTTCGACGTAGTGAAGCGGGCGTTCGATCCGCGCGGGCTCCTCAATCCCGGCGTCAAGGTGCCGCTCGCCGGCCAGCGCGCTCTCGGCGACATCAAGTACGACCCCGCGCTCGCCCCGCTCCCCGAGGCCGCGCGCCTCGCACTCGCCCACGTCGCCTCGACCCGCGCCTACGGCACCCCGCGCCTCGCCCTCCTCGAAACCGCCCTGACCGCGCCCTGACCGCGACGGGCGCGACGGGCGCGACGGGCGCGACGAACAGACACGACCTCAACGCGACGGACGCGACGACGCGACGGGGCTCGACGATCGGACTGGCGGCTGTGCGTCGACGGCGCGTCGGACAGGAACGTCGTGTGCATGTGTGCGTAGCGAACGGAAGGTTCCGCGTGCTCGGCACCCATCCAAGAAGTAGACGTCGCACGGCGCGACTGCTGGCGCGGCGCACCCTCCGTGCTCCGGCAGTCTCCGCGTCTCCGTGTCATGGCAGTTCCGCGAGGCAGTTCCGCGAGGCGCATCAGGCGAGTGCGAGGCGCAGGCCGCGGAGCACGAGCTGGACGCTCAACGCGCAGAGGAAGAGCCCGAAGACGCGTCCGATGACGTCGATGCCGCTCTCGCCGAGGAGCGCGCGAATGCGCGCGGCGTGCCGGAGCACGAGCCAGGTGACGACGAGCCAGCCGATCATGACCACCACGAGCCACGCCTGCATCGTCATGCTGACGCGCGAATCGTCGGTGAGGACGAGTGCCGCGGTCATCGCGCCCGGTGACGCGATCGAGGGGATCGCGAGGGGGAAGATCGCGAGATCACGCCCGGTCTCGACGCGCGGCCGCGACTCGTCGCCGGGATCGGACTCGTCGAAGATCATGCGCAGGCCGAAGAGGAAGAGCACGAGTCCGCCGGCCACCTTGAACGCGCCGAGGCCGACGTCCATCGCGTCGAGGAGCGCCTGCGCGCCGATGGCGAAGAAGAGCAGGACGAGGCCCGCGACGAACGTGGCGCGTCCCGCGAGGGCGGCGAGCGCCTCGTCGCTCCGCCCGCGACCGAGCGCGAGGAAGAGCGGAATCGTGTCGAGCGGATTGAGCACGGCACCGAAGGTGACGGCGTCTCGCAGCAGCTGATCGAAGTCCATGGGGTCGTCGGTGGCACGCGTGTGACGCGACGCGGGAGCGCAGGCGTCGGCGAACCGCGCGGTACAGACGAGGCGCGCGCACGTTCCGGCGCGATCCGTCGCGATGCGCGTGTGACGCGATCCACGCGCTTCGCACGACGTCGGACAGGGGTGCGCCCGGCGACGACGTCGGTGCGATCCGCACCATGACGTCGATGCACCGCGGCGTGCCACGATCGGCCGTGACGTGACGACGTGAAACCGCGGTCACGACGGGGGGAATCCGTGCGGACGCACCCCACGCCGCACGCGCGCCGTGCGCACCGTCTCCTCCACCACGCCGACGATTTCTTCCGATGCCCACCATCGAGCTTCCGACGTCGCGTCCGTCGTCGTCGCACCAGCCGACGACCGCGGACCGCGCGAGGTGCCTGCACGCGATCACCGCGGTCGCGACCAGTGTCGCGCGCCGAGCCGGCGCACTCGCCGTGCCGTTCGCGTTCGGGGCGGGCGCGACGTCCGTGGCGACGGTGACAGCGGTGTCACCGCTCGCCGCGCAGGTGCGCCCCGTGATCGCGATCCACGGCACATCGAGCGAGGGACGTGCCGGCGGTGGTGCCGACGACGTCTACGGGCGACTCGGCGGGCTCGGATCGGGGCACACCGCGGGGCTCGGCGTCGGGCTGCTGGTGCACGGGCGGTTCGGCTTCATCGCCTTCGGCGAATCGGGGCGGCTGCAGACCGGGACGGCCGGCGGTGGCACCGCGACCGACGTGACGCGCACCACGTTCGGCGCGCGCATGGAGTTCCCGGTCGCGCGCCTGCCGCTCGGCGTGCGCGGGCTCGTCGCGACGACGCTCTTCGTGCAGGAGCTCACGCCGGTGGACGTGCGGCTGGTGCCCGGCGGAACGCTCGCGATCGCGTCGCCGGGCGATCCGACGGCGACCGCACTGTCGACACGCTCGCTCGGTGGGCGGTTCGAGGTGGGCGTGGAACGGCGCATCGTGCTCGGCACGGGGCTCTTCGTCCTGGCGGGGGTGACGGCCATCGGCGGGGCGCACGGCAGCGTGGAGCGCGTTGCCGCGCCCGGTGGCACGGGGGGAGTCTCGTTCGCGCCCATCGTCACCGCGGGGCTCCGCACGCGCGCCTGGTGAGCGCCCGCGGTGGGGCGAGTAGCTTGGGGCGCGCCCACCTCGATCGCGTCCACTTCCGTCACCCCATCCCGTGCCCGAGTTCTTCACCGCTCCGCGCCTGACGCTCATCGCGCGTCCGCTGTTCACCGAGCCCGCGCACCTCGGCGTGGCGTGGCTGGGCGAGGGGTCGGACGGGGAGAAGCTGGCGGAGTTCGCGGGGCGGCTCTGCTACATGAGCCAGCGCAATCCCGCCGGGCGGACGACGCGCGAGTATCTCGAGAACATCAAGAAGCAGGGTCACGGCTCGGTGCTCGAGCACGCGAACTACTCCGTGCTCGTCGAGGGGGTGAGCCGTTCGCTCACGCACGAGCTGGTGCGGCACCGCGCGGGGTGGGCCTATTCGCAGCTGAGCCAGCGCTACGTGGACGAGAGCGAGGCGGCGTTCGTGGTGCCGCCGGCGATCGTCGGCGACGCGGCGCTCGAAGGGGCGTGGCGCACGCAGGTCGAGAGCGCGCAGGCGTCGTACATCGCGCTCGTGGACGAGCTCATGTCGCGCTACGCGTGGGTGGGCGACAAGGTCCACCGGCGCAAGATGGCGCGCGAGGCGGCGCGCGGCGTGCTGCCGAACTCCACCGAGACCAAGATCGTCGTCACCGGCAACGCGCGTGCGTGGCGGACGATGCTCGAACTCCGCTCGAGCGAGGCGGCGGAGCTCGAGATCCGTCGCTTCGCCGTCGCGACGCTGCGCCTGCTGCAGGCCGAGGCGCCGGCGTTCTTCGAGGACTTCGAGGTCTACACGGCCGACGATCGCCGCGAGGCGGCGCGGCTCGTCTACCACAAGGTCTGAGCGCACGTCGCCGCGACGATCGGCCGAGTGGCGGGGCGCGGTCGGCAGCCGGCAGCGAACGCCAAGCAGCAAACAGCAAAAACCCAACTGCCAACAGCCAACTGCCAACTGCCAACTGCACGGGAACGGCAGGAACGGCAGGGTACGACAGGAAGAGCAGGAACGGCCGGACGGTCGTAGGATCGGGTGGGCGCTCCGGGCCTGCCGGTCGTGCGGCTCGCGATTGCACGACGCGATGCGAGCCACGGAGCCGGGACCGTCGCCCGCGTCGTCGTCCTGCCCTTCCTGCCGTACCCTGCGGTTCCTGCCGTTCGAGTGGTTCCGGCGGTGCCAGTGCTTTGTGCGGTGCCAGTGCTTCGTGCGGCGCGAGTGCTTCCTGCCGTCCGAGTAGTTCCGACGATCCCGCCACCGGCACGGCACCCGCGGCATCGACGCTGGCGGATGGGGGTACGGCGTGGGAGCTTGCACCGAATTCCCGTCCACTCGTTCGAGCCCAGATGATCCGACCCACTTCGCGCGCGTCGCTCGCCGGCGTGCTCCTCCTCGCGGCGTGCGCCCCGACGCGCCCTGCGACCACGCCGACGCCGACGCCGCAGCCGACCGCCCCGGTCGCCGCGCCCGCACCCACGCCGACGCCCGCGCCCGCACCCACGCCGACACCCGCGCCCGCGCCCGCGCCGGTGCCCGCCCCCGATGCGGCGGGGCGTGCGAACGCCGCCGACTGGCACCTCCTCGATCCGGCGACCGACGGCATCGCGGGCGCAGCGGTGCGGCGTGCGACGCGCGAGCTGCTGGCGGGACGGACGCCGCCACGGCAGGTGCTCGTGGCGGTCATCGACGGGGGCGTCGACACGGCGCACGTCGCGATCCGCCCCGCGCTCTCGACGAACGCGCGCGAGGTGCCCGGCAATCGTCGCGACGACGACGGCAACGGCTACGTGGACGACGTGCGCGGCTGGAACTTCATGGGCGCGGCCGACGGGCGGAACGTCGAGTACGACTCGTTCGAGCTGACGCGGCAGGTGGCACGGTGCCGGGCGAAGGAACCGGTGAACGTCGGCGTGTCGTGCGATTCGCTCGAGCGCGAACTCACCACGGCGCGGGCGGAGCTCGAGATGCAGTGGCGGCAGCTCGAGCCGGTGCTCGCACGCTACGACAGCGCGCGCGCGGTGCTCGCCCGCGCCACGCGCACGACCCCCGATGCGCTCACGACCGCGATCGTCGAGGCGCTCCCCGCCGGCACGGACGAAGTCGGGCGCGCGCGGCAGCTCTTCCTGCTGCTCGGGGCACGCGGGCTCACCCCCGACGAGGCGACGAGCACGCGCGGCTACTTCGAGCCGCGGCTCACGTACGGCTACGACGTCGCGAGCGACACGCGCGCGATCATGGGCGACTGGCGCCGGCAGGGGCGTCGCTACGGCAACGCCGACGTGACCGGTCCCGACGCCGGGCACGGCACCGCCGTCGCCGGCGTGATCGCCGCGGCCGCGGGCGACAGCGGCTCGACGGGGATCGCGCCGTACGCGCGCATCCTCGCGATCCGTGCGGTGCCCAACGGCGACGAGCGCGACGAGGACGTCGCCAACGCGATCCGCTACGCGGTCGATCGTGGCGCGCTGGTGATCAACATGAGCTTCGGCAAGCCGTATTCGCCGGGCAAGGCGATGGTCGACAGCGCGGTGCAGTACGCGGTGTCGAAGGGGGTGCTGCTCGTGCACGCCGCCGGCAACGACGGCAACGACAACGATCGCGGGCGGAGCTACCCGAGCGCGCGGTCGCTCGCCGGTGTGCGCGCCGCGACGTGGCTCGAAGTCGGTGCGTCGGGCCCGCGCATCGGCACCGGGCTCGCGGCGTCGTTCAGCAACTACGGGCGCGAGACGGTCGATCTCTTCGCACCGGGCACCGACATCTTCATGCCCAAGGCCGGCGGTGGCTGGGTGCGCGAGAGCGGGACGAGCTTCGCCGCACCCGTCGTCTCCGGTGTCGCGGCGCTCCTGCTCGCACACTTCCCGACGCTCACCGCCGCCGACGTGAAGCGCATCCTCCTCGCGTCGGTGACGCCCTTCCGCGACACGATGGTCCAGAAGCCCGGCGAGGACGGCGGCCAGGTCCCCTTCGGCACCCTCAGCGCGACCGGCGGTATCGTCAACGCCTACCAGGCCGTGCGCATGGCCCTCGACGAAACCGCCCGCCGCCCCACCCCCTGACCGTCGCGCGACTCACGCGCGACGGACGCGACGGACGCGACGGACGCGACGGACGCGACGAACAGATACGACCTCAACGCGACGAACGCGACGACGCGACGGACGCGACGAACCGATACGACCTCAACGCGACGAACGCGACGACGCGACGGGATCGATGCGTCGTGTGCGCTCCAGTGCACGGTTCACAGCCTTGCCGAGCTGTTGAAAAAAATCAGCAGCCTCGAACGCGCTCCGAAGTGCGTCGTACGCACCGAACCCGTCGCGTCGTCGCGTTCGTCGCGTTGAGGTCGTATCGGTTCGTCGCGTTCGTCGCGTCCGTCGCGTCCGTCGCGTGCGTCGCGTGCGTCGCGTCGAGGTCGTGGCGGTTCATCGCGTTCGGTGCGCGCCGGGTCGCTAGAACGTCGTGCCGATCTCGAAGATCAGGCCGTGGCCGGCGCCCTGGCGGGCGTTGGGGATCTTGTAGCCGACGATCACCACCAGGTCGTTGTGGTGGTAGTTGAGGCCGGGGACGAAGTCGGCGAAGTCGTGGCTGCCGCTCCACCATTCGCCGAGGAAGTTCACGTGCTCGAGCGAGCGGCCGAGCGCGCCGGGAAGCACCTTGAGCGGCTGCTCCCACGAGGCGATGGCGTGCGTGGTGGGCTGCTTGAAGAGATTGCGGGCGCCGTTGCTCACGCCGACCATGAGCCGCGTCTGCGGGCCGGGAATGCGCACGGAGGCCTGCGCGTAGCTCCACAGGCCGATGCGATCGGGAATGCCGGCGCTGTCGAGCATGCGCGTGCGGCGGATCGAGACGGGGACCATTTGCCCGAAGCCGATCTTGGGCTCCCAGCGCGGATGGCGTCGCGCGAGCCCGGGAATGCCGAAGGCCGTCTTCCAGCCGAGTCCGATCGACGAGTTGGCCTTGGACGGCGTGCCGATGTTGTACGTCGTGAGCGCGAGCTCGACGTGCTTGGTGAGCCCGTACGTGAGGAAGTTGGTCGTCAGCCAGAAGCTCTCGCGCCCCGCGCCGGCGTTCAGGTCCCAGGCGCGGACCTGCGACTCGTGCAGGAAGAACCACCGCCCCTTGGGCGTCTGGTCGACGGAGGGGACGTTGATGATCGTCTGCTGGGCGGCGGCGGATCGGACCGCGAGGGACGAGACAGCGGACAAGACGACGACGAGCGCGGCGACGCGCGTCGCCGTGCGGAATGGACCGAGCATCGGAAGCCGATTCGAGGGAGTGCGGCGCGTCTCGCCCGTGCTGCGGGGCCGAACGACCCCGGTGTCGGGGCGCGCCGTCGGACGCTGAACACCGGCGCCGTCGGCGCTGTTCGCGCGTCGCCTGTCACGAATGCGGGCACGACCGGGATCGGTGCCCGATGCACGGACCCGGCGGCGACTCAGGCCGCGAGTTCGTCTTCGTGCGGGTCGTCGTCGTCGGCGCCGTAGGCCTCGCGGAGCCCGGCGAGGACGGCGTCGTCGTCGGGCGTGGCGTCGAGGGTGAAGTCGAGGGGGAGACGGATGCCGCGCGACTCGCCGGCGAGGCCGGTGCGCGTGAGCTCCGCCGCGGCGCGACGGAGCGGCGTCTCGTGGCTCGCGAGCAGGAGCGCCGCATCGGCGGCGACCTGCGCGGCCGGGAGCGTCGCCCCGTCGGCGATGACGGAGCCGTCGGCCTGCACGTGCCACAGGCGCTCGTCCACGTCGCCCCGGGTCGCCGCGGCGATCGCCCACGCGAGGTGCGTGACCGAGGCCGACCCGTAGAGGGTGACGACTTCGTGGCGCGGCGTCGACGGGTCGGTGTCGGCGGGAGCCCAGCGGATCACGTCGGCCACGGTCTCGGCCTCCGCCGCGGCCGGCGCGTAGCGCACGAACACATCGAGCATTCGACTCTCCCGGCCCGCAGGCCGTCCAGCCATCGCCGTGCGATGGTCGTCGCCGTCGTCGCCCCGCCGCCATCCGGCGTCGTGGCCGAGGCGTGGCACACGCCCCCAACCGACCCGTCTGCAACTCTCGCTCCGGGCCGTCCGCTGACCACGAGCGACGCGCGACCGTGGCGGTCCGTCACGGCACGGTGCGTGGAGACGGCGTGCGACACGACGCGCCACACGGCGGCACGGGCACGACGGCACCGGCGCACCGCGGCACGGTGCACCGCGGCAGCGAACGGCGCGGCGTGGTGCGTGGCGAGCCGGCGCCATGCCATCACGGACGCTGCGCTCACGTTCGGTGTCCCTGCACGGGCATACCCGCGACCACCCGAGCCCGTCACCGTCGGCGTGGGCCGCCACGCCGTGCGTTCACACCGCCGTGGGTTCGCACGCCGCGGGTTCGCACGCCGCGGGTTCGCAGTGCCGTGGGTTCGCACGCCGCGGGTTCGCACTGCCGTGGGTTCGCACTGCCGTGGGTTCGCACACCATGGCTTCGCACGGCACGGATCGACACGACCCGATGTGCAGCGACCACCGAACCACGCGCGACCGCCGACACGACGCATGCCGACCGTGGCGCACCGATTCATGCGCGCAACCTCGCAAATGATGCATAGGACGTCGCGCGACACGCGTGTTCACGCGCGACATCGTGGTTGCCGACGCTGGAATGACGCTGCGCTGACGGTGCCCGTTGCAACGGAACGGCAACGCCCTAGACTCGCGGCACATGACCGTCGCGTTCTCGCACACCACATGACCGCTGACGGCGCCCGCCCGCGCATCCTCGTCATCGAGGATCGCCCCGACGTCCTCGACGTCGTCGTCCGCGCGCTCGCGGAGCACGAGTACGACGTCACCGGGATCGACGACGGCGTGCAGGGGCTCGCCCTCGCCCTCGAGACGCGACCCGACCTCGTCGTCCTCGACCTCGGCCTCCCCCACGGCGACGGCCTCGACGTCGCGCGGCAGCTCCGCGCCCGCGGCTTCGCGGCACCGGTGCTGATCCTGACCGCCCGCACCGCCGTCGGCGACCGCGTCGCGGGGCTCGACGCCGGCGCCGACGACTACCTCGGCAAGCCGTTCGACCTCGACGAGCTCCTCGCACGCGTCCGCGCGCTCCTGCGCCGGGCCACGCGCCGCGACGACAGCCTCGCCCTCCGCGTCGGCGACCTGGTGCTCGATCCGGTCCAGCGCCGCGTCACCCGCGCCGGTGCACCGGTGACGCTCTCGCTCAAGGAGTTCGGCCTCCTCGAACACTTCATGCGCCACGCCGGTCACCCCGTGACCCGCGAGCAGGCGACGCGCGAGGTCTGGCAGCACGACTTCGACCCGACGACCAACGTCGTCGACGTCTACGTCAACTACCTGCGCCGCAAACTCGACACCCCCGGCACGCCGTCGCGGATCCTGACGCTGCGCGGCATCGGATATCTGCTCCGCGCGGACTGACGTTCAGTCGCGTTGCCGCGGAATCGCTGAACCGCTGGGGTACGGCAGGCAACGACAGGGACTACAGGCAACGACAGGACTGTCCCGGCGATCGTGGCGAGCGGCTTGCGATCGTGTGCGTTCCGGATCGCTGAACTGATGCGGTGAAGCAGGAACGGCAGGAACGACAGGAACTGCAGGAAAGACTTGCAACTTCGTGAAGGCCGAGCAGCCACGCGCTCGGCGGGCATTCGTACACGGGGCCAACAAAAATCCTTGGATGGGCCCCGCGCACCGACGCCCGCCGAGCGCGTGGCTGCCCGGTTTTCGTGGTTGGTGATCGGTGGTTGGTCGTTCGTCCTGCAGTTCTTGTCGTTCCTGCCGTTCCTGCCGTTCCTGCTTCACCGCATCAGTTCAGCGATCCCGAACACACACGAACGCACGCCGCTCGCCACGACAGCCGGGGCAGTCCTGTCGTTGCCTGTAGTCCCTGTCGTTGCCTGCCGTACCTCAGCAGTTCAGCGATCCCGAACGCACACGAACGCCCGAGAGCAACAGCGACCGCCGGGGCAGTCCTGTCGTTGCCTGTAGTCCCTGTCGTTGCCTGCCGTACCCCAGCAGTTCATCGATCCCGAACGCACACGAACGCCCGAGAGCAACAGCGAACGCCGGGGCAGTCCTGTCGTTGCCTGTAGTCCCTGTCGTTGCCTGCCGTACCCCAGCAGTTCAGCGATCCCGAACGCACACGAACGAGCGTCGCCACGATCAGTCGAGCGGACGCATCGCGTCACGCACACCGAGCGGGAGGCCGGCGTCGTCGCGGGGGGTGTCGGAGCGGCGGGCGCGGGCGGCGGTGAGGACGTGGGGGGCGTGCTGGCCGAGGATGGGGGCGAGTTCGACGAGGAGCCAGTCGGCGGCCCAGGGATCGACGGCGAGGGCGCGGCGGTGCGCTTCCTGGGCGCGGGCGGCGACGGCGGCGGTGTCGCCAAGGGACGCGAGCAGTTCGACGGCGAGTGCGTCGTGCAGTTCGCGGCCGGGGAACCAGTCGTCACGCGCGACGACGAGCGCCTCGGTGCGCGCGAGCGCCTGCTGCGCCGACGCGCGCTGGCCGGTGCGCAGGCGACAGAGCCCCGCGGCGGCGAGCGCACCGACTTCGACTTCGTGCTGCCCGACGCGCTGCGCGAGCGAGGCGGCGACGTCGTAGAGGTCGGCGGCTGCGTCCACGTCGCCGCGTTCACGGTCGAGGTGCGCGAGGTGATAGAGCGCGAGCAGCTGCCGTTCGCCGTTCTGCGTGGCGCTGAAGAGCGCGAGCGCCTCGCCGAACTGCTCGCGCGCCTGCGCGAGATCGCCGGTGCGCCGCGCGACGATGCCGAGATCGAGCGCGGCGAGCCCCCACTCGTCGGGCGTGCCGGCGCTGCGTCCGAGTTCGATCGCGCGCCGGAGTGCGCTGCGTGCCTCGCTCCACGCGCCGCGGTGCGCGGCGAGCACGCCGAGTCGATCCCATGCGCGCGCCTGTCCGCGCACGTCCTCGCGCGCTTCGGCGAGGGCGAGGGCGCGACGGAACGCCGATTCCGCGGCGACGGGGTGATCGCCGTCGAGCGCGGCGCCGGCGCGCAGGAGCGCATCACCGAGGAGCGCCTCGTCGCCCAGCGGCTCCGCGAGCGCGACCGCTTCACTCGCCGCGGCGACCGCCGCCTCGCGCGCGCCGAGGCGCAGGTGTGTCGCGGCGAGCATGCCGAGGAGTGCGACACGTTCGCCGGCGGCATCGGCATCGGCGGCCTCGCGCACCAGCGCCTCGAGTGCGGTGCGCGTCTCGCGCGCGGGGGTGCCGAGTGCGGCGCGCAGGCGTTCCCGCATGCGACGGAGCCGCAGCGCGTGATGCCGATCGCCGTGCGCCGCGTACCAGTCGAGGGCGAGCGCGCACAGCTCCTCGGCTTCGTCCGGGCGGCCACGTGCTTCGGCGACTTCGGCGAGCGTCGCGCGCACCATCGCCACCGCCGCCGCATCGGGCGCGTGTCGTTCGGCGATGCGCAGGAACTGCTCGGCTTCTTCATGGGCGTAGACCCGACGCGCGCGCCCGGCCGCACGGAGCGCCCAGTCGTAGGCGGCGGGCGCATCGCCGGCGCGATCGTGATGCATCGCGATCACCGGCACGTCGGGGGGCGTGCGCTGCGCGAGGGCGGCGGCGACGCGCGCGTGCAGGCGACGACGGACCGGCGGCGCGAGCGGACCGAGGAGCGCGTCGAGCAGCAGCGGATGCACGAACGTCCAGCGATCGCCACCACGCCCGTGCGCGGGCTGCACGACGCTCGCGCGCTGCGCGCGATCGAGCACGGGACGCAGCTCGTCCACGGCGACTTCGGCGGCCGCGGCGACGAGCGCGAGATCGAACTCGCGCCCGACCACGGCGGCGGTCGCGAGCAGTTCGCGATCGAGCGGCAACAGCCGCGCGAGGCGACGCGCCATCAGCTCGGGGAGCGTCGTCGGCAGCCGCAGTTCGGAGACGGGGAGCCAGTGCCACGCCTCGCCCTCGAACCAGACCGCGCGTTCGTCCACGAGCGTGCGCAGCACCTGCACGACGCGGAGCGGATTGCCCTCGCTGTGGCGATAGAGGAACGCGAGCACGTCGCGCCCGATCGGCTGCCCGTGGAACGCGGCGTCGGCCCACTGCCGCACCTCGTCGCGCGTGAGGCGTGCGAGTGCGAGTTCGCGCACGCGCGGATCGCGCGCCATGCGACGGAGCCGCGTGAGCGTCTCCGGGGCGAGCGATTCCTCGCGCACGGTGACGACGAGCAGGATCGGTTCGCGTTCGAGCTGCGCGAGGAGATGCTCGAGCGCGTCCCAGCTCACGGCATCGGCGCGCTGGAAGTCCTCGAGCAGCACGACGAGCGGATGACGACGCGCGGCGTCGGCGAGATAGGCCGCGAGTTCGACGAGGAGCGCGAAGCGGCTTCCCGACGGCGCGACGTTCGGCGCACGTCGGCCGAGCGCGGGGACGATGCGCGAGAGCTCGGGCCAGCGCGCTTCCTCGGGCACGACGGCGCGCAGCGAGAGCGGCGTGACGGGGAGTCGCACACCGAGCGGTGTCCCCTGATCGCCGATGAGCGCGGCGATCGACGCGGGCGATGGCGTCGTCACGCCACTCGACGCGGCGACGGCCGGCACGGGACCCGGTGTCGCGGGCGGTGGCGGTGGGGCGCTGCGGAGCCGATCGAGTGCTTCGACCACTTCGACCCACGGCGCGTACGGTGGCTGCACCATGCTCGCCTCGACGGTGCGCCCGACGACGAGCGAGCCGCCGCGCATCCGCACGACGGGTGCGAGCTGTCGCGCGAGTGCGCTCTTGCCGACGCCCGCCTCGCCGACGAGCACGACGAGCCGCGGGTCGCCGGCGACCGCTTCGTCCAGGCAGCGCGCGAGACCACGCAACTCGTCGACGCGACCGACGAAGCGATCGACGTTCGGCATCATCGCGGCCGCGCCGAGTCCCGCGACCGCGACGCCATCGCGCCCGCGCCGCTTGACGTGGTACATCGCGCGATCGGCGGCGGCGAAGAGTCCTTCGGGGTCGGCCGCGTTGTCCGGTGCGGCGGCGACACCGATGCTCACCGTCACGCCCGGCGTCTCGGGTGTCAGGCCGCCGTGCGCGCGCACCGCGGCGCCGAGACGCTCGGCCACTTCACGCGCGCGTTCGACGGGGGCACCGGGGAGGAGCGCGACGAACTCGTCGCCGCCCCAGCGCGCCGCGAGATCGCCGGCGCGGAGCGTGGTGCGCAACAGCTCCGCGACGAGCGTCAGCGCCGCGTCGCCGGCGAGGTGGCCGAGCGTGTCGTTGACCGTCTTGAAGTCGTCGAGATCGATGACGAGCAGACTGCACGGCACGCCGCGCGCCTTGGTGTCGGCCAGCGCCCGGCGGGCAGCGGCGACGAAGGCACCACGCAGCGGCAGCCCGGTCAGGTCGTCGGCGGGAATCTCGGTGGTCACGAAGGCGGGGCGAGGGCGCGCCCGCGGTTCGACGGGACTCGCGCGCCGACGCCAACTTAACGGTCGCACGCGCGACGCGTCCGTCGGGGCGAACCAGCGTCGTGCGTGCCACGTGCGTGCGCCGACTGCATGCCGCCGACCGCATGCCGCCGACTGCATGCCGCCGACTGCATGCCGCCGACGCGTCCGTCGTCCCCTGCCCCGGTCCCGCCGCAGATGCTTCGCTCATCACGTGTCACGTTCCGGATCGTGCAGGGTGCGACGCTCGCGACGCTGATCGCATGCAGCGCGTCACCGGGCGTCGGTGCGGGTGCGCCCAATGGCGCGCCACGTCCCGCCGATGGGCGCACGCTGCCCGTGCCGGGTGCCGCCGACATCGCGAGCCGCGAGCAGACCGCCGACCAGCAGGTGCTGCAGGCGCTCAACCGGCTCGCCTTCGGGCCGCGGCCGGGCGACGAGGCGGTGGTGCGTGCGATGGGCGTCGACCGGTGGATCGCGTGGCAGCTCGAGCCGTCGCGCATCGTGTCGCCGCGCGGCGACAGTGCCCGTGCGGCGTTCCCGATGCTCGCGATGTCGACCGCGGAGCTGCTCGCGACCTACCCGCCGAACGCGGTGCAGCGCCGGCTCGCGCAGCGCGGCATGCTGCAAGGTGGCACGCTGCAAGGTGGCATGGTGCAACGCGGCACGATGCAGCCGGGTGCGCGTCCCGCCGTCGACGGCACGCCGCTGTCGCGCGCCGATTCGCTCGAGCTCTTCATGCTGCGCCGTCGCACGCAGCGCGTCGGCGAGGCGCTCGTCGCGGCCCGCGTGGCGCGCGCGGTGGTGAGCGAGCGGCAGCTCGAGGAAGTGCTGACCGACTTCTGGCTCAACCACTTCAGCATCTTCGCCGGCAAGAATCAGGCGATGCGCCACCATCTCGTCGCGTACGAGCGCGACGCGATCCGTCCGCACGTGCTGGGCCGCTTCCGCACGCTGCTCGGTGCCGTCACGCGGTCGCCGGCGATGCTCGTCTATCTCGACAACGCGCAGAGCGTCGCCGACAGCGGGCGCCCGCGGCTCGTGCCGCCGGCGGTGGCGCGACGCCTCGAGGCGCGTTCCGTGCAGCGCGCGGTGCGTGACCGGCCGATGCTCGCGCGGATGGACGACACGACACGCGCCGCGACGGTGCGGCAGCTCCGGCAGCGTCGCCGCGGGCTGAACGAGAACTTCGCGCGCGAACTGCTCGAGCTGCACACGCTCGGCGTCGACGGCGGCTACACGCAGGGTGACGTGACCGAGGCGGCGCGCATCCTCACCGGATGGACGGTCGAGAAGCCGTACGAGACGGCGCGCTTCGTCTTCAACCCGCTCGTGCACGACGCCGGCGCGAAGACGGTGCTCGGCCGCCGCTTTCCCGCGGGTGTGGGCGAAGCCGAAGGCGACGCGCTCCTCGACCTGCTCGCGCGACACCCCGCGACGGCGACGCACATCGCGACGAAGCTCGTGCGGCGGCTCGTGAGCGACACGCCGCCGGCCGATCTCGTGGCCCGTGCGGCGGCGACCTTCACGCGCACCGACGGCGACCTGCGCGAAGTCGTGCGCACGATCGTGATGAGCCCCCAGTTCTTCTCGCGCGCGGCGTGGCGCGCGAAGGTCAAGTCGCCGTTCGAAGTGGTGACGAGTGCACTGCGTGCGCTCGACGCGCGCATCGATACCACCCCACGCAGCGCCGCGATGGTCGCACGACTCGGTCAGCCGATCTACGGCCACCAGGCGCCGAACGGCTGGCCGGAGACGGGCGAGGCGTGGGTCAACACGGGGGCGATCCTCGGGCGCATCAACTTCGGCATGGCGCTCGCGAGCGGTGCGCTTCCCGCGGCGCGGCCGCGCGACTGGCCGGCGTGGGACTCGCTCGTGACGCGTCCGCGCACCGCACAGGTGGACGGTGTGGTGCGCGCACTCCTCGGTGGCGACGTGAGCGCCGACATGCGCACGATCCTCGACAGCGGCGACCATCCGCTCATGGCGCGTGCCGCGGCCGCCGACCACGACTCGAGCGACGCGATGGCGGCGCCGACGAACGCGATGGGCGGTCCGACCGCGATCGGTCCGATGCGCAGCATGGGCGCGGCACGCACACCGCGACGCGCCGCCGGTGCGACCGACGGGCTGGCGCAAGTGCTCGGCCTCGCGCTCGGCTCACCCGAATTCCAGCGCCGCTGAGCGGCAGGAGCGACCGGTCATGGACCGCCGCGTCTTCATGAAGTCGGGCGCCCTCGCGCTCGTGACGATGGGGCTCTCGCCCGCGCTGCTGCGCCGCGCCGTGTACGGCATGACGCTGCCGCAGGCGGCCAGGGGCAAGGTGCTGATCTGCCTCTTCCAGCGTGGCGCGGCCGATGCGCTCAACGTCGTCGTGCCGCACGGCGACGCGAGCTACTATCGGCTGCGGCCGAACATTGCCGTCGCGCGCCCATCGCTCGCGGCGGGCACCGCCGGCGCGCTCGACCTGGACGGCGACTTCGGGCTGCACCCCGCGCTCGCATCGCTCAAGCCGTGGTACGATCGCGGCCTGCTCGCCCCGATCGTCGCGGTCGGGAGCCCCAGCACCACGCGCTCGCACTTCGACGCGCAGGACTTCATGGAGAGCGGCACGCCCGACCGGAAGGGGACGACCGACGGATGGCTCAACCGCTGGCTCGCGACGCGCGGCACGTGCGAGGCGACACGCGGCGCGTGCGAGACCCCGTCGCCGTTCCGTGCCGTTGCGATGACCGCGCAGACACCGCGTGCACTCGAGGGACCGGCGCCGGTGGTGGCGATGGACGGCCTGGACGCGTTCACCGTGCGCGCGACCGGCTCGCAGGCCGACCGGCTCGAGGCGCTCTATCGTACCGGACGTGCGGACGTCGTGCGCGCGGCGGGGAGCGACACGTTCGAGGCCGTGAAGATGCTGCGCGCCGCGAACCCGCAGCAGTACGCGCCCCGCAACGGGGCCACGTATCCCTCGACCGACTTCGGTCGCCGACTGCGGCAGATCGCGCAGCTCATCAAGGCCGACGTGGGGCTCGAGATCGCGTTCGCGGACGTCGGCGGTTGGGACACGCACGTCAACCAGGGCGGCGCGACGGGGCAACTCGCGAACCGGCTGCGCGACTTCGGCGATTCGATCGCCGCACTCGCGACCGATCTCGGTGACCGCATGGACGACGTGGTGATCCTGACGATGACCGAATTCGGTCGCACCGCACGCGAGAACGGCAACGGCGGCACCGACCATGGCCACGCCGGCGCCTTCTTCGCCCTCGGCGGGGCCGTGCGCGGTGGCCGCGTCCTCGGCCGCTGGCCCGGCCTCGCCCCCGAACAGCTGAACGAAGGGCGCGACCTCGCGCTCACGACGGACTACCGCGCGGTGTTCGGGGAGCTGCTGACCGGACATCTCGGGGCGGCGTCGGTCGCGAGCGTCTTTCCGGGGTTCGATGCCTCTGCATCCGTGGCCGTTCTGCGGTCGCGCTGATGTTCGAGTGTTCGTGTGCGTTCGGGATCGCTGAACCGATGGGGGACTGCAGGCAACGACAGGCAACCACAGGCAACGACAGGACTGCCTGGGGGATCGTGGCGGGCGGCGGGCGGTCGTGTGCGTTCCGGATCGCAGAACTGATGCGGTGAAGCAGGAAGGGCAGGAACTGCAGGAACGGCAGGACGAACGGAAGCGACCGCAAACTGCAGCTCGGCCGACCAGCCACGCGAACGGCGGGCGTCCGTGCACGGGGCGCATCCAAGGATTTTTTGTGGGCTCCGTGTCACGCGGGCGCCCGATGCCCGCCACGATCGACGGAGAACTCTGTCGTTCCTGCCGTTCCTGTAGTTCCTGCCGTTCCTGCTTCACCGCATCGGTTCCGCGATCCGGAACGCACACGACCGCACGCCGCTCGCCACGACACCCAAGGCAGCCCTGTCGTTGCCTGTCGTTGCCTGCAGTCCCACATCTGTTCAGCGATCCCGAACGAACGACGATGCTGAAGCAGACCCGGGGACGCCCCGAGACTTGCACGGGTGATTTGTTTCGCTCGCGTGCGACACTCGACGATGTGGTTCGCGCGCGGTGCCATGGGGGTGGCCGCGCTGATGCTCATGGCGGCGTGCGGTGACGGCGCGCGCGACGATCGCCCGACGGGGAACGGCACGGCGCCGCCGAGTCGTGTGACGGCGGTGGGGCGCGATTCGGCGCGTGTCGACGCGTCGGTGTCGCTCCCGGCGAGTCGGGGCGATTCGCTCGGGAAGGTGCCAGTGCTGATGTATCACGTCATCGGCGACCGCGACGCGCTCTGGACGGTCGAGAAGGGGCGCTTCCGGCGGCAGCTCGAGACGTTGTACGCGCGTGGCTACCGGCCGGTGACGGTGGCGGAGCTGATCGATCGGCGGATCGCGATCCCGCGCGGGGCGAAGCCGGTGGTCTTCACCTTCGACGACGCGTCCCCGTCGCAGTTCCGCTACCTGCGGCGCGGTGATTCGCTGGTCGTGGACGCGACGAGTGCGGTCGGGATCTGGCTCGACTTCGCGCGCACGCGTCCCGACTGGCGGCCGCGCGCGACGTTCTGCCTGCTGAGCGGCGCCGAGGCGGGGCGGAGCTTCTTCGGGAACAAGGGGATCGAGGGGCAGGACGACGCGTGGCGCTTCCGGAAGCTGCAGTGGCTGCACGCGCAGGGCTTCGAGCTGTGCAACCACACGCTCTGGCACGCGACGCTGAACAAGTATCCCGACGCCGTGGTGCAGGAGCAGATCGCGCGCGGCCAGCTCGCGATCGACAGCGCGGTGCCCGGCTATCGCGTGCGCACCTTCGCGCTGCCGCTCGGCGTCTGGCCGAAGAACCGTGCGCTGGCGTTCGCGGGGAGCTGGACCGACCCGAAGAGCGGCCGCGTCGTGCGCTACGACCACGACGCCGTGCTCGAGGTGGCGGGCGGACCGAGCGTGTCGCCGTACGACGCGGCGTTCGACCCGCGGCGCCTCAAGCGCTTCGTGGTGACGGGTGAGTCGCTCGACCGGCTGCTGCAGCGGATGGACTCGGCGGGGGTGGCGTTCGTGCGGTGAGGCAGTCGCGACTGTCGGTATCCGGTGCGAACATGCGGCAGCTCGCCGGACCACCGACCCATGTACGAGAACGCCCCAGTTCCGCAGGACCCGTGGCGCGACCTGCGCCGGACCGACCACTCGCTCGTGCACGACCCGACGGTGCGCCTGCGCGGCATGGCGACGATCCGCTTCGCGCGCGATGCGTACCGGCAGGCGCTCGATCACTTCGACCAGGTGGCGGCGCTGCTGCCGGCGACGATCGCGGTACCGGGCGTGTCGCGGTCCGCGTGACGGTGCGCCCACGACGTCGCCTCGCGCGACTGTCGGCGGCGACGGCAGATTGCAACAGCGTGCACGACCTCGCGTTTCGCGGCGCAGGATCGCGCAGCGGGTGTCGCGGCTCGGCGCCACTCTTCTCCGAAGGAGTCGAGCCACCGACCGCGGCACCGTCGGTCGCCGTACCGGGCCCGTGCTCCATACGCGGTACCCCGGTGCGGTGACCGCGCGCGCCTCGCCGGCACCCGCGCCGACGCGCGACCGGCCCGCGCCGTCGCATGATCGGATCGTGCGATGTGGCGCCCTGGTGGGACGGCAGCTCCCCACACGGACCCGAAGGCTCCCCGGCATGCCGATCGTGCTCAGGGCGACCACATCACCAATGCCGGCGTGCGGCCACCGGCAAAGCCCCCTCCCTCCTCAGCATGCCCCTCCGCAGGCACGGGGGAGGATGGACCCGACCCGCGCACCGCCGCGTATGGGCGGGGCGTGCCGGTACGCAGGAGTGGAGCGCGGCCCGCCGACAGTCGCGACCGGGCGTACGGCCGTCAGACCATGGCGGCGACCAGGGCGAAGCGGCCGTCGTCGAGCGCGTGCACCTCGCCGAGGAGCGCGAGCGTCTCGAGATGGCGATGCACGAGGTCTCGCTTCGCGCCGGCGAGGCGCGCGACGGCTTCGTCCACGGTGAGCGGTGCGAGCGCGGTCAGCGTGCGCAGCACGGTGATCTGGCCGATTGCGTCCGCCGGCCAGGGGACCGGTGCGGCGGCGGGTGTCGGTGCGGTATCGGCCTCGGACGCGTCGGCGACGTCGGGCGACGGTGCCGGCAGCGCGTCGGCGTCGGTGCCGAAGCGCGGACGCTGGTAGTCGGGGCGGAGCCAGCGCACGTGGCCGCGCGCTTCCTCGGCCACACGTTCGGCATGCAGGGCGACGAGGCGTTCGAGGATCACGTCCGATGTGAGGGGCCAGGACCAGGCGTAGGCCTCGGCCACCGCGTGGTCGAGCTCCTCGTGCAGTTGCCGTAGAGCTCCACAAGCGCCGCTCTCGTAAATCAACCTCTCCGAGGATGACAACGACTCACCCGCAGTGACTTTTGCTATGGCGTTGTACATGCCTGTGATGGTCACACGTACTTCACGGGCAAGCGCGGCGTTGCGGTGGTTGTCCAACGATTGCCCAAGCGATGCGACGAGTGCGCGCGCTTGCATCGGCGGAGCGGGAAACGGGAATCCATCGAAGCAACCTCCTTTGTCATAAGAAGGGGTGCCGGCGATTCCGTGAGAGCTTCCTGCGGCAAGAGCCCACGCTCGGTGAAGCGACGAGGACAGAACGCCAAGATGAAAAGCGTCATCGCTCGCAACGCAGACGAGTTTGTCGTCGGGGGCGACGTGAGAATCCAGAAAAGTGAAGAATCGAAACTTCGCAGTCTTTACCGTCGCGATATACCGCGGCAATCCTGCGACGGCGGCGCGCCATTCGCGCCGTGCCTCGCCGAAGCGCCACCAATAGGTGCGGTACACAGCGCGTGCGTTCGCGTCACGCTCAGGCTTTACGCGACCACGGACGATGTCGAACAACACAGGATATGTCATCGCCTCCTGCTCAGTCATGAAGCCGAAGTCGATGATTGAGACGCCACGCGGCCGCCCAGTAAGGTCTTGGCCATTTCGATACGGCTTAACGACATCAGCGTACCGAGAGTCGGCTTGAAGCACGCGCACGCTCTCCTCGGGCTCGAGCAGGAACCCCGTGCCGTGTGGCTTGTAGCCGTTCGAGCACATCCCGGCGTTGGCCAACAGCGACACGGCGGCGCTACTGGCTACATCTGCATGCGCAGTCAGATCCGAATTGAGCTTCGGCACGTGAACGTCCGAGATGATCGGAACCTCACCCCGGGCATATCGAGTCGGAGGGACTTGGAGCAGACGAGCAATTGTCGGCTCGTGGGCAAGAACGGTCATGCTCACCCGCACCTCCGCGCCGTCCCCATCGCTCCACGGATGCTCCGGTATGGCCCAGCACACGCGGACGCCAGCGGCCGCGGCCAGCTCGATTACTCGGCGATTCTGGGTTTGGGTGAGCGCCTTTGTCGTGATAAGGCCTGCGCGGATGGTCCTGCCTGAAGCCACCGCCGCCGCCGCCCGACGCCACCAGTACATCACGTAGTCCGCCGCGTCGGGCACATCAGCGTACGCTGCTCGGAGCGCGTCGACGTATCCGTCACCGAACACGTCACGCTGTCGCGCTTGACCCAAATACGGCGGATTCCCCACGATGAAGTCCGCCGCCGGCCACTCTGCGGCGTGCGCGTTCACGTGCTCCATGTACGCCAACCGCGCTGCCGGATCCGGCACCAGCTCCCCCGTCACCGGATGCACCAGTCGCGGCGTCGGATCCGGCCGGTCCTTCTCCGGCACGTGGCGGATCTCGTCCCACGCCAGCACCGCGTCGCGCAGCTCGAGCGTCCCCGTGTCCTGCAGCACCGGCTCCGGCGGCTGCACGGCGTGATGGCGCTTCCAGAACTGGTGGAAGCCGATCCAGAGCGTCAGCTCCGCGATCTCGCGCGCCCACGGCTTGACCTCGATGCCGAGGAAGTTGGCCGGGCCGATCTCCTGCATGCGGAGCTCGGGATGGCCGGTGAGCCCCTCGAGTTCGCGCACCGCCTCGTGCTCCACCTCCTTGAGGAGGTGCATCGTCACGTACAGGAAGTTGCCGCTGCCGCACGCCGGATCGAGCACGCGGAGCGCGCGCAGCCAGTCCAGGAACGCGCGCACCCGCTGTTCGGCGGCCGCGCGATCCTTCGGCCGACCCGTGCCGACGAGCTGCAGCACCTCGGCCTGCACCGCCGTCCATCGCTCGCGCACCGGCTCCTCGACCGTCGGCCGCACGATGCGCTCGATGAAGGCGCGCGGCGTGTATTCGGCGCCGAGCCGGTGCCGCTCCGCCGGGTCGAGCGCGCGCGTCAGCAGCGTGCCGAAGATCGTCGGCTCGACCGCCTGCCAGTCGGCGCGTGCCGCTTCGAGGAGGAGCGCGATCTCGTCGCGCGTGAGCGGGAGCGCCTCGGCCGACTCAAAGAAGTGCCCGTTGAAGCGGAGCAGCGATTCGTAGCCGAACATCCCGCCCGTGTCCATCGCCTGCCACAGTGCCTCGAGCGCACGTGCGAAGCGATCCGGGTCACCGGCCACGCCCGCCCGTTCGACCGTCTGCCGGAAGGCGTCGCGCGGCAGGAGATCGACATCCTCGGCGAAGCACGAGAAGACGACGCGCATCAGGAACCGTGCGACGCGTTCCTGCGCGAAGCCGCGCGCCTCGAGCGCCGCGGCGAGCGTCGCCAGCCGGGCCGCGATGTCGGCGGTGACGGCCTGCGCGTGCTGGCGCGGATCGCGCCGCGCGGGGTCGAGCCAGATGTCGCGCAGGAGCGCGATGTCGGCGGGGCGCGTGTGCAGCGTCGCGAGATCGATGCGATGCCCCGCCTGATAGCCCTGATACGTGCCGCCCCAGCGATGCCAGACGACGAGCGTCTTCGCCACGTCGAGGACGAGCACGTAGGGCGGTGCCGACCCTGAGGGATCGTTGAGCGCATAGAGCCGCGCCTGCCCGTAGGCGCGACGGAGCGCCGCATCGGAGGCACCGGCCGCGGCGTCCTTGGCCTCGAGCACGAAGTGCCCCGCCCGGTAGCAGTCCACGAAGCCCTGCGACTCGGTGCCGTCGCGCGCGCCGATCTTGACCGGGAACTCGAACTGGTAGCCCGACCCCGCCCCCCGCGGTCGCGGGACACCGAGGGCATCGCAGAACTCGGCGAGGTAGAGCTGGGCATTGGCGCGCTCCGCCGCCGCGACACCGGCCCAGGCGTCCGCGAGAGCGTGGAGGGCGGCCGGCGTGCCCGGGTCGGGCCGAGTGGACGCAGGGGTCGGGGCGTGCGCGGTCATGGTGGTGAAGCTGGCGGGCGGGCAAGGGCGGGACGCCGTTCCGTTGCGATCGTCCGGCCTGCTGTCGGCGAACTACTGATCCGTTTCACTTTGGTAGTCGGCTGACATGTCGCGAGCGACCGCACAGCTACTCGCGAAGAATGCGCGCAGACACGGGCACTCGTCGGATCATGGCCGACCTCCGTCGCATCGTCGTTTCTCGCGCCTGCCTTGGACGAGCCTTATCCTTCGGTGTGTGTTCGGAATGTCAAGGGACCGCCCAATCATCGATGATCGGGCGGACCTTTGTGTCGTCAGGAGGCGATATGGCGCGACAGGGTGACAACCGGCGCTCTCGCGAGGCCGCCAAGACGGTGATCTGCCACCTGCTGGCTGCGAATGGCGGATCGATGCGGGGGAAAGTTCGCCTCAACAAGGCGTTCTACTTCGCCCATTTGTACTACTGGCGTGATTCAAGCGGCGTATTGACGGACTATCCGATCGTTCGCTTGCCGAACGGCCCGTGCATCGATGATGCGTCCGATTTGCTCGCCGAGCTCGAAACGGACGGCGCGATCTCGATTACGGTGGGAAGAGCCGGCCCACGCACCGAGTACAGCTACCGGTTGCAGCGCGATTGGACCTTCGATCCCGACTCGTCCGACGGCAAGGCGATCATGTCGGCGATCGAATTCGTCGACGATCGAACGGCGGCTGAACCGAGCGCGTTCACCCACGAGCACAGTCGGAGTTGGCAGACGACTCCGAATGGCCAGGAGATGGACATCTACATCGATCTCATCGACGAAGACGAGTTCGAACGGATGCGAAAGGGCGTCGCCGAGATTCGAGACCGGGAGAAGGCGATCTGGCCCTTGACCGGCAACTGATGCTCGCCAAGAGACTGTATGGATATCTGACGGCTGCCGATCTCGATCATCGAACGCTTCGCGATCTTGGGTGGTTGATTTTCTCAATGGCGGAGCGCCTGTTTCCGATGACGCTCGAGTGATCGGGGCTGCTGCCATTCATCATCTGCTGGTCGACAGCTCCGGTGCGCAGATACACCACGATGATCGAGTGGTGTATGCCGTGCTCGCGTTCATCCAGGCAGAACGACGGGCAGGGAGCAATCCTACGGCGGTGTCGAACGGCCTCGCTCGCGTCTGCACGCCCAACCTGTCACATCGAAAGCCGTGCAGGATTGGTTTCTCGCCACCTACCCGTAGAGCGGGTTTCTGGAGTGCGCGCCCCACGGGCGGCAGCATCTCGCGAGTTCGTTCCCGGTCGTGGAGTCCATCTTGCCGGCCGCCAACCAGGGTATCCGGTGCATCGCCGTCTGCGTGATCGAGCGCACGCGCCGCGCACCCGCGTCGTCCCTCAGAACTTCCACCCCCGCAACGCCTGCAGCGCCTTCTCGATCGCCTCGCGCTGCTCGGGCTGCGTCGCGCGCGCCTGCAGGCGTTCGTACGAGTAGATCGCGAGGTCGAGCGCGTCGTAGTCCTTTTCGGCGCCGGCGAGGGCGGCGGCGTTGTCGGCGAGGTTGGCGCGCGCGAGATCGTCCTCGGGGAAGCGGTCGCAGACCTGCTGCCAGCGCGTGGTGCGGTCGCGCGGGTCGCTCTCGGTGAGCGCCCACATGTGCCAGGCGCCGCGGTTGGTCGGGTCGGCGGCGATGGCGCGTTCGGCGAGCTCGCCGGTGGCCTGCGGGCCGCGGCCGGAGAGCCAGTAGGCGTTGGCGAGGATCACGAGCGCGCGCGCGTTGTCGGGCTGCTGCTGCACGACGACGTCGTAGACGGGGCCGGCGACCTCGGGGATGTGCCGATATGGCTCGACGGCGGCGATCAGCGCATCGGGCATCGCCGTCGCGCAGATCGACTCGAGGCGTTCGAGCAGGCGCGGCGTGTCGGCGTCGTACTGGTACTGCTGCACCGCGTCGGCGATCGCGACCCGGGGATCGGCGGGCTGGTTGACCATGTTGACCATGACGGGAATGGTACGTCGCGCCGGAAGCACGCCATGGCGCGCGTGCGTCGTCGTCGCGTGCGGACGGATGGCGCGGACCTCGCATGGGGCGCGCGGGTAGGCGGGCGCACGGGTCCGCGGCGCCGCGGGGCTGCGGGGCCGCAGCGAGACGGGTCGGCGCCCCCGCCTTGCGGATCGTCGGAGGGGTGACGATACTCGTGGCCGGAGCGCTCCCCTTGCGGCACGTCGGACCCGGTCCGGCGGACAGCCGCGGAGCCAGCGCGACCGGCGATGCGAGGTCGAGACCCGTCGCCCGGACCCGCGCACAACCGGCGGACACGCGTGGCAGCCCACGCGGCACCGGTGCAGCACATGCCACGAGCACCGCTCCCGGTGCCTCGTCGCCGCAGGATCATCGCCACGGCAACGCGAGCAGCTTCTGGACACTGCAGGACCCCCGGGCCAGCGATGGCCCATCGCATGCGCACAGGCTTCGCACGCCCCGATCGGGCGGCGCGCGGCGCGCCTGCGCTCGACGGCACCGCCCCCCTGCGCGCACTGGCGCACGGCGGGCGAGCGCCGCGACTTCGTGACCCACAGGACGCATGGATGACATGAGCGAGCGTCGCCGCCCTGCCCGGGGCCGCGGCACGCGTCGCCCGGCCGATACGGCCGCGGTGGACGAGAATCCGTACCGCGACGCCGAGGGCGGCGCGGCCGTCGGAACGGTCCCCGCCCCGTCGGGTGAGGCGCCCCCGGTCGTCAAGCGACCGCGCGGCCGCCCGCGCAAGAACCCGGTCGATGCGAGCGCGCCCGCCGCGACGCCGCCTGCGCCACCGGCCCCGGTGAGCGACGCCGCCGCCGCACCGGTCGCCGACCGTCCGAAACGCCCCCGTGGCCGGCCACCGCGCGTGCCGCGCGTCGAGTCCGCGGCGGATGCCGCGCCAGTCGCCGCCGCACCGATGCGCGAGGAGCCACCCGCCGCGCCGCCGATGCGCGACGATCAGGCGACCGTCGCGAATGCCGCCGGCACCGCGACGTCCGATGCATCGGGCGAGACGACCCCGCGCGACGCCATGCCGCGCGAGGGACGCGACGAGGAATCGCGCTTCGAGCGGCGCGGCCGCTTCCGCCGTCGCGGCCGCGGCCGCAACCGGTTCCGTGACGACGTGAACGACGGCGGTGACGCACGCCCCGCCCGCGAACCGCACCACCGTCCGGTGCGCGAGCCGCGTGAGCACGGACATCGCCAGCACGCGCACCGCGAGCATCCGCATCGCGAGCCGCGTGACTACCGCGAGCAGCAGCGCGACCAGTCGTATCAGGGTGGCGGACGTCCGTCGCATCTCGCGATCGAGGGCGAGGTCACCGGCTGGTACGATCCGGCGCGCGGCGACGGCGGCTTCATCCGTCGCGCGAGTGCGAGCTACCTCCCGCAACCCACCGATCCCTTCATTCCCGGATGGATGGTGCGGCAGTACCAGTTGCGTCGCGCCGATCTCGTGACCGCGACGTGGGGGCACGACAAACGTCGACGCGCCGCGGTGGCCGAAGTGCTCACCGTCAACGGTGCCCCCTTCGATCCGAGCGTCCGCCGCAAGGATTTCCAGTCGCTCACCGCGACCTATCCGGAGCAGCGCCTCACGCTCGAGACGGGGGCGCCGGCGAAGATCGGGCAGGAAGTGACGCGCCGCGTGATCGACCTCATCGCGCCGATCGGCTACGGCCAGCGCGCGCTCATCGTCGCACCGGCCCGCGCCGGCAAGACGACGCTGCTGCAGGCGATCACCGAGGGCGTGCACCGCAACCATCCGAACGTCGAGCTCATGCTCCTCCTCGTGGACGAACGTCCCGAGGAGGTGAGCGAGGCGATCAGCTGGAACGTCGGCGAGGTGATCGCGTCGAGCTTCGACCAGCCCGCGCAGCGTCACGTCGAGGTGACCGAGATGGTCATGGAGCGTGCACGACGCCTGGTGGAGCTGGGCAAGGACGTCGTGATCGTGCTCGACTCGATCACGCGCATGGGACGCGCCTTCAACACCGCCAACCGCGGCACGGGACGCACGCTCTCCGGTGGCCTCGACGCCGCCGCGATGGCCAAGCCCAAGGCGTTCTTCGGCTCCGCACGTGCGGTCGCCGCGGCGGACGGCGGCGGCTCGCTGACGATCATCGCCACCGCGCTCGTCGAGACGGGCTCGCGCATGGACGACGTGATCTTCGAGGAGTTCAAGGGCACGGGCAACTGCGAGATCAAGCTCGATCGCACGCTGTCCGAACGCCGCATCTTCCCCGCCATCGACATTCCCGCGAGCGGAACGCGCCGCGAGGAGAAGCTGTACAAGCCGGACCAGTTGCAGGCGGTCTACATGCTCCGACGCGGCCTGCAGCAGATGCCGGCCGTCGGCGCGATGGAATGGCTCATCAAGCGCATCCTGGCCACACCCCACAACGACGCCCTGCTCGCCGGCTTGTGACACCGAGTGATCGACGCGACATCTTCGCCCGCCACGGCCGCCGCGCCGTGGCGGGCGTCGTCGTCGCGGGACTGGTCGCCATCGGGATCGCCCCGACGGACGCCGAGGCACAGCTGCGACGCCGACGCGGCGTCGATCCCGTGCTGCGCACGCTCGTCTTCGAGGGCAATCGCGCGCTCGAGGACTCGGAACTCGAGGAGAACGTCGCGAGCGAGGCGAGCGGCTGCCGCTCGCTGGTGCTCACGCCGGTGTGCTGGGTGTGGAAGGGTGGCGCCGTGTTCACCACGCGTCGCCTCGATCGCGCCGAACTCGAACGCGACGTGCTCCGGCTCCGCGTGCAGTACTTCAAGCGCGGCTACCGCGCGGTGCGCATCGTCCCGCGCGTGGTGGCGGTGGACACGAGCACGGTGGACGTGCGCTTCGTCATCGACGAAGGGCCGCCGACACTCGTCGGCGACCTCGATCTCGGCCCCGCCGACACGCTCCTCGGTGCGCGCACGCGTCGCCGGATCCTCGACGGGCTCGCGCCCGGCGAGCCGCTCGACCTGATCCGCCTCGACTCGGTGGGCGTGCGCACGACCGTCGCGCTCGATCGCCGCGGCTTCGGTGACGCGCAGGTGATCCCGTCGGTGGTGGACGACAGCACGACACCGCGCAAGGACGTCACGCTCACGACGTACCGCCCCTATCGCACCTACGTCGAGGGGATCCGCGTCGAGGGGACGGAGCGCTATGATCCGCGCCTCGTCGCGAACGCGATGGTGCTGCGGCCGGGCGACCGCTTCTCGCGCTTCGACATGGCCGAAAGCCAGCGTGCGCTCTACGAGGTCGGCTACTTCCGTCGCGCGGTGGTGCGCGCCGACACGGGAAGCGCGGACTCGCTCAAGGTGCTCGTGGCGACGGTCGAGGAGCTGCCGCCACGCCGCTTCCGTCTCACCGGCGGCCTGAGCACGGTGGACTTCTTCCAGACCGACGCGCGCTACGAGAACGCGAACTTCCGCGGCGGCGGTGCGCGGCTCGTGCTGCAGGGGACCGTCGGCAACATCGGCGCGAACGTCCTCAACAACCGCGGCATCTTCAGCAACGTGCTGCCGCGCGTGCGCATCGCCGGCACCGACGAGTTCCTGCAGCCGACGTGGCAGGCGAACGCCGAGGTGCGGCGGCGCTGGCTGAGCGATCCGCGCAATCAGACGGCGCTCGGCATCTTCGGCTATCGTCGCGCGGCACCGGGCGTGTTCGTCGACGAGGGCTACGGCGCGAGCGCGACGTTCACGCGCAATGTCGTGCGCTGGTGGCCCGTCTCGGGGACGTACCGCTTCGAGTTCACGGGCGTCACCGCGGCGGACACGTACTTCTGCGTCAACTTCGGCGTCTGCGACGGGCCGTCGCTCGCGGTGCTGCGGCGTCGCCAGCGGCTGTCGCCACTCGCGCTCACGACGCTCGTCGATCGCCGCGACGACCCGATCGGGCCGACGCGCGGCTGGTTCTTCCGGGCGGAGCTCGAGTACGCGGATCGTTGGACGCTCTCGGATCTCTGGTACTCGCGCGCCGAGGTCGAGGCGACGCAGTACGTGCCGCTCGGCGACCGGCTCACGCTCGGCCTGCACGGGCGCGCGGGTGTCGTGCGCGGTCGTGTCAACCCGCGCTTCGGCACCGAGCCGATCGTGCATCCGCGGCGTCGGTTCTACGCCGGCGGTGCGCAGTCGGTGCGCGGCTTCGGCGAGAACCAGCTCGGTCCACGCGTGCTCGCGATCCCGATCGAGCGGCTGCGCAATCCCGAGGTCAGCGTCCGCAACGGCGACACGACGGTCGTGCGGTTCGGCTGCCCGGATTTCATCTTCGTGCGCAACGTCGCCGAGTGTCCCACGGAGCCGACGCGCTTCGCGGGCGACACGACGCTCTTCGGCGACTTCCGTGATTCCGACTTCGCGCCCAAGCCCGTCGGCGGCAACGCGCTCGCCGAAGCGACCGTCGAGCTGCGCTACCGCATCCTCGGACCGGTCACGGTCGCGGCGTTCATCGACGGTGGCTGGGTGCAGAGTTCGAGCGGCGGCCTGACGCGCGCGGCGAGCGTGCTCACGCCCGGCGTCGGTGTGCGCTTCATCACGCCCGTGGGCCCGATCCGCCTCGACCTCGGCTTCAATCCGCGTCCGCGCGAACTGCTGTCGGTCGTGACCGACGCGACGGCGCCCGACGGCCGCGCGACGCTCACGCCGGTGTCGCAGCTGCGCAGCTTCAATCCGGCGACGGGCACGGGGCTGGGCGGCATCTTCAACCGGCTCACGATCCACTTCTCCGTGGGCGAGGCGTTCTGACGATGCGTGGGCTGCGTCGCGTCGCCATCGGACTCGGTATCGTCGTCGTGGGGCTCGGCCTCCTCGCGGGGGGCGTGCTCTATCTCGTGCCGCGCACGCGCTGGGGGCGCGAGAAGCTGCGGACGCTGGTCGTGAACGCGCTCAACGGCACCTTCGCCGGGCGCGTGTCGATCGGCGCGATCGAGGGGCCGATCGTCACCGGTGCGACGATCCGCGACATCGTCATCACCGACTCCGCCGGTGCGCCCTTCCTCCGCGTGCCGCTGCTGCGCGCGCGCTGGGCACCGCTCGAACTCTGGCGCAAGCAGATCATCCTGCGCGACGTCGTGGCCGAGCGTCCCTCGGTGGTGCTCGATCGCCCGCCGGGCGCGCGGTGGAACTGGGATCGCATCCTCTTTCCCGACACGACGACGACGCCGCGCGGCCCCGGCACGCAGTGGGGCGATCACGTCGTGCTGCGCGACGTGACGGTGCGCGGCGCGAACATCCTCGTGCGGTCGCCGTACGACGTCGACTCGACGCTCGCGCCGCGCGTGCGCGACTCGCTGCTGCTCGCGGCCGTGACCGGCGAGACGCGCGCCGTCGTCGTGCGGGCGCCGGGCGGCTACCAGCGCGTGACGCAGCTCGAGCGCTTCGACGCGACGCTGCCGTTCATCCGCATCAAGGAGCCGGGCGAGACCAAGCAGCGCTACGAGATCGCGTCGGCGTCGGGGATCGTGAAGGCGTTCCAGCCGCCGGCGATGACGCTGCGCGATGCGCGCGGGCTCGTCGAGCTGGCCGAGGATTCGCTCTGGTTCGGCGTGCGCACGGTGCTGCCGCGCACCGAGGCGCGACTCGACGGCACGTACCACATCGGCAACGGCAACCTCGTGCTCGCGGGGCGCGTGCCGGTGATGCGCACCGACGACGTGCGCTTCCTCGCGCCGCAGCTCCCCGAGGGGGGCACGGGCGCGATCGGGCGGCTGTCGACGACGATGACGGGCGACACGCTCCGCGTCGTGATGGATTCGCTGACGCTCGCGCTCGACGGCGCACGCGTCGCGGGGCGCGCGGGCTTCGGCTTCGCGGGCGACCTGCTCGTCTTCGATTCGACGCGCGTACGCATCGACGGGCTCGCGACGGCGACGATGCGGAAGCTCCTTCCCGACACGACGACCACGCTGCCCAAGACCGGTGTGCTGAGCGGCACGCTCGCGCTCGACGGTCCGCTCACCGGCGTCGCGCTCGACGCCGACCTGCGTTTCGTGGACAGCGAGGCGGGCCCCGTCGGCATGACGGCGCGTGGCGTCGCGGGTGTCGACGGCGAGGTGTTCGTCGCGCGCGACCTGCGCGTCGCGGCGCGTGCGGTGCCGGTGACGTTCGCGAGCGAGGCGCTGCGTCCGCTCGGCGGCACCATCGGCGGCACGGCGACGGTCGACGGGCGCACCGACGGCTGGCTCGCGACGCGGCTCTCGCTCGCGCACCAGGTGGCCGGGCTGCGGAGCGCGGTCGCGGGGACGGCCCGCGTCGCGCTCGGCGGTGCGGAGCCGCGCGTGGACGTGACGCTCGGCATCCAGCCGCTCTCGCTCGGCGCGATGGGACGCTTCGCACCGGCGCTCGGGCTGCGTTCGTCGGCGCGAGGTGCGCTGCGCGTGCAGGGGCCGCTCTCGCGGCTCGCGGTGGACACGCGACTGCGCGTCGATACCGCGGGCGGCATCCGGCTCGCCGGCATCGTCGGCGCGCCGGCGCACGCGCTGCCGTACGCGAACGTGCGGCTCACGTTCGACTCGCTCGACCTGCAGCGCATCCTCGATCCGAAGTCGGTGCCCCCGACGACGCTCGTCGGCTACGCGCGCATCGACGCACGCGGCAACAGCGCGGCGACGCTCGCCGGAGACGCCGAGGTGCAGCTGCGCGCGAGCGACATCGACCAGCTCCGGCTCGACACACTCGGCCTCGTGGCGCGTGCGCGAGACGGCCTGCTCACGGTGGACACCGCGACGATGTGGATCGGCGCGACGTCCGTCGGCATCGGCGGGACCTTCGGGCTGCGGCCGGGGCGCACGGGCGACCTGTTCGTGCGCGCCGAGATCGACTCGCTCGGGCGCTTCGCCGCGTACCTGCCGCGCGACACGGGGCTCGTCGCGCCGACGGCGGCGGTCATCCAGCGGTCGCTCGTCCGCCAGCGCGCCGACTCGATCCGCATCGCCGACAGCACCGCCGTCGAGCGGCTCGCGCTCGGCCTCGCCCCGGTGGCGACACGCATCGTGGAGCCCGCACCGGTGCGCCGCGACTCGATCTGGGGGTCGGCGCGCGCGTCGGCGAAGCTGTCTGGCAACATCGAGGACGTGAGCGCCGTCGTGGATGCGTCGATCGCGGACCTCGCCGTCGGTGGCAACACGGCGCGACGCATCTCGCTCGGTCTCGACGTGGACAACTACGGCACGCGCCGCAGCGTGGCGCAGGCGAACGTGCTCGTGAGCGACGTGAACGCCGGCGGCTACCAGGTGGACTCGGCCGGCCTCGTCGCGCGCTACGAGTGGCGCAACGAGCGCATCGGTGACGGGCAGGGCGAGGTCGGACTGCAGGCGCGGCTGCTCGACTCGACGGTCGTCGGCTTCCGCGGCGCGCTCGCGATCGACGACGCGTCGTACGCTGCGCGCATCGACACGACATACCTCGAGCTGCCGACATCGGAGTGGGCGAGCACGCAGGCGTGGCGCGCGCGATGGGCGGGCGGGCGGCTGACGGTCGATTCGCTCGTGCTCGAGACGGGCGGCGACGCGCGTCTCGCGGTGGACGCGCAGGTGGACACGGCGGGGCGTGCGACGGCGACCGTGGTGCTCCGCAACACGCAGGTGCGCGACCTCGCCGATCTCGCACAGGCACAGGCGCCGGCCGACGGGCGCGTCTCGCTCGACCTCTATCTCGACGGCGCCGCGCGCGATCCGCGCATCCAGTTCCTCGGCGCGGTGCGTGACGTCGTGTGGCAGGGCGATTCGCTCCCGGACGTGCGCCTCCGCTTCACCTACGCGACGCAGGAGATGCAGGCCGTCGGCGAGCTGCGCGCGCCGGGGCAGGAGCCGACGGTGCGCGCGACGGCGACGGTGCCGGTCGATCTCGCGCTCACCGGTGCGACGAAGCGCTTCCTCGATCGCCCGCTCGCGGCCGACATCCGCATGGATTCGCTCGACCTGGCCGAGCTGCCGCAGTTGAGCGATGCGGTCGCGGACCTCAAGGGGCTGGCACAGGGGCGGGTGCAGGTGAAGGGGACGCTTCCCGACGCGCTCACCTTCGACGGCACGATGAGGCTGCGCGACGGCGGCGCGCTGCTCGTGCCGATCGAGCTGACGGTCGAGCCGATCGTCGCCGACCTGCGGTTGCTCGGCGACTCGATCGTGGTGGACTCGATCGCGGCGAAGAGCGGTGACGGATGGACGTTCATGCGCGGCGGCATCTCGATGAAGAAGGCGACGAATCCCGTCTTCGATCTCGGGATCGTCTCGCGCAATGCGCGCTTCTTCGACGGCCGCATGGGGCGGATGCGCGGCTACGCCGACCTGACGCTCACGGGACCGTATCGCGACGCACGCATCGACGGCAGCGTGCGCATCCGCAACGGCTACTACTACATCCCCGAAGGCGGCAAGCAGGTCTCGGTGCTGAGCGCCGACGACCCGACGGTCTTCATGGCGGTGGACAGCACGCTGGCGGTCGAACGCGGCCTCGTGTCACCGCCGTCGGACTTCGTGCGCGGTCTCGACATGACGGTGACGGCGCGCGTCGATCGCGACACGTGGGTGCGCGGCAAGGACCTGAACGTCGAGGTGTTCACCGAGGGCGAGGTGATCGCGTCGGTGAACCCGGCGTCGGGCGCGGTGACGCTCGACGGCATCGTGAGCACGGAGCGCGGGCAGTACGAGTTCCTCGGCCGTCGCTTCAACGTCGTGCGCGGGGCGGCGACGTTCCTCCCCGAAGTGCCGGCGACGAACCCGCTCGTGCAGGCGGTCGCCGAAGTGAACGTGCGGCAGGCGGGTGCGCAGGATCTCACGATCCGGCTGAACATCGGCGGCACGATCGAGCGGCCGCGACTCGTGCTCGAGAGCGACGCGCAGCCGCCGATCTCGCAGTCGGACCTGATCACCTACCTCGCGCTCGGCCGCAGCAGCGGCACACTGCTCGGTCAGGAAGGCGCGGGACTCTCGGGCGCCGGCGCGCAGGGCGGGCTGGTGGGGACGACGTCGGCGCTGGTCCAGTCGCAGCTGTCGTCGTTCGCGTTCAACCTCGCGCTCGACCAGATCGAGGGGAACGTGTCGCGCTGGCTCGGCGCCGACGTGCTCAACGTGACGCCGGTCGCCGCACCGCCGGAGCTCTTCCGTTCGAACCTGAACCAGGTGGGGAGCTTCCTCGCGAACTTCACCGAGGTCGAGTACGGCCGCTACTTCGGCACGCGCAGCTACGTCGCCGTGAACGTGCGTCCCGCCTTCTTCCAGCTCGACCCCGCCGGCGGCCGCCCGACGCCCGGCCTGCGCTGGGAGTACCGGTTCAACCGCGAACTCCGCGTCGAGACGACCTACGGCCCGCGCTTCCTCGTGCAGTCCGTCGCGCTCCTGCCCCAGGTGCCGCGTCCGCTCGCGGCGTTCGGCCTGTTCGTCGTGCGCGAGTGGAAGTGGTGAGTGCGGGGGGCGGTCGCTTTACTGACGACCGCGGAGATGCGGGGGTGCGCGAAGGGACGCGGGGAACTGCCTTGGGAAAAAGACGTCTCCGTCCTCCGGTCGTCTCCGTTCCTCCGAAGTTCCTCGTCTGTTCGAGATCCTGAACCGACTTGGAAAATCCGAGGAACGGAGACGGACCGGAGGACGGAGACGACTGCATTCACTGACGACCGCGGAGAAGCGGGGGCGCGCGAAGGGACGCGGAGAAATGCCTTGGAAACAGATGTCTCCGTCCTCCGGTCCCCTCCGTTCCTCAGATTTTCCAAGTCTGTTCAGGATCTTGAACTGATTCGGAACTTCGGAGAAACGGAGAGGACCGGAGGACGGAGACAGCTGTTTCCAAGGTATTCCTCCGCGTCCCTTCGCGCGCCCCCGCATCTCCGCGGTCTGCAGTATCGACCTTCCCCCCCGATCACCGCGCCACGGACAGCGTGTTCTTGACGATCGCGCCGTCCTTCATGATGACGACGAAGTTGCGCGCCGGATCGGCGATGAGTTGCAGATCGGCGGTGGGGTCGCCGTCGACGAGGAGGAGATCGGCGTAGGCGCCGGGCTTGATGACGCCGAGTGCGCCCTGCTGGTAGGGGGAGCGCGGGCCGGAGAGCGCGAGGAGCTCGGCGTTGCCGCTCGTGAGCATGCGGAGCACCTCGGCGGGCGGGAACCAGCGGCCGAACTTGGCGAAGTCGACGTTCTGGCGTGATGCGTTGGCGAGGCCGCGGAGCTTGTCGGTGCCGAGCGCGATGCGCACGCCGAAGCGCTTCGCGAAGGCGATCGCCGAGTCGGTGCCGGCGTACATCGTCTCCTGCTTCGCGCGATTCACGGCGTCCGGCAGCGGGATGTAGTCGCCGTCCATGACGAAGGGCTGGACGCTCAGCCAGACCTTCTTCTCGGCCATCAGCCGCGCCGTCGCCTCGTTCATGAGCTGGGCGTGTTCGATGCACCGCACGCCGCCCTCGATGGCGGCGCGGATCGCGCGTGGCGTGTACGCGTGCACCGTGACGTAGGTGCCCCAGTTCTCCGCATCCTCCACCGCGGCGCGGAACTCGTCCACGGTGTACTGGCTCGCGTCGATCGGGTCGTAGTCGGACGAGACGCCGCCGCCGGCCATGAGCTTGATCTGCGACGCGCCGCCGCGGAGCTGTTCACGCACGCGCAGGTGCACCTGGTCGACGCCGTCGGCGATTGCGGCGGCGCCCATGCGCTCGGTGTATGAGAGCGGCGCACCCGGCTGCGACGGGACGTCGTTGGGGAGGCGGAAGTCGCCATGCCCGCTCGTCTGCGAGATCATGGCGCCCGAGGGGAAGATGCGCGGCCCGGGGATGACACCCATGTCGACGGCGCGCTTGACGCCGAAGATCGGGCCGCCAACGTCACGCACCGTCGTGACGCCGCGCATGAGCGTGCGCGTCGCCTCGGTGCCCGCCATGATGAAGGTGAAGCCGGGTTCGGCGCCGAGGAGCTGGGTGTTGGTCAGCGCGCTCATGGCGAGGTGCACGTGCACGTCGATGAGCCCCGGCATGAGCGTCCGCCCGCGGCCGTCGATGACGGTGGTGTTCGCGCTCCGATCGACCGCGATGGGCGCGGTCGAGATGCGTTCGATCAGGTTGCCGCGGACGAGCACGTTGGACGGCGCGGAGCGCGCGCTGCCGGTGCCGTCGAAGACGCGGACGTCGGTGAAGAGCGTGACGCGTGGGGGCGCGGGTGTTCCGCGCTCCTGTGCGACGAGCGCGACGGGGAGGAGGAACGTGGCGACGCGGAGTCCGGACATGAGCGTTGACATCGATCGGTGACGGCGGAGGACGGGATGCTCAGGGCGCGAAGCGGCCTGCGAAACTGTAGCGCGCGGAGAACTGGACACGCCACCCGTCGGCACGAAAGGTGTCGCGGAACGCATCGCGAGCGAGATACTGCAGCTCTCCGCCGACCATCATGCGCGGCAGCGGACGCCAGAGCAGGTTGGCGCTCGCGTAGTCACCGCGCCGGAAGGCGGTCGCCGCCTGCCCCTCCGCATTGTCGGTCACGAGCGTGGACCAGCCGACGCTGCTCGTCCAGCGCGGGTTCCAGGCGAGGTCGACGTAGCTCACGAGGCTGCGCATCGGCAGCGGCTGGCCGACGAAGGGGCGCGACGGTCGCGGCCCCGTGCGCACGCCCACGTCGACAGGACCGTCGTTCATGTAGTTCTGCACCGCGCGGCCGTAGACCGCCTGCCCGCGGAACGTCGCGCGCGACCCGAGCTTCACGTTCGTGCTGACGTTGACGCCGGCGCCCACCGTCCCGCCGTCGAGCGCGAGCCCGTCGTCCTGCAGATCGTCCCAGCGGATGCGTCGCACGATGCCGCCGACCTGCACGTGGCCCCATCGCGCATCGGTGTAGCGGTAGTGTGCCGCGAGATCGGGGAGCGGTGTCCGGATGCGAATGCCCTGCAACTCCACCCGGGACGCGTAGTCGCCCCCGTCGGGCGATGCGCCCGGCCGCTCGAGCGAGAGCTGCAGCCGATGGCGCGCTTCGTCCACGACACGGTACTGCAGCTGCACGTTGCGGAAGAAGACCATGCCGTTGGGCCCCCAGTAGTCGATCACGTCGGGAAAGACGTCGGCGTCCATCCACGTCGATTCGAGCTGCCCGACGGCGAGGCGGCCGATGCGGACGAAGGCGTGGCGCAGGCGGAAGGTCGTCTGTCCCGCGTCCACGCCGACGCCGAACAGATCCCATTCGAACTGACCGGTGATCGTACCGAGTGACGTGGGGACGGTCGGTCGCACGCCGATGCGTGTCTGCCGAACGCCGAAGAAGAAGGTTCCGGGTCGACCGTGTTCGTTCGGTCGGGTCGGCAGCCGCGTCGGTCGCATGGCGTCGAGCCACGACCCGTCGATCCCGCTCCGATCGAAGATGGCGTCGGTCATCACGTGCCCGTACAGCTCGACCTCGGCTCGGACGTCGCGAGGGCGCACGTCGCCCTGTTGCGCGTGCACGACCCGGGACGCCGACAGGAGCAGGACGACGCCGCATGCGGTCATGCGGGTGCACGACGTGTGGTGCGGCGGCAGGACGAATCGACTGGAGCGAGGCATCGCGGTGTCCATGACGACGGGAGAGTCAGGTCGTACGACCGACGACATGCGTCGCCGATGTCGTCGATGGACCTGAGCGTGCGGCCGGCTGCGAGGGAGTGCCGGTGCGCGGGGCGACGAAGGCGAGCAGCAGCGGGTTGAGCGCGATCGAGATGATGGCACCGGCCACGACGAGCGACTGCGCCTCGTCACCCAGCAGGCCGAGATCGCGTCCCAGCGCCACGAGGATGAACGAGAACTCGCCCACCTGCGCCAGCGACGCCGCGACGAGTCGCGCCTCGCGTGCGGGTCGACCGAACGCGCGCAGCAGTGCCCACGCTGCCGCCGACTTGCCGCACACGATGACCGCCACGGTGGACGCGACCTCGAGCGGCCGTTCGAGCAGCACCCGCGGATCGAAGAGCATGCCCACCGAGACGAAGAAGAGCACGGCGAAGGCGTCCTGCAGCGGGAGCGCATGCTCGGCCGCGTCGTGCCCGTACTCGCTGTCGGCGACGATCACGCCGGCGAAGAACGCCCCGAGGGCGAAGGAGACGTCGAAGAGGAGCGCGGCACCGACCGCGATGCCGAGTGACACCGCGAGCACGCCGACGGTGAAGAGTTCGCGCGATCCCGTCCGCACCGCGCGCGAGAGCAGCCACGGAATCGCACGGCGGCCGACGACGCGCATCGTCACGACGAAGCCCGCCACCTTCGCGAGCGTGAGCAGGACGGCCGTCGCGAGATCGGTGTCACCGGCGTTGGTGACGGTCCCGCCGAGCGACGGCGCGACCACCGGCAGCAGCACGAGCGCGATGACGGTGAGCAGATCCTCGACGATCAGCCAGCCGACGGCGAGGCGCCCCTCGTCGCTCTGCACCAGCCCGCGATCCTCGAGCGCGCGCAGGAGCACCACCGTGCTCGCGACCGACAGCGCGAGGCCGAAGACCAGCCCGTGCCCCCACGGCCAGCCCCACGCGTGGGCGAGCGCGGCCCCACCGAGCGTGGCGAGCGCGATCTGCACGATCGCGCCCGGCACGGCGACGCGTCGCACGGCGAGCAGGTCGGCGATGGAGAAGTGCAGGCCGACACCGAACATCAGGAGGATGACGCCCACTTCGGCCAGCTGCGACGCGAGGCCGCCATCGGCGACGTAGCCGGGCGTGAACGGTCCGACGACGATGCCCGCGACCAGGTAGCCCAGGATCGGCGGCAGCTTGAGCCGCATCGCCACGAGCGCGCACGGAAAGGCGAGCCCGAGACTCGCCGCGAGCGTGCCGATGAGGGCGGCGTGGTCATCCACGATCACGCCGCCCCTGCGAGCGCATCACGTCGCCATGCGATCGCGGCGCACGACCGACGGTTCGCGTCGCCGCCCATGCTCGCGGACGCGTATGCCGGCGGACCACGTCGACGTCACCGCAACGTGTAGCCACGCGGCTCCAGGCAGGCACCGAGCGACTTCGCGAAGAAGTTCGCATCGCGCGCGGCCTTCGTCGTGGCCTCGTTGCGCCCCTGTGCCGCAGCCTGTCGTTGCGCCTCGCCCTTGGCACCGCTGCCGCTCACCGTGCCGGCGATGCCACCGTATGCGGCGCCCTTCTTGGTGTTGCCGCTCACCGCGCCGATCGCCCCGCCGAGGGCCGCACCCTTCGCGGCGCCGCGCACCGTCGAGCCGCGCGTCGCGGCGCGCGCATCGGCACCGGCCTGCGCGCCCACGGCCTTCGGATCGACACCCGTCAGCGCCGCGACGGTCAGCCCCGTCTCCTGCTCGGCGTGCGCCACGCAGGCCCGCGTGTCGCGCGCCTGGTCGCGTGCCGACTGCTGCCGCTGGGGCACGACGACCATCGTCAGGTGCCGGAGCGCGAGCGCGGCGGTGGCACTGTCGGCCATCGGCTCCTGCGCGGCTGCGGTGGTACGCGGTGCCGCAGCGCGAGTGCTCGCCTGCGCGCCGATCGAGGCGGCGGGCGTCACGAGGCAGGCCATGACGACGAGGACGGCAGTGGATGAACGGGTGCGGCGCATGATCGACTCCATGACGGGAGGGCGGGAACTGGCGGACTATCGTGAGGCCGTGGCGTACGGATTGCCACCGAGCGCGGCGGAGATGTCGGCGATGGCGCGTTGCGCCCGCACGCTGTTGCCGGCGGCGTCGAGCGGTGGCGAGATGACCGCGATGCCGAAGCGTCCCGGCGACACGGCGATGATGCCGCCGCCGACGCCACTCTTCGCCGGCAACCCGGTCTCGAAGAGCCACTGCCCCGAATCATCGTACAGACCGGCCGTCGCCATCACCGCGAGGACGCGTGGCACCAGCTCGGCACGCAGCGCGACGGTGCCGGTGCGCGGATTGCGCCCGCCGGCCGCGAGCGTCCCCGCCATCGTGGCGAGGTCGACGACGTTCACGCCGATCGAGCACTGGCGCGTGTAGAGATCGGTCGCGCGATCCGGATCGGTGACGATGCGGCCGTACGCGGCCATCAGCGCGCCGATCGCGCGATTGCGCTGATTGGTCGCGGCCTCGCTCCGATAGATGTCGTCGAGTACACGGAGCGGACGACCGGCGAAGGCTTCGTGCGTACCGAGGATCGTGCGCCAGATCTCGTCGGCGGTCGCACCGGGGATCATGCTCGTGGCGGCGATGGCGCCGGGATTCACCAGCGGGTTGATCTTGCTCCCCTGCTCCTGGATCTCGACGGCGACGATCGAGTTGAAGCGCATCCCCGTGGCATCGACACCGATGCGCGAGACGATCGAGTCGGCACCGAGCGCCTGCATCACGGCGGCCATCGTGAAGACCTTCGAGATGCTCTGGATCGAGACCTCGGTCTGCACGTCGCCGGCCATGTGGATGCGCCCGTCGGCGGTCACCACCGCGATGCCGAAGAGCGCGGGATCGACGGCGGCGAGCGCGGGGATGTAGTCGGCGTTCTTCCCCTCGCGCAGGGTGCGGTGTCGCGCGTACGCCGCATCGACGGCGGCCTGGATGCGTGGTGACGAGAGCAGTGTGTCGCGCAGCGAGGGCACATCGGTTCGCGACCGCGCCGTGCGCTGCGCGGCGACTTGGAGTGGTACGGACATCCCCGTCACGAGCAGCGCCAGCGCGAGCACGAGGCGACAGCGATGAGGCGAACGGACGCGACGCGTGACGGGCATGGGCATGAGGGCAGCGAGGAGGAAGGAGTGTCTGCGACGTGGCGTGAGCGTGACGTCACGGGCCACGCGTACGGGAATCGAAGAGCCAGCGCACCGCGAGCTGTGCACGACGGGCTGCGCCGCGCCCCGCGCCATTGGTGGCGAGCACGCCGTCCTGCACCGCGAATGCGATCATCAGGGCGCGCACGGGCTCCCAGCGCAGATCGCCCGAGACGTAGCGGGCGCTCACCATCGCGCGATCGTCCTGCAGCGCACTCGGCGATTGGCGGTGGTCGCTCCCGCCGACGATGAGCCGGAGCGTCGGTGCGAGCGTCTGCTCCCAGTAGAGCGACCAGGCGCGAGACGGCACGAGGCGCGGCCGGAGCGGCAACGTGCCGGCCGGGGCGAGATCGACGCCCCCCTCGTTGATGTAGCCGGCGATGCCACGCCCCGTGGTGACCTGCGCGACGACGCTGCCGTTACCCGGCGCCCGTGCGCGCACGCTCGCCGACACGCCCCCGCCGGTGCGCAGGATCGAGGGGCGCCCGTCACTGGTGGCAGTGGATTCGAAGCCGGTGGCGGTGAGCACCGCGCTCACCTGCACGTGTCCCCACCCGCGCTCGCGCCGCCACTGCACGTGCAGGTCGGGACGGCGCGTCCGGCGACGCAGCGCGAGCGTGTCGTCGGCCTCGAAGGCACGGCCGACATCGATCGAACTCGTCGGTGCCTCGGCCGAGAACGCGAGCGTCGTCCCTCGCCGACGGAGCGGCGTGAAGCGCACCTGCGCGGTGCGGATCGCGACGAGACCCGGCGGACCCCAGTATTCGACGCTCGCGGGAAAGGCGTCGCCGTCCATGAAGAGCGAGCTGGTCTGTCCCGCACCGAGCACGCCCATCTCACCCCACGCGTGCCGCAGCCGGAACGTGGTGCGCCCTGCATCGCTCGCGATGCCGAAGAGATCGAACTCGAAGAGCGTGCGCACCGTCCCCAGGTCGGTCGGGATGTCGCCGTGCACGGCGAGACGCGACGCGCGGACGCTGAGCGTCGCCTCGCCCGGCGGTCCGCACCCGGGATCGCCGGGACAGCGCACCGGGAAGCGCGTCGGTCGCAAGGCCCCGACCCACGATGGGTCGACGCGATCCGCATCGTAGAGTGCATCCAGCTGCATGAATCCCGACACGGAGATGCGTGGAGACGGTGGCGCGGCGTCCTGGGCCGTCAGTCCTCTCGTCACGACGACAGCCATGAGCACGACGAAACCAGCGCGACGGATCGACGTGCGATAACCTGATCGAATCACGATCGCAGCATGCACCCGTGTCCGGCACCGCACAAGCAACGTGACTCGCCGGACTCGACCGCGAGGGCATATCGTGACCACACTTCGGAGACGACATCGAGCCTGACGATGTTCGACTCATGCACTGCACGGAGCTTCGAATGAACACGCTTGCATCCTTCTCCCCGTCATCCGGCGGACCGAAGCTGCGTCGGCCGCGGGCACGCCTTGGTGTCGCGGGTTGCCTGCTCGTGGCCATGCCTCTCGGCGCACAGAACGGCGTGTACGTCACCCCGTTCGGCGCGCGCGTGCTCGCCAATCCGCGCGTGACGCTGCGCGATCAGTCGCTGCGCGGCATCGAGGGTGGGTTCATCCTTGGCGCGCTCGAAGTCGCGGGGCATCTGGCACAGGCGAGCACGGGCGACTTCCGCGAGTCACGTCCGGCACGTCTGGTGGGCGGATCGATCCGCGTCCCCCTGCCCACGGCCTACGTGCGACCCTATCTCGCGGCAGGCGCCTCGCGCCTCACGTTCGACGAGGGCTTCACGCGCACCGGGCCCACGCCGCGCGACCGCTGGGTGGCCGAGGTGGGCGGCGGCGTGCTCGTGCCGCTCTACAGCGGCTTCAAGCTGGACATCGGCGTGCGCGATCTCGTGCTGCGCGCCGATTCGGCCGCGGGACCGCTCGACACCACGCGCATCCTCACGCACAACGTGCAGCTGCGCGTGGGACTTCGCGTGCAGTTCGGGGGGCCACGCCCGCAGCCGCGGCCGACGCCCACGGTCGTCATCGAACAGGGCACGGCGCGCCAGCCCACTGCGCCGCCGACGCGTGGCGCTCCCGCGGCCCAGCCGGCAGCGACCGTCACGCCGGTGCCGGTGACCGTCGCCGCACCGGGGGCGCCGACGACGCAGGTGCTCGTACGGACCACCGCGCCCGACGGCTCGCCGGCACTCGTCACCGCCGCGCCGGCGACCCTCGGCGCACCTGCCGGCATGGTGAGCTTTCCCGCACCCGTCACCGGCGAAGTCACGATCCGCTACGGCGCGCCGGCCGCGCGCGTCGCGCCCACTGCGCTCGATGGTACGACACTCGCTGCGGGCGCGAATGCAGCGATCGCCGACACCACACTCGCACGACTCCGTCGCGATCTCGATCGGGCGCTCACGCAGCTCCTGCGTCCCGCACCGGTGACCCGCACCGCACCGGCACGTCGCGGTGCGCGTCCGTCGCCTTCACAGGCGCCCTCGCCGTTGCAGCAGTTCGTCGACTCGGTCCGCCTGCACGACGCCGCGACGTCGCTGCAGCGCTACGTGGATGCGTACGGCACGAATCGCACGCGTCAGGTCGCCGACTCGATGGCCGGGCTCCTCGTCGCCGAGCGGGACGCACGCACGCGACTCGCGCTGCGCGTCGACAGTCTCGTCGCACTGCGCGCACTCGACGATGCCGACGCCGCCGCACGGCGCAGCGCCGATTCAGCGGCTGCCGCGCAGCGCGACCTCGTGTCGCGTGATCCGCTGTTGCTCGCTACCGGCGTGAGCGTCGGCATCGGCACCGAAGTCGTCGTCGGTGCCCGCATGCACTTCGGGACGCCGGTGCGTCGGCTGCGCGCGCTCCACCTCGTCGGCGACGTCGGCGTCGGTGCAGGCACGCTCGGCACGTCGACGGCGATCTCGGGGCTCGCGCAGTACCGCCTGCCGCCGCTCGCCGGCGTGCACGCGTTCGTGGAGGCGGGACTCGGACTCGTGAACCTCACCACGCCTCGCGCGGGGCTCGGACGCGGGTTGTCGCTCGTCCCCGATGCGGGCCTCGGCGCCCACCTCCCCGTCGGCGCACGGGACGCGCAGGGGCGCGGTCGGTTGATCGTGTTGTGGCGCGGGTTGAATGCGTCGCGCGTCAACCGGTTGCTGGTGGGCTGGTCGCTGCGGTGACGCGTCGCACGTGCACACGCACGCGCACGGCGACGCGTCTCAGCGCGACGCCACCTCGCGTCGGTACACCCCGCGCCACCCGCTTCCCGACAGCCCGCCGCAGCGCCCGTTGTCCCACACCGCGAGCAGTGCGGTCCCCGGATACGCCCGCACGAGGAGCAGGCACCCCGCGTACATTCCCGCCGCCGGCGCGACGCGCAACGTGAAGCCGTCGGCGACACCGCGCTCGTCGCCCTGCGCGGTGGTGCGGCCGAGCCGGAGCGTCGAGCGCACGCGATAGCCGCCGCCGACCTTCGTGATCGCGAGCACGCGATCGTGCGAACGCCACGGGCCGGTGAACGAATCGCGGTCGAGGAGCGCGCCGGTCACCATTGCCGTGGCACCGGTGTCCACGCGCGCGGTGTAGACGGCGCCGTCACGACGCACGCCGACCAGGCAGCCGCTGCGCGCGTAGCTGTCGGCGCGGAGCACGTCGTCGTTGGGCGTGCTCGCGGGTTCCGGCGTGCACTTGCCGGCCGCGCGGCAGGTCGTGCGCAGCTCGCGCAGCGGCACGCGTGCGACGAAGCCCGCGCTCACCAGGCGATCGAGGTCGAGCGAGTCGGTGACGCGTGCGGTGGTCGCGCAATCGACGATCGCCGGTGCAGCGACCACGGCCGGCGCCGCATCGGGTGCGGCCTTGGGCGACGAGGCGCAGCCGGCGACGAGCGTCGACGCGATCAGCATCGGCAGCACGCGTGCAGACGCGCCCACCCGCATGCACGCATGGACCCGCAACTGCGTCGTCATGCGCCCCTCGCGTATTCGTCCCAGAGCATCGCCATCGCGCGCATCCCCGTCTCGAAGTTGCGCACGCCGATCCATTCGTCGGGCGCGTGCGCGTTCTCGCCCGGCAGACCGAACCCGACCAGCAGCACCGGCACGCCGAGCAGCCGCTCGAAGTCGTTGACGACGGGAATGCTCCCGCCCTCGCCCGTGATCACCGGTGCTTGGCCGAACGCGGCGCCGAGCGCACGCGCGCACGCATCGAAGAGCGGCCCCTGCACCTCGGCACGCCACGGCCGTCCGCCGTGCAGATGCTCGACCGTCACCGTGACGCCGGCCGGTGCGACCGCGCGCACGTGCGCCTCCATCAACTGCTCGATCGCCGTCGGATCCTGGTCGGGGACGAGCCGGCAGCTCACCTTCGCCATCGCGCGCGAGGGGAGCACCGTCTTCGCTCCCTCGCCGGTGTAGCCGCTCGAGAGCCCGTTCACCTCGCAGGTGGGCCGCGTCCAGAGCCGTTCGAGTACCGTGTAGCCCGCTTCGCCGCCGAGCGCGGGTGCGCCGACCTCGGCGCGGAATCGTTCGTCGTCGAACGGCAGCGCGCGCATCTGCGCACGCACCGCGTCCGGGAACGGTCGTACCGCATCGAGGAAGCCCGGGATCATGATGCGTCCCTCGTCGTCGTGCATCGTCGCGAGGATGCGCGCCAGCGCCATCGCCGGGTTCACCACCGCGCCGCCGTACATGCCGCTGTGCAGGTCCGACGCGGGGCCGGTGACGGTGATCTCGAAGTACGCGAGGCCGCGCAGCGAACTCAGGATGCTCGGCTGCCCTTCGGCGAACATCGTGCTGTCCGAGATGACGACCGCATCGCATGCGAGCCGTGCCGCGTTCGCCTCGACGAACGGCGACAGGTTGACGCTCCCGACTTCCTCCTCGCCCTCGGCGAGCACGATCACGTTCACCGGCAGCGTGCCACGCGTGGCGAGATGCGCCTCGAGCGCCTTGAGATGCAGGAAGAGCTGCCCCTTGTCGTCCACGCTGCCACGGGCGAAGAGCTTGCCGTCGCGAATCGTCGGCTCGAAGGCGGGCGACGTCCAGAGTTCGAGCGGCTCGGCCGGCTGCACGTCGTAGTGGCCGTAGATCAGCACCGTCGGCGCATCGATGAGCGCGCGCCATTCGGCGAGCACGATCGGATGCCCGGCGGTGTCGATGACCTCGGCCGTGTGGAGCCCGATGCCGCGACATTGCGCCGCGAACCACTCCGCGGCCGCGCGCACGTCGCCCGCGTGCTCGCTGCGCGCGCTCACGCTCGGGATGCGCAGGAAGTCGAACAGTTCGTCGCGGATGCGCGCGTCGTTGGCGTCGAGCCAGGCGGCGAGGTCGGCGGGGATGCTGGCGGTCGGGGCAGTCATGGCGCCAAAGCTACCGCGCCGCCGGCGAGGGCGAACCCGACCTCGCGGCGATGCGGCGCACTCGTGGCGTCCGTCCCGTGCGCATCTTTCCCGGTCCCCACCCCGCCCCGCACCGCACCGCATGCCCAATCGCCTCGCGCACGAGTCGAGTCCCTATCTCCGCCAGCACGCCGACAACCCGGTGGACTGGTACCCGTGGGGCGACGAGGCCTTCGCCCGTGCGAAGGCGGACGATCGTCCCGTGCTGCTCAGCATCGGATACGCGGCCTGTCACTGGTGTCACGTGATGGCGCACGAGTCGTTCGAGGATCCCGCGACGGCCGCGGTGATGAACGAGCTGTTCGTGAACGTGAAGGTCGATCGCGAGGAACGCCCCGACGTCGACAACGTCTACATGACGGCGACGCAGGCGCTCACCGGCCAGGGCGGCTGGCCGATGACGGTCTTCCTCACGCCCGACGGCACGCCGTTCTACGCCGGCACCTACTTCCCGCCCGACGATCGGCACGGGATGCCGGGTTTCCGCAAGCTGCTGCGCGGCGTCGCCGAGGCGTGGCGCGGCAATCGCGAGGGAGTCGAGCGCACGGCGAGCTCGTTGCGCGAGATGTACGACCGCGCATCGGCCGCGCTCACGCCGAGCGGTGCGGTGACGCCCGCGCTCCTCGACGAGGCGGCGCGCGGCATGATCAGCGCATACGACCCGGAACACCACGGCTTCGGCACCGCGCCCAAGTTCCCGCAGGCGATGGCGATGGATGCACTGCTCCGCCGCAGTGCGCGCACCGGTGACGCGACGATGCGACGCGTCGTGCTCGACACGTGGCACGCGATGGCGCGCGGTGGGCTGTTCGACCAGCTCGCCGGCGGCTTCGCACGCTACAGCACCGACGCGCACTGGACGGTGCCGCACTTCGAGAAGATGCTTTACGACAACGCGCTGCTCGCGCACGTCGGCGTGCATCTCTGGCAGGCGACGGGCGACGTGCAGGTGCGCGACGTCGTGACGCGCACGCTCGACTGGGTGCTGCGCGAGATGACCGGCACCGACGGCGGCTTCCTGGCGACGATCGACGCCGACAGCGAGGGCGAGGAGGGCAAGTTCTACGTCTGGACGCCGGACGACGTCCGCGCGGCGTGCACCGTCCCCGGTGACGCCGACGTGGCGATGCTCGCCTTCGGGCTCACCTACGCGGGAAACTTCGAGGGACGCACGATCCTGACGCGTCGGCTCCCGCTCGCCGACGTCGCCATACGGCTCGGCCGCGACGAGGGCGAGGTGACCGTGGCGCTCGAGCGCGCGCGCACGGCGATGCTGACGATGCGCGCGCGTCGCATCGCCCCCGCGCTCGACGCCAAGCGGATCGCGGCGTGGAACGGGTTGATGCTGCGTGCCATGTGCGAGGGCGCGCGCGTGCTCGGCGAGCCGCGCTGGCGCGAGGCGGCCGTGCGTGCGGCGCGCTTCCTCGACGCGCAGCTCGTGCGCGACGATCGCGCGCTCCGCACCTGGATGGACGGCGTGGCCAAGGGGCCGGGCTTCCTCGAGGATCAGGCGGCGGTCGCACTGGGCTTCGTGCACACGTACACGCTCACCGGCGACCTGCACTGGCTGCAGCGTGCACGGGCGATGGCCGCGCGACTCGTGGCCGACTTCCACGACGACGCGGCGCAGGGCTTCTGGGACACGGCGCGCGACGGCGAGCCGCTCATCACGCGGCCGCGTGACCTGACCGACAACGCGGTGCCTTCCGGGACGTCGCTCGCGTGCGACCTCCTGCTCCGGCTCGCGATCCTCGACGATCGCGCGGACTGGCGTGCCATCGTCGATGGCGTGCTGGCCTCGCTCGCGCGGCACATGGCGGAGCACCCGCTCGCCTTCGGCCATCTGCTCGGCGTCGCCGACATGGCGGTGCACGGCGCGATCGAGGTGGCGATCGTGGGTGACCACGGCGATGCGGCGGCGCTCGAGCGCGTCGTCTCGGCGACGTACGTGCCGTCGCTCGTGCTCGCGCATGCGTCCGAGCGGGCGACGCTCCCCGATGCGCCGGCGCTCGTGAAGGGGCGCGGCATGCGCGACGGACGCGGCACGGCGTACGTCTGCCGCGGCTACACGTGCGACGCACCGACGACGGAGCCCGACGAACTCCGCGCCCAGCTCGACGCGGCGTCACGCATCGCCACCTGACGACGTCGCGTCGTCGACGCGCTCGACACATCGCACCTCATCCGCCTCATGCCGACGCTCTTCACGCCGTACACGATCCGCGGCGTCACGCTCCGCAATCGCATCGCCGTCAGCCCGATGTGCCAGTACTCGTGCGACGATGCCGACGGCTTCGCGACCGACTGGCATCTCGTGCACCTCGGCGCGCGCGCCGTGGGTGGCGCCGGGCTCGTGCTCACCGAGGCGGCGGCGGTCGAACCGGCGGGGCGCATCTCGCCGTGGGATCTGGGCATCTGGAGCGCCGATCACGCCGCGCGCCTCGCCCGCGTCGCCGCGTTCATCACCGCGCAGGGTGCGGTGCCGGGGATCCAGCTCGCGCACGCCGGGCGCAAGGCGAGCGCGATGCGGCCGTGGCAGGGCGGCGGGCCGGTCGCGCCCGGTGATCCGCTGGCATGGGAGACGTGCGCGCCGAGCGCGATCCCGTTCGCCGCCGGGTGGCCCGCGCCGCATACACTGACCGAGCCCGAGATCCTGGGGTTGGTGCGCGACTTCGCGTCGGCCGCACGTCGCGCCGTCGGCGCGGGCTTCCGCGTGATCGAACTGCACGGCGCACACGGCTACCTGCTGCACGCCTTCCTCTCGCCGCTGTCCAACGTACGCACCGACGCGTGGGGTGGCCCGCTCGCGCATCGCATGCGCTTCACGCTCACCGTCATCGAGGCGGTCCGCGCCACGATCCCCGACGACGTCCCGCTCTTCCTCCGCATCTCGGCCACCGATTGGGTCGAGGGTGGCTGGACGATCGGCGACAGCATCGTGCTCGCGCGCGAGGCGGCGGCGCGCGGCGTGGACCTGATCGACTGTTCGAGCGGCGGTGCCGTGGCGACGGCGCGCATCCCCGCCGCGCCGGGCTACCAGGTGCCGTTCGCCGAGCGGATCCGCCGCGAGGGCGGCGTGGCGACGGGCGCGGTCGGGCTGATCACGACGCCGGCGCAGGCCGAGACGATCGTGGTGCAGGAGGAGGCGGATCTCGTGTTCCTCGCGCGGGAGCTGCTGCGCGATCCGCACTGGCCGCTGCGCGCGGCGGCGGCGCTGGGGGTGGAGGTGGCGTGGCCGGTGCAGTACGAGCGGGCGCGGCCGTTTCGGTGACGGGTCCACCTGCACCGTGGGGTCGACGTGTCGATGTACGACGATCCTCCTGGAGGACGGTCGCGCATCAGGGCCGCCCCTACCCCGGGGACAGTCCCCTCTGTCCCCCGCGGGGGACAGAGGGGACTGTCCCCGGCATCAGGTTTTCCCCGATGCCGCCTCGGTCCGTCGTCGCACCACGGCAGTGGGAGGGTCGCACGGTCCGCCCGTAGCCCCCACGGCGCGCCACTCGCGACATTCCTCCCGTGCGGCGCACCGCGCGTCGCGTTCCCTCCTTCCGTCGCGACCGATGGCCCGGGCCACCCGCTCCTTCATGCGCGCCCTCTTCACGGGCGAACTGCACGACGATCTCCTCTTCCCCTACCCCGCCCCACTCGACCGGCGCGATCCGGGCGAGGCGGCGGTGGTCGCGCGGCTCGTCCGCGAGCTCCACGCCCTCGTCGGCGACGTGCTCGTGCCCGAGCAGTTCGACGAGGAGGAGCGCATCCCCGAGGCCGTCATCGAGGCTTTCGGGCGCATCGGGCTGCTCGGCATCAGCATCCCCAAGGAATACGGCGGGCTTGGGCTCTCGACGGCGGCCTACGCGCGCGTCTTCTCGGCGGTCGCCACCGTCGATCCGTCGCTCGGTGTGCTGATCGGCGTGCACTGCGGCCTCGGCTCCAAGGCGATCGTCATCGGCGGCAACGCCGAGCAGAAGGCGCGCTACCTGCCGATGCTCGCGCGCGGCGAGACGCTCGCGGCCTACGCGCTCACCGAGCCGCAGACCGGCTCCGACGCGCAGCACGTCGTCACGCACGCACGCCTCAACGACGCCGGCACGCACTGGCTCCTCAACGGACGCAAGATCTGGATCGGCAACGGCCAGCGCGCGGGCGTGCTGGCGACCTTCGCCCAGACGCCGGTCGAGCGCAACGGGCGCACCGTCATGCGGCCGACGGCCTTCATCATCCGCCCCGACATGCCGGGCTTCCAGGTCGAGCGCACCTTCGCCAAGCTCGGCGTGCGCGGGAGCACGCAGGCGGAGCTCCGCTACACCGATCTCGAGGTCCCCGTCGATCACGTGATGGGCGACGTCGGCACGGGCTTCTCGATCGCCGTCAACGCGCTCAACGCCGGGCGACTCTCGCTCGCGGCCGGCTGCGCGGCGGCGACGCGCATGATCGTGACGCAGTTCACGCAGTACGCCGGCGAACGCGTGCAGTTCGCCAAGCCGCTCGCGGACTTCGAGACGACGCAGCGCAAGGTGGCCGATCTCGCCGCCGACCAGTACGCCGCCGACAGCATGATCGGCGCGCTCACGCACCTCATGAGCCGCCCCGACACCGACGCCTCGCTGGAGGCGGCGAGTGCGAAGATCTTCGGCTCCGACCTCGTCTGGCGCGGCACCGACGAGATGGTGCAGCTCGCCGGCGGACGCGGCTACTGCAAGCCGTGGCCGTACGAGCGACAGCTCCGCGACGCGCGCATCAACCGCATCTTCGAGGGCGCCAACGAGATCCTGCGCCTCTTCGTCGCGCTCAACGGCGTGCAGGGGCCGGCGGCCGAGCTCAAGGAGATCGGTGACGCGATGAAGGCGCCGATGCGCAACCTGGGGCTCCTCGGCGAGTTCGCCTTCGAGCGGATCAAGGGGGCGCTCGGCGTCGCCTCGACCGGCACCCTCGACACGCCGCTCCATCCGCGCCTCGAACCGCACAAGCGCTGGCTCGAGAAGCACGTCGCGCAGCTCAAGCAGGCCACCGACGACGCGATCCTCGCGCACAAGAAGCAGCTCGTGGACCGGCAGATGCTCGTCGAACGACTGGGCGACATGGCGATCGAACTCTTCGCGCGGACGGCGACGCTCTCGCGCACGCAGTCGCTGATCGTCGAGCGCGGCAGCATCGAGGCGGCGGCACGCGAACTGGCGCTGTGCGATCTCTTCTGCGTGCAGAGCGGTCGCCGCTTCAAGGCCGCCCGCGAGCAGCTCCAGAGCCCGCAGGACGCGACCCGCCGCGAGATCGCCGCGCACCTGCGCAACGCCGGCGGCGCGTTCGTCCCCGATTCACTCCTCGAACTCCCGCTCCCGCCGCAGCCCGCCACCCACGGCGTGCATCTCCCGGTCGACGACGCGGTGCCTGTCGAGCGCTGATGCTCGTGGAGTTCGTGTAGCGCGGAACTGCGGGAACGCAGAGGACGCGGAACGAACGGAGCGGTCGCAGATGCTCGAGGCTTGAGCGTCTGCGACCTCTTCGTGTCGTTGGCGTGCTCAGCCTCTTCGTCCTGTCATTCGAGACTGTGCACACGAGCAACATCACACGACGACACGGCACAAACAGAAACAGATGTAAGAACAGAAACAGCCAACAGGAACAGCTTCGAAGTTCATTGAAGCCATCCGACCAAGACGCAACGCAAAATCGCAGAGGCACGCGACGCGCACCTCTGCGATCCCTCCGTTCGATCTGCGACCTCTGCGTTCCTGCAGTTCTGCAGTTCCGACCGCGTCAGTTGCCGGCGGCGAGCAGTCCTTCCTTTCGCATCTCGTCCACCGCACGCCGTGCGACGTCGAGCAGCATGCGGTCGAGGCGGCGCGGCTCGGTGGTCTCGCTGAGACCGGCCCAGAGGAGACGGCTCTGGTCGGCCACCTGGTACAGGCGCGTCTCGACGGTCACGATCTGTTCGCTCTGCACCATCGGTGCGTAGGCCATCCCCCAGCCGGCGCCCCAGAAGCCCCACGGCCGCGCGAAGAAGGGGTCGCCCATCATGCCGGCGCCCATGGTGCTCGTCACCCGTTCGCGCGTGCCGGTGAGGCGCATGACGAGGAGCGCGTTCGCGCCCGCCCGGCGCACCGCTTCCTTGGCCACCGAGGTGTCGCGCATCTCGACGCCGCCGAGCGTGTAGCTCGCGATACCGCGCGCGCCGCGCGAGACGAGCTTGGCCACGAGCGCATCCTCCGCCGACCGCCGTGACGCCTCGTCGGCGTGCTGCACGGAGACGACGACCGTCTTCGATGCCAGCGACAGGCCGCGCGCCTCCGGATTGCGCCAGGTGTCGCGGAATTGCGTCGGCGCGCAGCCGCCCGCGGTCGCGGCCAGTGCGAGGAGGAGAATGGCGGAACGGAGCGTGCGCACGGCGGATGTCTCCCGATGGACGATGACGAGGCGGCGCGTCGCGGTCGCCACGCGCCGAGCGCCATCGGGACCGGACCGGCATGCAACGCGCCGGTCGCCGATCCACTGGCGCACGCGCTCACATACCCGCGATACCACGAAACGGCCGACGGTGCGGGCGCCGTGACGCGCGCACCTCACCCGGTGGACGCTTACTTGCCCGCCAGCAGCCCTTCCTTGCGCATCTCCTCGGCCGCGCGGGTGGCGACGTCGAGGATCATGCGATCGAGGCTTCGCGGGTCGGACGTCTGACTGGTGCCCGCCCAGACCAGGCGCTCCTCACGCCCGATGCGATAGACGCGCGTCTCGACGGTCACGATCTCGGTGGTCGTCACCGACGGCGAGCTGTAGGCCATGCCCCAGCCCATGCCGTACCATCCCCACGGCCGACGCATCCACGGGTCCATCGCGATCGTCGCCTGCGGCGTGGACGTCACCCGGTCCTGCGTGTTGGTGACGCGCATCACGACGAGCCCTTCGGCGCCGACGGCGAGCATCTTCTGCTGCGCGGCGACCGAGTCGCGCAGCTCGAGACCACCGAGCGTGTAGCTCGCGATCCCTTTCGCCCCGCGTTCACCGAGCCGCGCGACGAGCGCGTCCTCGGCCGACCGGCGCGCGGCCTCGTCGGTGCGCTGCACGGCGACGACGATCGTCTTGCCGGCGAACGACAGCTGCTGCGACTCGGGGTCGCGCCAGACGTTCGTGAACTTCGTGGACGCGCAGGCCGTCGCGGTGAACGCGAGGGCGAGGGCGAGCAGGCGGGGGCGGGACGACGACATCGGAGCTCCGGCAGGATGGTTCGGGAGTGGCCGGGTCGAGGGCGAATCGCGTCGTGCGCACCGCACGGCCGTCCGACTCCACTCGACCCGTCCCGGACACTAGACGTCGACACAGCCGGCGACCAGTCGCCGACGCGCGCGCCGACCGTCCGTCCGCCGTCCCCCTGGACGCCGAACCCCTGACGTTCGCGGCGTCAGTCCCGCAGCCAGTGGCAGGTGTACCCGTTCGGATGCTTCTGCAGGTAGTCCTGGTGGTAGCTCTCGGCCGACCACCACGTGGCGGCGTCCTCGATGGTCGTCACGACAGGACGCGGCCACCGTCCCGACGCGTTCACGCGCGCGATCACCCGCTCCGCCGTCGCGCGCTGCTCGGGCGAGGCGACGAAGATCGCGGAGCGATACTGCGTGCCGACGTCGTTCCCCTGCCGGTTGAGCGTCGTCGGATCGTGCAGACGGAAGAACCAGTCCTCGAGCAGCGACTCGTACGTCAGCACCGTCGGGTCGAACTCGATCCGCACCGCTTCGGCATGGCCGGAGCGCGAGTCGTGCGTGTCCTCGTAGCGCGGGTTGTCGAGCCAGCCACCGGTATAGCCGACGTCGGTGTCGATGACGCCCTCGACGTCGCGCAGCAGCTCCTCGACGCCCCAGAAACAGCCGCCCGCGAGCACGGCGACGTCGCGCGTGGTCGGCGTCGTGGCGTCACGCGCGTCGGCCGGCGATCCGGCCGGCGTCGTGGCAGCGGCAGCCCCACCGGCCTTGCTCGCCGTGGCCGCCGGGAAGTAGGCGAGATACTCGCCGTAGCCCTCGTCGACCAGCCGATCGACCGGGACGAAGCGGAGCGAGGCCGAGTTGATGCAGTAGCGGAGCCCGCCTTCGGTGCGCGGGCCATCGGGGAAGACGTGCCCGAGATGCGAGTCGCCGTGCCGCGACCGCACCTCGACGCGCACCATGCCGTGCGAGACGTCGCGATGCTCCGTGACGTTGTCGGCGATCGGCCGCGTGAAGCTCGGCCACCCCGTGCCCGAGTCGAACTTGTGGACGCTCGCGAAGAGCGGCTCGCCGCTCACGATGTCCACGTAGAGACCCGGTTCCTTGCTGTTCCAGAAAGCGTTCCGGAAAGGCGGCTCCGTCCCGCACTGCTGCGTGACGGCGAACTGCTCCGGCGTGAGGGTCTCGCGAATGACGTCGGGCGCGGGCTTGGAATAGTCGGACATGAGTCGGAAGCGTCGTGGACCACGCCGCACGTGCGGCGCCTGCTTCACAATACCCCCGCAGGTTCCATTCGCCTCACGCGGACGGGTTGCTGGTGGCTGGGACGAGCGAACGGCAGACCGCGGAGATGCGGGGGAGCGCGAAGGGGCGCGGAGAACAGACTTTGGAAAAGGACGTCTCCGTCCTCCGGTTCCCTCCGTTCCTCCGATGTTCCAAGGCAGTTCACGATCTTGAACGGACAAGGAAAGTCAGAGGAACGGAGGGGACCGGAGGACGGAGACGTCCTTTTCCAACGTCTGTTCTCCGCGCCCCTTCGCGTTCCCCCGCATCTTGTATGTCTCGCGTGCGTACCGCACCATCGGACAGTCCCCCGA